>ERZ1643251.2739-NODE-2739-length-17398-cov-10.154241_pt1 | contig 17398 bp, 20 predicted proteins | sample MGYA00579261_ERZ1643251 | MGnify/ENA primary metagenome ERZ1643251 (study PRJEB29033, sample SAMEA4952267) | chicken gut metagenome | biome: Broiler Chicken; feature: Gastrointestinal Tract; material: Caecum | place: Ireland | collected 2018 | study: Broiler...
AAATTTCCCGTTAATGTTTAAAAAATTTTAGGACATCTTCAAAAACTATTGACACTTTTTTTGATATTTTGACATTTCGTGCCGGTTCTTTTTTGCCAAAATGACATTTGGTGCCGGTTCTTTTTTGTCTTTTTTTCATAAACTATTGATTTTCTTTATTTTTATTGATATATTTAAATTAGAGATTTACTATTAATATAATAGGAGGAAACCAATGAGAAAACAAAATGGTTCTATAACACTTTATGTACTTGTTGCTTGCTTATTTTTTGGGTTGGTACTTACAGGAGTTTATATTTCTCAATTAAATAAACTACAAACTCAAGAAGAAGAAGTAACTCAAATTGAAGAAAATTATAAGCAACAATTAGAAAAATCAGATGAAATTTATAATGAGCTAATAAATACCTAAAAAAATAGATGTAGCTATTACATCTATTTTTTAGTCAATATTATTTTTAATTTTATTTGCTTTTTTTCTAATTCTTTGAATAGCTGTATCAACAGATTTTGTTTTTGCATTTAGCTTCTCAGCTATTGCTGCATAAGATTTGCCTTTTTCATATTCATTTAGTACCATAAGCTCAAATTCACTTAAATTTTCTTTTATTTTTTCTTGTATATCTTTAAAATATTCTTGATTTGCAATTATGTCAGATGGGTCATTAAGTGTTTTTATATTTAAAATATCTATTCTGTCTACATCTTCATTGTCATCATATGCAGATGCATTAAGTGATACTGAAGAATTTAGTGGTATATGTTTTTGTCTATTTGAATTTTTTACTGCTGTAATTAGTTGTCTTTCTATACACATATTAGCAAATGTTTTAAAAGAATTTTGTTTTTGTGGTACATATGATTTTACTGCTTTATAAAGTCCTATCATTCCTTCTTGTACCATATCATCTTTTTCTGCTCCAGCCATAAAAAATTTACTTGCTTTCATATTAACCAAGTCATTATATCTTTCAACTAAGCAATTAAAAGCATTTTGGTCTTCATTTTTTATATTTTCTATTAATTTTTCGTCTGTCATTTGTGTATAATCAGTTTCATTAATCGAAAACATATTTTTGTCCATTATCGTATTTTGTCCTCCTATTAATTCATACCGGTATTATATCCCCAAAAAGCTTATATGTCAATGCTCTTTACTGAAATTTCCTCATCCATAATTTTTTTTGCAATAGTTTTGAACTGTTCTTCAGGCTTTGTTAAAAAAATGTTTTCCTCTCCACCATTGTCATCTTGAATTTTATGTTGTTCTAAATAAACCCTTAAGTATTCAGATACTGTAACACCTGTATTTATTAGCTCTACTTCATATTCTAGTTCATCTCTTAAAATTTGTTCATATATTGGATAATGTGTACAACCAAGAATAATTTTATCAATATGTTTTTGTTTAAAACCTTTCATATATTCTTTTATTACTGCTCTACCTTGTGGACTATTTGCTTTTCCTTCTTCTGCAATTGTTGCAAGCATTGGGCATGCTTTATTTTCAACTTCTATATTTGGAATTTTTTCTTTTAATCTTTTTTCCCATTCTCCGCTTCTTATGGTTCCTTCTGTTGCAATAACCCCAACTTGTTTATATCCCTTTTCTTTCACATAATTTACTGTTGGATCTATTATTCCTATTATCGGTATTGAATACCTCTCTTTCAGTATATCTAATGCTTGGCTTGTTGCTGTTCCACACGCAATTATTATTATTTTAACATCTTTTTTTATTAAAGTTTCTACATTCTTTATAGCAAAATTTATAATTTCTTCTTTTGATTTGTTTCCATATGGAAAGTTTTGTGTATCTCCTAAATAAATTATATTTTCATTTGGTAAATTTTTTCGAATTTCTTTTAATACTGTAAGTCCTCCAACTCCAGAATCAAATATTCCAATTGCCTTGTTGTTCATTTTATCTTTCTCCTTTTCTGTACTATTATACAATATGTTTATTTTTTATTCCATATTTATTATCAATTTTGTTTTATTTTTCATAATATATATTATAAAAGGCGAAAGCCTTAAGAAAGGATGTATTAATTATGGAAATAAATGAAAAAAGACCAGACCCAATGTGTCCTATTGTTGACATCGACGGCTTTATAGCTGATGGAAAACAATTCGACTTAGATATAACTCTTTGCAATGACCATAGAGATGTAATTTATGGTGTCGTTAAGGATTGTTTTAAAGAACCAGTAAAAGACGCTGTTGTTAAATTAGTAGAAGTTGATTATAAATATGGCAAAAAAGAATTAAAACCTGTATCTCATACTTTTACAGATGATGATGGAGAGTTTGTTTTTGGACCTCTTTGTCCTGGTAAAAAATATGCTATAGATATCTGGGCAAATTCAGTTAAACACATTAAAATCTGCACAAAATGTCATCGTGATAGAAAATGCTTAAAAGGTGTTGAACTTGATTGTGATTATAAAGATGATGATTTCAAACCTTGCGATAAACCTCATTATGATGATGATTGCAAAGATAAATGCGATAAAGATTAAAAAAAGGCGACCTGAGTCGCCTTTTTTTACATTAATCCCATCTTTTTAGCAAATTGTTTTCCCTTTTTGGCCATCTTTTTTGATGTCATAGAATTACTATCATTCCACATCATCATTATTCCTGTTGATATTAAACCACCAACAACCAATCCTTTAACAAACTTCATATTCATTATTACCTCTTCCTTTCTATTATTAAAACATTCATGTTCTACCAAATTTTTTAACTATTTTTATTATCTCTTTTTTTATTAATTTTATACTCTTTATATAAGGTATATATTTCATGAATAGTAATTATTGCCAAAAAAATCCCAAACAATTTTCTTAACATTTCTACATTTGTATTAATTGAAATTATTGCACCTATTATGGCACCTATAACTCCACCTATTGATACCCAAAATGCTAGTTTAGTATCTATATTTTTGTCTTTAAAATTCACAATAATTGCTGAGATTGCTGTTGGAATAAAATATAATAAATTTGTTGCTTGTGCTATGTGTTGTTCTAAGCCAACAAAAAATGTCAACAAAAATATTAATATTGTTCCTCCACCCATGCCAATTCCACTAAAAATTCCAGAAAATGCACCAATTAATATTTTGTCCATATATTAAAATTAAAACCTCCAAATTTAAAATATCATATTATAAGAAACATAGCCTAAAAATAATATAAATATAATTTTAAATATGTAATCTGGAAATTTTTTTAAAATTTTTGCACCTACATATCCTCCAACAATACCTCCTATTGCACATAATAGTCCTGTTTTCCAATCAATATAATTACTCCTATAGTAAAATATACTACTAGTCATTACCATCACTAACATACAAAATAAAGATGTTGCTCTTGATTTTTTAGGATCAATCTTTAATAAATATACAAAAGAAGGAACAAGTAACATTCCTCCACCAGTTCCAAAAAGACCACATATTGTTCCTGCTAGAAGACCAATCAAAATTTTTTTCAATTTCATATTTTTCCACCTAATTCCACTAATTTCCACTGATTGTACAAATCAACTAAATGGTATCATGTTGCACAAAAAAATAGAAAAGTTTTTCTTTTCTATTTTTTCCATTTATCTATTTTATATTCTCATCTTTTATATAATATTTCGTTCCAACCATTTTGTCTGGTAAATATTGTTGCTCTACCCAATGTCCAGGGAAATCATGTGGATATAAATATCCTTCGTTATATCCTAATTCTCTCATTTTCTCTACTGGTGCATTACGTATATGCATTGGTATTTCTCCTGTATCTTTGTTTTGAACATCTGATAAAGCTTTATCTATTCCTAAATATGTTGCATTTGATTTTTTGCAATTTGCAACATAAACAGCAGATTCTGCAAGTAAGATTCTTGCTTCTGGCATTCCAATCATATGTACTGCTTGCATTGCAGAAGTTGCAATTACAAGTGCTTGTGGGTCTGCAAGTCCAACATCTTCTGAAGCACATATTACAATTCTTCTTGCCAAAAATACTGGGTCTTCTCCACCATTTAATGCTCTTGCTAAATAAAATAATGTTGCATCTGGGTCAGAACCTCTCATTGATTTAATAAATGCGCTTATATTGTCATAATGAGTATCTCCATTTTTGTCAAATATTGCTTTTCTATTTTGAATACTATTTTTTATTACTTCATCTGTAATATGAATGTATCCATCTTCAGCCATGTTTGTTGTTAGGACTGCAACTTCAAGTCCGTTTAATGCTGTTCTAACATCTCCATTTGCAATATCAGCAATTTTTCTTAAAGTGCTATCTTCTATTTTGATGTTATATTCTCCTAATCCATCTTTTCTTTCTAATGCATTTTTTAATATTTTGTATATATCATCTTCTGTTAATGGGTTAAGTTTTATTACCATTGACCTAGAAATTAAAGCTTTATTAACCTCAAAATATGGATTTTCTGTTGTTGCACCAATTAATATAATTGTTCCATTTTCTACAAATGGTAGTAATGCATCTTGTTGCAATTTATTAAATCTATGAATTTCATCTATAAATAAAATACTTTTTCCAGCAGGATTTAACATGAAATTTTGTGTTTCTTCTACTATTCTTTTTATATCAGATACTCCTGATGTTACTGCATTTATTTTATAAAATTTGTATTTTGTAGTTTCACTAATTACTTTTGCTAGTGATGTTTTTCCACATCCAGGAGGTCCAAATAAAATTATACTTGATAATCTATCTGCCTTTATTGTTCTATATAATATTTTTCCTGGACCTATTACATGTTCTTGTCCAACATATTCTTCTAGTGTTCGTGGTCTCATTCTATATGCTAATGGTTCTGTTTGGTTCATAATCTTCTCCTTTTTCTTATCAAATTATAATTCGATATATTATTTTTGTCAAGATTATACGAACATTTTTTTGTATAGTATTGACTTTTTATTTTTTTATATTTATAATACAAAAAGTTAAGGAGGATTTTATGTTTGCTTATATTAAAGGTTCATTAGAAATGAAATTTAAAAATTATATAGTTATAGATGTTGGAGGTCTAGGATATAAAATTTTTATGGCTGAGAATTCAATAAATACAATTGGTGACATTGGTGATACAGTAAAAGTCTTTACATATTATAGAGTTAGAGAAGATGATGTAAGTATATATGGTTTTAAAACACAAGAAGAACTTAGAATGTTTGAGTTATTGCTATCTGTTAGTGGAGTAGGTGCTAAAAGTGCTTTAGTAATGCTTTCTTGTATTGAACCATCTGAATTTGCTATTGCAGTAATCTCTAACAATGTAAAATTATTGACTCAAGTTCCTGGAATTGGAACAAAATCTGCTCAAAGAATTATTTTAGAATTAAAAGATAAAATTAAAGCAGAACAAAGTGAAGAACAAATTGAACAATCTCAAGAAAAGACTTCAAAAATTAATGAAAATGTTCAAGAAGCTATTTCTGGACTTATGGTTCTTGGATATTCTAAAAAAGATATCGAAAAAGCTTTTGAGCATCTTGCAGTTGAAAGTCTTTCTGTTGAGGATTTGATTAAAAAAGGATTAATTTTATTATCTACAAAATAACATAGAAAAGCCCCGCTCAGTTGAACGGGGCCATCGGTGTTCTAGTCCGATAATCTTACCACAGGAACGAACGCTGCATGTGGCGGACCTTGCGGACCGCTTTCTTGCTCTCACGATTCTGACTATCCATCACCACATCCATAACGAATGCGATAATAAGCTGCCAGAACATAGGCGAAAGCAGGTAGATGCCAAAGGTCAGCATCCCACCAGAGACAGTGTAGCCAGCCAGTACCACACAAAAGCCCAACCCATTGTTGGGGGCCCACATAGGCCAATTCAGGCACAGAGTGAAACCAGCGATACCCGCGGCAATGATAGCAACTGCTACAACAGTCCGGACGACAGAAGCAAAGAATTTCATGAGTAATACCTCCAATTATTAAATTACCTTAATTATACCACTTTTAAAGACTTTTTGCAAATTAGATATAGTTTTTGATTTCATTCCATATTTCTTCATGAATTTCTTCTATTGATTTTATTTCATTATTTTTTACGCAATTAATTTCTGTCCAATTATATTTTTTTACTAATTTTACTGCTTCATTATAACTATCTTTTAAATGATTAGCATCTCTTTCATGAATATCTTTTTTCTGTGTATGTGTAAATTTGTTTTCTCTTTGTTCCATTAATTTTATAGCATATTCTGTAGGCATATTTAAGAAAAATGTTTTTGTTGGTATTGGCAACCCATATAAATTAAACTCAAAATCCCATAACCAATCTAAAAATTTTTTTCTTTCTTCATCATCTTTAATTTTTCCTGCCTGATGAATCATGTTACTCGTAGTATATCTATCTGCTAATATAATTCCTCCATTATTATAAAATTCTTCTAGTGTTGTTTTAAATGTTGCATATCTATCTGCCGCAAAAAATGTTGAGGCAATATATGGACTTACATCTTTTGCGTTTTCACCAAATTCTCCTGACAAATACATCTTTACCAATGAAGATGATGGACTATCATAATTAGGAAAACTTGCTAATTTGTATTTTATATTTTCTTTTTCTAATCTTTCTTTTAGTTTATTAAGTTGAGTTTGTTTTCCGCTTCCATCTGTTCCATCTATTACAAATAATTTTCCTTTACTCATTTGTTTTTCCTCCAACATATTAATATTCATCAAAATTATATATCTATTATTTTTCTTTGTAAATATAAATTTAGACAAAAAAAGAGAACTAGATAACTGATTTTGAGCATTATCTAGTTCAATAAACGGTTTATAAAACATATAAATATATGATTTATGCTGTTATTTTAGCAAAAAGTTTCGCTTTAGTCAATAAATTTCAACATTTTTTTATGATTTTTTCTTAAAAATTCCCTTTATTATATTAAATAATCTTTTTAAAAATGTTGGTTCTTCATAAAGTGTTAAACTTGTTGAATAATCATCTTCTGAAACTTCTTGTTTTTTTCTGTTTTCTTTTCTTGCATCAAATACATTTTGTATATCATATTTTTGCTGTAATTCTTTTTCTATTTTTTCTAGTTCTTGTGCATCTTGAAGTTTCAATTCATTTCTTTCCTGTTCATCACACAAAAAGTCTCTATATATAAGTCCTAAAATCACTAAAGTTTCTTTTTTTAGTTTTTGTTGTTCCAATGGTTCTTGAATTATAACTTTATAATCTGGTGATTGGTTTTCTATAATAATTTTTCTAAATTTCATAGGTATTTTTTTTGATAATTCTACTGGCATTATTTTTAATATTTCTTCAACTTCAACAAAAGCTTCCTGATAATTTCTATCCACTTTTTATTCCTCCTATGTTTATTCTAGTACTAACTCTGATGAAACACTAGTTTTTTCTATTGTATCTCTTCTATCATTTAGTTCTACTTCTTTAGCAACTAATTCAGCAATTTCTTTTCTATCTTGTGCTTGGTCTTGCTTATAACATTCTTTTAATGTTTGTTTCCAATCAACAGCTTGAGCTTTAGTAGGTGCTAATTCTCCAATTTTTGCTCTTTTATATGATATTGCTACTTCTGCTAATTCTTTTCCATATTTACCATATTGGCTTAATTCAAATCTAAGTCTTTCTTCCTGTCCTTGAAGTTCAACTAATTGTGTAAAATCATTATCTAAACCTGGTTCGATTTGATTTTGTAATTTTATAATTTTATCTATTACACTACAATATTGTTTTAATATTTCTTCTGGAGTTTTTTCAACATTTAATTTATCTACAACGTCATTTTCCATATTTAATTCTCCTTTGTTTAACTATCCGCTTTTATTATAACAAAACCAATTTTCTTTGTAAACTACTTTTCGAAACTTTTTTTTACAAATTTTTTACATTTAAATCTTTAATTGCTGGTTCATAAATGTTCTTTCCCGTGTAATCAAATCTACTACCATGACATGGACAATCCCATGTTTTATCTATATTATTCCATGTAAGAAGACACCCTAAATGAGTACATACTGGACTGACTGCATATAATTTTCCATTTTTGTCCTTATAAATTCCAATATTTTCTCCGTCAATTTTCATTATACTTGCATTATCATTTTCTATTTCACTTATACTACTTGGGTCTATTTTAAATTTATTAAGTGCTATTGAATCAACAGTCTCTTTTAGCATATTTTTTACTTCCCATCTATTTTTTATTGGTTTTAACCTAGTAGGAGTAAATAAATCTTCATATTCATTTTGTTTTCCTAAAATCTTATCTGAAACAATCTTTCCAGCAATATTTGAAAATGTCATTCCCCATTTTTTAAATCCTGTTCCTACATACATATTTTTATACAAATTAGAAAACTCACCTATATATGGAATTTTATCCAAACTTATACAATCTCTTGTATTCCATCTAAATAATACTTTACAATCAGGATATAATTCTTTTGCTTTCTTCTCAAGCTCTGTATAGTGAGAATTGTCAGCTATTGCTTCTCCTGTTTTATGTTCACTTCCTCCTATTAGAACAATATTTTTATTATTGTATTTTGCACTTCTAAAAGAATATACTGGTTCTTTTGCTGTTATATACATTCCTTCAGGGATTTTACTGTTTGTTTCAATAGCTATAATATATGATGTTGACTGATACATTTTGATAAAATAAAATCCCGGAAAATTAACAATCGGATAATGAGTTGCAAGAACAACACTATCTGCTAGAACATTTCCTCTATCTGTTGTTATCAAAAATTTCTCTCCATATTTTTGCACATCAGTAGCTGTTGTATAATTATAAATTTGATTATCTTTTAAAATTACATTTGCTAATCCTATCATATATTTTCTTGGATGAAATTGAGCTTGGTTGTCAAACTCTATTCCTGCTGTCATCTTAAAGGGCTTATCCACATTTGTAATAAGTTTCGCTTTTTTACCCAATTTATTTACAGCATCAACCTCTTTTTCTATTTCAATCACTTCATCTTGGTTTGTAGTAAACACATATGCACTTTGCTCTTCAAAATCACATTCAATTTGTTCTGTATCTATAATTTCTTTTATATTTTGAATTGCTTTTTCATTTAATTCTAAGTATTTTTGAGCATAATCTATTCCATAATCATCTATCAAATGACTATAAAACAAACCATGTTGACTTGTTATTTTACCTGTTGTATTACCACTTACTTTTTCTCCAATATCATCTTTTTCAACAACTACTACCTTTTTTCCTTGTTTTGTAAGATAATAAGCTGTTGTTAACCCAAATAAACCAGCTCCAATTATACACACTTCTGTTTCTAAGTTTTGTGTTAATGACTTTAAATGTAATTGATTTTTTGTTGTTTCAATCCATAAAGAATTCATAAAATCACTCCTTTAGATTTATTTTTTCCATTTTTTTATATTGTAATCATTTTGAATATTTTTTCTAATCTATGGAAAAATACAAATTAAAGTGATATACTTAAACAAAAAACTAGGAGGTAATACAATGGAAGAAAACTTAAAAGAAAAACTTTTCAACAAAAAAGAAGTTGGTTGGAAAGATATCAGTACTCGCGAAAAAGAAGCTATATATTCTTTTTCTAAAAATTATATTGATTTTTTAAATAAATCAAAAATAGAAAGAGAAGCTGTTTGTACTGCAAAAAAATTAGCAGAAGAAAATGGTTTTAAAGACTTATCAACTTTTGAAACTTTAAAAGAAGGTGATAAAGTTTATTTTATTAACAGAGATAAAAGTATGTATTTAGCTGTTATCGGAGCTGAAAAATTAGAAAATGGTATTCAAATTGTTGGTTCACATATTGATTCACCAAGATTAGATTTAAAGCCAAATCCATTATATGAAGATAGTGGTTTTGCATATTTTAAAACACATTATTATGGCGGAATTAAAAAATATCAATGGACAACAATTCCTTTAAGTATACATGGTGTTATTGTAAAAACAAGTGGTGAAAAAATTAATGTAAATATTGGTGAAGATGAGAATGATCCTATATTTGTAATCACTGATTTATTACCACATTTAGCACAAGATCAAATGGAAAAGAAATTAAAAAATGGTATTGATGGAGAAGATTTAAATATTTTACTTGGAAGTATTCCATATGAAAACGAAAAAGAAGCAGATGCTGTAAAATTAAATATTTTAAATATACTAAATCAAAAATATGATATTACAGAAGCTGATTTATTAAGTTCAGAACTTGAAGTTGTTCCTGCATTTAAAGCTCGTTCTTTAGGTTTTGATGCAAGTATGGTTGCTGGTTATGGTCAAGATGATAAAATATGTGCATATACTTCTTTATCTGCAATATTAAGTTTAGAGCATGTTAAAACAACTGCTGTTTGCATTCTTTCTGATAAAGAAGAAATTGGAAGTATGGGTAACACTGGTATGGAATCACATATGTTTGACTACTTTGTTTCTGAATTATTAAATAAAACAGGAGAAAACAGACCAAATTTATTAGATAAAGTATTTTGTTTTTCAAAAATGCTATCTGCAGATGTTGATGCAGGATTTGACCCTATTTATGCTTCTGTTTCAGATAGAACAAATGCAGCATTTTTAGGTCGTGGTGTTGGTTTAAATAAATATACTGGTGCTCGCGGAAAATCCGGTGCTTCTGATGCAAATGCAGAATTTGTTGCTTGGGTTAGAAATGTATTAGAAAAAAATAATATTAAATATCAAATTTCTGAACTTGGAAAAGTTGATGTTGGTGGTGGAGGAACTATCGCATATATACTAGCAAATAAGGGTGTTGATGTTATTGATTGTGGCGTTCCTGTTCTTTCTATGCATGCACCTTATGAAGTTACAAGCAAATATGATATTTATATGGCTTATAAAACTTATAAAGCTTTTTGGGAAGCTTAAATTTAATATTTGCCACAGGGACGGTCCTTTTTGGCAAAAAAATAAAAGTGGAAAATAAAACTTCCACTTTTTATTTGTCAATAAGGTACTTATTTCATCATTTTGAACTTTTAAATTAGAAAAAAGAAGCTAGCTTTTTCTAGCTCTCTTCTAACTATTTTACCGTTTCTTTATCTTCTTTTTTTAATGGAACCACTCTTATAGTATATCCCATTGGATATAACATCTTAATTAAAGTCATTGCTTGAGGAGAACGAGAACGGCTTTCAATTCTTGCTATTGCTGGCTGTTTAATTCCTGTCTTTTCGCTTAATTCTCTTTGTGAAAGATTACTTTTTTTTCTTGCCTCAATAGTAGCCTCTATTAAATCCATTTCTAATTGTATTTCTGCTTCTTGTTCAGGTGTGATATTTAACTCTTGCTCAAAATCTTCCCACTTTTTTAATTTTTTACTCATTTTCCCTCACTCCTATTCCTATAATCTCTTAATAATCGTTTGGCTTTTTCAATTTCTTTTGGTGGTGTCTTTTGCGTTTGTTTCATAAAGTGACTTAATAAGATAAACTTATTATTATCCCAATATGCAAAAAGTATTCTATCTCTTAAAGGTCTTAATTCCCAAATATCACTATCAAGATGTTTTATATATGGTGTTCCTAATGATAATCCATGTTTTTTTAATAATCTTATATAAGCTATTATCTTATTAAATTTGATTTTACTATCTTTATCATTTTTCTTTTGCAAGCCCTTAATGTATTCCCCTACTTCACTTTTGCCGTTTTTGTCTTAATATATTTCTATATCATACATTTAGCTTACTCCTTTTATATTATATTTATATGATAACATTTTGGTTATCGTTTGTCAATAGATTTTATAAAATTTTTATAACTTTTTGATTATCACTATATATCAAAAAAAGTCATACAAGCATTGATATTTCAATACTTGTATGACTTTTAGTGTATGGTGAGCCAGAAGGGATTCGAACCCCCGACCCCAGGCTTAGAAGGCCCGTACTCTATCCAACTGAGCTACTGACCCATTAATTAACACTCAAATATAATAACACATCCATAATAAAATGTCAATAATTTTATCAAAAAAACTTCTCAAAGTGAGAAGTTTTTATTTTATAATTCTAGAATTTTTGCTTCAACATTAACCATTTTATATTTGTTTGTTTTTTCATCAAGTTTAAATTCAATCAAAGTATTTTCAAGAGTTTCATTGTTTTGTCTTAAATCTGTTGTAAAATACATTTTTATTTGTGGAATTTCTAATTTATTTTTTAGAATTTGCATATATGTCTCTGCTGTATGTTTATCATCTTCGCATACAAAAATTAATTGTGGCATTGATGAATATCCAGAGTCACCTGGAACAAAGTTTTCATAAAAGTTTTTATACATTGTTAATTTGTCAATTAATTTCTTTTGCCAATCTGGCTCTCTTCTAACTACTTCAAATAAAAATGTTATAGATTTATTGTTTTTAGTTAATTTTACTGAACCACCAGTTGCCTTAAATACTTTTCCTGAAACTTTATCTGTTAATGATGGCTTAACAACATAACTGTCAAATGCTTTTACCTTTCTCAAATATGCTATTATTGTTTGGTTTCCAGCAAGCCTCTTTTTAATCATTGGAACTGGCTTAACATTATCCGTTTGTTGCCATTTACATTCAATTTCTTTTGAAGTTAATAAATATTTTCCCATTTTTTCTAAGCAATATATTCTATATACTCCTTTACCCTCTTCAGAAGTAAAGTAATATCTTGTTAATATTTTTGATTTTACTAATTGCTCTAATTTGTTATTTAGTTTGTCTTGAGACTTAACATCTATTCCTTTCCATTCTAACATTTGATATATTTGTCTTGATGTTATAAATTCAAATTCATTAACTAACTCTAATATCGCAAAATGGATATCTGTTATATGTCCAATGTTTATTTTATGTATTATTTGATTCATTGATACATATCCATCTTTTCCATCAAATGTTTTTATTTCACCTTCTCTTATTGCAAATGGTGATACTTGTGCTTTGATTTGGTTATCTTCAACCACTTCAATCCCTCCTATTATAATTTAATTATAAACTATATTTCCTACTTCATGTACTTATTTTCTTTAGTACACATATATTATATCTTTTTCATGTGAATTTTTCAAGTTTTTTGGTAATTTTTACATTAATCCTTTGATTTCTTCTTTTTTTAAGTATCTCCATTCTCCTATTTTTAAATCTTTTACACCTATATTTCCTATTTTGCTTCTATGTAATGCCAATACTTTCTTACCAATTGCTTCACACATCTTTCTAACCTGTCTATTCTTTCCCTCATGTATTGTTATTTCTATTCTTGAAATATCTTTTTCTAAATCAGTTTTTAATATTTTTACTTTTGCAGGTTTTGTAATATAGTCATCAATTTTTACACCTTTTTGTAACTGTTCTATTTCATTGGCTTGTATTATTCCTTTTAGTGTTACAGTATAAGTTTTCGTTATTTCATGCTTAGGATGTGTAACTTTAAATACAAAGTCTCCATCATTTGTTAAAATAAGTGCCCCTGATGTGTACATATCTAGTCTGCCAACAGGAACAATTCTCTCTTTTACTTTTACTAAATCTAGTACTGTATCTCTATCAAATTGATCTGATACTGTCGTAACATAACCTATCGGCTTATTTATCAATATGTAAATATGTTTTTCTTCTATTTTGACTTCTTTATCTTTGAATTTTACAATGTCTATTTTAGGATTTACTTTAGTCCCCAATTCAGTTACAACTTTATTATTGACTTGTACATCACCTTGCAAAATATATTCTTCACATTTTCTTCTTGAAGCAACTCCACATTCTGCTAGGTATTTTTGTAATCTTATTTCTTCCATTTTATTCACTTCATTTCATTAATTTTATGTACTATTTTTTATAAATTTGCATAATATATATTAATTCCTTTTACTTTTTTAAAAGGCTTTATATAGATTCTCCAGCAAGGTTCTCTTGCTGGATTATTTATTATCTAACTTTTGAATTATTTCTTGAAAATATTTTGGTAATGGTGCTTCTAATTCCATAATTTTGTTTGTTATAGGATGTTTAAATTCTAATTTTTGTGCATGTAAACATTGACCTACTACGCCAAATTCATTTTTTCCATTAGAATATGTATAATCACCAATTATTGGATATCCTATATATGATAAATGTACACGTATTTGGTGTGTTCTTCCTGTTTCTATATTAACTTGTAATAATGTATAATGCTCCCATCTTTTTAAGACTTTTATATGTGTTACAGCATTTTTCCCATCTTTACAAACTGCCATCTTTTTTCTATCTGTTTTACTTCTTCCAATTGGCATATCTATTGTTGCTTCATTTTCTCTAACAACACCTCTAACTAAAGCAATATATGTCTTTTTTACTTTATGTTCTTTAATTTGCTCACTTAAATTTACATGTGCTTTATCATTTTTAGCAACTATAAGAAGTCCTGAAGTATCTTTATCTATTCTATGTACAATTCCGGGTCTAATTTCTCCTCCAATACCTGATAAACTTCCTTCACATTTTGCCATGATAGCATTAACTAATGTTCCATCTAAATTTCCGTTTCCTGGATGTACTACCATTCCTTTTGGCTTATTTACAACAACTATATCACTATCTTCATAAATTACTTCAATAGGTATGTCTTCTGCTTTAATTTCAATTTTTTTTGGTTCTGGGACTTCTACTTCAACAACATCATTTTCATTTACTTTATATGATGCTTTTTGTTCTTTTCCATTTACCAATATATTTTTTTCATCTATTAGTCTTTGAACTGCAGTTCTTGTAATTTCTGTATTTTGTTCTGTTACATATTTATCTAATCTTTTACCTTGAGATTCATTTTTTACTATATATTTATACATTGTTCTCCTCTACCTTGTTACTTCATAAAATACAAAATTATTGTCTTGTTTTAGAAGTTTATAACCATCTAAGTTTCCTCTTTCTATTATCATATTCATTTTTGAATCTTTATATAAAATCATATGAGTAAAATTATATTTTGCTAGTCTCATTTCAAACCAATCATTTAAGTTTGAAGATGCTATAAAATCATCAAAAACAGTTACTCCTGGATTATATTCAGGTGAATATAAATCACATCTTGAATCTATGAATACTGGTATTCCTCTAAATAATAAGTAGCTTCCATAATTATATTCATTGAATAATCTCACTTCTGATAAATCTATTTGCTCTCTTTCAAAATATTCTAAAATCCAATCACTCATTTCAACAGGATATGTATTTGGATCAATATATGCTTGTTTTAATTTTGGTTTTATAAAATACAAGCAAAACATTATTATTACAGAAGATAACATGAATACACCAAATCCATTCATAGCAAAGTTTAAAACTTTATCATCAAAGTCTTTAACTTGACTGGTAATCCAACCATATATTAATCTATTTAATATTACTGAACACATTAATACAAACATAGTTGATTGTCTTTTTGTCATTAACATTAATAATATTAATCCACCTAGCATAAATAAATCACATAATCTTATTTTTGTTTTTGTGAATATTAAAACCGCTAAAAATAGTACTAATGCACATAATATATTCTCTTCATTTATTAATGTCATTGGTAAATGTTCATTTATATTTTGAGTTGTATTACCTTGCATTGTTTTATATAAATATGTATAAGGTGTTGTTCCAAGCGGTGTTAAAAATCCCGTTAATGCACATATTATCATAACTATAATTAGATATTTCATTCCAGGTCTTTTTTGCATTTCAAGTTTGTCACCTTGTTTTACTTCTTTACCAAACTTTTTTGCCATATGTTCTTCTATACAATAAATTATGAATTCTGCTATATATGGTAAATATAATACAAAGAAGAATGGCCATACTGCCACATGTAAGTTTGCCATTAATATTGAAATTATTATTAATCCAATACCATACCTTTTTTTACATGTATCTAATAATCTCTCTATGCAGAACAACTCTAATTCAAATAAAATAAATGTTACAAGCTGTGCTCTAGCTGTAATATATCCTTTTAGTAAATACATTGCTCCTATCGTTATTACAAAAGATAAAACTTTATTTTTTACTAATTTTTCGTTTACCTTATAAATTGTTATACCTAATATTAATGAAAAAATACATGTAGATATATAAATTCCTGTCATTCCACCTATATTATATATTAAATAAATCATTACATCATATAACCAATGTGGATATGTATATGATAGATTTTCATGCCATGAAAATGGATCTTTCATATCTATCCCTTTGTTTTGAATTATATGTTCACCTATTTTTATTGTGTAAAATGTATCATTTTGTAATGTTTTTGGTGTTAAGCTTATACAAAATAATGCTATTAATATGATTGCTAAAATTTCAAAAAAAACTTTTTTATTAACTTCTTTTTTCATTTAAATTTTTCCTTTCGTTTGTTAATTTCTAATATAGTATAGCAAAGTTTTTTTCAAAAATCAATTACTTGTCAGAGGGACGGTCCTTAATGGCAAAAATAAAAAAGTAAGAATTTTATAAACTCCTACTCTTTTACTGATTGTCATGAAGGTACGTCCCCATGACAAATTTTTATCCAACTTGTTGTTCAGTTTCTTCTTTCTTTTCTTTTCCTTCTTCATTTAATAATTCTAAGCTACAAATTGATACTTCATATGCAACTTTCATTTCTGATGTTCCATCTTCATATTTCTTTTCATATTGTCTTGATTGAACTCTACCTACAATTTTAACTTGTGCTCCAACTTCTAAGTTTTGGCAAAATCTTGCATTTCTTCCCCATGCTATTGTAGGAATATAGTCTGATTTATTATATGCTCTGTTTACTGCTAGTAATAGGTCTGCAATTTCTCTTCCAAATGGTGTTTGTCTGTAAATAGGTTTTTTACATACAAATCCTATAAGTACAACTTCGTTTGTTGTCTCTTCTTTTTTAACTATGTCATTTTCTTCTTGTTCAGCTGGTTCTTCAATTTCTTGAATATCTTTTGCAAACACTGTTAAGATTAATCTGTTTTTTTCGTTTTGATAACTATTATAAGATCTAAATTGTCCTTTTATTAATAGTTTCTTTCCTTCTGTTAATGTATCTTCAGATATTAATCTTTCTGAAATTGTTATTGGTATAATGTCTGCATTTCCACTTAAACGTGGTATTGATAAGTTAAATGTGTAAAATTTTTCTCCATAAATCTCATGGCTGAATTTTTTCTCACCTGTAACCCTTCCTACTAATGTTAAGTAGTTGTTTTCTAAATAATTTGTATCCAATTTTATTTCCTCCCTATCTTTTTATTTATCGAGTGTAAATTATCTTCTTGCATTTGTTTTTTAAATTTTCTACATTTCTAATTATACTACACTTTTTTGGTTTTGTCTACATAAAAAGTTAAT
>ERZ1643251.2742-NODE-2742-length-17388-cov-8.542318_pt1 | contig 17388 bp, 35 predicted proteins | sample MGYA00579261_ERZ1643251 | MGnify/ENA primary metagenome ERZ1643251 (study PRJEB29033, sample SAMEA4952267) | chicken gut metagenome | biome: Broiler Chicken; feature: Gastrointestinal Tract; material: Caecum | place: Ireland | collected 2018 | study: Broiler...
TGGTGGTATAATATATTTAAAGATAAGGAAGGGTGGTAATTAATATGAAAAAATTAGTATACGAATATACAAACGTTTTACAAAAAATACATACAACATTTATAAGCAATAAAACAATGTTAAGAGAAAGTAAAGGTGCAAGACGAGTTACAATATATAAATGTGATGAATTAGACTTGATAAAAAGAGAAGAAGGTTATACATCTGGAGAGTACATAACAACAATATTATTAATATAGAAAGGAGAAAATAGAAAGATGGATAAAATACGGTTATGTAGTAATCACTACAACAGAATACAGAGCACTTATAGAAGATATAAATAATAAAAAAGAATGTATTAGTAAATTAAATGAAGTTAATCAAAAAGAAAATAAGAGATATAAAGTTTTTGAGAATTTATTTCTTGAAGACCTAATGGAAAATAACGAATATCATTTAGAAAATATGAAAAATACGAATATTACAGACTATCACTATGGACAATTATATAGTGAATTTTTAAAAGTAGGAATAGATGATTTAGAATATATAGATTTAAAAATAAAAGAATTAAAACATAGATTTGATAGTCAAACATCAGAAAAAGGAGGAAAATAGAAATGTGTAAATATTGCGAAAAAAGAAAAAATTAAAAAGCAGTAATTTTTGTGGAAGTGCAACTTTAATAGTATCAAAAAATATTTTAGACATATATGGAGATGAGAATAAATTTAATATATTTAAAAGTATATATAGACCTAGATTTGATATAAATTATTGTCCAATGTGTGGAAGAAAGTGATTAAATGACAAAGGAAGAAGAAACAATAGAAAGATTAAATAGATTTAAAACAATAAAAGTTTTATACGGAAATACTTTTGCAATGCATATAGAGCAATTAAAAGTATTACAAGAAGATATATGATAACACAGAATTATTAGAGGAAGGAGAATAAAGATGAGTAATATAGAAGTTAAAAAAATGGATTTAATATTAAAAGAGGGACATGCAGTATGTTTTGACTTTGACGGAGTAATACATAAATATAGTAAAGGTTGGCAAGATGGAAGTATTTATGACGAATATAATAAAAACGTATTACAATTAATGTTAGTTTTACAAAAATCAAGAATACCAATTTTTATATGTTCTACAAGAGAACCTATGCAAATTATAAATTGGTGGAATAAACAAGGATTTTGGTGTGAAGCTGTAAGAGTAAATGATAATGAAACATTTTGGAATGAATTAAATTTAATAGGTGTAACTAACAGAAAATTACCAGCACAATTATATATAGATGATAGAGCTTATAAATATACTGGACAAACAGTAAAACAATACATATTAGATAATTCAGAGGAAGAAGAAGGAGAATAAAAATGCTTAGATATCAAAATCCAAAAACTAATTCTTTAATAAACATACCAGACAATATAAAAATAAAAGACGTAGATGATTATGCATATTTAATTAAAAAGGAGGCAATCTAATGAAAGAGATTGAAAATAATAAATTAGAAAAAGGATTAAAAAAGACAATTCTTACAATATTTAATAATGAAAATGTGGTACAAGTTAACTACAATATTGATGATAATATTGTAAAATATAAAATTATTATGCAAGATAGTAAAATACATTATTTTACTTTAGATATTTTTAAATTAATAAATTATACAAAGAAACTTGAAACAGACATTAAAAGTTTAATGAAAGGAGATATGTAATATGTGTGAAAAGCAACTAGTAGATATAAAAAATTATATTTTTAGAAATTACAAGGTAGAAAATGTAAAGTACGAAATTGGTTATAATTATGTATCTTATATATTATTTTTTAATAATTTTAGTTTAGGTATTACTATTAGTTTAGATGTATTTAATAAATATAATTATTCGGATATTTTATATTTAGTTAAAACATTTATAAATAATAAAATAATTAATAAATTTACGAAAGGAGTGAATAACTATGACAAAAATAAGAGAACTACGAAAAGCAAAAGGACTTACAATAAAGCAATTAGCAAAGATAGCACATGTAAACGTGAGTACAATACAAGCTTACGAAACAAACATAAGAGATATTAATATAGCAAACATAGGAAATCTTGCAAAGTTAGCAATTGCACTTGGTTGTAATATAACAGATTTAATAACAAATTACAAATTAAAAGAAATTTTAAAACGTGCTAGTTTATAGCACGTTTTTTATTTATTTTTTGTTGTATAAATTTTAAAATCTAAGGGTATAATCTAAACAAATACAAAAGAAAATCTAGCAAGAAGCTAGATTTTCTGGTAAAATGGGAGTTATTTTATTTTATCTTGTGCGTCTAACAGATTTTTAGCAGTTTGTACTAAGAAATCTTGTAGCGCTGGGTGCAAGTCTTTAAATGTTGCAAAAAATTCCTCTTTTTTACGGTCTAAAGATACAAACATATCTCCAATACCGTTACGAAGATAGTTTTGGCTAATATTAAATTTACTACAGATTGCTAGTATTGTACGCTCTGAAACAGGTACATTACCGTGTTCCATATCTGAGATACTAGCAACCGATAGTCCGAGGGCTTGGCCGAGTTCTGTTTGTGTTAAATTTAAAGCCTTGCGTACTTCATAAATTCGCAAATTTATACTCAATTTTCCCACCTCCATTAGATATTTTATATTAAAATATAATATTTGTCAAGTGGTTTTTAGAATTTCTAAAAAATTTTTTGAAAAACTATTGACAAATTTAGATAAATGAAATATAATTAATACAGAATTTAGAATATCTAAAAAGGAGTGATAAAAATGTATGAAGTAAGTTATAGCGTAAATGGCATAATACACAAAATGTTGATTAATGCAAGTGACACAATAGCAGCTCAAGAAATTGTGACAAATATGTTTGGTAAAGGCAAAGTGCAAATACTTAGTTGTATAAGAAGAAGTTAAAAAGGAGTGATTAAAATGGAACAAGAAAAATTAAAACAAATGGAAGAAATTTTTGATAATTTAACAGAAGAAAACAAAGACATTTTATTAATGGTAGCAAACGGAATGAAATTGGGACAAAAATACAAATTGGAGGTTATACAAGAAAATGAATAAATATAAAAGAGAATTAATAGAAGATATTTTAAGACTAAACGATGATATATTAAATTATCCGCTTGAAAATGATTTATTATTAGAAATAATTAATAAAATAGATAATTGTGATTTACATTTAATTAAAGACAATTATAATAAAGTTTTAATTAGTATTTATAACTTATTAACTATAATTATTAATTATGCTTAAAATTGGGTGGTGTGGGTGGTGTATTAAATATATTTTTTACTTTTCATTATAGTTTTAAAACTAAAAGAATTAGGCAGGTAGGGTGGGTAAGATGATAAAAATTTTAAATAAGAAAGGAAAGATTTTTATGGAAGAAGAAAAAAATTTAATTGTAAAGGATTTTAACAATATACAAAAGAGAAGTAATACGCAAACAGATATTTATACAACAATAGAAGACCAAAAAACTTTATTTAATTTAGAAAATGCATGTGACTATAAGATAAATGACTGCAAAGGAGAAAAAATAAGAATAAAAGATATAGTAATAAAAATAAACAATAAACCGCTTGCTGAGCCGGTAGTGGATTCCGAAACAGGAGAAGTTATAAAAGATCACGAAACATCTATGGTTACAATTTTAATTGACGATATAGGTAAAAGTTATGTTACAGCAAGTAAAATTTTTACAATGCAAATGCTTAGATATGTGCAAATGTTTGGAATAGATAGCATTAAAAACGGTTTAGATATAGAAATAATAGAAAAAAGCGTTAAAAATAGCGCAAATAAAGCACTTGGATTTAAGCTTGTATAAATTTATACAAGCTTTTATTGAAAGGCGGTGTAAAAATTGGCAAAATACGAGGGTAAAATACGATGGAGTAGAAGCGATTACGCAATTTTAGGTAAAGCAGTTGCTGCTTTTAATAGAAAAAAGAGAGAATTAGAAACAGAAGAAAATAAAAATTATTTACCGGACACTCTTAATTATAAAGATATTAAGCAAGATATAACAACACGTAGACAATTAAAAGAAGTTGTAAAAAATTTAAAACAATTTAAAAAAGAGGACGCAACTGAACTTTATGTAAACCAAGCAGGGCAGCAAATGACAAAATGGGAACATGACATATTAAATGAGTACAATAGACGTGGTTTAGAAAGTTTAAATAAAGAATTAAATAACATATTAAAAACTAAAAATGTTAAACCGTATATGACAGAAGAAGAAAGAACAGTAAGAAGACAAATAAATAATTTGAAAAAATTTGAATTTTCAAAACGGTTTTGATTTTACAGATGTTAAAAATAAAATTTTACATCAAGGACGCTTAGATAAAGAAATGAAAAAAGCTATACAATATCGAATAAATTTTTTTGAGGCATATAGTTCAATTAAAAATTTTAAAAATTACGATATTTTCTTAAAAGAATTAAATAAACATAGAAATCCGCTTGAATTCTATGATTATATAAGTAGAAGTGATACAATGCTAGATATTTTTGACTGGTATCCGTCTAAAAAACGGGGGAGCTTTTATTGTTAAGTACGCCAATTTTGACAAAGTAGAAGACGCTTTTGACTATGCTTTAGTTAATGATTATAATCTAAAACTTAAGGAGTAAACATAAAATGAAAAAATATGTTGCGGATTTTGAAACTTCTACATGGAATGAAGATGAAACATGGGTTTGGGCTTGGGCAGTAGCAGATATAGACAACCCCGAAAGCGTAGTTACAGGAAATAATATAGATACTTTTATGGATTTTCTTTATAGTAAACGCGGTGCAAAATTTTATTTTCATAATTTAGCTTTTGACGGTGAATTTTTAATATATTGGTTATTAAAAAACGGTTTTGAACATGTTAAACACATAACAGATGTAAAAAATAATACATTTATAACACTTATTACAGATATGCGGTATTTTTTATAGTATTACAATTTATTATAAAAAACAAGGAAAAAAAGTGGAAAAAGTAACAATATATGATAGTTACAAAATAATTCCGCTTGCAGTCGAAAAAATACCGAAAGCGTTTAATTTAAAAGATAAAAAACTTGAAATAGATTATTTAAAACCGCGTAAGAAGCGGACATATATTAACAAAAGAAGAGATAGACTATGTGCAAAACGATGTAAAAATTGTAGCTAAAGCTTTACAACTTATGTTTAAGCAAAAATTAACAAAAATGACTGCCGGTTCTAATGCTTTGTCTGATTATAAGTTAACAATTTCAAAATCGAGATGGGAACATTTGTTTCCCAAGCTTGATAAGAATTTAGACGAAGAACTTCGAAAAAGCTATAGACGGTGGGTTTACTTATTTAAGTCCGGACTACAAAGAAGTAAATGTAGAAAATGTTGTAAATTTAGACGTAAATAGCTTATACCCAAGTCAAATGTTTACACAGAAAATGCCCGTTCGGAGAACCTTTGTTTTTTGAAGGTAAATATAAACAAGATAAAATATACGATTTATATATACAAGCATTAACATGTAGTTTTAAAATAAAACAAAATAAGATTCCGACAATACAAGTTAAAAAATCCAGAACCTTTTTGCCGAACGAATACATTTTAGACAGCGGAGATGAGCCGATTCCACTTATGTTAACTAGTGTTGATTTAAAATTATTTTTGGAGCAATATTATGTATACGATATAACATACGACTATGGCTGGAAGTTTAAAAGTATGCAAGGACTATTTACAGAATACATTGATAAATGGATAACTATTAAAAATAATGCAACTATAGAAAAAAATGAAGGTATGCGAACTATTGCAAAATTTATGTTAAATAATTTGTACCGGAAAATTTGCAACTTCTATAAAATCTATTGCAAAAAATCCATATTTGGATGAAGACGACATTGTGCGTTATGTAAACGGAGAAGAAGAAACAAAAAAGGGTTTATATTTACCCGTGCGGCTCTTTTATTACAGCGTATGCAAGAGATAAAACTATAAGAACTTCGCAAGCTATTATGAATTACAGTTTGGAAAAATATGAAAAAAATATGTATATTTATAGTGATACAGATAGTATAAAAACTCTTTTATCTTTAGAAGAATTAAAAAGGTTTTGCGATATAGATGATGTAGCTTTACGGTGCATGGAAATATGAAGGGACTGCGAAACGTGCAAGATTTATTAGACAAAAGTGTTATATAGAAGATTTTGGAGAAGATAGAGGAATTGAAATAACTTGTGCAGGTCTTCCGAAAAATTGTTATGATAAAGTAAGTTGGGAAAATTTTAAAACAGGGTTTAGTTGTTCTGGAAAACTTGTACGTAAGCATGTAAAGCGGTGGCATTATATTAAAAGAGACGGATTTTACATTAAGAGACGAAAAAGCAAGGCAAATGGTTGTAAATTTTTCTAAAATAAGATAAAATATTTATGTAAATAATAAAAGAAAAAAGGAGTTTTTTAAAATGGATTTTTTAGAATTAATTAATAGTTTAAATTTTACAAATGTATTTTGGCAACTAGGCGCAACACTAATTTTTATGGTAGCTGACATTATAACAGGTTTAATACAAGCAGTTATAACAAATACTTTAGACAGCAAAATTATGAGACAAGGAATATTAAGAAAAGCATTACTTATTTTAGTAGTATTTTTAAGTTTTATAATACAATTTGCTTTTAATATAACTTATATTTCTAAAGTAATTTGCATTTATCTAATTGTTATGGAAATTATTAGCATATTAGAAAATTTAAAAAATGCTGGTGTAGATTTAGGAAAACTTGGCGATATTTTAAAATCTAAAGAACAAAAAGATAAGGAGGAATAAAAAATGATTAAAGGTATAGACGTATCTGAACATAACGGCATAATAGATTTTGCAAAAGTAAAAAACGCTGGTTATAAATTTGTAATAATTAGACTTGGCTGGATTGGTAACAAAAATAATAATACTTTAGATAAAAATTTTAAAACAAATTATTTTAATGCAAAATATGCTGGACTAAAAATACGGATTATACGTGTATAGTTATGTAGAAACAAGTTCGGCTATGGAAAATGCAATTAAATGGGTAAAAGAAAATACAAGTGGTTTAACTTTAGATTATCCGATTTTTTTAGACTTAGAGGATAAGCAATTAAATAATATTAGCAAAGATAATTTAACAAGTCTTACAAAACAATTTTGTAACAGTTTTGAAAATTCTGGAGTTTACGCAAATAAAAATTTGTTTACTAATAAGTTAAATGTACAAGATTTATTAAATTATAAAATATGGCTTGCAGAATATAATAATAAAAATAATTACACTGTTAACTTTAAAGTAGATATGTGGCAATATACAAAAGCAGGAAAAGTAGACGGAATAAAAGGAAATGTTGACATAAATAATTGTTACAATTGTAATGATAATAACGAAGTTAACATAATTGAAATGGAGGGATTTGAAGTGAAAAGCTGGAAAAATGGAACAACAAACGAAACAGTTTATAGTGACTTAGCATGTACTAAATCTATTGGTGTAATTTATCCCGGCGAATACGCAGATTGCTATGGAATTATAGACGGTAAATATTTACTTGTATATTACATTACAGATAAAAATGGAAATGTGACAGGAAGAAAAGCAGGGTTTGTAAAATATGCAGGGGGTGTAAAATAGTGGCAACAGTTACAACTAAATATTCGCCAATTCACGAACGTTGTGAAGTTCGGTTATCCTTACCGGCGTAGCAGATAGCCGGCTATAGTTGCCGGCTACCACACAGGTTGCGACTTTCCACAATCGGGCGTTGCAACTACCAATCCGGATTTATATTCTTGTGTCGAAGACGGAGAAGTTGTCTATATTTATAATAATGCAACCGGTCCACGGAGGTAGTCAAGCACTTGGAAATCAGGTACAAATTAAAGATAATAAAACGGGTTATTTTTATAGATATTGTCATATTTTACCGGCAAGTATTTCCGTAGCAGTGGGAGATAAAGTAAACTTAAATACAAAGTTACGGAAAAATGCGGAAACACAGGCAACGTAACGGGTACGCATTTGCATTTAGAACTTTCTAAAACGCAAAGTTGGATATGTGGAAATTTCTTAAATCCTGTCGAGCCACTTCGGAATACCGAATTCGCAAGGAACATTTGTCGAATGGGACTCGGAAGGCTCTGAAATTATTCCGCCTTCTACAGGTATGCGTAAAGGTGGCAAATATTCGACAAAGTGGCTAAAATCAAAATGTTTTAAACTTAACATAAAATTATAATAAAAAGCTTGATAATTTTTAAAAAATAATATATACTAAAAAGGAGGAATTAAAAATGACAACTGAAGATTTTAATAAATTAATAAACGGTATGAAAGAAAAATTAGGAGATGAAAACACTTCTAAAATTGCAGATGACTTAGCGATTTTAATTTCTGATAATGCTAATATTAACAAAGATTTAAAAACTAAAGATGATACAATACAAAAATTAAATACTGATAAAGACACTTTAATTAATACAAACGGAAAACTTTTGCAACAAATAGCTGTTCGGATTTGAAGAACAAAAGAAAGAAAATAAAGAAGATAAAAAGAATACAGATGAAAAGCCGTTTTCTTTTAAGGAGCAATTTGATAAAAAACGGAAATTTTATTGAATAATAAAAAGGAGTGATTTAAAATGGCAAGTAAAGGATTAGTAAATTCTGTAAATCAAATAAGAACAATGGCAAGTGCAGAATATCAAAACGCGGTACCAAAAATATCTGAAGATTCGGGAATTGAAACAATTAGCGCACCACTTTTACATTATCCGGTTTTGATGAATGAGTTTATTAATGTATTAGTAAACAAAATAGCATATACACAATTGCAAATAAAAATGTTTAATAATCCGCTTAAAATTTTAGAAGGGGATACTATTCCGCTAGGTTCAATTGGTGAGGAAATTTATGTAAACCCAGCTGAAGGGCGTGACTACGATATTAACGATTTTTCAGGATTATTAAAAAAATACGACGCAGATGTAAAAGTACAATATAATAATATAAATTTTGATAAGCAATACGTAGTTACAATTATAAGAAAAACGTTAAAAAAAGCATTTGTAAGTTGGAATACTTTAGAAAATTTTATTTCCGATATTACTACAAGTTTATACAACGGGTATTATATAGACGAGTACAATGCAATAAAAGGTTTAGTTACTAATGCTTATAGAAGTAATGCTGTACAAGTTAAAGAGTTACCTTTGCCTATCGACAAAGACACAGCCGAAACTTTTTTAACAAATGCAAGACAATTATATTTAGATTTTCAAACGCCTTTAACTGAGTATAATGCATGGAACAAGGTGGGGGGCTACGGTAGAGAGATAATTTCTTGGACTAATCCGGAAGACATTGTGATTTTATTAAGGAACGATGTTTCTGCAAATGTTAGCGTAAAAGCATTAGCAGCAGCATTTAATATAGACCAAGCAAATTTGATTGGTAGAGTTATTGGCGTAAATAACTTTAATATTTACAATTCTAAAAAACAAGTAATTTTTGATGGTAGCAAAATATGGGCAATGGTAGCAGATAAGAATTGGTTTAGAATTAAAGAACAAGATATGTATATGGAAGATTTTAGAAATGCAAATAATAGAAGTATACAATACTACTTAAATATTATAAAAATGTTTAAATATTCTTACTTTGCTAATGCAGTAGTTTTTGCAACAGAAATGCCTTCTGGAATTGCAGTTACAGACGTAACCGCAGATGATTTAACATTAACTGCGGGAGAAAATCTAAAAACTATAAAAATAACACCGGCAAATACTACAGATACTATTACTGTATCCGTAGATGAAACAAATAGTGCAAATGTTAGAGCAGAATTAGTAAATAAAAATACGTTAAAAGTTGTATGTTCTAATACCCCAACAAGTCCGGTAAAAATTACATTTAAAGCAGGAAGCTTTACTAAAGAGTTACAATTTACGTATGCTCAAAAATAAAAATCTTTCCTATAATATATAATTTATGTAAACTGTTAAAGGAAAAGGAAATTGACATAAAATATTTTCCTTTTCCTTATTTTTATAAAAAGAAAGGAAATTAAAAATGGTAATAGCACCCACAACAGAAATTAGACTAGTTAAATGTCCGCTTACTTTAGACAATAAAAACCAACTAACTTTTACAGATAAAAATGCACAATATAACTATTTTAATAGTTTAGAGTCTATAGACTTAGTTAATGCAACATATCAAAGAAAAAATAATGTTATAAGATACCCTGCCCATATAGATTCTATTATACAATACAATTATTGTATGTATAAAAATAATAGTTATTTAGATAAGTGGTTTTATGCATTTATTACAAACATGCGTTATGTAAACGATAACGTAACCGAAATAACAATAGAAACAGATGTTTTTCAGACTTGGCAATTTGACATAAATTATAAAGCAAGCTTTATAGAAAGAGAGATGTGTGACGTTGCTGACGATGTACCTCGGAAATAACTTACTTCCAGAAGGTTTAGAAACAGGTGAGTACGTGCTAACGGGTACTGCAGAAATTAATAGCTTAGAGCCTGTTTGGTGCGTGGCATATTTAGGTACAGAAATTCTTGGACAACAATTAGGTAACGGCTCTTATATTGCAAACGGTATTGCACAAACAGTTAGTTTTTTAATATGCACGACATTAGACGCATATAACCATCTTATGTCAACTTTGAACGCGGACGAAAACGCAAGCGACTATATTTTAACTTGCTTTAGTGTGCCAAAAATTGCTGTGTCTAATTTTTTAAATAGTGCAAATGCTGTAGAAAGTATACCTAATTGCTATGCATTTATAAGTGGGAACGAGTACAACCAAGCACCAACAATAATTAGTTTTAATAATTTTCCGGATTATCTAAACGGCTATACGCCTAGAAATCAAAAACTTAGAACGTATCCATATATGTATCTTGGATTTAACCCAGCGAACGGAAGTTCTAAAGTTTACCGTTACGAAGATTTTGCAAATAGAATTCCAGAATTTAAGATTTTATGTGAAGTAAACCAAAACCCTACAGTTGTTTTTATTCCACAAAATTACCGTGGACTTAGTTCAGACAATTTATCTGATATTGGAACAATGCAAGGGTACCCGACACTATCTTCACGCTCGGATTATTTCAATAGCTGGCTTGCACAAAATTCACAGATTATTAATTTACAAATGCAACAAGAAGCTTTTAACACGCAGATGGGAATGGTTAATACCGGAATACAAGCTGTAAATTCGCTTGTCGGAAACGGCTTGAGCATGAAAGAAAATAATGTTGCAAGTAACGTAGTAGGTGCCGTAGCAGATGTCGGTGGTGCGATTGTAAATGTTTACCAGCAGGGTCAAAATTACGATTATTATGTAAAGCAACAAATGTCACAAGTAGAAAAACAACAAATGCTACCAGACCAAGCAAACATGAGTTCGTCCAATGCAACGCTTTTAGGTTACGGCATGCAAGATAAAAATGTTATTACTATGTATAGTATTAAAAGACAATTTGCAGAAAGAATTGATAAATATTTTGACATGTATGGTTATTTAACAAATACAGTAAAAGTTCCAAATATAAATAATAGACCTAATTGGAATTATATAAAAACTGTGGGAGCAAATATTTTAGGAAATATACCTGAGCGGAGACTTAATTGAAATAAAAAATTTATTTGATAACGGTATAACATTATGGCATAATCCGTCTACGTTTTTAGATTATAATGTAAACAATAGATAGAAAGGAGGTTGACATAAAATGCCTAACAATAATAGAGAATTTGCAGATACTCTTTATGTAAACAACATGACTTATTTAGATTATTTAACAAGATTTAAAAAAATTGCTTTATCTCGTTTTGAATGGAAATTACCGGATACCATGAATGAAATATACTTAGAAAAAAGTTTATATTATTCAGGTCAAGCTGGTTTTTATAAAAATAATAATTACGGTTTTATTAATTGTAAACTTACAAGCAACGGTAATTTAAACTTATATGGATACCCCGTCCGGCTATAGATGTAGAAATTATGATATAGAAGAAGATAGACTACTTTATACACGGAATAAATTCGGAAGAAGCACAAAATAATTCTGTAATTTTAGTACAAAATAACTGGGATTGCATGCCAACTTCGGTCACATTAGAACTTTTTGCATATAGATTATACGAATGCGACAGAACTTGTGATGTTAACATAAAAGCTCAGAAAACGCCTGTTCTCCTACTTTGTGATGACAAACAAAGGTTTAGCTTAGAACAATTGTACGTACAATACAACGGAAATCAGCCAGTAATATTTGGTGATAAAAATCAGCTTGGAGTGGGTACAATTCAAGCAATAAATACACAAGCACCGTTCGTTTGTGATAAAATTTTAGACTATAAAAGACAAATCTGGAATGAAGCGCTAACATTTTTAGGTATAAACACATTACAACAAGATAAAAGAGAACGTCTAGTGTCTGACGAAGTTAAAAGCAATAACGAACTTATAAACTTAAATTTACAAAGTTATCTTGCACCACGCCAAAAAGCTTGCGAACAATTTAACAAACTTTTTGGATTAGAAGGAACAAAAGACGCTATTTCTGTAAAAGTGCGTAGTGATTTATTTAATATTGTAAAAACAGAACAAAGCGCAATAATAAGTAACAAACCTAAAAATTTAGAAAATAATAAGGAAGAAGGTGGCGAAAATGGCTAAATATACTATAGAATTAAGAAAAATCTGCGAAATATATGGTAGAGAAGAAGTAGAAAAATGGTTTTCTTCTTATAATTTAGAAGATTATCTTACACAACAACAAATAAAAGTAATAAATAAGCCGCGGTGTTTGGACTAAAGAAAAACTTGCAAAAAAAATTGTAGACCACTACTATATGCGAGAAATCGGTTTTGAAACACCCGCTCTTTTTCGTCATTATGCAAAACTTACTATGCAAGAGATAATGGAAAAGTACTTACTAATTATTTATACAAAATTTTTGGAATATGACCCACTTTCTTCTGTAGACTATACAGAAACGTACGAAAGAAAAATTACAGGAAATACAACAAATAACGCAACTTTAAATTCTACATCAAAAAATACTTCAAACAGTAGTTCGGATTCGACTTCAAATGGCTTAAATGTTGCATCAGATACCCCTCAGCGGTCAAATTTCTAAAGAAAATATTTTAAATGGAAATTATGCAACTTCTACAAACGCAAACGAAAATACAACAAACATGAAAGATACAACAAATGTTATGCAAGAACGGAAATTCGACAAACGAAAGTTCAGAAAATTCGGAACAACTTGAGACTTACACGCACACCATGAAACGGAGATAACGGCGTTATTGTTACAAACCAATACTTAGTTAGAGAATTTCGAGAAATTTCCGATAATTTTGACCAGCAAATTATATTAGACCTTAACACATTGTTTATAGCTTTATGGTAAACTAGAAAGGAGACAATAATATGAATAAATTAGAAAAATTACCAATCTTAAATTTTAGACATTTTTGCTACACACTTGGAGTAGTGCCAACTAGCTATTTAGATACATTAACAGACGCAGAGCTAAAAATTTGGCTATGTAAATTTTTAACAGATGAAGTAATTCCGGCAGTTAACAATAATGCAAATGCATTAAAAGAATTACAAGACTATCTACAAAACTTAGATGTGCAAGATGAGATTGACATAAAATTAGATGAAATGGCAAAAGACGGAACATTATCTAAAATTTTAAATAACGATTTACTTACAGATATACGTAATAATACAAATAAAAATGCACAAGATATAGAAAATTTGAATAATGACATAAACGAGAAAATTACTACATTGCAAAATAATATTTTTGTACAATTAGAAAAATTAAAAACAGCAACACCTACAGCGGTAGACAGTTTAGATAATATGTTAGATACAGACAAAATTTATGTGTTAACTACAGACGGTAATTGGTACTATTATAATACAGAAACATCTACGTGGACAGCAGGTGGAACATACCAAGCAACTAATCTTGCAAATAATTCTATTTATACACCACAAATAAAAACTGTTGACCATGGAAAAATTAACGAAAACGGTTATTATTTATTACCTTTGCCAGCAACGCAAGGTATTGCAAACACTTCCGATAACGATAATATTATCACGTTTTCAGCAGAAACCGGACAATTTATTGGCTCAAATAGGGCTGGCTTTGACTTAATGTTTTATGTAGACCCAGAAGTAAAAAATTATGAGGGGTTGTACTGCGTAAACGAAATAACAGGAAACAATACAGACTTTTATATACAATTCCCTGATATAGATTATGTATCAATGGCTACGTATAAAAACGGGAATTGTTATACATGTATGAGTAATAACCAAGATTTACAAAATTATTTACAAGAAAATCAAGGAAAATATATAAAAATGCGCTATGAATTTACAAATAATAGCGGTATAAATGTTGTAGTTAAACCAAAATATTTTAACCGAATGACTAAAGAAACAAAAAATCTTTTAAATTTGTATGAAGGTTCTAAACCTTATATATTAAACCCAAAAAACGATGCGGGTGTTTACAATTATGACAAACTAAACAAACAAATTACTTTCAATTTTGATAAAAACACAGGCTTAAGATATAATGTAAATAATATAGATATAACAAAAGATTTAGTTATAGAAGTTAAAAAAATAAAGGGTAACGATATAGATCCATTTTTTATTTGGACAGACAGCACAGGTGTAACGCACTACGATACAGAAACAAGTCAAAGAATTACGTCAACTAATTCTAAGCGTGTAATACCAAAAGAATATTTAGCAAAAAACAACATAACTAGCGCTTATTTTGTGTTAGCTACAACACAAGACGCAACAGCAACAAATAATTTTCAAGCAACTATAAAATTTCCTTACATTTTACAGTACAATTATAGCGGAGATTTAACAGAAACTTTTAATAGTATTTATAACTCAATAAAATCTGCAAATAATTCAAAATTATTTGAAAAATCTTTATGCGTGGCAGGAGATAGCATGGCGTATGGACATACATTAAGTAGAAATCAAGTTTGGGACACATTAATTGCAAACAGAAATTCGATGACTTTACAAAATACAGCAAAAAACGGAAAATTTTTAAGTCGCTATTATTTTAATAACAATGTTGCTACACAATATACAGAAGAACAAATTACAAATGTAGACAACCCTGGTCTTGTAGATTCTATAAAAAATATGACAGGTAACCCAGATTTTATAGCTATACACTGCGGTACGAACGACTTAAACTCTTCTGTTCCGCTTGGTACAGAAACAGATACAAGTTATAATACTTTTTATGGTTGTGTATATAATGTTTGTTTACAATTAATTAATAAATTTCCAACTGCTAACATTTTATTTATTACACCTTACGCTCACCCAAGCAAATATGAACACGATTGTAATTATATAGACGCAATTATAAATACCTGTAAAAAATTTGGTATTAAAACTTTCGATAGCAGAACAGCAGGACTAAATATAGAAAACACAGCACAAAAAACAGCCTTAATGTTAGACAATACACATTTAAACGCAACCGGTCAATTGCGCGTATCGTACAAATATGAAGCAGAATTAAATATGTTGTAAAAATATTGATATTTTATGTAAATTGTGTTATAATATATATGGCGTTATTAATAGTTTTTAATATAAAGTAATTCGTACCCCGCTACCGTCTTTTTAGACAGTAACCACGGCGAAGAGTCGCGCGGGGGGCGATTTTGGGGTGGTTCTCTGCTTTATAACTCTTAATAATGCCAATGTTAATTTTTAGAGGTTCAAAAATATGGAAAAAACAGACATTTTTTACAATTATGATAAAATAATAAGTTATAACGCTTTTCTTAATTTTTTAATAGGAGAACGTCGGTGTTGGAAAAAGCTATGGAGCTACAAAGTTTGTAATTAAACAATTCTTAAAGAAAAAAGAAAAATTTGCTTATATTAGACGTACAAAAACGGAATTGGAAGAAGCAAAAGACGGATTTTTTTCAAAAATTGTCAAAAATGAAGAATTTCCGGATACAGAATTTAAAGTTGACCGGCTTTACTTTTTATATAAACGGAGAAGAAGCCGGCTATGCTATAAATTTAAGTACTTCACAAAACAAAAAATCTGTTAATTATGTAGACTTAAAAAACGTTATTTTTGATGAGTTTATTATAGAAGAACGGACAGAAAAAATTCTATTTGCACAACGAAGTATTTATATTTTTAAATTTACTAGAAAGTTTAGGACGTTTAGAAGATTTACGCGTTTTCTTACTAGCAAATGCCGTAACTATTACAAATCCGTATTTTTTGTTTTTTGATATTAACGTACCTTACAATTCAGATATTGCCTTATATAAAGACAACCTTATTTTAGTACAAATTATGAAAAACGAAAAATATCGTGAAGCTAAGCGTCAAACACGTTTTCGGAAAATTAGTCGCTCGGTACTTCTTACGAGTCTTATGCTATAGATAATAAGTTCACACAAGATTTATCTACATTTATAGAAAAGAAAAAACGGAACAGCAAAATTTTCATTTGCTTTTATCTATTTACGGAATAACTTTGCGGTGTTTGGATAGACTATAAAGAGCGGCAAAATCTATATTTCGAAAGATTTTGACCAATCAAGCCCACTTATCTTTTCATGTTCGCTAGAAGATCACAAAGACAACACCTTATTTTTAAAATCCGCTAGACGTTATCATTGCTGGCAAACCTTAATTGAAAATTTTGAAATCGGAAACGTCCGTTTCGAAAATCAAAAAGTAAAAAATTTATCTATGCGGATTATTTAAAACTTTGTTGACTTGTTAGTAAAATTATGTTATAATAAATGTGTAGTTATCTTGTAAACCTTCTTAGAATGCGCTATCTTAAAAGATAGCGTTTTATTATTATTATTGACATTACTAATATATTGTTATATAATATTAACATAAACATAAATTTTCATTTATTCCAACGTGTTAAAGCATATACTTTAACACGTTATTTATTAATAATTTGTCCTAATACAATATTATTATCTGCCCAGTCACTTAATTCGTTAAAATCTACATACATCATTCCGTTTTCTTCAATTACGTCTACAGTTTCAAAACTGTTTTCATTGTCTTTATCACATAGTTCATAAAGACCATAATTGTCGTCATTTTCTAATATTCCATATTCTTTAACCTCTCCATATAATTCAATTTCTTTTCCTTCTAATGTTTTAAATTTTTTCATATTAATTACCACCCTTCCTTATCTTTAAATATATTATACCACCA
>ERZ1643251.2745-NODE-2745-length-17384-cov-15.691154_pt1 | contig 17384 bp, 21 predicted proteins | sample MGYA00579261_ERZ1643251 | MGnify/ENA primary metagenome ERZ1643251 (study PRJEB29033, sample SAMEA4952267) | chicken gut metagenome | biome: Broiler Chicken; feature: Gastrointestinal Tract; material: Caecum | place: Ireland | collected 2018 | study: Broiler...
AACCGCCGCGTTTACAACCGCCGCTATCATAGTGTTCTTCCTTCTCCCGCCTTAGTTTCTCGAGCACTTTTCCGCATCAATGGCCAGCACAATCATCACCGCCGCCAAGGCCAAGTCCGGCTGGCGCACGTCGATGACATAAGTGTCGCTCCAATGGAGGAGCTCCTTGGAGATCTGCGCCACACTCTGTCCGGCGCCGTCGCGGATTTCGTAGTCCCACTCCATCCAGTTGCCGTCCACGCTCCAGCCATTGAAGTCCAGGGTGAAGGACGGGCGGAAGAAGGTGAATTCCTTGCGGATGCAGCCGAGGTACTGCTCCCCGGCGTAGAGCTCGAATTGGGGAAGAAACGTCAGCACGCGCTCCTTCACCGTGCCGAGGTGGGCGCCGGTGGGATCGCAGATCTCCAGCCGGTGCCCCCAGCTGAGCTGCCCCTCCACGGTGAAAACCGTGCGATCTTCTTCGTCGTAGATATCGAAGCTGTCAAACCAGGAAAAAATCCGCTGGCGCAGCAATAGTTTCATGGGGATCCCTCCAATCTACATTATCATAATCAAGTAAATCGCAAAAGTCAACGGCAGGGCATACACAAAAAGAGCTGCCATCCCGGCAGCCCAACACATACATTATAGCACAGGTTTTTTCGGATGGAAAGTAAAAGATTCGCTCCAGTTTTCGTGTAATCTGCGAATTTACACCGGGGAAAAAATCAGGTATAGTAAAACCATCCCAAAGATCCATAGAAACTTGGGAATAAGAAATCCGAATTTTGATAGAAAGGACTGATTCCAATGTACTGTTTAGCCGATGAACCGCACTACTTTGAAAGGAATGAGTCCCATGTACTGATTTGACCCCAGGCCAGACATCTACTACGAATTCGGGTGCGTAATCCGCTAGCATACTTTCCTTGGTAAGGATCTCCGGCCTGACCAATCAGATATGGCTCGTTCCGAGCTGTTCCAGACCGAATAACCGGATCCATTCTCTGAAAATAGCGTTCTTCCTCTTCTTGCGTTACAATCGTACCGCTTTTCAATACAATCGGATCTACAGCAATTGTAAGTTTCCCGTTTTGTTCGAGTGTGTCAGTTGTCATCGTGAAGACTTCGCGTTGAACGTGTTTTCCCCGGCAGGTAAGTTGAAACTCCTTTCTCCTCTTCTGCCGCAATGGATCGTGGTTCCTTCAGTGTATTCCGGGAGCGTCTCTTTCCAGTGCCATTGCGGCAGATCTTTCAAGCGTAATCCAAGGCATTTTTACTCGTGTCTGCGACTGATCCCGACGCCATGACGATGAATTTCCGATGGCGGAAGACAAATCCTCGCAGTCCCGATTGAAAATCTCCAGATACGCATTCATCCATCTGCGCAAAATCAAAGGCATGATATCTCATCTGAACTCAAGAATTGAAGGTAGAGCGCATCCCAGCTATTCTTTCTAATATCTCCTTTTGAGGTTTTTTCATAGAAGTGTGGGAAGAATACGAATATATGGTGACAGCAGCCCCCACGGCAATCGCCGCGGGGGCTTAGCGTTTGCCAATTTCATCACCAATCAGATTGTTCAGTTTGCATAATATTACACAGTAAATTTATAATTCAATTCATCTTGATATTTTTACTATTTTTGGTATTATTCAATTATAATGATATTGTAGGGAGGTGGTTTCAATGTTTTTCAAAATATAAATTAGACATAACTTTGCTTGCTAGGAGGAATTGATATGAAAAAAATAATTAGCTTTATGATCGTATTTTCATTACTATTAACGATGCAAATTCCTGCATTAGCCTCTGAGCCAATCTCTGTAGATGATAGCGATACCTATCCATTAAGAAAAGCCTCCAGCATCACACCTGCCTCGGAATATTACACGATAAACGATCACGGAGACCTGGTAATTTTCCCCACACAGGAAGACTATCTCCTATATGTGCAGTCGCAATCCCCTTCAAGAAGTGGACCATATGGTGAATCTTGGGAGCCCATCGATGTTCTTTCAAGTACGGAATATATAAATAAGTTCATTGATTATTGCCCATTGACACCTGTGTGGGCAAAGCCCTATCAGTATGTTGTTACAAGCGGCCAATCATTTACTGTGTCCGGCAGCATCGACTTTGGTGGCATAGAATTGAAGATTGAATACACACATGAAGTTGGTGTCGCAATGTATATCTCAGCGGATCCGAATCGTCAATCGAGGCTTGCTTGTTATGCGGATGTAACGGTTCAGGAAATCGAATTTGCCCAGTATCAGTACGGCGTACCAACGGGCTTAACTAGGATAAGCACAAATGTCATCATCGAGAATCCGGCGCTTGGCGTAAAATATCGATATTAAAGGTAATGACTGAAGATGAATACAAATGTTAACTCCTTGACAAATTGCATCTATCTTTGCTTCGCCACCGCGGAAATCCTATGGGTCATCGATTGCATGAAAAGCTATTCTGCGGCTTATCTCAACGGATTGATTTGGCTCTTTCCCATATGCCTGCTCATCAAGCCGGCCTGCTCCGTAATCCGCTTTGCCATTCGATATGGCAAGGAAACTGAGCGCGCGCCCAAGGATGCGGCGCAGGATTCTGATTCCACTTCCTAACCCCCAGCGCCGGTACACAAAATATTGTGTATTTTGAAAAAATAATCCTTGCAAATTGACGGAAGTTGTGGTATCATACCATGGCATGATGAATAGAACTGCCGTAAACTTGTTCGGTGCTTCCTCTCATGCGATTCTGAGGATAAAAAGGGGTTTTCCCCTTGATCTATGATGAAAGAGGTGAACAGCATGAAGGAAGGCATCCATCCCAATTATCAGCAGACCACCATTCGTTGTGCCTGCGGCGAAGTGATCGAGACCGGTTCCACCAAGAAGGACATTCGCGTCGAAATCTGCTCCAAGTGTCACCCTTTCTATACCGGCAAGCAGAAGCTGGTTGACACGGGTGGACGTGTGGATCGTTTCAACAAGAAATACGGCCTGAAGTAATCACCTGCGCCCGCACCGAATTGGTGCGGGCTTTTTTCTATTCTTGCGAAATTTGGAGGATTTATGGAGGCATTCGAGAAACCCAAGATGGAAAAGGCCGTCCTGGCCGGTCTGGACGCGGACGTGTTCGACCGGGCGGAGACGGCCACCGATGAAACCCTGGACGAGCTGGAGGCGCTTTTGGAGACCGCCGGCGGCACCTGCACGGCCAAGGTGCTCCAGCACCGCCCCGCCCCCGATCCCCACAGCTTCTTTGGCGAGGGCAAGGCCGAGGAGATCCGCCAGCTCATCGAGACCACAGAGGCCACCATGCTCATCTGTGACAACGACCTGTCGCCCTCCCAGATCCGCACCCTGGAGGATCTCACCCACGCCACGGTGCTCGACCGCAGCGCCCTGATTCTCGATATCTTTGCCCAGCGCGCCAAGACCAAGGAAGGCCGGCTCCAGGTGGAGCTGGCGCAGTACCAGTACCTTTTGCCCAAGCTCTCCGGCATGGGAAAGAGCATGTCCCGCCTGGGCGGCGGCATCGGCACGAGAGGCCCCGGCGAGACGAAGCTGGAAACCGACCGGCGGCACATCCGAAGCCGCATTGCCCGGCTCCAGGCGGACTTAAAGGAGGTGCGCCAGGTGCGGGCGGTACAGCGGGAGCGGCGTATCAAGAACGACATCCCGGTGGTGGCCATTGTGGGCTACACCAACGCGGGCAAGTCCACCCTCTTGAATCAGCTCACCGGCGCGGGAATTCCCGCCAACAACCGCCTCTTTGACACCCTGGACACCACCACCCGCCAGCTGGAGGTCTCCGACACCCTCACGGTGCTCCTTTCCGACACCGTGGGCTTTATCGCCAAGCTCCCCCACCACCTGGTGGAGGCCTTCCAGGCGACGCTTGAAGAGCTTCAGTACGCCGACCTTCTCCTCCACGTCATCGACGCGGGAGACAAGGAGCGGGAGGCGCACATCGCCGTGGTGGACAGGCTCATCGAACAGCTCGCCAAGCCCGGCACACCGGTGCTGCGGTGCTATAATAAATGCGATACCGTGGATCCCGACGACCTGCCCCGGGAGCGGGATTCCCTTAACATCTCCGCCAAGACCGGCGAGAACCTCCCCGCGCTCTTAAAGGCCATTGAGAAGGCGCTCAATTTGCAGCGAATCACCTGCACCTACCTCCTCCCCTACTCCATGGGCGGCATGGTGGAGACGCTCCACACCCAGGCCAAGGTGCTCTCCACGGAGTATACCCCCGAGGGCATCGCTGTCACCGCCAACTGTGACCTCGCCCTCCATGGCAGGCTCAAGGACTATGTCCGGGAGCTCAAGTGATGGAGGAATATCTCGTTCCCACCCAAGACGCCCAAGCGGAGTTTACGGAAAAGCGCTCCACCTTCATCGGCCACCTCTTCCAAACCGCCACCGAGGAGGAGGCCGTGGCGCGGATTAAAGAGATGCGGGAAAAGCACTATGACGCCACCCACAACGTCTATGCCTATATCATCCACGGCGGCGCCACCCGTTTCTCCGACGACGGCGAGCCCGGCGGCACCGCCGGCATGCCCACCCTCCAGGTCTTGCAACGGGAGGGCTTGGAGGATGTTTGCTGCGTGGTGACGCGATACTTCGGCGGCATTCTCCTGGGCGCAGGAGGTCTGGTGCGCGCCTATACCCACGGCGCGAAAATCGCCGTGGACGCCGCGGGCAAGTCCATGAAGCGCGTGTGGGATGTGCTCTACCTCCCCGTGCCCTACAGCTGGTATGAGCGAATCCGCCAGGAGGTGGGGCGCTTCGGCGGCATCATCCGCGAGACCCAGTTCGGCGCCGACGTGGAGCTGGAGGTTTTGACGCCCCACGGCCAGACTGACGACTTCCTCGCGCGGATTTTCGATCTCTCCGCCGGAACGCTGGAGGGCATGGTGGCCGGGCAGGAGTACCGGGCATTCCCGGTGGAACCATAAGGAAACAAAAAATTTTCGAATTCGTCACTCTTTTGCAACAGTTTTTCGTGTATAATAGGGAATGAAATCTGGGAGAGGGGGATTGCCATGTCCGTGCGCGAATTTCTCGAGCAGGAAGAGTACCGTCTTCTCGCCCCGCAGGCACAGAAGGCCGCCGAGACAAAGGGGCGCGCCTACCAGGAGGAGGAGAGCGACGTGCGTACCTGCTACCAGCGGGACACCGACCGCATTGTCCACTCCAAGGCCTTCCGGCGGCTGATGCACAAGACCCAGGTGTTTTTGCAGCCCGAGGGCGACCACTACCGCACCCGGATGACCCACACCCTGGAGGTAAGCCGCATCGCCCGCACCATTGCCCGCGCCCTGCGCCTCAATGAGGACTTGGCAGAGGCCGCCTCCCTGGGGCACGACCTGGGGCACACGCCCTTCGGCCATGCCGGAGAGGTGGCGCTGAGCGAGGTCATGGGCATTCCCTTCCACCACAACGAGCAGTCGCTGCGGGTGGTGGATCGGCTGGAAAAGAACGGGCAGGGTCTAAACCTCACCCATGAGGTGCGCATGGCCATCCTGGGACACACCGGCCTGAGCATTCCCGAGACGCTGGAGGGGCAGATCGTCCGCGTCTCCGACCGCATCGCCTACATCAACCACGACATCGACGACGCCATCCGCGCCGGAATCCTCACCGAAGCCGATATTCCCCGGGAAATCTCCTATGTCCTGGGCGAGAGCCACCGGGAGCGAATCAACACCCTGGTCACCGACATGATTACCCACACCTCCGAGACGGGAACGCTCGGCATGCGCCCGGAGGTGAGCCAGGCCATGAATGAACTCAGGAGCTTTCTCTTCGCCCGGGTCTACAAGAATCCCGTGGCCAAGGGCGAGGAATCCAAGGCAAGGGGGATTCTGCAAGCCCTCTATACCTACTATACCAAGCACCCCGAGGCGCTTCCCGCCGACTTCATCCCCCAGCTGGACTTCGACGGCATGCCCCGGGTGATCTGCGACTACATCGCCGGCATGACCGACAAGTATGCCGTACATAAATACGAAACCATCTTCATCCCGGCCGCCTGGCACGTTCGGAGCTGAAGATGGGATCCCACGCGGGAAAGGAGGTCTTTTCATGGCGTTTCCCGCCTCGTTTCTCGACGAGCTCACCGCCCGCAATCCCATTGAGGACGTGGTGGGGCAGTATGTCTCCCTCACCCGCCGGGGCAGCAACCTCTTTGGCCTGTGCCCCTTTCACAGCGAAAAGACGCCCTCCTTCTCCGTGGCGCCGGACAAGGGAATTTATTACTGCTTTGGCTGCCACAAGGGCGGCGGCCCCGTGAATTTTATCATGGAAATCGAAAACCTCGACTATCCCGACGCCGTGCGGTTCCTCGCCAAGCGCGCAGGCATGGAGGTGCCCGAGGACACGGAATATCGCTCCACCTATCGAAAGCAGGAGCGTTTGAGAGCCCTCTCAAAGGAGGCCGCCCGGTTTTTCCGTGCCCAGCTCTTCTCCCCCGCCGGGAAGGAAGCCCAGCAATATCTCCTGCGCCGGGGCGTGAGCAGTCAGACCGTCGCCCGCTTCGGCCTGGGTTATGCGCCCGATGGATGGTCTTCCCTGTTGGATACCTTGACGAAATCGGGGTATACCAAGGAAGAGCTCTATGAGGCCGGACTTGTGCTCCAGAGCAAGAAGGGCGGCTACTACGACCGCTTCCGCAACCGGCTCATGTTTCCCATCATCGACGTCCGGGGCAATGTCATCGGCTTCGGCGGCCGGGTGATGGACGATTCCAAGCCCAAATACCTCAACTCCCCTGAGACCATCATCTTCAACAAGCGCAAGAATCTCTTCGCCCTCAATGTGGCCAAGAAGTCCAAGGCCGGAATGCTCATTCTCACCGAGGGGTATATGGACGCCATCGCCCTGCACCAATATGGCTTTGACTGCGCCGTGGCCTCTTTGGGCACCGCCCTCACCGAAGAGCATGCCCAGCTTCTGGCCAAATATACCCAGCAGGTGGTGCTCACCTACGACGGCGACGAGGCCGGACAAAACGCCACCCGCCGCGCCATCCCCATGCTCGAGCGCGCGGGGCTCCAGGTGAAGATCCTCCGCATGAAGGGCGCCAAGGATCCCGACGAGTTTCTCAAAAAGAACGGCGCGGACGCCTTCCGGGCGCTGCTCAATCAGTCGGAAAACCAGGCGGAGTACCGGCTGCAAAGTCTCAAAAACAAGTATGATCTCCACGACGACGCCCAGCGCGTCAGCTTCCTCCGGGAAGCGGCGGAGCTCATCTCCACCTTTTCCACAGTGGTGGAGCGGGATGTCTACGGACGCCGCGCCGCCGAGGCCGCGGGCGTCACCCCAGAGGCCATGAAGCAGGAGGTCTCCAATGCCTACCGCCGCCGGATTGCCCGGGAGAAAAAGCGCCAGGAGCGGGTGGATCTCGACCTCAATGCCCAGCAGCAGCCCAAGGAAAAGGGTATTCACTATGATAATCTCAGATCGGCCATGGCCGAGGAACAGCTCCTTGCCCAGGTACTCAAGGATCCGGTGCTGCTGCCGGAGGTGAAGCTGCTGCCGGAGCAATTCTCCTCTCCCCTCTTGGGTCGGGCGTTTTCCCTGCTGCTCCGATGCCAGCAGGAGGGGCGGCCGGTGAGCCTTGCCTCCCTGGAGGGAGACTTTACCCCCGAGGAGATGAATCACCTCTCCTCCGTGGCCAGACGGCGAGACGCGCTGATTTCGGAGCAGGCCATTTCAGACTGCTGCAACGTGATCCGCGAGGCCTATGGCCGCAGCGTGCGCACCGGCGAGGACGCCCTGCGCGCCATGCAGCAGCAATTCCAACATAAAAAAGGATATGGAGGTTGACCAGGATGGAAAAAGCACTTCAGGCACTGGCAAAAATGGGTCTGTCGGAGGAAAACAGCAAGAAACTTGCCGCGTTACTCGCAGAATCCAAAAAGACCGGAAAGGTCTCCTCTAAAAAGTTAATTGAAGCGCTGGACGCCGTGGATGCCACCGAGGAGCAAACCGAGCAGTACTATGATCTTCTCGAGAACAACGGCGTGGAGATCGACGTGGGAGACGTATTGGAAATTCTCGGCCCCACGCCCTTGGACGGCGCCCCCACCGAGACGGAGCTTCAGTCCCTGGAGGACGAGCCCCTGGGCGATGCCTCCGAGCCTCTGGAGGAGGCGCTGCCCGCCGAAGGCGCCAAGCTGGATGATCCGGTGCGCATGTACCTCAAGGAGATCGGCAAGATTCCCCTGCTCTCCCCGGAGCAGGAGCTGGACATCGCCAAGCGCATGGCCGAGGGCGACGAATCCGCCCGCAAGGCCATGACCGAGGCCAACCTCCGGCTGGTGGTATCCATCGCCAAGCGGTATGTGGGGCGGGGCATGCAGCTGCTTGACCTCATCCAGGAGGGCAACCTGGGGCTCTTGAAGGCCGTGGAGAAATTTGACTACACCAAGGGCTATAAATTCTCCACCTATGCCACCTGGTGGATCCGCCAGTCCATCACCCGCGCCATTGCCGACCAGGCGCGCACCATCCGAATCCCCGTGCACATGGTGGAGACCATCAACCGCGTCATCCGCACCGCCCACTCCATGGTGCAGTCCCTGGGCAGAGAGCCCACCGCCGAGGAGATCGCTGCGGAGATGCACATGGAGCTTCCCAAGGTGGAAGAAATTCTCAAGATCGCCCAGGAGCCTGTCTCGTTGGAGACGCCCATCGGCGAGGAGGAGGACAGCCACTTGGGCGACTTTATCCAGGACGAGGAGGCCTCCCAGCCCGCCGAGGCTGCCAGCTATACGCTCTTGCGGGAACAGCTTGAGGAGGTGCTCACCACCCTCACGCCCCGGGAGGAGCAGGTGCTTCGCATGCGCTTCGGCCTCACCGACGGCAAAGCCCACACCCTCGAAGAGGTGGGCAAGGAATTCGACGTCACCCGGGAGCGCATTCGCCAGATTGAGTCCAAGGCGCTGCGCAAGCTCCGCCATCCTTCCCGCAGCAAAAAGCTTCGGGACTTCCTCAGCTGAGGGAAATTGTAAAAAATATCTTGACATTATCGAAAAAATCCGTATCATATCTACGTAACCCTTCGCCATTGGGGCGGCATCAATCGTAGGAAACTCCCTTATGGGACAGATAAACGGAGGAATATGTCATGTTTGAAAAAATCGCGAAGTATCTGGCCGATCAGCTGGACATTGCCGTGGAGGACATCAAGCCTGAGACCACTTTCGAGAGCCTTGGCATTGATTCCCTGGATACCGTCGAAATGGTGATGGATCTGGAAGAAGAGCTGGGCGTGGAGCTGGAGCTAGAAGAGAAGGTTTCCACCGTCGGCGAGCTGGTGGACTTTGTGGAGAGCAAGGTGGAGTAATTTCGCCCTCCTTACAATCGCATATTTGCTTTGTCCAGGCTCGGCCTGTGACAAGGCTGCACTAGTCGGGGAGATAGCGGTGCCTTGTAACCTGCAATCCGCTATAGCAGGGATGAATTCCCGACGGAGGGTGCGTACTGTATCGTCTGACCCTGGTAAGCGGTGTTGAGGATTCGGTCTTGCGCAACGCGGTCCCGTGAACCATGTCAGGCGGGGAACCGAGCAGCATTAAGCGGATCGCCGCGTGTGCCGCAAGGGCGCCGTTTCTGAGCTGGCTGCCAGGGTAACGGGTGTGATACGCATTCGATGGAGGGTGTGCAGTCTTGTCATGGGTCGAGCCTTTGTATTTGTAGCCGCCAATGGCCGCGCCTACGAGGTGCAGCCAAGATTTGCAGTGCTCTGCATGGATGCCGGATTTCAGCTCCTCTCTTCGCAGATGGCAGAGGGGCAATTTTATCTCGCGTGTTCCAAGGGCTTCTTTGAGAACGCAGGACTGTAGGGGCGGATTTGATATCCGCCCGTGGCAGTGGCGATTTCGGAGGTACCTGCCCGGGCGCATATACAATGCGCCCCTACACCAAGGTCGGTGATCGTTCCACCAATGTGCAAAACCGGCGCTGCCTCATATTGAGGCTGCGCCGGTCTTTTCTTGGCTTTGCTTATTTCTTGGCGGTGCGCGGCAGGGTAATGCCGCTGATGCTCACGTTGACGCTCTTCACCGTGCGGCCGGTGGTGGATTCCACGGCGGCGGTGACGGCATCCTGCACAGCCTTGGCCACGTCTACCACCGAGTGGCCGTAGAGCACGACAATATAGCAGTCCACAGAGATCTCGTCGTCGTCACTGATGACCAGGCGGATTCCCTTGCCCTGGCCGCGCTTGGCCAGCTTGGAGAGCTCCTGGTTGAGCCCGTACACGCCCTCCACGTCCTGAATGGCCAGGGCGGCAATGGCGGCAATGACCTCCTCGGAAATATGAATGGCGCCATGCTCCAGCGTCTGGGAGACGTATTCTTTGCTTTCGCTCATATCGTGAACCTCCGTATCCAATGATTCGCCTTGTTGGAATCATTGTACCACAAATGGAGAAAAACACAACCATTTTCTCACCCGACGCCGAAAAACTTCCCGCTATTTCACTTCAATGATGTGAATTTGGTCGAGGGTGTAATCCGACTGCGCCGTGACAATGTCGGAAATCAGCGCCACGTCGGCGTCCGCCAGCCCCTCCGCCGGGGCGGAGACGGCAATGTCGATGGTTTCATCGCCCATGTAGGCCACGCAGTCTTCAAAGCCCTTGGCAATAATCAGGCTCTCAATCTGAGATTCAGCCAGAGCGTCGCTCACGATGCCATCCAGGCTCAGCGCCGCGGCGGTGGCGCTTTCGCTGCCGTCCTCAAAAGCGATGGTCTCCTGGAGGGTCTCCACGGCGCTGTCCCGGCTCTCCTGGCGGCTCAGGCGGATCTTGGCAAAATACTCCGTGGTGCTGGCACTCTCCTCAGCGGAGACCGCCTGGGCGTCGTCGGACGTATCCGAGAGGGTCAAGGTGGCGTCGTTCAGCACCTGCTCGGCATTGAGCGTCTCGGTAAAGTCCACTGCCTCAAGCTGATTGGCGTTCCAGTTGAGGTACACACCGGCGCAGATCAGTACCAAAATGGTGGCGGCAATGGCGTTTCGTTTCCAGGTTTTCATGGTCATTCCTCCTAGCGTTTCATTTTCATCACAGTGATGCGGTCGCTTCCCAGGCCTGTCAGGCTGGAAACGGCTTTGACAATATTAAGGCGCACTGCGGCGCTGTCCGCCCCCTGGCAGAGCACCACGGCGCCCTGGTAGGTGGGATAGGTGGTTGTTCGGGTGATGGGCGTCTCGCCCCCGGCGCCGTCGGAAACGAGCACCGTCTCCTCCTGGCGCTCTGTGGTGGTGCCGTCGGCGCTGGTCTGCAGGTCTGTCTGGTAGGTGTGGGACACCCCCTCGGCCACGGTGAGAAGCACCCGCACCTCCCCTGCCCCCTCCAGCTGCGTAAGAAGCGCCTCCAGCTCCGCGGCAAGATCCACGGTTTCTTCCGTCTGAACGGGCTTTGCCGCCTGCTCGGTGTTCCCTCCGCCCCAGGGAATGAGCAGCAGCCCCGCCCCCAGCAGCAGCACCAGGAGGGGATATTTCACCGCCTCCAGCTTCTTGAGCTTCCCCAGAAGCCATTTCCTCTGTTCATCCTTTTTCACATTGCGATCCACTCCTGCTGTGCCTCCGGGATCCCGAGATTTTCTTCGATCCACTTTGACAGCACCGCCTGCTGCGCCGGCGGCACGCTGCCGGTGATGCTGACCACTGTGGGATAGGGATAGGTTACGCCATCCTCCACCGTCACCTCCACCTCCACATCCAGCCCCATCTGGACGGCTTTGTCCCATATATATGTCTCACAGTCCTCCTTTATGAGGGCGATGAGAATCTCCTGGTTGCCCGTCTCCACGCCGGTGACGGCCTCCCGCGCCTCCATCCGCGCCCGGGAGATGGCCTTGGCCATGTCGGGAAGATCCAGCTGCGCCACCGGCGAGAGCACCGCCAGCACCAGCACCAGGCTCCCCACAAACTGTCCCGTGCGGTGCATGGCGCCCTTGGGCAGCAGCGCCGCCGCCAGGCTCACCAGAATCCCCGCTGCCGCCACGGCCAGGAGGTAGCCTCGAATCCCCGCGGTCATGGCTGCACCACCTTGAGAAAGCAGCAGCAGGCCAGCAGGCTCATGAGGGTGGCAGAGCCGGTCATGGCCAGAAGATAGCCCATGGCGCTGGTGAAGCCCTCCAGCAGGCGGCCATGGACGCTGCCGAGCACAGCGCTCAGCGCCGCCGTGAGCTTGAAGGACAGATACGAGATGCCGATTCGGAGAAAGGGCGTCACAAAAGCGCCCAGCACCGCCAGCATGCCGAAGGTGCCAATGGTGCTCTTGAGAAGTCCGGCGCTGGAGAGCACCGTCTCCGCCGCGTCGGAGATGATTCCGCCTACCACAGGAATCACGCTGGACAAGGTGAGCTTGGCCGCCTTGAGGGTGGCGGCGTCGGCACTCCCCGAGAGGATGCCGGTCAATGCCATAAACCCGGTATAAATGTACATCATAGCCTTTAACCCTGTGCTGATCCCCCAACCCAGCAGGGATTGGAGTCCCTTGAGCCTGTCCTGCCGGAGGGCGGCGTCCACCATGGCCAGCGCCAGAAAGGCATAGAGCATGGGGAGAAACACCGTATTGCACACCCGGATCAGAAAATTGGAAAAGAGCGCCGTGACGGTATAGAGCCCGCTGGCGCTCACCGCCCCGCCGGAGGCCGCCAGTGCCGCCGCCATCACCGGCATGAGGAGATTGGAAAAGCTGGAGATCTCGTCCAATGCCTCCCGCCCCAGCCCCATGAGGGCGCTGAAATCCGAGCCGCAGCAGGCCGTGATGGCCAGCGCGCCCGCCAGAGCCACCGCCCGGTTTCCCTGCTCCTCGGTGAGGGTCATGGTCATCTGGCACAGCACCACAATGAGCAGCACCCGCAGCATCAGCCGCGCCGCGGTACGCCAGATGGGGCCGCTCTCCAGAAGGGCACTTTCAAAGATGGAGCCCACCGCCTCGGGAAAGTCCACAGCTTCGTCGGGAGAGAGCTCCCCCATCCATTCCTTGGCGCTGTCGGGCACGCCGCGCTCCAATTCATCCAGGCCAAATTGCTCCGCCTGCTCCTGCGTCACATCCATGGCCGCCACCGGCAGCGTCAGCAGCGCCAGGACAAGTAAAATCAGTATCAGCCGCCGCACCCTATCCCCCCAACATCTCCTGTAGTAAATCCAGCACCGCCGTGAGAAGCGGCAGCGCGGCGTACACCGCCAAAATAGAAGCCGTGAGCTCCACGGCATTCTCCAGGGCGTGCTCCCCCGCGTCGCTGCACACGCCGGCGGCAATGCGCCCGATGAGGCCGATGGCCGTGACTTTAAAGAGCGGCGCCGTCACCGCAGAGCTCAGGCCGGTGAGATCGCGGATGGTCTCGGCCACCTCAAAGATGGGCGCAAGCATCCGCACCGCCAGCAGGAACATCAACACACAGGCAGAAAGAGACAGCAGCACCGCCATGGTCTTCTCCCGCTGCCGCAGCACCACGCAAAGGAGCGCCGCCACCGTGGCCAGCGCCGCCAGCTTGAGGAAGAGCTCCATCAGAACTGGAAGAGCTGCTCCACCAGCTGGAAGAGATCGGCGATGCGCTGCACCACGATCATCAGCACCACCACCAGCGCCGCCAGGGTGGTCATGGTGGCCTGTTCCTCCCGCCCGGAGCGCACCAGAACCTGGTTGAGGATGGAGACGATGATCCCCACCGCCGCGATTTTGAAAATCAGATCAATTTCCATAGGCCACCTACATCAATAAAATTGCCACCGCTAGTCCCGTGCAGATCCCCAGGGTCTGGTAGGTCTTGCTCTTGGTGCTGCGCTCCTGCTCGGCGCGTCCCAGCTCCTCCCCCAGGCGCAGCGCCGCCAAATCAATGCCCTGGAGCTGACTTTCCAGGTCGTACTTCCCCAGCCGTGCGGCCAGCTCCAGGAGAATCTGGGCGGCCGGATCGCCCTCCGGCAGCTCCGGCACCAGGGTAAGCGCCTTTCGCATGGCGGCAAGGGGCGTTGTCCAGCGGTTCTTGTCCATCTCCCGCGCCATGGCGGAGAAGAGCTTCTCCAACGAGCCGTCGGAGGACACCGCCATGAGGGCAAAGGCCTGGGGCAGCGGCGTTGCACAGCAGCCGATTTCCTGCTTGAGGAGCTGGAGCGCCGAGAGAAGCTGCCGCAAAAGCCTGCAGCGCTTTCGCAAGGAGTGGGCGATGCGAAATCCCATGGATCCCGCAGACAGAACAATGAGTACAATGCCGGCCATTCTCATGGCATTTCCTCCATTCTTTTGTGTTCTCCCAACAGGGAGTGGATTTGATAGGACTTGTCCGGTGAGAGCAGCACCACCTGGGAAAATACGCCCCGCGCCAGCAGCTTATGATAGAGCGGCCGCCGGGTGAGATCGGAAAGGGAATCGCCGTGGGCGGTGGCCAGGAGCTTGACGCCGCAGTAGGCGGCACGATCCAGCGCCTCAATGTCCTCGGGCGCGGTGATCTCGTCCAGGGCGATCCACTGTGGGCTCATGGTGCGAAGGAGCATCATCACAGCCTCTGCCTTGGGGACATTGACCATCACATCGGTGCGCTGCCCCACCTCCAGGGCGGCGCCCTGGCCGGTGGAGGCCGACACCTCTCCCCGCTCGTCCGCCAAGCCCACGCGAAGATGCCCCTGGTCGGACAGCAGCCGCACCGCGTCCCGCAGGAGCGTGGTCTTTCCGGCGCCGGGCGGCCCCAGAATCAATGTGGAATCTGTGAGTGCGGGGAAAAGCCCCTCTGCGCACCCCGGCACCGCCCGGGCAATGCGAAGCACCAGGGAGGTGGGGCTTCGGATGGTATGTACCACCCCCTGCTGGACAACGCCAAAGCCGCAGACGCCAAGCCTGTGGCCGCCCTCCAATGTCACATATCCCTGGCGCAGGGTATCCTGGTGGGCATAGGCCGAGAACCGGCAGGCGCGCTGGAGCACGTCCTCCAGCTGGGACTGGGTCAGCGGCGGAAAGATGGCTTCCTCCCGCCCTGCTGCCAGCACCCGCACTGGCCGTCCCGTCCCCAGGCGCACCTCTTCGGGATGTTTCTTCCAAATTCTCTCCAGCGCCGGGAGGTAGCCGGCCGGAAGAAGACCGGTGATGAGGTTCATTGGTTGCATCCATTTCACTTCCCATACACCTTATTCCCGCGCCCACCGCAATATGCTGGAAGAAAAAGTCTCAATTCGGAGAGAATTTACTTGCAAACGCGGAAAGAAAACCGTATGATAAGAAAAACCGGGCTTCGCCGGTGTTTGGTGATTCAGAAGTGAGGTTGTTACTATGTCCGACAAACTCCCCTATACGCAAAACCGAGAGCTCAGCTGGCTGCGCTTCAATGACCGCGTGCTGGAAGAGGCCATGGACGCCACGGTTCCCCTGCTGGAGCGGCTGAAATTCGTTGCGATTTTCACCAGCAATCTCGATGAATTCTTTATGATCCGCGTGGGCAGCCTCTATGATCTCTCCCTGCTCAATCCCCAGAGCATTGACAAGAAATCCGGCATGACGCCCCAGGAGCAGCTCCACGCCATCTACCGCGCCGTGCGCCCCCTCTACGCCAAGAGGGAGCGCTGCTTCTACGACATTATGTCCCAGCTCCAGGTGCACGGCATCCACTTCCTGCGCTTTAAAGACCTTCGGCCGGATGAGGCGAAATACGTCAAGCAGTATTTCAAGCAGTCCATTGCCCCCATCCTCTCGCCCCAGATTGTGGACGCCCATCACCCCTTCCCCCACCTCCAAAACAAGGTGACCCATGTGGTGGCGCGGCTCAAATACAAGGGCAACGAGACCTTCGGCTGCGTGCCCATCCCTGCAGCACTGCCCAGCGTCCTCTACCTCCCCGGCACCGGCGTGCGCTTTTTGACCGTGGGGGAAATTGTGGAGGAATACCTGGAGCATCTCTTCCCGGGCTACAACTGCATTGAGCGGGCGCGGTTGTGCCTCACGCGCAATGCCGACATCACGCCCGAAGAGGAGCGGGAGGACTTTGACGGCGATTTCCGCGAGAAGATGCAGAAGGTACTGGGCAAGCGCCGCCGCCTGGCTTCGGTGCGGCTGGAGCTGAGCAACGTCATCTCCCCGGAGCTCGAAGCCTACCTGTGCGCCAAGATCTCCCTGGAGCACCACCAGATTTACATCACCAAGGCGCCCTTCAGCCTGAGCTTTGCCTACGATCTCTCCGCCAAGCTCCCCGAGGCACGCCGGAGCATTCTCTCCTACCCGGCCTTTACGCCCCAGATCCCCGGCATCATTCCGCCCCAGGAAAAGATGCTGCGGCTGGTGCAGCGGGGCGATCTGCTCCTCTCCTATCCCTATGAGAGCATGAACCCCTTCTTGCAGCTTCTCAAGGAGGCGGCCAACGATCCGTCGGTCATCTCCATCAAAATCACCATTTACCGCCTGGCCAGCAAGGCCAAGCTGGTGGATTACCTCTGTGCCGCCGCCGAAAACGGCAAGGACGTGACCGTGCTCATCGAGCTGCGCGCGCGGTTTGACGAGCAGAACAACATCGACTGGTCAGAGCGGCTGGAGGAAGCCGGCTGCACCATCCTCTACGGCTTTGAGGGCTACAAGGTGCACTCCAAGATCTGCCTCATTACCCGCCGGGATCATGGCAACATCCGCTACCTCACCCAAATCGGCACCGGCAACTACAACGAGAAGACCGCCGCCATGTACACCGACCTCTCCCTGATGACCTGCGACCAGGCCATCGGCAAGGACGCCAACGAGTTCTTCAAAAATATGATGATCGGCAACCTCCAGGGGCAATACGACCACCTGCTGGTGGCGCCCGTCTCCCTCAAGTCCACTCTCCTCAAGCTCATGGATGAGGAAATCGCCAAGGGCGAAAAAGGCCGCATGATTTTTAAGCTCAACTCCGTCACCGATCTCGACCTGATGGAAAAGCTCCGCGACGCCTCCAAGGCCGGCGTGCAGATCACCATGATCGTCCGGGGCATCTGCTGCATTCTCCCCGGCATCCCCGGCGAGACGGAAAATCTCCACATCCGCAGCATTGTGGGACGGTATCTGGAGCACTCGAGAATCTACTGCTTCGGCACCGGCAGCAGCGAAAAAATGTACATTGCCTCGGCGGACTTCATGACCCGCAACACCGAGCGCCGGGTGGAGGTGGCCTGCCCCATCTATGATCCGCGCGTCAAGAGCAAGATCCACCACATCCTGGAGCTGTGCCTCAAGGACAATATCCGCGCCAGAACCCTCCTGCCCGACGGAAGCTACTGCCACATCTCCGGCGATTCCGCGCCGCTGGACTGCCAGAAGCAGCTCATGGTCGACGCCTTGGAAGAGAGCATCCCCGTGGAGGGAAAGCTCACATTGTGGCAAAAGGTGAAAAAAATATTCCGCAATCCGTAAATAT
>ERZ1643251.2746-NODE-2746-length-17384-cov-6.700560_pt1 | contig 17384 bp, 24 predicted proteins | sample MGYA00579261_ERZ1643251 | MGnify/ENA primary metagenome ERZ1643251 (study PRJEB29033, sample SAMEA4952267) | chicken gut metagenome | biome: Broiler Chicken; feature: Gastrointestinal Tract; material: Caecum | place: Ireland | collected 2018 | study: Broiler...
GCCTGGGATACTTTCGCAAGCACATGACCTATAGATATCAGTTGTCCTACAAGTATAACATCCATGACACAAAATTATTTTAAAAAATATTTGAAAAAACTCTTGACATCTACAATCAAAAGTGCTATACTATAGACACAACGAAGGAGGCAGATAACTAATGAAGCCGTTAAGAGCGTTAGTGTATGATCTAAATAATGGAATTGCTATTTTATATGTCAAGAACTTAAATACTAGTGAAAAGTATAGTTCTTCGATTGAAAGCCCGGATAAGGTTTTCACATCAATTACAACTCAAATAGATTTGCCTTATTTGGATTTAAGCGACATAAATGATGTTTTAGGATATAGGCGGCCTGATGGAAGGTTAGAATTTGGGAAAAATGCAGTTTATATTATAAATGATGAGGAAGGCGATAGGCTTATTAAACTATGCACTTCTAGGTATCGTGAGTATATAATTAAGGAAACAGCCGTTTTAGAGGAACAAAAAAAAGAAGCAGAAATAGAAATGGGCTATAGTGAATGTATGCTTAATGGAATGTCGGGTTACACCCCCAAATATTACACACAAGACGAATACATTAGAATAAAAAGGAGGATATGGGAAAATAAAATTATACTATATAATTTAAAATAAGGCGAATATTGAATTATTTATAACTGATAGCAAAGGAGGCAAGAGAAATGAGGTTTTACATTGAAGGCACAAACAAATGGACAGAGATTAGAATGAGAGAGTGGAATGGTTATGGGTATGGGGCTGACCTTTCTAATGACATTTTGAGTGAGTTTAGCGAGTATTTTGTATATACTGAACAAGAAATTATAGACGTGCTTGAATGGTGTGCTGAATACTGTGTTGAACACGACTGTCAGTTGTTTGTGGAGGAGGGAGACGATGACCAATTTTGAATGGCTACTGTCCGAACTTGTTAAAGAATATGGGGAGTTTGGTAACCCACTTGAGAAAGCATATTTAGCTGTTGTACATTACGATATAAAACGCGCTAAACCCATATTTGAAGTAAATCAGAACGAATTTTCCAAAAATAAATTTGAGCGGTTGCTCTATCAATATCTTGTTAAAGAAATAAACGAACAAGAAACCGAAAAGTTATGGGAGGATTTAGAAAATGTATAGATTTAATAATCTTGATCGACATGGTATGTTGTTAAAAGGTATTCTTAAGGCTTGTAAATTAACTAGACGATTATCGAAAACGACTGCTACAGATTATGTTATTATATACTTTGATGAAGATGGAGACGAACTTACACCAAAGTATTATAAAGAAAATCAACGCATTCTTGACGTTCTTGATACCTCAATATTTTGGGTTGCGACGTTTAAACCATTAACTATGCAACAAATCGCCGATATGGTTAGTGATAAACTTATAATGATTTACGGGGGTGGCAAATAATGGCATTAGCTATTGTTTTCTTTTTCGTTTTAATGGTTGCAGCAGCCATAGACTTAACGGTAATTACTATCACAAAAAGTACAATTTTGCACATTGCGGTTATTATGATCACCTATATTATCTGTATGGAAATAGAGCTTGCCATTATACGCTATTTGCTGTTGAGGGGATGAAAATGGATAAAAACGATATTATATTCTATTTAGCTATTGCTATTATTGTTATTCTACTTATTACTGGGCTTATTTGTAGTAGAGATGCAGAGGCAATTAAAGGTGTTAAAATTTTACCTATGCCCATAGGCGGAAGAACAACACCGATTATTCTTTAAAAGGGTGAAGATATGGACAGAGATTCTTTGGTTATAGCCGTACGGCTGCTCTATGAAGAAGCCTATCTTAAATACCATGAAACAGACCAACTATTATACCTAGGTAAGGCAGTGGCCTATAGCAATGTGCTAGACTTGTTATTAACCTCAAAGAAGGTTAAAATAAATTAAAAGGAGTTATGCAAAATGGCAAACAAAATCACGCGCACGATCAAGACCACAACCATTCTTTACGTTATTTACGGAGATTGTGAGAGTGAGGCGCAGCCCATCACTCTCCCCGGCATCCTCTCTGATGATGAAATGTGGGAAGCCGTTAAGAAGGTTGGCGGCCCTAAGGCTGTGGTTTGGGACCACCACTACAATGAGGGCAAATACTCGATGGACATTGATACTTTTATTAACAATGCTGTTAAGGAGGACGAATGATCATGAACGATCTTGCAATCAGAGACGATATTTTCCCGCAGGAGGTTTCCCTCACCCAGGAATTTACGGAGCAGCGAGACGCCTTTTGCAGCATGAAGGCTGAGACGCCGGAGCAGAAGGCAGACCTTTTTAACGCCACCAATAATCCCGCACACCGCATTGGTGACTATATCAATTCCACCATTAAAGTAAAAGATGTTTTTTGCGAAATGGTGAATGTTACTAATAGAGACAGTGGCGCAATTTCTCAGTGTCCGCGCGTGGTGCTGATTGATGAGAATGGCGAAGGCTACCAGGCGGTTTCCTTCGGGGTATTCTCCGCTCTCAAGAAGCTAATGCAGGTTTATGGGCTTCCCACTTGGGAACCTGCAATTCCCATCCAGGTGCAGCAGGTTAGCAAAGGCACAAATAAGATGCTCACTTTTTCCGTGGGCAAATAACTTCAAAGAAAGGAGGAAAGGGAGGGCGCAAGCCCTCCCTTTGTGGTTATGGGCTACGTTTACCCTCAGTTAAAATACTCGCCCTACTATTTCACAGTTCCACCCCTAACCTATTTCTTTTCCACAAAGGGCCATTGTGAAAAGTTTAAAACTTATCTCGAACCCCATAGAATTGAAACTTCCCAAAAGCTGGAAAAGAGATACAAAATCAAAGTGAATTGCCCCCTGTTGGCGGATATTAACCTATACCGTGAGATTGAAAATCGCGGGTTTTACATCACAAATGAAAACGGGGAGGAATACGCATGGCAAGAACAGGTAGAATTAAATGGACTAGGGGCGATGCTAAAAAAGTTGCAAATCTAGTCCGCCAGTTCAATGCGAAAATCACACGCATCACCAAAAAGAATCCATCCATTGCCGACACACTGCCGGAGCGCATGAACTCGCAGGCTATACAGCAGATGTACAGCCAGTTAACCCGAAAGGATTTTAATAGATGGGCCGCGTCCACGATGCGATTTTTGCGCAAGGGCGCGGAGGACGTCGTAAAGACTAAGGCGGGGGTAACTACTACCCGGTGGCAATTAAATGAAATTAGATATAATTTAAATGCTATTAACGCTGAGCGCAGGAAAAGAATGGAAAGATTGCAGCCGTCAACTCGCAAAGGAACCATGGGAGCGGTACAAGAATTGGAATTAACTCCCCGCCGAAATTTGAGCCAGACGATTCCGCAGGAGTATTGGCAAAAATATGTAAGTGGAATTGAAAAACAGGTACTTTCCAGTTATATAGGCGACAAGATGAGAATTTACAAAGAAAATTATAAAAAGGCAATTTTAAACGAGCTTGGAAACCAAGAAGAATTATTAGAGCTAGTTGAGAGCATTCCCACGTCAACGCTTGCCGAGGCTTATGCATCTGATCCCGATTTACAAATAGGGTATATTTATTATGATATTGATATTGAGGATAAGGTTGCGACCTTGATTGAAAAATTAGGAGGGCTTTTGGGATGATATGCAATACACAGCAGATTTTGAGACAACCACAACCCCGGACGATTGCCGCGTTTGGGCATGGGCAACCTGCGAAATAGGAGATTTCCAAAATAAGCAATATGGAAACTCTACTGACAGTTTCATTTTATGGTGTGAGGAAAACTCCCCAGTAACGGTATATTTTCATAATCTAAAGTTTGATGGCCAGTTTATCATATCATATCTGCTGCAAAATGACTATGAATTTACGATCAACAAGACGATTAAACCGAATCAATTTACGGCGTTAATAGGGGAAAAGAATGAATTCTACTCTATCAAAATATGTTTTTGGGAGGAAGGCAAAGAGAAGGGGCAAGTTACGATCTACGATAGTTTAAAGCTATTGCCGTTTTCTGTGGATGACGTTGCAAAAGGCTTTGATTTGCAGATAAGAAAACTAGAGCTTGATTATCATGTTTCACGTGAAACAAATCATGTATTAACCGCCGAAGAAAAAGATTATATTTCTAACGACGTGGAAATCGTGGCGCGTGCGCTCAAAATCCTTTTTGACGAGAAACTCACCAAAATGACAACAGCTTCAAACGCAATGCATGAGTTTAAAAGTATTTTTGGCAAAAAACGGTTTGAGAAAATATTTCCACCTCCGGATTATGATGCAGATATTCGGCAGAGCTACAAGGGTGCGTTCACATATCTTAACCCCAGATTTAGAGAAAAGGATATTGGAGAAGGGATTGTGCTAGATGTAAACAGCCTCTATCCCTCCGTTATGTATTACCGCCCATTGCCCTATGGAGAAGGTATATTTTTTGAGGGAAAATACAAAGAAGATAAGGACTTCCCACTGTATGTGCAAATGATTAAATGCCAATTTATTCTAAAAGAAGGAATGCTGCCAACTATACAAATTAAACATACTTTAAGTTTTGTGGAAACAGAATACTTAACCAGCTCAAATGATGAACAAGTTACACTTTGCCTCACAAGCGTTGATTTAGATTTGCTACTAACCCATTATGATGTATACGACCTGCAATATATTAACGGTTGGAAATTCCGCGCGAGTGATAAGATGTTCAGGGGATACATTGATAAATGGAATGGGATAAAGGTTAAGGCAACGAAAGAGGTGAATAAACCAATGCGAACACTTGCAAAGCTGATGCTTAACTCCCTCTATGGTAAGTTTGCGGCAAATCCAGTTAGAAAACGCAGGATCCCCGAATTGGATGAGGAAGGCGTTGTAAGATACCGGTTAAGCGAACCGGAAACAACAAACCCTATTTATATTCCTGTCGGCAGTTTTATCACAGCGTGGGCTAGATATATTACCATAACAGCCGCGCAGGCCTGTTATGAACGCTTTATCTACGCCGACACAGATAGTTTACATTTGGTGGGATTAGAAGAACCGAAAGGGATTGAAATAGACGACACAAAGCTAGGAGCTTGGAAACATGAGAGCACTTTCTCCCGTGCGCGGTTTTTGCGGCAGAAAAGTTACATTGAGGAAATAGACGGTAATCTGAAAATCACCTGCGCGGGGATGCCCAAAGGGTGTTACCCTTATGTCACATGGGAGAACTTCCACACCCGGAACGAGTTCCCGGGGAAGCTCAAACAAAAGGTGGTTAAGGGAGGCACCGTCCTTGTGGAAAGCCCACATAAATTGCGCGAATGAACAAAAAAGGTATTGACAAATTCAACAAATATACTATAATAGTGGATGAAGGGAAGGGAGAGGCATAGCCGTGCTGCCGCGGATAGTCAACGGTTAATTCCGACCGCTGCGGGATGGGGTGACGCCTTGCGGACTCTGCCGCCCTTCATCTTCTATTATGATCGGTGGTGGCGTTGGTGAGTAAGTATTGGGATATTGGCCGTATACTTCCGTACCAGCGCCGCTTCAACTTTATAAACGGGCCGCGCTCTATTGGCAAAACGTACACAACGCAAAAGTTTTTGCTCAAAAAGGCGTTGAATGAAAATAAGCAGTTTGTTTATATAGTGCGCACAAAACAGGAAATCCAAAGCGGAGCTTTTGAGCAGGCATTTGAAAAGGTGTGTGATCGTGAGTACCAGGGAATTGAATTTAAGTGGGAAAACGATACTCTCCTATATAAAGATGCATATGATTGCTACATTGTATTAGGTTACTGTCTCGCGTTAAGCAATTACGCTAAACTTAAAATGCGTTCTTTCCCGCAGGTATACTATTGGCTTATGGACGAATATATGTTAGAGGATAATTCCACCGCCCGTTATATTAACGGATGGCGGGAGCCAGATATTGCATTAAGCCTCTACCACACCATCGACCGTGAGGAGGACAGGGTTACCTGTTTTTTCTTGGGGAACAACACCACATTTTACAATCCTTACCACTTGCACCCTGCCTTCCACATTCCTCAAATCAAGCCTGGAGGCATTTGGACTAGCGAGAACGTCCTATTCCAGTGGGCACAACCATCGGAGGAACTGAGCGAAATCAAAAAGAAAAGCAAGTTTCTCCGTATGATTGACGGTACAGATTACAGCCGCTATAGCATCGGCGGCGAATATATAGAGGACAACGAAAGCTTTATTGAGGATAAACCCGGGAATACGCATTTTGTATTTTCGGTTGTTTATGGGGGTCAAACCTACGGCGTATGGCGTGACAATAATAGGCTGTTGACGTTCATCGATCAGAAAATAGACCCGTATGGTCGAATTTGCTATGCTCTTGATATGAACGAACACAGTAGCCATACTGTGCTAAGCAAACGCGACCCCTACTTGAATTGGCTAATTAAGGACTTTAAAAATGGCAATGTTAGGTTTGTGAATGGCGAAGTTAAGAAAAAAGCTGAAATGTTTATTGCTTCAATCATTTAGGAGGTGGTTACTTGAGCGTTGACACCTTTATCCAGATTGTAAACGGTGTTGGCTTTCCGATTGCCGCTTGCATTGGCATGGCGGTTTTCATTGTGTGGGATCGTAAAAACCGCACAAAGGAAACCAACACCCTATACAACACCCTAAAAGAGAGCCTTGACAACAATACTGCTACACTAAACAAGTTGGTGGAGCTAATGGAGGCTAAACAAAATGAGTGAGTACACCGCCCAAGGGTTGGCCGATTACGCCACTATGTGCCTATCCATTCCCACAGCGTACATGTGGGGAGGCATCATGCGCAAAATCTCCACAAACTATGTTGATCAAAAGGCCAGACAGTATCCCGCCTACTACAGTAGAGCGCGCAAGGATTATCTAAAGCAGCTTTCCGGCCACTCTTATGGCTGCGACTGTGCAGGCCTTATCAAATCCTATTACTGGGGTGGATTGGGAAGCCCTAAGTACAATGCCAATACTGACCTAAACACAAATGGGATGTATGGCACGGCAACTGTAGTTGGCCCTATTGATAGTTTGCCGGAGGAGCCGGGGATTGTACTATACATGGCGGGCCATGTTGGTGTATATGTTGGCTGCGGTTACGCTGTGGAATGTACTCTTGGGCAGTACGGAGACGGCGTAGTTAAAACCAAAGTTAATGGCCGGGGCTGGACACACTGGTTGAAGTTGCCTACAATCGAATACGGCAGCAAAACCAAACCGGTTCAGCCGAACACCTACACAGTGCAGCCAGGTGATAGTTTTTGGAGGATCGCTGAACTTACACTGGGGAACGGTAGCAAATATATGGATATTTGTAAGGCTAACAATATGGTTCCCACAAGTGTTATCCACCCGGGAGATGTGCTGAAAATTCCCACAAAGGAGGTTAAAACGTGACAAAGGACGAATTTAAGGCAAAGCTTGACCGTCTGGGAGAACTTTCCCAGGAAAACGATGAAGTCTTAGAGATTCTTGCGGAAATCAACACCGACAGAGACGAGATGGAAGGCCGCGACGTATACGGACAAACTGACGTTTTCGATTCTGACGGCGTGCGCTGGTCGGAGAAATACGACAATATGCGCCGCCGGTATCGGGAGCGGTTCTTCTCCTCTCCGGAGGAGGCGAAAGACGACCAGTTCGAGGATATCGACAAGGACGATAATTCTACTGATATGACTTTTGAGGCCCTCTTTGATGAGCGTGAGGGCGACTACGAAAATAAGGAGGATTGAAAATGCCTACTATTCCGAAAAGTAAAAACTTGTGCGCATCCAGCGTGCAGATTCTGAACGCTATCCGGGCGAACGCGTCCAGCACCTACCAGGAGCGAATTCCCGTTGCCACCCAGGAGAATATCCGGGAAATTGGCAACGCCATGATGCAGTTCCAGGCCACGCAGAATGAGTTCATTGATGCGTTGGTGAACCGGATTGCGCGGGTGATCATTACTAGTAAATCCTATGAAAACCCCCTGCGCATGTTCAAGAAAGGCATGCTTGAGTATGGTGAAACCATCGAGGAAGTTTTTGTTAACATTGCCCGCGCTCATCAGTTTGACCCTGCAGTTGCGGAAACCGAGGTTTTCAAGCGGGAAATTCCCAATGTTGACGCGGTGTTCCATAAGCTGAACTATCAGAACTTCTACAAAACGACTATTTCTAATGAGCAGCTTCGCCAGGCGTTCCTGTCGGCTGAGGGCGTCTCTGATCTAATTGCCCGAATCGTTGACAGCCTTTACAGCGGCAGCGAATTTGATGAGTTCCTTTGCATGAAGCAGCTTATCGTGGATGCAGCGTCCAATGGGGAGATGTACCCGATCAACATTCCCACCCCCACCGCCGCGAATGCTGCGGACATCGTCACCACCATCAAGGGTATTTCCAATAAACTGGAATTTATGAATTCTAAGTATAATTCCATGGGAGTGCTGAACTTCTCTAAGAAGGATAATCAGTATCTTATCATGGATGCCGAGTTCTCCGCTGTGGTTGATGTGAATGTCCTGGCAAACGCCTTTAATATGAGTAAGGCTGAGTTCCTTGGACACCAGGTGCTGATTGACGACTTTGGCACCCTCACCGGCGTTGTCGCCGCCCTTGTTGACCGGGATTGGTTCATGGTCTTTGACAACCTTCAGAGCTTCACCGAAAATTACAATGGACAGGGGCTTTACTGGAACTATTTCTGGCACGTCTGGAAAACCTTCTCCACTTCCCCGTTCTCCAATGCGATTTTGTTTACCACTAACGCCATTTCCGTCACTGGGGTTACTGTGACCCCCGGCGCTCTGACTGTGGAGCCCGGCCACACCGCCAACTTTACGGCGACTGTCACCGGGACTGGGTATCCGCCAAAGGATGTCACTTGGAGCATCACTGGGAATACGTCTGCTGCAACTGTGATCAATAGTGAGGGCGTTCTGTCGCTTGGCGCTGATGAGGCCGGCCCCACTATTACGGTCACCGCTTCTAGCGTCTACGATACCGGCAAGAGTGGCACCGCCACTGTAACTGTTGGCTAACTCCTCTTTTCCCTTCTCCCGCCCGCCCCCTCTAACATACGGAGGGGCGGGCAATCTAGGAGGTTGATCAAATGGCTGATTATGTACCGGCTACAATTATAATGGTTTGCCGCAATGTTCCGCTCGACTCCACATATACAGATACAATCAAATTTACATCTGTTGGAGCACAGCAGGCGTTTTTCGCTGGAAAGGCTAAATATACTTTTTCTGAAAATACGTATCAGCGTGTAAACTCTAGCGTTGCGCAACCGCGCGGGCCGCTTTCTTTGCGCGTTCCGACAGTTGCAGATAATTTGTATAATTGCAATTATGTTTGTTTTCAAAATTCTAACTTTGGGACAAAATGGTTTTATGCTTTTATCAAGCAGGTAAATTATATAAATCCTAATAATACCGAGATTATTTACGAGTTAGACCATTACCAGACATGGTTATTTGATTTCACGGTTTTGCCCTCTTTTGTAGAGCGGGAACATACGTTAAACGATGTTCGGTTTGCAAATCAACAGGCGGAACCTTTTGAAGCTCCTAATTTAATTAGCAATACAAGCTTTACAATGCCCGCTCAGACGTTTGGCCCCCCATATTATATCAGAATTTGGACAACTACAGACGCCAGCGGAGAAAATGTAAACGGCTCTTTGCAAGATAATATTTTTAGTGGCTTGGAATACCACGAGTTTACCGATGCGGGAAGTGCAAACAGTTTTTTGCAGACTTATGCGAGTGAGCACACCTTGGACAATGTAATAGGCATTAACATGGCTCCCTATTCTATGGGAAGTGCCGAGCCTAGCTATCAATCTAGTTTTAGCTGTCCAGCCACGTTAAATGGATATACGCCAAGAAACCAAAAGTGCTATAACTCGCCATGGAATTTTATCCGCGTTAGCGATAATGCCGGCAAAGTAATGGACTTAACTTGGGAAGGGTTTTGTAAATATTCAGTTGATCAGCAGGGAAATATTTCCGTAGCTGAGGGACGCGCCGAGTTTGAAATGAATTTTGCGCGCGCCTATAACGCGGCAATCCTCCTAACCCCCAAAAATTACGAGGGACGCAACCACGAGGATAGAAACTTTGACTGTCAAATGGTTTTAAATGATTTCCCGCAATGCGCGTGGAGCGGAAACGCCTTTGCATCATGGCTTGGAAACGAGTTGCCTTCTAGAATGGTTTCAATTTTAAATTCTACTCTATCGGCTGCCCTATCAAACCCAATAAATACTGGTGGTGCGCTTTTATCGGCAATTCCTAACGGTTTATCGCTTGCGCAAGAAGGAATAATCCGTTCTAACAATGGCGGAAAATTGCAGGGCAGTGTCGGAGATTATTCTATAAATATGAAATTGGATAGAATTTTATTTGAGTTTAAAAACATGTGTGCAACGCCTGAATATTTAGCTCGCCTTGATTCATTCTTTGATATGTTCGGCTACGCAACTAACCTTGTTAAGGTTCCAAACATGGATGGCCGTGAGTCCTGGAATTATGTTAAGACACGGAATGTTATTATAAGCGGGAGTTTACCTGTTGATGCAATGGATGCTGTAAAGGCAATGTTTAATAGGGGAGTCCGTTTTTGGCATGGCGATTTCGTCGGACAATATAACCGTTCTAATAAGGTGGTGAGATAGTGAGAGATAGAGGAGAGTTTAACCCGCTCGCGTTTAAAATCCCTCAAAAGCCCGCCTGGAAAGCGAAAATCATTAACAATCGGACGTATTTAGATTACTTTTACAGATTGGAAGAAATCGCAATCAATATGTTCGAGTGGAAAGGCTTGCCGGATACGGTAGATGAACGGTTCCTGGAACTCACCTTGTGTGAATATGGTATGGCCGTATATTTTAACGACCCTGTTATTGGGGATATCGTTACAAATGTGGCAACCGGTGGGCCGTTAAATATCTACCGTATCCCCACAGTGCGCCACGCATATGCCAGTAACGGTTACAACGCTAACTTGTCGGATAAAGATAGTGTTATTATCTACAATAACTATCTGCACCAGCCCACGATTTTAACAATTATGATGTTCGCCCGGCGCCTCTATGAGATAGAGCGGACAATAGAGGTTAACGTAGTGGCGCAAAAAACCCCTACCGTGATTGTATGCGATGAAAACGAGCGCCTTTCTATGGAGAATTTCATAAAGAGACGAAACGAAAATGAATTGGTTATTATTGGAAGCAAAGCCCTAGATTTGAACAATATTAAGGTGCTTAACACATCGGCCCCCTATGTCGCGGGTGATCTGTATGCACTAAAGCGTCAAACCTGGCAAGAGGCCCTAAACTTTTTAGGTGTGGAAAGCGCGAACACAGAAAAGAAAGAAAGATTGATCAGTTTCGAGGTTGCATCTAATAACGGCAGTGTGCAGGCTCAGCGCTACACAATGCTAAATTCAAGGCGGCAAGCAGCCAAACAAATTAACGCAATGTTTGGAACAAATATTGAAGTTAATTTCAGACAAGATTATCAAGTGTTTAACGATGAATTAGCCACTACCACGGACGAAACGCCAGACGAAATGGAGGTGGAGGACAATGGCTAACTACACCATGGAAGTTAGAGAGCTTATAAATTTAGGCTACCATTTCGCCCTGGACTACTACCCGATTTTCGATGAAGCATACCGCCCAAAACTAAACGAGAAAATAATAGCACATTATTGGTATTATGAAATTGGACAGGAAACCCCAGACCGGTTTAACCATTATTTGCGCACGCGCATGGCCGAAATTATGCCATATTATAACCAGCTGTACATGAGCGAGCTAATAAAGTTCGACCCTCTCGCCTCCGATTACTACGAGGGCGGCAGCGCGGAAACTCGTGTTCATGAAGCTGTGCAAGATATGTTTGGCAATACCGCAAATAATACCACGACCACAGATACCACAACTACAAATACAGATAGTTCCTCTACGTCAAACAGCAATACTGACACAACAGGAAACGAAACTGGAACCTATGGTAAAAACGGTAGCCGGACGCAGGAAACCATTGGGAAACGGAGTGAGGATTTATCCGAACATATCACCAGCGACAGTACAACAACGAACAATTTAAGAACTACAACCCATAGTGATACTGAGGACGAAAGCAGACAGACCCACAATAGCAATAAAACAACTAATTTTTCGGACGTGCCTCAAGCCGGTGTAACCACGACTACCACAGTAGCACCAGATGGAACGGTTACCACGGAAACCACAGGTTATCTGACAACGCAGACGCAAGAAAACCTTGTCGAGACCACAACCACTAATAGTACCAGCACAACCGACACAGAAGGAACCAACACCGGCACTGTTGATGTGGCGGGCACGTCCGACAGAACAAACGACAACACCATTGATACCACAGAAACCAAAAACGAGCTCTGGAAAGAGGACGGAAACGACGAGCGGAACACAACCGGGAACCAAAAACAGGATACCACCTCCACAAGTTTGGAAAAGTTTGATTCGGTTAATAATAGCAACGTAAATTTCGGTGAGGTTAGGAGCCAAAAGACGTCGGCTAGTGAGCAGACTGGCACAAGAACGAAAGATTATAAAAAAGGAAGGACAGGATTCAGCACGGCAACTCTTATCAAAGAATACCGGGACACTTTGCTTAATATTGATTTGATGATCATTAAAGACCTTGAAACTCTTTTCATGGAGGTGTATTGAATGAACGACAAGTTCAACCCTTGCAACCCACCTAAAGACTGTTGCACCCCTCCCGATTTTCCCAACTTTTGTCCGCCGCCTGCCCCTCCACCGTGTCCCATGCCCCCTGTTCCCTCTGTAGTGCAGGGAGAAAATCTCTTTGAGGCTGTGAACAATCTGACCAACCGTGTTAATGTGTGCATCAACACGTTTAACAATGTGATGGCGGAGAGTTACAAAACCCTGCGGAACGTGGAAAAGGCCGCTTGTGAAAATGGCTCTTATTATGGGCCTTGTGAGGTGTGGACGGAGGATGGCTACAATGCCGATGAGGGTGCGGCTTATACCTTGATTCACAAGGCCGTTGTTGACCGTAGAGGTGAGCCTATCAGAATCCAGCTTCACCTGGCTTACAACAACACCACAAATAGCAAAATTGAACAGTCGATTGACTCCGCGTCCATGGTGGAACTGGCGGACAAGATAGTTGTCGCACAGCCCATGGGAGAGAATGGCTGGTATGGCAATGCCATTTGGAACTGCGCTCCTATCCAGAGTGCGTCTGAGCCCACCCTATGGACTGCGGGATTCACCAAAGGCGGTCTGCTGAGAGTATACCAGAATAACGTGGCTGTTGATCAGATGCTGAGGGATACCATCGAAAATGCCATGGGTGTTTCCGGCGTTCTTATCCAAAATGGGCAAGTTTGTGACGATAGCTATTTTGAGAATATCCCGTCCTATAACGTGCAGGCCTCTCGGGTCTGTGTTGGACAGAACCTTAACACCCGCGAAGTTATTTTCCTTGTTTGCGGTGCTGAAAATGACGTGAACAAGAAGGGCCTTACTTCTAAAACTGCTGCAAATATCCTCCTTCAGCATGGATGCTCCGTTGCTGTTGAACTTTGCGAGGGCGCGCCCGCCGGTGCCATGGACAAGGGGCAGCTTATGTTCATCCCCGCAAATAACCAGATGCCCAAGGCTTATTGCTATTGGTACATCTCCCGCAAGTGCTTCTATAGAAACCGTTACCAGGAGGAATTGGCCCAGCTAGTGCAAAATTATGGTTCCGTCATGTGGCAGGGGTATCTAAACAAGTTGCGCGTTGATGCTGTCTATTCGGAGATTAACGCCCTTAAAGAGACTGATGCCAACCTGCAAAAGCAAATCACCGCAAACTATGAGACGATCACAAAAGAAATCCAGGATAGGATTAACGGAGACAACGCATTGCAGGAGGCACTCAACGCCGAGAGCGAAGCACGTGAAGAAGCAGATAACAATTTGCAGGCCAAAATCACGAAAGAAATTTCCGATAGGCAAGCCGCAGACACCACACTACAAAATAATATTGACGCTGAGGAAGCCGCCAGAGAGGCGGCAGACCAGCAATTCACGCTTGATATCCAAGACATTAAACAGCAGATTACAAATGTACTGCAAACCATGCAGGAAATGAATGAAACTGTTACACAGATTCAAAATCAGATTTTGGATATTAACAGACAGTGGAATGAAATGCTGCAACAGTGGTCGCAGATGTCACAGGATTTCGCCGAGCTTGAAACGAAAGTTGACGGGTACAGTGAATCCATTACTCAGCTGCAAACCTCTGTTTCCGCTCTTGAAGAACAGGTTGCCAAGCTTGAACAGGAAGCAGGCTCTTGGGACAGTGAAACAATGGGCGGGACAATCGCTGAGGTCGTCTCCAAAATCCAAAGCGACCTTGAAGCCACCGATGCTAAATTTGCAAACTACCTTCCGCTTGCGGGCGGAACTATGACAGGCGCGATTAGTGGCTTGCCCTCTCCTAGCAATGATACCGAAGCGGCTAATAAAGCTTATGTTGATAATGCAGTTGAAACTGTTGAAACTACCATCAGCGGAGAGTATCTACCCATTTCGGGCGGAACCATGGAAGGGCCTATTGCAATGGGCAATGCCAAAATTACGGGCCTGGCTACTCCGACTGACGCAACAGATGCGGTCACCAAGGGTTATGCGGACCAGAAACTGCCCCTTGCGGGTGGTACGATGACAGGCGCAATCAATATGGGTAATAAGGCAATCAATGATTTGCTGTATCCTGTTGCAGACGGTGATGCATCCAATAAAAAATATGTGGATGATCAGATTGCGACTGTTGAAGGTTCTGTAAGTGCTGCGCTTCCTCTCGCTGGCGGAACTATGCAGGGCAATATTCTGATGGATAACCACAAAATCACTGGTTTGCCCACCCCGACAGAGAATAGCGATGCGGTGAATAAACAGTATGTAGACGAGCATACGCCAACAGGGGATTATGTTTCCAAAACTGGCGACACCATGAGTGGCAGCCTGGAAGTAACTGTCAATGAAAAAACCACTACTGTGACTGGCGGAACCATCAAGGCTGGGTCTGTTTCTGTTGGTGAAGTAAAGGGCGCATCCGAGGCGACCGTGAACGGGATCGCGGTAACCGGAGACCTTGCAGTGGTCACAAGTGGCAGTGTGAATCTCACCTCCCCCGAGGGTGGAACGGTTCCTATTAAAAATGCTGCCGATCCTACAGCCGCCCAGGACGTTTCCACTAAAAATTATGTGGATACACGCACCGGAAATTATTTGCCGCTGGGTGGCGGAACTATGGGTGATGGCGCTAGGATTACCCCAACCACCCAGCTGCTTATTGGTGATTCCGCTAGTAACCAGATTGCCATTACTCAGGGTGGTGGAATCGCTATTACAGCTGGCGGAACGGGAGCTTCTATTTCTGGTGGTAACCAGGACGCCGCAACACCGCTAATCCGCAATATCTACGCGGGAACTACTGATATGGAGTCCGGTACAACTGAGCTAGAAACAGGGTCTATATATCTTGTCTATGAGTAAGGGGGTGACTAGATGCCTGCAAACGCTTATGTAGGAATTGACGACCTAGCACGCAAGGTGAAGTCAATCTATGTTGGAATTGATGGAGTGGCACGAAAGGTCAAAAATGGGTTCATTGGGGTTGCGGCGGTTGCTAGGAAATTCTTTAGTTCAGCTATTGTGCCGGATGTTTCCAATGTTGGTGAAGTAAATATTACGCCAGACCAAACAAAACTTTTAGGAAGGCCCGCAAAAACTGCAAATCATTTAATATATGGCCCCGGAGACGAACACTCGAGTGCTTCTTTTTCGTTTACTGATGATCTTGTAGCGACACAATATGTTTACCCTAATGGAATATCTGTTCCTAATTCCAGTGAGTTTCAGGGTTACGCCTTTTTCTTGGGTGGTGAAAATACTGATGCGTATGACCGCACATATAATTCAACATATACATATAGTGACGACTTAGTATCTCAAACAAGGACAGTTCTTCCAGTGCAAACTCTGTCAAGTGCTACGTATATCGGGGCTTATGCTGTATTTAATGACACACTGTTATTTGCAAATTGGGACGATACGGGAAGTTGGAAATATGATTACGGGCCATTTCAAATCCAATTTAATTCTGATTTTGTTATGTCGAAAACGTCATACCCCATAATAAAACACAGTTGCAACGCTGCCACTACTACGGATTATTGGTTTAATATAGGGGGACAAAGAGGAAATGCAAATTTAAACAGTGTTGATGTAATTAACAAAGATCTAGTGCATAGCTCAACAACGGCACTTAATGATGGGTATGGTTGTAGCACTATGACAATAAACGGTCGTGCTTGCCGGTTGTCATATATGACCGCTGAAAATACAAGTTCAATATATGATACGGTAGACGCTTTCGATAATGACCAAATACGAAGTAATCCTTTTACACTAGGTTTCAAGCCTTATAGCGATCTAGCACCCTACTTATCTATAGATAGCACGGCGTTCATAAAAGGAATGAACTATATTTATTCCCTAGATTCTGACTTTATAAAAACAACCTATAACTACACTATTCCAGAATCTGGCGGTTATCAGTATAAGGACTCAGACGTTTGCCATGTGCCGCAATCGCCTAACGCGATATATTCCCTGGGTAGAACGAACAATAATATATTATTTAAGGGGTACAGTTTTGAGGACGTTGCGAAGCTATTTACAATTCCTATAAATTAAGGAGGTAAGGACAATGAACAAACTGGAAAAGTACACTGGCACTAAAAACTATATGGCACCAAGCGGGCGTATTATGACCCCAGAAGTCATGTACGAAAAATCGCCCGGTGCAAAAACAATCACATTCGTTGTGGAAACGGATGATTCAGGCTCTATGATGTACTCCTTTGACCCGCTGGCCACCCTGCGAGGCATCTATAAAATTGATTCTTCACTTGATGAAGATGCCGCGATTTCCGCCATCCAAGAGGCTAGGGAGGCCCAAAACAACAAGGAAATTCTTCCATCCCCCGAGGAGCGCATTGCCGCCGCTCTGGAATATCAAAATTTGCTTGCTATGTGAGGTGTTTTAAATGAGCTTTGAAATTATTGCGCAAAACTACCGCCGTAAACTGTGGTCTAAAGCAATGGTTGGACTGGCTGTCCAAAAGGGCGTTATTACGCGGGAACAGTATAAAGAAATCACCGGTGAAGATTATGAGGGGGCTTAGGCCCCCTCTATTTTTGAGCTAAAGTATACCAGGCCTGTGTAGTTTCAGAAATTTCCTGTTGACAGTTTGACAGGTTCATGATATAATAAGGGTAATGAAAGAGACGAACC
>ERZ1643251.2749-NODE-2749-length-17368-cov-6.837925_pt1 | contig 17368 bp, 14 predicted proteins | sample MGYA00579261_ERZ1643251 | MGnify/ENA primary metagenome ERZ1643251 (study PRJEB29033, sample SAMEA4952267) | chicken gut metagenome | biome: Broiler Chicken; feature: Gastrointestinal Tract; material: Caecum | place: Ireland | collected 2018 | study: Broiler...
CTTTTACCCCCCCCGCATAGAAAAATTTCTGCACTTTTGGCGGGTTTGCTGTTCGCAAACGCTCGCCTTTTACGTTTGAAATTTTTCTTTTACCGACCAAACGCAAACTCCGCTTACGCTGGGAGTTTGGTCGGTACTCTCGTGCGAAGACATGCTTCGAAGAATAAGTGGTTTTTCTCCAATACAAAAATGCTACTGTAATTTTCTTTTTAACTAATATTACATACATTTTTGTAACTTCTGCACGTTTGGGTAAAATGGACTAGACAAAATTTTATTTTGTCTAGCCCATTTTACCCCCCCCCGCATTTTTGTCAAGCAAATTTACGCTTTTTCGTAAAATTTTTTATTTTCTTTGCGCCAGCAGCTGTCCATTCCTTCCACCGCATTCCAAAAATGCGGTTTTAAGAGGATTTTTTAAAAAATGCAAGGAAAATTTCCTTGCACTACTCCGATATATGCTTTTTTATTGCGTCTAGGGCGTTTTTTTCAAGCCTTGATACCTGAGCCTGAGAAATGCCCACTTCGTTAGATACTTCCATTTGAGTTTTTCCTATAAAATATCTAAGCGTTAAAATCTCTTTTTCTCTTGGATTTAAATTTCTTATGGCTTCTTTTAAGGAAAGCTCTTCTAAAAAGCTATCTTCGCTAGATTTATGGTCGTAAATTTGGTCCATAATTCTAACCGTTTCCGCGCCGTCGTTATACACGGGGTCGTTTAAACTAATTGTATCAGATATGGCATCAAGAGCAATAGACACGTTCTTTATTGGTATATCTAAATTTAAGGCAATCTCTTCCACGGTTGGCTCTCTGTTTAGCTTTCTTGTAAGTTCTTCACGAGATTGTAGCGCCCTGTAAGCTATATCTCTTAAACTTCTAGACACGCGGATAGAGTTGTTATCTCTAAGATACCTTCTTATCTCCCCTATAATCATAGGCACGGCGTAGGTAGAAAACTTTAAGTTAAGGCTTAAGTCGAAGTTATCTATTGCCTTTAAAAGCCCAACGCAGCCCACTTGGAACATATCGTCGCCCTTTTCCTTTTTGTTTTGAAACCTTTGCACCACGCTTAGCACAAGCCTTAAATTTGCTACTATAAATTCTTCTCTGGCAAGGTCGTCGCCTGCCTTTACGCGCTTTAAAAGCTCGTTTATCTCCGCATTAGTAAGCTTTGGAAGCGAATTTGTGTCTACGCCACATATTGCAACTTTTTTTGCCATATTTTACCCCTTTGAAAAAAGGTTTTCCAACTTTATTTTTTTAATTCATAAAACTAAAACATGGCAAAAAAAGACAAATTTTACTCGTTACCCGCCTTTTGAATTTCAGCACGCATTTTAACTAAAATCTTCTTTTCTATTCTAGATATATAGCTCTGAGATATGCCGAGCATATCCGCAACTTCCTTTTGCGTTTTTTCTTCTAGCCCGCCAAGCCCAAACCTAAGCTTCATTATATCTTGCTCACGCCTTCCAAGCTTTGATATTGAATTCCAAAGAATCTGCTTTTCTACGGATAAATCTAAATTTTTTGAAACGGAATCTTCTTCACTTGAAAGCACGTCGCTAAGGAGTAGTTCGTTGCCGTCGCTATCAAAGTTGAGCGGTTCATCTAGGCTAACTTCAAGTTTTTGTTTTGTAGTTTTTCTAAGTTGCATTAAAATTTCATTTTCTATGCAGCGCGACGCATATGTGGCAAGCTTAATCTTTTTATCAAAATCATACGTTTGAACGGCTTTTATTAAGCCTATTGCACCCACGGAAATTAAGTCTTCAAGCTCGAGTCCCGTGTTTTCAAAGCGTTTAGCAATGTACACAACTAGCCTTAAATTATGTTCAATAAGCTTTTCCTTTGCCTGCTCGTTGCCATTTTGCATCTCTTCAATTAGCACGTTTTCTTCGTCTGGGTCTAATGGCATAGGAAGCGCTTCGTTGCCACAAAGGTAAAGTACAATGTTTGAAAGCTCGTCAAAAATGTTTTTACTGAGTGCAATTTTTAATTTTTCTAAGATATTCTTTAAAAATTTCATACATACTCCTTAAAACTACTGCTAAGCAGCATTCCACAATTAAGCTTTTCTTCTAAATTTTGGTAACTTAGTGCAAGTAGCGGCTTTTTCAGCTTAAAAAGCTCCTTTTCTTTTTTAACTTCCACTTCTTCCACAGAAAACACAAGTAATTTAGAATTTTTACCCACACTTCCAACGCTTAAATAATGTGCGTTTTCAAGTTTTTCAGAAATTTTGCCTTCAAGCACTTTTTCAAGTGATATATCGAATAATTTTAAGAAATTTTTATATGTAAGAATGAATACCGGCTTGCCTGTTTGGTTGTCCGTGAGTGTATTCCCAGTATCTAAGAACGCCTTTAATTTTATTTCGCGCGCCCCGTTTTTTATTTTAGCGTCGTATATAAATTCGCTAACCTTATTTTTTGCTTTAACACTTTTAATAAAATGCACAACTACATAGGCAACTATCATAATCAAGAATATTACAATTCCCATAGGAAGCCCAAGTTCATAGCTAACCGTGCCATTTACCACAACAGTTTTACCAAATGTGAAACTTATGAAAAAACAAACCCCGCCCATTAGTGCGGTTGTGAAAATAAAGGAAAAATATTTTAAAAGATAGTCTTTTAAATTTTTGTAATTAAAGCTTACAAGTACCATTAAAACGCTTACAAAAAGTTTAAATAAAAGTAGCAAAATTCCATCTATTCTAAAAAAGCAAAACACAAGTGTGGCAAGCGTTCCAAGCACGCTTCCAAGCACTAAAAAGACATTTCTAGTTTCTATTTTTAACACCTTTTTGCAAACAAAAAGAATTGCAAAATTAATTACAAGGTTATCTATAATAACATCTTCTATGTATACTGGCATAGCTTAATTATAAGTTAAATTTTAAAAAGCGTGGATATATAAAAAATAGCTATATTGTCTTTTTTTGCATAAAAAAATCGCCAAAGTATATTGGCGATTTATTATTAAAATCTATCTTTTTTTAGTTTTCTTAAAAAAGGTGGAATATCCGTGTCGTCGATATGTATACGAGAGCTGTTTTCAACTTGCTCTGGCTTAGCTTGTGGAGCCGGCTGCTGTGGAGCCGTAGCAGTTTGAGTTTGCTGATTTCCAAAAACATTTGCCCCAAATGCACGTTTGCCATCAAAGTTGTTAAATGCTTCTACGTCGGATTTAACTTTATTTAAGTCCTTTTCTTTTTCATCGAAAAGTGAGCCATTAAAGCCTGTGGCAATAATTGTAATTTCAACTTCGTCGTTCATAGACTCGTCTATACCAGAACCAAAGATAATGTTACAGTTAGGGTCAACTACTTGTTTTACAAGGTCAGCAGCTTCATAAACTTCGTTTAATGGAAGGTCAAGGCCGCCCTTAACGTTTAGTAGAACGCCCGTAGCGCCTTCAATTGTTGTTTCAAGAAGTGGGCTAGATACCGCTTGACGAACAGCTTCAATAGTTTTATTCTCGCCTTTATAGTGCCCAATTCCCATGTGAGCTAAGCCCTTGTTCTTCATAACGGAACGAACGTCGGCAAAGTCTAGGTTAATAAGGCCTGGGGTTACAATTAGGTCGGAAATTCCTTGAATACCTTGTCTTAAAACGTCGTCGGCATAACGGAAAGCTTCAACAATTGGCGTGCCTTTTGGAACAAGTTGGAATAGCTTATCGTTAGGAATAACAACAAGAGTATCAACATATTTTTTTAAGTTTTCAAGACCCTTTTCAGAGTTCTCCATTCTCTTTCTGCCTTCAAAGCTAAATGGCTTTGTAACAACGGCAATAGTAAGAATGCCCATCTCTTTTGCTAGTTGAGCTACAACAGGAGCAGCACCTGTTCCCGTTCCACCGCCCATGCCGGCTGTAATGAACACAAGGTCGGTATCCTTTAAAATTTCAGAGATGTTACCCTTGCTCTCTTCTGCTGCTTTTTGACCAATTTCCGGTTCAGCACCAGCGCCAAGACCTCTTGTAATCTTTTCCCCAATCTGCAAACGTTGGTCTGCATTGCTCATTAAAAGGTCTTGCTTATCTGTGTTGATAGCAACATAATGCGCGCTTGTAATGTTTGCGCTTATCATTCTGTTTACGGCGTTGTTTCCGCCCCCGCCAATTCCTATAACTTTAATGTTGGCAACTGGCCCGATGTTCGTATTATTATACATAATTTCGCTCCTTATAATAAATATACTACCTTTTTAATAATTTTGCAAGAAAACTAATCTTATTTTTTTCTTCTTCTTTAATTGCATGGCTAAGTAAGCCCAAAATTGATGAATAACTTGGCTTGTTAAGCTCTGGAAGCGGCGGAAAAGCAAGCTCTATATTCCTTCCAAGACGCTTTGCAATGTAGTCCTTCGCGCCCTTTATGTAACAAACGCCACCACCCGTTAGGAAAAGTGGAATATAATCCGCAGTTTCCTGAGCATACAAACTGATACATTTTTGAATGCAAGTGCAAATCATATCAAGCCTTGCCATAACTATTTCATTAGCCATTTTTATTGGAATTTGCTTTGTGGCGCCCGCTCCTGGAATTTCGTAATAATCCTTTTCGCTAGGGCTTAAAGAAAGCACAATTTTTCGCTTCAACTGCTCTGCGTCGCTAAAACTTATGTTTAAGCACTCCGCAAGGTCTGCCATGATATGCCCACCGCCAAGCGAGAAGGAATTAAGCATTAATAGTCCTTCCCCGCGAACTACTGCCACCGACGAAGTAATGTAGCCAATATCTATAAGCATGCCGGCGCCTGTCCTGTTTTCCGGCTCTAACACATATTTTGCTTCGCAAAGCGAAGATGAAACGTATGTAACTCTTTCAATTCCAAGCGTCTGCAAAATTTTGTTTATGCTTGTAATAAAGCTATCCTCAGCATAAATTAGGCTAACCATGCTTGTAATTTTAGTTGTTTTACAGCCAACCGGGTTAAGCGCACGCTTGCCGTCATCTAGAATGTTATAAATTGCGTTACAAGATATCAGCGTTTGCCCGTCTTTATCTTCATAAGATTTTTCGTAGTGCTCAGAAAGCACGTCTTCTGTAATTTTTTTACGAGCTGCAAAGTTTGAACTAATTGTTTTACAAACGCAGTTACAAAACTCGGCAGGTATGCCAACGTAAAGGTGCCTTATAGCAAAGCCGGCGTTCTCTTCGGCACGAGTTAAGGCAGCGCTAATAACAGAACCTAGTTTTTCTGGCTCGTAAAATTCGCCTTCGCCAAAACCCGCATAGGAAGCCTCGCCCTGCCCTTTTATAATAAAGGTAGAGTTAATTCCGCTAGTGCCAACTAAAACACTAACCCTAGACGAACCTATATCAAGTACTGATACGTAAGATTTTGCCACTTTAACCCCTGTGAACATTTATCCGTTGTGAATAAATATTACTTTTTTTTATAATTATAAGTAATTTGACATTGATTGTCAATGTTTTTAACAAACTTTTTAAGATTTTTGCATTTGATGTGCAAAGATGTCTCCATTTGAATCTTTTAATATTCTAAGCTCGAAAGTCGCCGCATCTTTTGGGTCGAACGCTGCGTGAGCGGCAAGAAGGCAATTTATTTTATTTACAAGCATATCTTCTGCTTCAAAAATACACATTTTAAGCCCGTTAAAATCGTAAAGTTCAAGGTAGGCTTCGCTTCTTGCAGTGATTGGATTATTTCTATATCTTATATTAATGCTTTCAAAAAGCGCCTTTTGCTCTGAAACATCTCTATTGTTTAGTTTCATAGCCGGCACAAAAGCTTCTATTAAGGCTTGTCCCGCGTTTAGTGTTAAAAAATCGCCACTAGACGCATCTACGTTATCCACACTAATCTCGCCGCCAAGTAAAATTGCGTTAGTTTGAGTGGAATCAAAACTTGTTAAAACTTCTAGCACTTTTAAATCTTCGTCTAAAATAAAATATCTTTCGTCTGACATCTTTATAGCAAAAACTTCTTCCCTATCCATGCATTTAATAGATAAGGTGTTTGGAAATTTGCTTTCTATATTAATAACCTTTAAATATGGGTTATTTTTTTCTAGTTTACTTATGTAGGTTTGCTTGTCCTGAAAAAATATAGGCATATTATAGGCAAACTCGCCGCTTTCTATTACACTCTGTTGAACTTCTTCTGACGAAAACCTAGAATTATACGTTCTTAAATCTAACACCACGTTTTTAACCCCAAACAGCGTAAAAAGAAGAATTATTAAAAGCAAAATAATTCCACCAATTACAGAAAAAGTGATAATTAGTTTTTTCTTCATAAAAACTCCACCTTTTTTATATCTGCCCCAAGGCACTTTAAATCGGATTCTATGCTTTCGTAGCCGCGTTTAATTTGCCCTATATTTGATATAGTGGTATAGCCGTCGGCCACAAGCCCAGCAAGCACAAGCCCAGCTCCGCCTCTTAAATCTGTGGCGGTTACTTCTGCGCCGTATAATTTCTCCACACCTTTAATTACTGCGCTTCTTCCTTCCGTTAAAATTTGGGCACCCATCTTCACAAGTTCTGTTACGTGTTTAAACCTAGTTTCAAATAAGTTCTCTATAATCACAGAAGTGCCGTTAGATATTGTTTGAAGCGCCATAATTTGCGGCTGTAAATCTGTTGGAAAACCCGGGTAAGGCATAGTTTCAATTTTATTTATACTTTTAGGTCTTCCATTAGAAATCACCCTTATTCTATCACTTTTAGTTACAATTTTGCAAGAGTTATTATCAAATTTAGAAATTAATGCTTGTAAATGTTCCGGTCTTGCATTTTCAAGTAGCACATCTCCACCACACATTATGGTTGCAATAAGATACGTTCCAGCAATAATTCTATCTGGAACCGGAGTATACTCTACGCTGCCAAGCTTTTCAACACCGTCTATGGTTATAGTTGTAGTGCCTGCGCCCCTTATTTTTGCGCCGGCTTTGTTTAAAAAGTTTTGAAGGTCTACAATCTCAGGTTCTTTAGCTGCGTTAAAAATTTTAGTTCTACCCTTTGTAAGCACGGCAGCCATCATAACATTTTCCGTAGCGCCAACGCTTGGAAAATCTAAATGTACGTTTCCGGCATGCATATTTCTTCCGTCGCACGTAAGATAGCCGCGCCTATCCACTACTTTAACGTTTAGTGCTTCTAGCCCTTTTATGTGCAAATCTATGGGTCTTGCACCAATTTCGCAACCACCGGGGTATGCCACGCGAGCAAACTTAAAGCGCCCTAAAATTGAACCCAAACTAAAAATAGAAGACCTAGTTAAACTAGCTAGCTCTCTTGGAATTTCATAGCTAGATAAACTTTTCATATTTAAAATAAGGCTACCATCTTCAATAGCACTTTTGCCACCTAGGTTTTCTAAAATTTCAATCATGTTAATGACGTCGTCATATTTAGGAAACTTATGTAACACGACCTCGCCCGAGCAAAGTATTGCGCCTGCCAAAATTGGCAAATATGCATTTTTAGCAGAGCTAATAGAAACTGAACCCGAGAGAGAATTACCGCCTTTAACCAAAATTTTATCCACAGTATATCTCCACATAACATATTATGGAAGAATTTTTAAATGTGTGAAAAGGCAAAAACTAATGTGGCGGCGGATAAAAATTTAAAGTAAATTATCTTGTGGGGGAAATTGGCTTTTACAAAAAATTAGTAAAATTGAATTTGCTAATTTTTTTATATTTTTAATTTTGAATATAACTTTTCTCCTTTTATTTTTAATATTGCTATGCTAACTATAAATAAAATTAAATATAAAAGTGCATAAATTATTAAAAATAAATTTAAATTTAATGCTGGAATATAAAAGGATATTATCATTGGAACTATGCCTAAAACCATGGCAAGAAGTAATATTATAAGCACGCAAACGCTCTGTTTTATTACTTGATTTACGTTTTCAAAATTAAATTTTGGCATTAATAAATTTATTAATAGCCCAAAAGTACTTACAGAAAGTACGGCTAAAATTGGAACTAAAAATAGAAAAATACCAGAAAAAACGTTAAAATATTCAAAAAATAATATTAAATTTATTATATTTGATACAATTATTACTGGAATTGCCAATAAATTATTAAATAGAATTTTATTAAAATATATTTTACTTGGCTTAATTGGTAAGCTTTTTAAAAACGCAATTTGTTTGCCTTCTAGGCTAATTGAAGACGCCGTTGTGTTTGTCATTCCTGCAAGCATGGCGTTAATACATATTGTTATTATTGGAATAATTGTAGCAAGCTCTAACGCTATTTCTTCCATTCCTTCGCCTGAAAAAACTGCAAATTTAAAGAAAAACGGAATAACTAGCATAAAAATTAACCCAAAACAGCTATTTAAAACATAGCTAGGATAGCTTAAAAACCTTTTTGCTTCTATTTTTAAAAGCGACGCTGAAACGCTTTTTTTCTTAAAAGATATTTCCCCTTTTACCTTGGGTTTTGCTACTTTTAGTAAGTTAAAATTAATCTTTTTATATAGAAGTGATAAAAGTGTTATAGTAATTCCGCTAACGGCGAGCGCTAATATTATGTCTAAAAAGATATATAGCACATTTCCTTGCACAAAGCCTGTGAAAAACCAAACCACGCTTGGAAGATAGTATTGTAAACTATTTAGTAAATTCTGCCCGCCCTGAGTTATGGAAGAAACAAAATTATTCATGTAAAAATATAGCACAAAATACAAAACAAATATTAAAACAAACAAAATTATTGAAATAACGTTTGAAAATTTTAACTTACTTGTAATTAAACTTATAATAAGCCCAAAAAGTGTGCCAAGCGCCATAGGAACAAGCGGAAAGAATAAAAAGCCTAATAAAAATAACAGTAGAAGCCCAAAATTAAATGGTACGTACATAAAATATACAACAAAAGTTGGAAATAAAATAAAGGAGCTATATAAGTACGCAGAAAGTAGCACGCTTGTATATTTTGCTATAACTATGTGGCTATTTTTAATAGGAAGGCTGCTTAAAAGTTCAAAATCTTTTGTTTTAAAAAAGTAGCTCTGCGCTTCGTAGGTTATAAAAAATAGCACAAAGGCAAAGCTTAAAATTGCGCCCATAAATAAAAGATAGTCCATATAGCCTACTTCGCTTAAAATCATAGCAAAGCTATTCATGGTAGACCCGAAGGCAAGATACATAACTACAAGCAAAAGTATAGCCGTACCTAAAAAGCCGGTGGCCTTTTTTCTTTTATTTATTCCAAACATATTTTTAAAGAGTGAAATAAAGTTTATTTTTATTAAATTTAAAATATTTTTCATGAGCCGCTATTCTCCAGCTCCAAAAATAAACTTTCTAGGCTTTTATCACCCTTTACCTTTTTCATTTCGCCTTGCCCCATAATTTTGCCGTTTTTAATTATAACCACATGGCTACAAATTTTTTCTGCAACTTCTAGAACGTGAGTAGAATAGAAGATTGCCGCACCTTCCTTACAAACTTCGTTCATAATTTCTTTAAATTCGTGGCTAGTTACAGGGTCTAAGCCAACAAAAGGCTCGTCGAAAAGATAGAGTTTTGGCTTATGTACAAGAAGGCTTAGTATTGCCAGTTTTTGTTTCATGCCGTGTGAGTACGTGCTGATAGGCGCATTTAAATCGGAAAATATTTGAAGGCGGCGGCCGTAATCGGCAATTCTTTCCTTTCTAACAGTTTCGTCAACAAAGAACACGTCAGCAATAAAATTTAAGTATTCTATACCCTTTAAACTATCGTAAAGGTCTGGGTTATCTGGAAGATAGCCTATGTTAAACTTAGCCCTATAAGCATCTTCCTTAACGCTTTTGCCGTCTACGTAAATTTCCCCACTATCAAAATCTATAATGCCGGCAATTGCCTTTAAAGTGGTAGTTTTACCCGCACCGTTATGTCCTATAAAAGCAGTAATCTGCCCGGGTTTTACTTCTAGGCTAATGTTATCCACTGCCACCTTATCGCCGTATTTTTTTGTTAAATTTTTAATTTCAAGCATATTTAATTCTCCAAAAGTTTGTTCCAATCGTTAAGAATGCCGTCTATAAAGGCAAACGCTTCGTCGAAAGTACACTTATCTTCAAGGTTTACACCGGCAATCTTTAAAAGCTCTACCGGTGGAAGAGAGCTTCCCAAAGATAAGAATTTTAAATAGTTTTCTTTCGCGTTTTCCTTACCTGAAAATATATTTCTAGCAATAACCATAGCGCTAATTAAGCCCGTGGCGTATTTATAAACGTAGAACGAACTATAAAAATGCGGTATTCTGCTCCACTCGTATTTAATTTCGTCTAAAATTTCTACGTCTTTACCAAAGTAGCGCTTGTTTAATTCTAGATAGAAGTCGTTTAAAATATCCTTAGAGAGCGCAGAAGTTTTTTCGTAAGTATCGTGCGCAAAATATTCAAATTCTGAAAACATGGTCTGACGGAACACGCTTCCACGGAACATGCTTAGTAGATAGTCATAATAATATATCTTTTCTTCCTTTGTTTTTGCCTTATTTGAAAGATATAAAAGCATTAACATTTCGTTTACGTTACTAGCCACTTCTGCAACAAATATGGTATAACCTGCGTCTTCATAAGGCTGATTTTTGTTTGAATAATATGTGTGCATACAGTGCCCAAGCTCGTGCGCAAGTGTGAACACGGAATTGCAGTTAGAAACGTAGTTAGTTAAAACAACAGGATGCACGCCGTACGCACCCCAAGAAAATGCACCGCTATCCTTGCCTTCATTTTCATATACGTCTATCCAGCGCTCGTTTTTAGCGCGCTCTAATAAGGAAACGTACTCCTCGCCTAGCGGCTTACACGCTTCTTTTACAAGTTCAAGCGCTTCTTCATAGGAAAGTTTAATATCAAAATCTTCACAAGTTTTAGCATAGATATCGTAAAGTGCAAAGGTCTTTTGCCCAAGTTGTCTGCGCTTTATGTCAAAATATTTATGGAAAACTTTTAAGTTGTTATTTACGCCTTCAAGTAGTGTTTTATACACTTCTTCGCTAGCTTCTTCTGCGTAAATTGAAGCAGAAAGTGCGGAAGGATAATTTCTAATTTTCGCAAAAAACGTTCCAACTTTAACGTCGTTTATATAGTTTGTAGCTATTGTATTGTTATATTCGCCGTACGCCTTATTCATATTTATAATGGCATTTTTCCTAAGCTCGCGGTCAGCGCTTTCAACTAAAAGCGAATATGTGGCATGAGTAAGTTTGTGTGGCACGCCTTTGCTATCAAGTGCGTCTTCAAACTTAACGTCTGCGTTATCGAACATGTCGAAGACGTCAGAAAATCCGCCTGTAAACTCGCCCATTTGAGAGAGCAGTTTTTCTTCCTTTTTAGAAAGCATGTGCGCCTTATGCCTTAAAATAGCTTTAAAATATGTTCTAAATTCTGGATAATTTTTGTTATTTTCAAGCTCTTTTAGCTTTTCATTACTAAGCTCGCCAATTTCAACGTCTATAAAACTGGTTATTGTTCCAAAATTTACGCAAACAGAACCCACCTTTTCGCTGAGTTCTACCGCCTTGCTATTTTTCGCGTTTTCTTTAAGTTTTAATGAAGAATAAACATAAAGCCTGCTTAAAACTTGGCTAATTTCACTTTCAAGCTTTAAACAAGCGTAAATATTTTCATCTGAATTTAATTTATTTTCAAATTTTTCAATTTCAGGAAATTTCTTTTGAATATCGGCAAGCTCTTTCTCGCAAGCTTCGCTAGATATAGAGTATTCAGTTAAATTCCATTTATATTTTTCTTCTATTTCTTCTCTCTTTTTCATTCTTTCCCCTTTTAACCTAAAAATTTTGAAACGTTAAACTCCGTCCAAGGCTTTTCTTCTGGTGGATACACCTTAAAAGAAAGCGTTTCATCTTTTGTAGGGTGTTTAAAGCTAAGCTCGCCTGCCCATAATGCTAAATGCTTTGTTTTACTAATATTTTTTCCGTACTTACCATCGCCAAATAGCGAAGCACCTATATTTGCCATTTGAACTCTAATTTGATGCGACCTTCCAGTTAAAATATTCACCCTAACAAGCGCTAAGTTTTTTTCTACTTCTAGAACCTTATAAATAGTTTCCGCACGCTTTGCGCCCGTTTCGCTCATAGGTACAATTTTAACAATGTTATCGTCTTTCTTTAAATAGTTTACCAAATGCCCTTCGCTTTCCTTTGGAATTCCGTCTGTAACACAGTAGTAAGTTTTGACAAATTCTCCGTTTTTAATCTGCTCGGATAGCCTATTTGCCGCCTTACTAGTTCTTGCAAACACCATAATGCCGCCCGTTGGCCTATCTAGCCTATGCACAAGTCCAATGTAAGCTTCGCCCGGCTTATTGTACTTCTCTTTAACGTATGCTTTTACCATGCTTAGCATGTCTAGGTCGCCACTTTCGTCTGCTTGGCTTGGAACATTTTGTGGCTTTACCACCACAACAATATGATTATCTTCATAAATAACGTCTAAATTTTCCATATTTCTCCTTAAAATTCTGCAAAGCCGCTTGCCCCACAAGGAAGTATTAGCCCATCCTTGCTAGGAAGCCCAATTTCGTCTGCGTCTATGTTTTTAGCATTAAAAGCAAGTTGTAATAAATTTTTTAGCACGCTTGCTTGAAGCCCAGTAGTATAGGAATTGAGTAGCACAAAAAGCGGTTTTTCTGATAGCACTTTACTGCACTCTTTTAAAAAGTCGAAAAGATTATTTTCCAGTTTCCACATTTCGCCGTTAGGTCCCCTACCATAGCTTGGCGGGTCTAGAATAATAACGTCGTACTTCTTCCCGCGCCTTATTTCGCGCTCTACGAACTTAAAGCAGTCGTCTACAATATATCTAACCGGCCTATCTGAAAGCCCGGAAAGCGCCATATTTTCTTTGGCGCGTTCTACCATACCTTTACTTGCATCTACATGAGTTACGCTTGCTCCAGCACTTGCAAGTGCCACGCTCGCTCCGCCCGTGTAGGCAAAAAGGTTTAAGGCGCTAATAGGTCTATTTGCATTTTTTACAAGGTCTATCATTCTATCCCAGTTTACAGCTTGTTCTGGAAAAAGCCCTGTGTGTTTAAAACCCATGGGCTTTATTTTAAATTTTAAATTTTTATAGCTAATTACCCAGCTTTCCGGAAACTTCTTCTTTATTTCCCACTTGCCGCCGCCCGTGCTTTCACGAACGTAACGCGCGTTAAGTTTTGGAAATTTTGATAAATCTTCCTTTGCCTTCCATATAACCTGCGGGTCTGGGCGAAGGAGATAAACGTCTCCCCAACGCTCCAACTTTTCCCCAGCACTTGTTGCAAGCACTTCATAGTCTTGCCAATTTGTTGCTACTTTCATTTTATGCCTTTTTCATTTTAATTTGAATTTCTTCGCCGCTAACTGAAAGGGTTTTATCAATTGCACAATCTGCAACGTCGTCCACCACTTCTTTAATTAGCACTTCTGCCATAATTTTATCTCTATAAAGCTTTAACACTTCGGTTAAATCTTGGCTACTGGTTTTAAAGCTAACTATTATTCTATCTTCAACCTTAAAGCCGGCTTCCTTTCTTAAAACCTGAGCAGCGCGCGTAAGCTCGCGGTATAAACCTTCAACTAAAAGTTCGTGGTCTATTGTGATATCAAGAACTACGGTTATTCCGCCGTCCGACATTATAACAAACTCTTGTTTTGGTTTAGATGATACAAGGAATAAACTAGAATCTAAATTCTTAAATTCGCCTACGCTAACCTTGCCTTCGTCGTATTCACGAACTAGTTTTGCCATGTCTGCATCAGATACTTCAAGTAGTGCATTCTTTAACTTTTGAACGTCGCCTTTTAAAACTGCACCAGCGGTTTTAAAGTTTACAGTTAAAAATCTTTCGTTAAACCTTTCAACATTTTCTTCAAATACAAGCGTTTTAATGTTTAACTCTTCTTTTATTATTTCTCCAAAAAGCTCTACGCTAGGCTTAACGTTTACACTTGCACAAACAAACATCTCTTTTAAAGGCTGCTTTATTTTAAGTTGATTTTCATTTCTAAGCCTTTGCGCAAGAGCTATTATGTTTCTAGCAATATCTGTTTTCTCTTCTAAGTTTTCGTCCTTCATTTCAAGCATATCGCTAGGGAAATCTGAAAGAATTATGCTTTCGCTAGAATTTGGCTCTAAACTTCTGCACATATTTTGCCAAATGTGTTCCGTCATGAATGGAATTATTGGCGCCATAACCTGACACGTCTTTTTAATAGCAGTATATAGGCACCAGTAAGCCGTGCGTTTATCTTCTTCGTCGTCCGACTTCCAGAACCTTCTTCTATTTACGCGGATATACCAATTGGTTAAGTCGTCTACGTACTTTTCAAAGTCGCGCACAACTAAAAAGAACTGTTGGTCGTCGTAATACTTTTTAGAATTTGCAATAAACTTATTCGTTACTTCAACAAGCCACTTATCCGTAACGTTTGTAATATTTGGAGTAAAGCCGTCAAGTTTTGGATTATCTAAAACTGCGTAGGTATTGAAGAAAATATATGCATTCCAAAGCCCTAAAAGCTTTCTTCTAATATCGTCTGTGATGCCGTAGCCAAAGCGCGTATCGTTTAGCATGTTGTTGGAAGCGAACATATATCTTATAACGTCCGCGCCAATTTTATTGCAAGCATCAAAGAAGCTAATATTGTTTTTACCAGATTTAGAGAACTTAGAGCCGTCTTCTGCCACAAGCGACGCAAAGCCTATAACCTTCTCGTAAGGCGCTCTGCCCGTTAAGGTTACGCTCATAAATAGAAGTGAATAGAACCAAAGCCTAATTTGCTCTTTCATTTCTATTACGCACTCTGCTGGGAAATTTTGCTCCCAGAATTTTCTATCTGTGAAATATTTTTTAGTGCTAAACGGAGTAATTCCGGCATCTAGCCAGCAATCGCCAACTTCGGTTACACGTTTAACCTTTTCGCCGCAATGTGGGCAAGTTATTTCAATGTCGTCTATATATGGTCTGTGAAGATGTGGAAGTTTGTTCACTTCTTCTTCGCTAGATAGCTTTTTAAGCTCGTCCAGTGAGCCCACTACGGTAATTTTGCCACACTTTTGGCAAATATAGAAAGGAAGTGGAAGCCCATAGAAGCGCTTTCTAGAAATGCACCAATCTCCCATATTTTCAAGCCAATCCGTCATTCTCTTTTTAATAAACTCCGGCTGCCACCTAACAGTTTCCACAGCTTCTAAAAGTTTAGGGCGGATTTCATCAGCCTTAATATACCACTCCTTAGTAAGCCTAAATATAAGCGGATTTTTACATCTCCAACAAATAGGATATCTATGCATATGCTTGTGCGTATAGTAAAGCTTGCCGCGCTTTTTAAGTTCGTCAAACACAAGGTCTGCTACTTCCGTGGTGTTTTTGCCAGCTAAAAAGCCGAAATCGTCAAAGAATATGCCGCTTTCGTCTACTGGTATAACGTTTGGAAGGCCAAGTTTCTGACCAAGCTCAAAGTCTTCTGCTCCGCAGCCCGGTGCAATGTGAACGGCGCCAGAGCCTTCTTCGGCATCTACGTCTTCCCAAGCCACAATTTTATGAGTAAAATTTTGTTCCTTTAATTCTGGGAAACACGTTTCATATTCAAGCCCTACAAGCTTGCTACCTTTAATAGTTTTAACAACTTCAATAATGTCGTCTTTTAGCACCTTTTTCGCGCTAGAACAAACTATAATGTTTCTATCTTGGCTCTTTACCTTACAAACGCTATATTCAAGCTCTGGGTTTACGGCAACTGCAACGTTAGCAGAAAGCGTCCAAGGCGTAGTTGTCCAAACTAATATATCGTTATTGGTGTTTTTAATTGGAAGTTTAAAGAATACAGCAAGGTGTTCCATATCTTTATAGCTATCGGCAAGCTCGTGTTCAGAAAGCGAAGTTCCGCAATGGCTACACCATGGCATTGGGCGATATTTCTGCACAAGCCAACCGCGGTTAAAACACTCCTTTAAAAAGTACCAAATAGACGTTATGTTTTCGTCCGAGTTTGTAAAATAGGAGTGTTCCCAGTCCATCCACTGCCCTAGGCGCTTAGATTGCTCCGTGATAATTCCAGAATATTTTTTTACTCTATCCATGCACGCTGTTGTAAATTTATCAAGACCTAGTTTTTCAATGTCACGCTTATCCTTTAAGCCAAGTTCCTTTTCCGTTTCCACTTCTACCCAAAGCCCTTGGGCATCAAAGCCGTTTTGATAGTGTGCGGAATATCCGTTCATAGCCTTATATTTTAGCATTATATCTTTTAAGCTTCTATTCCATGCGTGATGAACGCCCATGCCGTTATTGGCTGTAATTGGGCCGTCTAAAAACCTGAAATGTTTTCCAGAATTTTCATTCTTTTTAACAAGTTTATCAAAACAATTATTGTCTTGCCAAAATTTTAGCATCTCTTCTTCATTCTTTATAAAATCTGGCATTGCATCTTCTTTTCTCATATATCTCTCCTAATAATTCTCTAAAATGTTATTTAAATCCATAATATTTGTTGGCGTTACAATTCCAAGCGGAGCTTCCTGCATACTACCCGTTTTTGTAATTAGCACTATAAGAAGCTTTCTATTTTTATCAAACATATCTAGCACAGCTTCAATTGTAACGTCGCTTGGTGCAATCTCGTAGTAGGTAACGCCTTCTGGGAATTCTGAAATTGCCTGTTCAATAGACGTGCTTTCTATATATCTTGAAATATCCTGCCCTTCGTCTATCTTTTTGCCAAGAAGGTTCAAAATTTTTTGACCATTAGCTACGCCAAGCAGAGTCCCTTCCTTATACACCGGGATATTACTATATTTAGATGTGCTAATAAGTTTAATAACCGTTTTAAGATCCACATCGTAGTTTACAGTTAAAACGTCATGCAAATTTAAAATTTCCATAACCTTTGGCGGAGTGCAAATAAGCTTTGCAATCTTTTCCATTTGAATAACCACGTCGTCGTGCGGCTCGGCAATAATGTAGTCGTCGTTACTTCTATGAATAATGGCATTTCTAAGTCTGCCAAAATCTATTAAATCGTCTTCATATTTTCTAACAATATAGTTTACAGCCACCGCCCTTCTAATCATATCGGAATACCCCATACTTCTTTTAAAGTTATGTTGCACCCTTAATGCGTAATCTATTTGATTATAAGCCTCAATAAATCTTCTTGCGTTTGATTTCTGCATAAAATCTCCTTTAAACAAAGTTAATATATATTACTATAATTCGCAGAAAAAAGCAACTGATAGAGCTTGGAAAATAAAAATTAAGAAAACACCTTTTGCTTTGTGTTCCTTACATAAAAAATTCTATAACCAATGTTGGTCATAGAATTTGATATAAATAATATATTCAACACACCT
>ERZ1643251.2752-NODE-2752-length-17341-cov-6.259111_pt1 | contig 17341 bp, 23 predicted proteins | sample MGYA00579261_ERZ1643251 | MGnify/ENA primary metagenome ERZ1643251 (study PRJEB29033, sample SAMEA4952267) | chicken gut metagenome | biome: Broiler Chicken; feature: Gastrointestinal Tract; material: Caecum | place: Ireland | collected 2018 | study: Broiler...
GCGACCTCTCGGTTTTCAAGACCGATCCCTTCAACCGGACTTGGGTATTCCTCCATAGATGGTGCCCGAGGCCGGACTTGAACCGGCACGGGTTATTACACCCGCAGGATTTTAAGTCCTGTGCGTCTACCTATTCCGCCACTCGGGCAGGCACTTGTCTTATCACTAAGACTTCTTCATTATAATATTAAATTTTAAAATAATCAAGCTTTTTTTTCTTAATATTATACAAAAAATAAGTTTTAGGCCTTTTTTTCTATATTATATTCCTTAATTTTCTCATCCATCCATATTGGAAGTTGCTTTTTTAAAGGTGCAAAGCCATGATCAATTAAACTATCTCTTTTTAAACCATAAGCTGTATTTTTAATACTACATTTCAATTTTTTTAAATTATCATCAACTTCAACAATAACACAAGGTATAGTATCCCCTAAATCTCCATACTCAGTTACACTTTTAACGTAATGATCACTTAATTCTGAAATATGTATTAAACCAACATAATCATTTTCAAACGCCAAAAAAATTCCATATTTTTCAAATCCGGTTATAACACCTTCTACAATATCACCTTTTTTATAACAATTCATAAAATTCACCACTAAAACTATTATAAAATATTTTTCTTTACTTGTTAAGCAAGAAATTCTATAATAAAAAAGAGGTGCAAAATGAAAAACGATATTGAAAAAGAAATTATTGATAAAATAGATGATATTCGCGTTTTTTTAAACATTGAAGGTGGCGACATTGAATTTATCAAATATGAAGATGGATATGTTTACGTTAAACTAACTGGACAATGTGCTCATTGTGCATTTTTAGATAATACTTTAAAAGACACAGTCGAAAGTTATTTAAAAGAAGAAATACCTGAAATAGAAGGCGTCATAAATGTTACTTTATGACGCTTCTTTTATTAACCAATCAATTGGTTCAATTGGAGCATAATTTCTTATTAAAAACCAAGCTTTTTTCAAAAATTTCTCTTGTTTTTCAACTTGATCAATAATAGGCAAAAGATTTTCCTCTTCTTCGTCCTCATTTATAATTTTCTCATGCAAATCAAAATAATAAGAAGGATATAATAATCTTGCAAACAGCATACTACAAGTAACTAAATCAGGTTTTCTTAAATCCAGATATGCTTTAAGCTCTATTAAAGGCAAATCTTCATCAGTAAAAACCATATTTTTTAAATAACCTGCAACATCTCTTACCTCTAAATCAAAGATATAATTTAAAGGGTTATCATAATTTAACCGATAATTAGGAAAAGATACTCGTTTATGACACAAAATTATCGGCATATTTTTAACATCAAAGTTAGCAGTTATATTATTAACATAACAAATTGCATTTTCAGCTAATCCAACAAAATAACTAAAACTATTTAATATAATTGGATATTTTTTACCCATTTCTGAAACTTGATATTCTAAATAATCTATTTTATCACTCCAAAGATTTCCCCAGCTATTACGATATAAAGCTGTTGTTTTAGCATTTAAAACTAATGAAGAATTTCTTTCTAACATATCAACTAAACTATATTCATGTAAAGGATTTGTAACTTCTACTAAAACATAATTTTCATTATTAACTAAAGTTAAATAACTACCATTTACATTCATTATAAATGAAAAAACAGGAATTTGTTTTTTTTCTAATTCTTCAATAACTTCTAGTAATTCTTTAAATTCTTCTTTAGTTCTTTTTAGTTTAGTAAAATAATATGTTTTTTCATTCCAAGCAAAAACAGAATATTCTTTATATTCTTTAATATTTTCCACGTTAATATGATAAGCATATAATATATTCTCTTTCATACTAATATATATGAAAAAAAGTCTAAGAGTATATCTTAGACTAACTAACTTTTAAAGTTCTTGCAAAATCATCATTATTTATAACTTGTTGGTTCATTGGCATCGAAATAACTTCATTTTGATTACCAGGAACTACTGGACCATTAGGATTCGCCATTATAACAGATTGATTTTCATTATTTACATTAGTTGGAAATTGAATAACATTACTATCAGAAACAGGATTAACCAAATCTATATCAGAATTTTGTTCTTTATTATCAGAAACTGGATTAACTAAATTTATATCAGGATTTTGTTCTTTATTAATTATTTTTTTTTTAGAATTAACTAAACTAATTATTTTTCCATCATATAAAGCATTTACGTTGGCAATTTCTTTTGATAAACGAGCAATTTCTTTATTTCTTTCAGCATTTATTTCCATAATACCGCGCATAAGTTCGTTATTTTGAGAAAATTCATTTTCCACTGGTTCATTAATTGTTTCATTAACTATAGGTTCATTATTTACTGTTTCACTTATTGCTGGTGTATCATCTACAGGCTTCGAAACATCTAAAACTGGATTAGTAGAAACTGCACTAACTTCTGGTTCAGGTAAAGATGGTTCTGCTGAAACTTCTACTTTAACTGGCTCTTGTTCTTCGTTATTATTTATCAAAACATTATCACTTTTTTCAGAAGATTCACTTTCTTTAATTTCAGGAGTAATAATTTCCTTATTTTCTAAAACACTTGAATCAATTAAATTAATTGGATCGTCATTTTCTGTTTTTAAGTCAGCAAATTCTGGAACTACTGGTTGAACAGGTGTTTCAACTTTGCTATTTTTTAATTCAATAACTTTACTATCATTTTTTAATGCTTCAATTTCTGATTGTTGTTCATCATTAACAGCCATTAATCTATTGCCAGCTGTATAATTAAATGTTTTACCAGTAGCATCTAAATATACTATTTTTTCCATTAATTAACACCTACCACTTCATAGTTCTTTTTTATAATATTTATTAAAACAGTTTTTACTTCACTCCAAGCAGCATCATCTAAAATTGGTTGATAAAGTCCATCTTTCTCCCAATAAAAACTTAAAACATTATTTCCATTATTTTTTTGTTCAGTATCAACAATTAAAATAGGAATATCTTTAATATTTGGATGTGATTCATCAACACTCTTAAAATAGCAAACAACTTTTCTTTCTTCTTTTTCCCCATTAGGTCCAATTAAAGTAACTTTATCATTCATTTATATCCCTCTATTCTGAAATGATTATAGCAAAAATCAAAAAAATAAGCAACCATTAATAGCTTATTCTTTTACTTTTCTTTTCCTAAAATAAAATAACGACACATCGGAGCACAAAAATCTCGCAAATAATCTTCAACATGATCTATATCATTAATCTCTTTAAAATTGGCATTTGTTTTGCTATTAAATCCTTTTAACCTTAATTTTCCATAAGCCCAATCACCAACGATATAATCAAACATATCAAAGTAGTCCGTTAATTTTTCTTCTAAAATACTTTTATCAAGTGCATTTCTTTCATTTTTCATTATCATATACTTTTGATCATTTATTATTATATATTGCAAAAAGGCCACCCCCCTTATTAAAAATAATTTAAAGCTATTAAAACAATTACAAATAATGCCGTCGCAACTATACTTGCAAAAAGCAAAAAATCAACATAACCATTACCTGAAGTAATTCGATTACCATATCTCTTATAATAATTTACCGCTTTATTTAAAACTTCTGCACTATCACTTAATCCTCTATCAACCTTAAAAAATTGATAAACCTGATTATTTACAGCTTTTAAATCCATATCATTTAAATTTTTTATTTGCTCTAAATTATATCCTAGTAAAAGATACGCCTCTGGATTTAACATTTCTCTACTTACAGGCTGCAAAACAAAATTATGACTTATTTCAAATAATTTACTATCTAAATATTCAGCTATTTCATTTTTATTTATTAAATTTTTATTTATTTCATTTATCTTTTCTTGATTGTCTAAAATATATAAATATTTTTTAAATTCTCCAAGTTGTTCAATAGGCAAATTCATCGTTTTTTGTTTATAGCAAAACATATCTATTAAATATTTTTGAATTTTAATAAATCCTTTATTAGGACAAATATTTTTTTGATTATTTTCAGCATATACTATAAATTGATCTTTAAAATCCTGCAAATAATTCACTGGAAAACCATATTTTGTAATATTACTGTCAAATCCCCCCATCATATGTTCATTTTGAGTAATGTATGGATTTAATATATCTAACTCACCATATATGTATATTAAAGTTCTAACAGCCGTTACTGTAAATTCTTGAAAAATTGGATTATCTGGCTGTTCCTTATATTTTAAATACATTTCTATAGCATGAGATAATACAGGATTTATAAAAGGTTGTCCAATCATTTATTCCTCACCTATTTTAAGTATATCACAATAATTAATTAAAAGGAAGTTCAAAAAATGCTGTTTGATTTTCAAAACCATTACTATACCAATTTGGTACTTTTCCTTGAACTAATTTAGAATCAATTAATAATTCGTATGTTCTTTCTTGAGTATTCTTAGTAACAGGTAATAATATTTCATAAGATACTGTAACATTTAAATAAACTTCTAATAAAGCATTATTTATTCCATAATCAGTTAACCTAGTTCTAACATTACTAAAAATTGAATCAATAAATCTAATACAAACAGGAATTTTTGGCCCTAAATTAGCCAAAAAAGGTGAACTACTAACCAAGCCCATTGGCATGTCTAAAATAAGGCCATCAGTTAAACTATGTTTATAATTACTACTACTATATGGAATAGTATTAGTTAGATAAGCCTTTTCTAAACCATTTTCCAAATATTTAGTTAACTCATTAGCTAAAGCATAAATTTCTTCCATATTATAATCAACGCTTAATATTTCACCATTAGAATTTAAATTCAATTCTATAAATTCCTCATATTTACCTATTTCATCCAAATATATTTGAAAATCATTTGTAAATTCATCAACATATTTATCCAAATTTTTTTGAGCAATATATAATATTTTAGGAGCCATTTTATTGTTAAAAAAATTAAACAAAACAATTTCCAAAACAAATATCCAAAAGAAAACCATTAAAAAAATTTTTTTATTATTTTTAATTTTAAAACGCAAAATTTTCTTCATACTAAATTATATAAAAAAAGATAGTTTTTTATTAAAACCATCCTAAATTCAAAAAATCATTTAAAAATATAACTACTCCAAATATAATTGCTAAAAGAACAACAATTATTAATATTTTTATAATAATTCTACTAGCTTTACTTTCTTCTAAATCATCAAATTCAGCAAAATCTTTTTTGTTAAATGACATACTATTTGTATAAAAAGAATTATCAATATCTTCATCTAAAGCTTTAGCAATTTCCATTTTTTCTTTTTCAGCTTTTTCTTTTTTTTCTTTTTCTTCTTTTAAAGCTTCATCAAATTCTTTAGCTCCAGCAACAACAGTATTTTCATCCCCTCTTAAATCATTTAAAATATCTAAAGGATCTAATTCTTTTTCACTTGCTGATTGATCATCTTTATTTTTTTCTTCTTCTTTTAAAATTTTCATCGTTTTACATTGTGTTTCATTTAAATTAATTGTTTGAATTAAATCTATTAATTCATCTTTAGTTTTATTATCAGCTGCTTTTGGTTTGTTTTCAAAAGAATCTAATTCTAAATTTTTCAAAATATCATATTGAGTATCCCGAACTTTTTTTAATCTTTCCTGTTGATAATCAACTTCCTTTTCTTCACGGGCTTTTTCCAAAATAGCATTAATATCATATTCTCTAGTTTCATCCAATTCTATTTCTTCATCATCTTTTATATCCAACTGTAAAGAACGTCTTCTTTTAGGCACATCTTGATAATTTTTTTCTAAAATATCTTTTAATTTATTAATATCAATTTGTGATTCATTACTTCCTATTACTTTTGCATTACTTCCAATATCAAAATTTTCTAATTCACTTTTCTTAATTTCTTCATACAATTCATTATTTTTAGCCGTTCTTCGAGGAGCAAAACTAGGAGTATCATCATAATACTTATTAATTCTTGTTTTCATAATTCTGATCCTTTCATATTTAATATATCATATTTCGACATTTTTTGAAACTTATATTTATTGATTTTTTAAACTTTTTATTGCTATAATTAAAGAGGTGATTTATTTTATGAAAAAATTAAAAGTTTTAACTGAAAATTGCATAGGCTGTGGAGCTTGTGTTGGCATTGATCCAGAACATTTTGACTTTAATGATGATGGATTATCTCACGTTATTAGTGAAGAAAATCTTGAAAGTGAAGGTTTACAAAATGCTATTGAATCTTGTCCTGTTAGTATAATTTCAATTGAAGAAGAAAACGAAGAAGAAACTAGCGAAGAAGCTAAAACTATTGATGATTCTAATGAAAAAGCTGCTTAAAATTAGCAGTTTTTTATTTTAAAGAATACAATTTTTTTACTTCTTTAATTGTTAACTTTCTTACTTCTCCTTTTTTTAAACCTTCTAAATTTAAAAAAGCCAAAGTTTCTCTTTTTAACTCAATTACTGGATGTCCTATGCTAGCCATTATTTTTTTTACAATATGGTTTCGTCCTTCTATTATTCCTAAATAAATAGTAGTATTTTCCGTTTCATAATTACTTTTTTTTATCTTAACATATTTAGGAATTGTTAAACGATTATCTATAACTACACCTTTTTTTAATTTTTTTAATTCTTCATTTGTTACAATTCCTTTAACTTTAGCTTTATAAATTTTTTCAATTTGTTTAGAAGGATGAGTTAAAATATTTGTTAATTCTCCATCATTAGTTAAAAGTAATAAGCCAGTAGTATCATAATCGAGTCTCCCAACAGGATAAATTCGTTTATTGGTTGGCACTAAATCAACTACCGTTTTTCTTCCTTTTTCGTCTTTTACGCTTGAAATAGTTTTTTCTGGTTTATAAAGTAAATAATATTCTTTTTCTTCTTTATTTAAAATTGGCTTTTTTTGTACCATTATTAAGTCATTCTTATCTACTTTTTTTCCTAATTCTTTAACAACCTCGCCATTTACTTCTACTTGGCCTTTTAAAATTAACTCTTCAGCTTTTCTTCTTGAACAATAACCTGAATTAGCAATAACTTTTTGTAGTCTTTCCATAACTATTCTCCTTTTAAAAATAATTTTTCAAACTCCTTTGGCACATTACTTAAAACTATAATATGTTTTTTTAAAATTGGAATATCCAACTCCAATTTACTAGCATGAAGTCCTAATCTACTAATTGGATTTTTTTTAGCCTTATATTTTTTATCACCAATAATTGGATGATCTAAACCTTTTAAATGTACTCGAATTTGATTTTTCCTACCAGTCAAAATATTAATTTTTAACATTGAATAAGCTTTTGAAGTTTTTAAAACTTGATATTTAGTAATAGCTAATACGCCTTTTTTAGGATCATTTGTTTCATGAACCATCAATCTTTTATCCTCAAATAAATAATTTTTTATAATCCCACTTGGCTTTTTTAAGTGACCCATTACAACACATATATATTCCCGATTTTTAGCCCAATCTTGCCAATTATTTTGTAATTCTTTTTTTAATTTTTCATTTTTAGCAAAAACAACAATCCCAGAAGTATCACGATCCAAACGATTAACAATAAAAACTTTATTTTTAGGATGTTGTTTTTTTACATATTCACTTGCTTCAAAATAAAGAGTATGAATTTTATTTTTATCAGTTCCAACTGTTAATACTTTCGTGGGTTTATTAATTATTAATAAATTTTTATCTTCATAAAGAACGTCCAACTTTTTTCTCATTTACTTGAACCTTTATTTCATAATGAATAACTTGTCCATTTTCATAATAAATAGTAAACCCATTAATTCTTTCTTCTTCTGATAAATATTCAAATATATTAGTTAAATAATTTGGATCGTTAGCATCTTTTATTTCCCCGTTTAAAATCATTTTTGGAGTTACATCATTATTTATTCTATTATACCCCATATTGTATGAAGCAATTCCCTTAACTAAATCATTTTGCATATTAATTAAATAAGTTAGATACGCAATTGCAACTTTTAAATTTAAATTTTGATTTGTTTTTGTATCTTTAAAGCGATAAATTTCATAACCATTTTTTTGCAAAATAATAGCTGTTTGAATCTTTTCCTTTTCTTCTTCACTAAATTTTGGATAATTACCCATTGTTTCTAAATCTTCTATAGGGTAATCATCGTAGCAAGGTGGTAAGACAAAAATTTTATCTTCACCAACTACTTTGCCATCTTGAAAAACAGGTGCGATAATCTTTTCCCCACAAATAGCTTGCGTTAATTGGCCAATATTAGAGTCACTTAAATCATTTGATCTTTCTTGGGTAAATAAAGCTATTAACAAATTACTATCTAATCCATTTCGATTAGCATAATAACTTATAACATCTCCTAATACTTTTTTGGTCTCATCTTTCTTTTGCATATTATACTCATTTTTAAATTCTAAATTATCAAAATTTATAACGTCAACACTAGAAAATATTTCTTTTTCTGGTTCTTTTTCTACTTTTTCATTGTTCAAATCTTCAGAAATATCTAAAACTTTAGGTTCCACTTGCTCTATTTGAATTTCTTTTTTTTGAAAAGGTGCTTCATTAATATTAACATTAGGCGTAAATAACGATACCATTCCAGCAGCAGCCAATGTAAATAATATTTTTTTAGGATTTTTAGCCTTCAAAGTTCCTCTATTACTTTTAAGATTTACTTTCGTTAATTTAACATTTATTTCATCCAAAATATAATAATATTGATAATGAAATAGTTCATTGTTTATTTTTATATGTTGTCCTTTAATGTCAATGATTTTTACTTGATAATTAGGGTATTGTTTTTGCAAATATTTTTTTACATATAAAGCTTTATTATAACTTAAATCATTTCCAGTTCTCATTAATCAACCATATCCTCAAACAATTTAATAACTTCTTTTAATTCATCTTCATCTACATCATTTAAAGTATTACTTTCATCATCCGGATCATATGAAGAAACATATAAATTATCGTCACTGTTAACATATTCATAAACTAAATAATGTTTTTTAGTTTTTTCAGAAAACAAATTTGTTACAACTCGGCATTCAATACTTCCATTATCAGTATCTAAAAAGAACGTATCTTCCATCTTAATTCCCCTTTCTTTTTTTTATTATTTCATTAATTGCTTTTAAAACACCAATTTTACCCGAATCAAAAGTAAGTCCACCTTGCTGATATGCTAAATAAGGTTCTCTTAAAGGTCCATCACAAGATAACTCAATACTAGATCCTTGTATGAAAGCTCCCGCAGCCATTATAACTTGATCTTTATATCCTGGCATATCTACTGGTATCGGTTTTACAAAAGAATCGATAGGACTTCCCGCTTGAATTCCTTCACAATAACTAATCAAATCATCTTTATTATGAAAATTTATCGTTGAAACAATATCAACTCGTTCTTCAAAAGGAAGTGGTTCTACTTCATAACCAAGTTTACTTAACATAGCATTAGCTAAAATACTAGTTTTAAGTGCACTACTAACAACTGAAGGGGCTAAAAATAAACCTTGTAAAAATTGCCGATTAACGCCTAAACTTGGCCCAACTTCTTTACCTTCACCAGGAAGAGTTAAAGCTTCAGAAACTAATTTTATTAAATCTTTTCTACCAACAACATAACCACCATTAGGAGCAAGACCTCCACCCAAATTTTTAATTAAAGACCCAACTACTAAATCAGCTCCTACATCTGTAGGTTCCTTAACTGATACAAACTCACAATAACAATTATCAATCATAATAATAGTTTCAGGTGATATTTCTTTAATTTTTTTAATAATTCTAGCACATTTTTCTAAACTTAAACTTTTACGATATTCATAACCTTTACTTCTTTGAATAGCCATCACTTTAACTTTATTATTTTTTAAATAATCAACGATCTTATCATCATCAAAGTCATTATTTTTCAAATCAATTTCATCATATTTAACGCCAAAGCTTTTTAAACTACTAGCATTTTCAATAATGCCAATTACTTCATGTAACGTATCATATGGTTGACCCGTAATATAAACTAATAAATCATTTGGTCTTAAAATTCCAAACAAAGTTTTACTAAGAGCATGTGACCCACTTATAAATTGATTTCGAACTAAAGCATCTTCAGAATTAAATACTGTTTTATAAACACTTTCAATTGCATCTCTTCCCAAATCATCATATCCATAACCGGTTGTTGAAGAAAAGTGTGCTTCACTAATATGATTTTTCCAAAAAGCATTTAAAACTTTTGCTGTATTTTCTTCACAAATAGAATCAATTTCCAAAAACTTATCTTTTAATTCCAATAAAGTCTCATCATATAAATTCCAGGTTTCTGGCTCCAAATTTAAATAATTTTTCATTCACTCACCTCAATTAATTCTCCATTTTTATCAGTTTCAATTAAATCTTCAATCGTTTTAACAGCTTTTACTATTGGAACAAATTTAATAAATTTTCTTATATCAACTGGAATATCATTCATTTTAGTATCTAACCATCCAAACAAAATAGCATTTATATGAGCATTAGAATACTTCAAAGCAAATTCTTTTGTCAAAACATTTAAACCACTTTTAGAAACATCGTATTCCATAGATTGATAATCAAATTTATCCACTAAATTATCTGAAGAAATATTAATAATACTACCATTTCTTTCATCTATTTCTTTACCAAATAATTTCATTAATAAAAAAGGTGCCATAGTATTAACTAAAAAAACTTTTAAAAAACTATCATAATTTTTATTATCTAATTCTCCAAAATTTTCAATTGCGGCATTATTAATTAAACAATCTAAAGAAATATTTTTTTCATTCAAAAATTCTTTTATTTTAAAAATTTCTTCTTTATTAATCAAATTAGCTTTAATAATTAATGAATTATTATAATACTTTTCATTTAATTTTTTTACATCATTAAAATTTTCATTATAATGCATAATTACAAAATAATTTTTTTTTAATAAATATTCACTTAGCGCTAAACCTAAACCACCGGAAGCACCTGTAATTAAAACTGTTTTCATAAAATACTTTTATAATCCTCTTCTTTAAATCCTACTAAAACTTTATTATCAGTTATTAAGATAGGTCTTTTAACTAACATTCCATCAGTACTTAACAAATTTAATTTTTCTTCTAAACTCATATTTTTTAATTTATCTTTTAAATTTAAACTTTTATAAACTAAACCACTTTTATTAAAAAAAGAATCAATTTCTTTTCCACTTTTTAAATACCATTCTTTTAATTCATCAAAAGTTGGATTATTTAACTTAATATTTCTTTCTTCAAAAGAAATATTATTTTCTTCTAACCAATTTTTTGCTTTATTACAAGTACTACATTTTGGATAACAAACAAAAAGATTCATAAGACCACTTCCTTATGAATCTATTATAAATGAAAACGAAGAAATACGCAAATGATTACCTTTTTATTTCTGGAACAACTGGAACTAAAGCTTTTAAAAATTCTAAAGTTATTGCCGAATGGAAAGCAATTGAAAAATGAATTACTCGATTAATTTGTTCAATATCAACCTTACTCCATAAAAATTCTAATGGACCACATAATAAACATTTAGATTTTTCATTTGCATATTCTCTAATAAATTCTCTAATAGATCTTCCATTTCCTTCTCTAAATGGGTGAATATAAGTTATCTCTACATAGTATTTTGCTAAATGTTCTGCAAAATCATAAACATTAATAACTTTTGTTAAATCATTATTCATTAATTCAAATTCATTTTGTAAACGAACACCAATTTCCTGCCATTTTACAAAAGAACAAGCATTTTTTTCAATATCAACATTACGAAACTTTCCAGCAAAATCATATATATCTTGAAATAGATATTGATGTATACACTGTAAATGAACTATATCAAAATTACCTCCAATAGGATTTTCCATTAATTCTACTTGTCTATAAAATGATAGCTCTGTTTCCTTTTTTTTTAATTTTTCTTTATCATAAATATTCAATTTGTTTTTTAATACATTAGTTCCTGGCCAAAAGTAAGCTTGCCAATTTTTATCATCTAAAGTTTTTTCCATTTTTCTTCTCCATTTTTAATATACATGAATTGTTAATACTAGCCTTTTTTAACAGCCAATTTAAAATCCATTCTCTTGAAACTTGTAAATTATCTAATTTAAAAGTAGCTATAGCCTCTCTTAAAATTTTTGCATCAACTTCACTCATTTAACTCACCACCACAAAATTTTAAAACAAACTTAATTAACAATCATTATTATCAATTACAATTTGATTTTACTATAAATATTTCAAAAAATCTATAATATAATTTTATGTAAATCTGTTTATTTAAAAGCAAACCATTCTTATGTTTAAAAATTATTTTCATTACTTAAAAAATTCATTACTAAATCAATTAAAATATTTTTTTTAGGATTAGACTCTACAATTAAAATGATAATAGCATTTATCGTTTTATTATCAATAACTTGACCAGCAGTGGTAAACTAAATGTAGACAATGAGAGGGGGTATATAGACAACTTGTATTTTTATTTTAAACTATTCTATATTAATATTAAAAATTTAATTGTTATAATAATCAAATTCAGCTATTTCTCTAGCTACATTTTCTAACTCGTCATACTCTTCATCATCAATAATATCAGAAAGTAAAAATAATAATTCTTTACTATTGTTACACTTTTCAAAAGGAATATGATAATTATTTAAAACTTCTTTTTGATATTTTGTTAAATATAAATTATTATTAATTTTTTCATAATTATTTAAATTAATTTCTTGTAAAACAAAATCTTCTATTTCTTTTTTATCCATATTTATCACAATTTAATTTTAGCATAAATTTAACAAAAAAATCTATATTATTAATAGGAGTGTATATTTATGAAAGAAAAGTTAATAAATTTTTTTAGAATTTTTTTACCAATAATTTTAGGCGGAATTGTTGGCTTTTTAATAAAAGATGCCATCGATTATCAAAATTTAGTTCAACCACCTCTTGCCCCACCTAAAATAGTTTTTCCAATATTCTGGTCTATTCTTTATATATTAATTGGCATAAGTTATTACTTATATCGTAAAGAAAATGATAATACTTTAGAAATTTTCGTTTACTATGCTCAATTAATATTAAATTTATCTTGGACAATTATTTTCTTTATTTTAAAACTACGTTTATTATCAATCTTTATTATTTTATTCATCATAATTTTAGTTTTATACTTAATTATTAAATTTTGGCATCAAAAAAGGATATCAGCTTATTTACTGATACCATATATAATTTGGCTTATATTTGCCCTTTATTTAAACGTTGGAATTTTCATCTTAAATTAATCTTTATTTTCATAAGAAAGTAAATTTCTTATGTCTTTTTCTGTTAAGCTTTTTAAATATAAGGCTTCATCCATGCCTTCTTCAATAATTTTATCGCTTAACATTTTTTTCTTTTGTTGTAATTCCAATATTTTTTCTTCAATTGTTCCTTTACAAATAAGTTTTATTACTTCGACATTTTTAGTTTGACCAATTCGATGTGTCCGATCAGTTGCTTGATTTTCTGCTTGTGGATTCCACCATAAATCTAAGTGAATTACAACATCTGCACTTGTTAAATTTAGCCCTGTCCCACCACTTTTTAACATAATTAAAAATACACTTGTGTTATCCTTATTAAAAGCATCAACTAATAATTTTCTTTTTTTAGCTGTCGTTTCACCTGTTATTTCATAACTACTAATACTTTCTTTTTCTAATTCATCTTTTACTAAATTCAAAGCAGTTTTAAAACTAGTAAACAATAAAATTTTATGATTATTTAAAACTAATTCTTTAATTATTTTAATTAAATTTTCTATTTTACTACTTTCTTCTTGATAATCTTTTAAAATTAAAGCTGGACTTATACAAATTTGTCTTAATTTAGTTAATAAACTTAAAATCACCATTTTATTTTTATTAAAACCACCATCTTTTATTAAATCATTCATTTGATCATTTGCATCTTTCACATAAGCAGCATATAATTTTTTTTGACTTTCATTTAAATCAATATAAATATTATTTTCTGTTTTAGGAGGTAAATCCTTGATAACATCTTTCTTTTTTCTTCTTAAAATAAATGGTTTTACTTGTTTTTTTAAATTTTCTAATAATTTATTAGTGTCATCATTAAACTCTTTAACTTGATATTTTTTTTGAAATTTCATTAAACTAGCTAAAAAACCAGGCATAATAAAATCAAATATACTCCATAATTCCACAACTGAGTTTTCAATAGGTGTTCCTGTTAAAGCAAATTTAGTAGTTGCATTTACACTTTTAACCGCCTTAGTTAATCCAGTCATAGGATTTTTTATATTTTGAGCTTCATCAATTATAAATATTTCAAATTCTTTTTCTTGGTAAAATTCTAAATCTTCTCTTAATAAACCATAGCTTGTTATATAAACATTTCCAACAAATTCTTTTAAAGCGTTGTGCCTTACTTCTTTATTTTCTGCAAAAACATGTAAATTTATTTCTTTAGCAAATTTCACAAATTCACTTTCCCAGTTATAAACTAAAGAAGTTGGACATACGATTAAAAATTTAGCATCGTTTTTTTCTTTTAATATTTTTCTTAAAAAATAAATTGTTTGTAAAGATTTTCCTAATCCCATTTCATCAGCTAAAATTCCTCCAAAGCCACATTTATAAATTGTATAAAGCCACTTTATTCCTAATAACTGATAATTTCTTAAAATATCTTTTTCCTCTTTTGTAAATTTCAAACTAACATTTTTATATTCTTTAAAATTATCAATAAAATTCTGAAACAATGAATCTGTTTTAATAATATGATAATTACTATTTTTTAAAGAATCTAAATATAAAGCTCTATATTTAGGAATTTCTCCTTTAACTAAACCATTATTTAAATCTAGTTCTTCACTTAAATCATTTAATTCTTTTAAAGAATCATTTTCTAAATTTAAAACTTCACCATTATTTAATTTATAATATTTCTTTTTTTGTTTTAAAGCATTTAAAACACTTTTTAATTCATCTTCTTTAATTATTCCTAAATCAAATTCATAATGTAAAATATTATCTTTTCCAATACTAAAAGTAGAAGTTATTGTATTATTTTTTACAATCTTTGTATCTTTAATTTTTTCTGATGTAAATACCAAATATTTTTGTGAAAGTTCATCTAGACCACTATCTATAAAGTCACATATATCATCAAAATTATCTAATAAAAACATATTATCTTCTTTAATAAAATTATATTTAGCTAAAATATTCACTATTTCATTTTCATAATTAACATCTCTTATAACCATATCATCTTGTTCAAAATAAGATAATTCTTTATCTTGATAAATAAATTTAGGAAGAGCTACAATATTGTCCTCATTTAAATCAAAATAAAATTTAACTTCAGGTTTTGAAACAATTACTAAATCTTTAACACTTTCATCTAAATTAATATTATCTTTAACAAGTCTAATAACATTATTTTGCAAACTATTAAATTCATTTTCAGGAACAATTAATTCATCAATATTATTTTTTAAACATTCTTTTAAAAAGTATTGTTGTTCTTTATTTAATTGATAAATTGTATTATTAAAATAAACATATTCTAAATCATCAGTTAAAGGCTTAATATTATTAATATCATTTAAATCAACATGATAATCATTTTCATCTTTTGATAAATTTGTAATTATTGGAAATTCCTTTTTTATTAATAATTTTCTTTCTGGATTTTCCATCCAAATATTATTTGCCATTAATTTTATTAATTGCTTCAATAAAGTACTTTCTAAATAAACGGAATTTCCATTTATTCGGTAATGTTTTTTAATAATATTTACTAAATCTAAAAGTGCCAAACTCTGTTCACTAAAATAATGTTTATTAGGATCAAACGTAAAATTAACACCAAAAGAAAAAGGTTGATTATTTTCAAAAGAATCTATAAAAGCAGAATATTTTCCTAATAACGAATACATTTTATTTTGGCCAATTTTAACTTTTAAAGCAATATAATCATCATAATAATAATTATCAACAAACTCTAAATAAGGAACTAAAAACACTTCTTCTTTTTTACCAAAATTATTACTAAATTCATTTTGTAATTTTTTCAAAAAATTTAAAGATTTATTTGTTATAGTTTTATTATTTGCTTCAAAAATTTTATCTGAAAAAACAATTAAACAAGCTGCGACATGTTTACAACTACCTGTAGTTTTAAAACGAGGACATGTACAAAATGTATTAACAATATTATTATCATTTATTTCAATTTGTACCATGTATTTTTGATAACTACTTTCTGATTCAACTAAAAATTGAAACTTTTTATTATGAGTGCTTAATTTTGTAATGCCAACAAATTCCAAATAATTTTCATCATAATTCATTCCTTTAGAATAATCACTTTTTAAAACAACTTGTAATATTTTTTTAGTAATATCATCAATCATAAAAAAATCTCCTTTAAATTTACTAAACAATTTACAACACAAAACAAAAATAAATATAATTTAAATTTACAATAAAATCAAATTTTTCTAAATCAAAAAATCTTAACTAATAGTATTTATATAATTAATTAACATTTTTTTTAAAGCATAGTAATCAGGCACAATTATATCTTTATCTTTAATTCCAATTACTATTTGCTCATATTTTTTAAAATTTAATAAGCAAGCTCTTTTAAAGCCATTTAAATTTATATCAATTAACTTTTCTAAAGATAAATCATATTTATTAATCCAATAATTATTCTTTAAAAATTGATTCAAAACTATTTCTTTACCAACAAAAATATTTAAACAATTTTCATTATTAATAATTTTAACTCCGGTAATTAATGGAATAGATAATTTAAGTTGTTTTTCAACAATATCTAAATCATCAATATATTTCAGTTTTGTAAAAGATGAATTACCAATTAAAAAAGATACATGTACATTTTTCAAAATTTATCACCTGGTCTTAGGTATACTATTTTAAGAAGTTTATTATAAAAAGTCAAATGATTTATTTTTAAAAAATTTATATACAAATAAAAGCATTATTAAAATTAGAAATAATTAATTAATATTGTTAAAATCAATAAATTTTTTTGCTTTAATTTTAAATTATTTTTTAGTATCACTTAATATTACATACAACTATTTACTATATTAATTAAACAATTCTTTCACAATTAAATCTGCAGAATGCAAATTATTATTTTTGCCTAATAATAAGTTCTCATAAAATTTAATTAGATAAGTTTTATCTTCTTTTATATTTAAATAATTATTAAAATAATTACTTCTTACTAATG
>ERZ1643251.2753-NODE-2753-length-17337-cov-8.989816_pt1 | contig 17337 bp, 13 predicted proteins | sample MGYA00579261_ERZ1643251 | MGnify/ENA primary metagenome ERZ1643251 (study PRJEB29033, sample SAMEA4952267) | chicken gut metagenome | biome: Broiler Chicken; feature: Gastrointestinal Tract; material: Caecum | place: Ireland | collected 2018 | study: Broiler...
GCATGAGCAGTTCAAACGCCCGCTGCTTGCCCTCTGTGAAATACATTCCGGCTGCGCCTCCTTTCCTGCGAGCATAAAAAAACGCCACAACTTATTTCAAGCTGTGGCGTGGTATGCAGAAAGGGACGCTATCTCTCGATAACGTCCCTTTTGCTTGGTTATTCACTTGTAACCTGTTTGCCCGCTGTCCATAAACGCGATGATTTAAGGGCTTTTGCTTGTTTTCTTATCTCACCGCGCTTAAGAGCAGGGGATTTTTTTCAAAAAACTGTGCATCCTCCTTTGAAAAGGCGTGCCGAAGCGGAAACGCCGCAGGTGACTCCTTCAAAGCTACCTTATGGCACACGTACAAATCCGCTTAGTGCTGCTATATCCCTATCCTGACACGGTTCACGGCAGTCCGTTGCATAAGACCTTGCTATCAACGTTCCTTGCGGAGCGCGGCTTTCCACGCGCAGATCCTAAGGAGGCGTTCGGTTCTGCTATAGCGGATTGCAGATACAGGGCACCGCTAACTCCCCACCTAGCACAGCAATATTATTTTACACGATACGCGGCTTTTTTGCAACCGATTTTTTGATAAATAGGTGAGATTTTTTGTCAAAAACAGTTTTATGGGCAAAAGCATTTGCAAAATAAAAAAAATCATGGTATCATTTTTTCATAAAAAAGACCACACTTGAGGATGAAATGCAAAAAGACCTTGCCTTTTCCTCTCAGAGTACGCAGCTTAGGCGTATGCTGATAAAAAAATCGGCGCTCAGCGGAATTTTTCTGCTCTTTGCCCTCATTTTTGAAATTGTCACCTTTCTCTGGATCGGTGTCGTTCTTCCCAAATATTTCCTGTTGGATCTCGGCGTCATTTTTCTGTTTACGCTCTGTATCTTTGTTTTGCCGGGGTTTTTGTTTCAGGAGATCGTCATCTGCGTCATTCTGTTTTTGCAGCTGTTTTTGTCCGTCGTAAACGTCACGCTCTATTCCATGAGCAACATGGTGTTCAGCTTTTCCATGCTCAACATTCTGGGGGAGGCGGGGAACGTCTTTTCCGCGGAAATGGTGGATTTTGTACTCATCGGCACCTATGTTTTGCTGTATGCCCTGTTTATTTACCTTTTGGTATTGGTCAACAAAAAGCTTCCCGCGTCGGGTTCGTTTGTCCTGCACGCGGTGCCGATGATCCTGTTTTTTTATCTTCTCTCCGCGCTCGTCTCTTTCGGGTTGTACGACGTCACGAAAAGCAATTTCAGCCGTGCCGACCCCGAAGATCCCTTTTATATCTTCAACGACGACGAATATCTGTGGGAAACGCAGTTTGTGACGGCGGCGGCTTACAGAAAATTCGGTTCTTACGGATTTTACACCAAAAACTTTGTCAACTTTGTCACGGGCGCCCGCGCGGAAGTCACGGCGGAGGAGCTGTACGAAAATATCAGCGGCCTGAACAACTATTTTGACGAAGGGGAATGGAACAGTTCCGTCCCCGTCTACGACAGGTTCAGCGGCATCATGACGGGCAGCTGTGCGGGGAAAAACGTCGTTCTCGTCGTCATCGAATCGGGCGAGTGGTACGACATCAACCCCGAATATACGCCCACGCTGTACGCGCTCGCGTCGCAGGGGCTTGCCATGACCAACTACTATGCCCGCGATAAGACAAATCATTCGGAAGCGCTCTCCATTCTCGGCAGTTATCCTGCGGACATCGGCAATTCCGTCATTCCCTCGTTCAGCAATCCGGACGGGCTCCTGAAAAACACTCTGCCGTTCACTTCAGCCAATATTCTTTCCGAAAGGGGATATACGACCAACTACTTCCATGCCAACGACGGCAGTTTTTACGGAAGAGATCTGACGCACAACAGCTTGTACGGTTTTGAAAACACTCATTTCCTGGAAACGATGGACCGCCTGCAGGGGCATTACGACAAGAACGGCGTCTTTCAGGATTTTGACCGCGACAGCGAGATGATCTCTCAATATCTGGATGAGTTCACCAAAGTCGACAGCGGCGATCAGGCATATTTTACCATGATGCTTTCCCTGATCAGCCACGGGAATTATCTCGACCTCGTCAACAACGGCGATTATACGGCGGGCCTCTCCGATGCGGAAAAGGCGGCGCTTTCGGAAAAGTACGTCGTCAAAAATCTTGAACCCTATTATGAGATCATCGACGGCTACCCCGAAACTTACATCGACGAAAAGTTCGCCATTCCCATCAGTGAACGGGATGAAAAGGGGGCGCTGACCGACCTGTACCTGCAATACAAGCGGCATCAGGCAGGAATCATGGATCTGGACGTGGGCCTGAACAGGCTCATCAACGACCTGAAAGAGCGCGGAGAGCTGGAAAACACCGTCTTTCTCTGCTATGCGGACCATTGCAGTTATTACGGCGATATGCAGTATCCGCTCAAGGGCGTGAAGGAAGGGGAGTTCTGGAACACCCACCTGTACAACATTCCCTTCTTTATCTGGACGGGCGACATGGACCTGGATATAAAGAATATCTACGGAAACCGTCCCTACACCAACCGGAGCACTTATTTTACGTCCGTGTACGACGGGGCGTTCTACTACGAGATCCATCACGACAGCAATTCGGGGATCGGCGGAAAGAGGGTGGAAAAGGTGTGTTCCTCCTTCGACGTTCTGCCCACGCTGCTCGACCTCCTGGGCGTGGACTTCAACATGAATCTGTACCAGGGCAGGAGCATCTTCCGCGAGGGGACGAATGCCTTTATCAGCCGCGAATCGGGCATCTTTACCCAACACCTGTACTTTGACAGCGAGATCCTGTACATGGACGCAGAGCGTCAGGAAAACGGCGATTGCGTCTCTTACGACGGTCAGATCGTACTGCATCCGGACGGGAGTGTGGAAACGCAGCAGCTGGGGAGCGTGAAAGAGTATTCCGCGGAGGAAGTGCTCGGAAACGTCTATTCCGATGCGGACGGGAAATATCTGTTTGTCGTCGTGTCTGAAGGGGAGGAGTTTCTCTCCGATTCCGCCACCATGTTCCTGCTCAACGTCAACCAGTATTACGAGCGGCAGCAATACCTGGAAAATATGTACCGTTACGACTATTTTGCGTACGCGGACATTCACGAACTTATCCGCTGACCGCATCAGAACGGCAAAACCGCGCGTTTTTCAACGCGCGGTTTTTTTACTGTAAAAAGATTTTCGATCCGCAGGAAAATTTTGTCGTAAAACTGTTGACAAAATTGTTTTTTTCTTTACAATATAAACAATCCAGAGAGTGAGGGATTTTTATATGAGCGTATTCCGATACGGGCTGCGATACTGGAAAAAACACATTCCGTGCGCGGTTTTCTGCCAGCTGATCGGCTTCGTCGGCCTGACCATAGATATCGTGCTGCCTCTGCTTGGCGCGATGTTTGTCGACTACGTCCTCAATTATGAGGGGATAGTGTCGGACGGTCTCTTTTCGTTTTTGCTGAAATTCGGTCAGCCTCAGACGTGGCGGCTGTTTTTTGTCATAGCTTCCGTATTCGGGGCGTTGGAGATCGTGCGCGAAGCGATCATCTATTTCCGCAACGTGCTGTTCCAGTACAACGGGTTGCAGATGGAAAACGAACTGCGTGACGTCACCTATAAAAAATTGGTGGAGCTGGACAGCTCCACGGTAGCATCCTACAATTCGGGGGAGCTGCTCACCACGCTCTCCTCGGACGCCATCACCATCAAGGATATGTACAGCCGCACGCTTTTGCAGATCGCAGACGGCTTTTATATCCTCATCGTCACCTGCGTGGTGCTTGCGTTCAACAGCGTGTATATGCTCATTCTGCCCGCCGTCATGGCGCCCGTGCTTTTGGTTGCGCTGCTGCGCTATATGCGCGCGGCGCGGCAGGTTTCCACGCGCATCCGCTCCTGCAATGCCGCGCTCAACCTCAACGTGCAGGAAAATATCAATGCCGTGCGGCTGGTGCGTTCCTTTGCCAACGAGGAGTACGAGGAAAACAAGTTTGACAAGGTCAACGGCGATCTGCGCAACGCGTATTGGAAGCAGACAGACGTGTCCGCAAAGTACGGCATGATCTTCAATTCGATCCGCCAGTTTGCCTACGTCGTAACCATTGTCATCGGCACGCTGATGGTGTTTCAGGGGCATTTCGGCGTCGGCATCATGACGGCGAGCGTGACCTATGTCCTGCGCATCATGGATTATCTCACGCAGATCAGCACGGCGTCCTATCAGATGCAGTATGGGCTCGTCTCGGGCGAGAGACTGCGAGAGTTTCTCGAACGCAAGACAAAGATCCCGCAGGCGCCCCATCCCGACAAGATTCGCGACAACCCCAACATCGAAGTGAAAAATGTCTCCGTCACGGAGGACGGAAAGCCGATCCTCAAAAACGTGTCGCTGAGTATCCCTTACGGGAAAAAGGTGGGGATCATGGGCGGAACGGGCAGCGGCAAGAGCGTGCTGCTCAAATCTCTCGTCCGCATTTACGATCCGACGCAGGGCTGTATCGAGATCAACGGCGAGGACATACGGCAGTTTGAACTGGACGATCTGCGCAACAAGTTTGCGTATGTGTTCCAGGACGTGTTTCTCTTTCCCAATACCATCGACGCAAACATCGCCTTTTACGCCCCGTACGCGGCAAAGGAAGAGGTGATGCGGGTGGCGGATCTTGCGCAGGCAGGGCGGTTTATCCGCGCGCTCCCGCACGGATTCGAGACCATCGTCGGGGAAAAGGGCTTAGGCCTTTCGGGCGGACAGAAACAGCGCATTTCCATTGCGCGGGCGCTGTTGAAAAATGCTCCCGTGCTCGTGTTTGACGATGCGTCCAGCGCTCTGGACGTCACAACGGAGAAAAACCTGATGAAGAGCATAAAGGAAAACTATCCGGACAGGACGCTGCTCATTGCGGCGCACCGCGTTTCCAGCGTTGCCGACTGCGACGAAATCCTGTATATGCAGGACGGGGAGATCATCGAGCGCGGCACCTTCGACCAGCTGATCGCGGCAAACGGCAGGTTTGCGGCCATTTACAAAATGCAGATGTCGGAAGAGGGCAAGAAAGACGATTTTTCGGATGAGATCCTCGCCTCGGGCAGGGAGGAGTGAGTCATGGCAGAGAGAAATACATATTTTCAGGACGAAGTCGTCACACAGGAAAAGATCGATTTCAAAAATCTGAAGCGGCTTCTGCACTATGCGGCCCCGCACAAAAAGCTGTTTGCCTTTGTGCTGATCGTCATGCTCATTGCCGTCGTGTCGTCCATGGTCACGCCGCTCCTTCTCAGAATGATCGTCGATACGGCCATTCCCGAGTATTCCGCTACGGGGGAGTACAAAACGTTTATTCTGGCGGTCTGCGGATTTGTCGTCTGCGGGTTTGCGGAAATCATCATCACTTATTTTCAGCAGAAGAGCCTCGGCCGCGCGGGCCACGGCATCATCGCGGACATCCGCAAGGACATCTTTTATAAATTACAGCAGCTTCCCTTCGATTATTTCGACAACCGCCCTTCGGGCAAGATTGTCGTTCGCGTGACCGAGTATATTACCGAACTTGCCGATTTTTTCATCAGCTATCTGATGAATTTTATCCTCAATATCGTCAAGATCGTGGTCGTCACGGTGTTCATGCTGGTGCTCAGCCCCGTGCTGACGCTCATCGTGTATGCGGCCATCGTCCCGCTCACGGCCTGCGTCATCCTCATCCGCAAGGCGATCAGAAAGCTGTTCCGCCTCAACCGCGCCAAGGGCTCCAACCGCACGGCGTTCATTCTGGAATCCATCATGGGCGAGAAGATCATTCAGAACTACAACCGCACGGAATTCAACGAAAAGGTGTACCACGACCTGCAAAAGGATTGCGCGGACACATGGATGAAAATTGTCCGCCGCAACGAACTCAACGGGCCGATCGTCGGCATTTTCTGGAACGCGGGCACTCTGCTGTTGTATGCCATTTCCTTCCTTTTGATGGACAGGGGGATCATGGGCGTCACGACGGGCGTGGTCATTGCCTTTTTGAGTTATATGGGGCTGTTTTCCGCGCCGCTCACCCAGCTTTCCGCAATCATTCAGAACCTGGCGCAGGTCTCTGCCAACCTCGAACGCGTCTTTGAAACCATCGATGCGCCCGTCAGCATCGCAGACGGCGAAAATTCCGTCGAACTCAAAGACGTAAAGGGCAAAGTGGATTACAACGACGTTTTCTTCAGCTATGAAGAGGGGATCAACATTCTCGAACATTTCGATCTGCACGTCCGTCCCGGGGAACGCATTGCGCTGGTCGGGCCGACGGGAGCGGGCAAGACTACGGTCATCAACCTTCTGACGAGGTTTTACGACGTCAGATCGGGCAGCGTGACCATCGACGGGATCGACGTGCGCAACGTAAAGCTGCATTCCCTGCGCCAACAGGTGGGCGTGCTGATGCAGGATCCCTTTATCTTCAAGGGAACTGTGCTCGAAAATATCCGTTACGGAAGAAGGGACGCCACCGACGAGGAGTGCATCGCCGCGGCAAAGGCGATCTTTGCGGACGAGTGCATCATGCGCCTTCCCAACGGATATCAGGAAGAGCTTGCCGAACGCGGCGAAGGGCTCTCCGCGGGAGAAAAACAGCTGATCAGCTTTGCGCGCATCGTTCTCAAAAATCCTGCGGTCATCATTCTGGACGAGGCGACAAGCTCTATCTCCTCGGATACGGAATTGCTCATTCAGCAGGCGCTGGACGTTCTTCTCCACGGCAGAACTTCCTTTATCGTCGCGCACAGACTTTCCACCATCCGCAATGCCGATCGCATTTTATTTATCGCAAATAAAGGAATTGCGGAAGAAGGTACCCACGAACAGTTGCTAAACAAGCACGGTTTGTATTATAATCTGTATAAGAGTCTGAATCAATAAAGGAGATACAAGATGCCTCATATCGGAATCAAAATGCTCAAGGGCAGGACGCAGGAACAAAAGGAAAAGCTTGCCGCCGCCCTTGTCAGGACGCTGACAAAGGAACTCGGCTGTTCCGAACATTACGTCACCTGTACCATCGAGGACTTCGACGCCGTCCAGTGGCAGAAAGTCTTTGAGGAAGAGGTCACGCAGAAACAGGACAAAGTTTTCAAGAAAGCGGAATACGATCCGAAGGATCTCTTGTAAAAAGGCAGGTGAAACAAATGTCAGAAAATTGTACGCACAACTGCGACAGCTGTTCGCAGAACTGTTCGGAGCGCGACCTGAAAAAGGCGCCGCACGAACTGAGCAAAATCAAAAAAGTCATCGGCATCGTCAGCGGCAAGGGCGGCGTGGGGAAATCCCTTACAACGGCCATGCTTGCCGTCACGGCGGCGCGCAACGGCTTTAAAACGGCGATTATGGATGCAGACATCACGGGCCCGTCTATCCCGAAAATGTTCGGGATCACCGAAAAGGCGACGGGCAGCGAAATGGGGATCTTTCCCGTTCTCAGCAAGAAGGGGATCGAGATCATGTCCATGAATCTGCTCCTGGAGAACGATACCGAGCCCGTCATCTGGCGCGGCCCCGTCATCGCGGGCGCCGTCCTGCAGTTCTGGACGGACGTCATCTGGAACGACGTCGATTATATGTTTGTCGATATGCCCCCGGGAACGGGCGACGTTCCGCTGAGCATCTACCAGTCTATCCCGCTGGACGGCATCGTGGTCGTCACCACGCCGCAGGAACTCGTTTCCATGATCGTCAAAAAGGCGGTCAATATGGCGGAAAAGATGAACATTCCCGTGCTCGGCATCGTGGAAAACATGAGCTATGTCAAATGCCCCGATTGCGGCAAAGAGATCGACATCTTCGGCAAGAGCCGTGCCAAGCAACTTGCGGCGGAGCATAAGGTAAAGTGCGTCGCGCGCGTGCCGTTCGATCCCGCTCTCACAAAGTGCGCCGATCAGGGCCTTATAGAGCTCTTTGAAGGGGATTATCTGGACGAAATGTTCAAAGCGATCGAATAATTTCTCAAACCCGCGCAGGATACTCCTGCGCGGGTTTTGTAAGAAAGAAATTTTTTTATGGTCGGCAAAGTGTTTGCTTTTTTCAAAAAATTATAGTACAATACTATACGGAAAAAGCAAAAATGCTTCCGTAGTTAAATGGATATAACAGCCCCCTCCTAAGGGGCCGTTCCGGGTTCGATTCCCAGCGGGAGTACCAAAAAGAGCGGACAGGTTTTAAACCTGTCCGCTCTTTTTGGTATTTCAACTGAAAGCGAACGCAGGCGGAGTGGAGAGAGGAAACGCAAAAAGGAACAGGCAAGCCGCCTGCCGTTCGGGCACGAAGTGCCTTGATGCGCAGCATCAAATACCCGGCGGGAGAGCGCGGAACGCGCGCTTCAACTGAAAGCGAACGCAGAAAAAAACCTCCCCGAGAAATCTTTCGGGGAGGTGAAGTCATTCGCTAACTTCCTGCGGCATTTCCTGATCGTGTTGCCCTTTGGAAAGGGATCTTTTTACGAAAAAGAAAAAGCAGAGACACAAAATCAGGCTGACCGCGGCGGAAACGGGGACGGCAATGCCTATCATGAGCATATTCGTATTTTCCAACGTGCTGAACAGGTAGGACAGGGGGATGCGCACCCCAAAGGCGGTGACGAGACCCTGTACCATGACAAAGATGGTTTTGCGCAGTCCGTTGAAATAACCGAGCATACAGAAAGAGAGGGCAATGATGAGGTATTCAAAGGAACAGCTCTTGAAATACAGTGCAGTCTTGGCGATCACGTCCGCTTCCTGCGTAAAGATGCGTGCAAGCAGGTGTCCTCCGAAAAAGGTGAGGAAAAACACGGCGACGCCGAAGGCAAAGGAGACGCCGCACGCCTGAAAGAGGGCGCCTGCGGCCCGTTCGGGGTTTCCGTTGCCGATATTCTGCGCGACAAAAGCGGAAAGGGCGGACAGGAAGGACATGGGAACAATGGACAGAAACACAAACAATTTTTCCGCGATCCCGATGCTCGCCGATTCTGTCAGACCGATGTTGTTGACGATGGCGGTGATGATGAGAAAGGACACGCTGACGAGAAAATCCTGCAAGGCGATGGGCGCGCCGACTGCCGCAATGCTCTTAACCGTTCCTTTTTGAGAAAATCCCGATCTTCGCACGGGGAAGGGCAGTTTTTTCTTTTTCAGATACAGGGCGGAACAGAAAACGCTGCTTGCCTGTGCAATGACGGTGGCGATGGCAGCGCCCGCGGCATCCATGTGCAGGAGGGCGACAAACAGCAGGTCGAGCAGGATATTGACGACGCAGGCGATTGCCACAAACAAAAAGGGGGTAGCGGAATTGCCTATTCCGCGGAAGATCCCGCTGATGGCGTTGTAGGCGGTGATAAAGACCATTCCGCCGCCGCAAATGCAGATGTAGAGGACGGTCTGTTCCAGGGCGGCCTGCGGAGCATGGAGCAATATGGCAAGCTGTCTCGGAAAGAGGAGAAGCAGAACGGTAATGACGATCGCTACCGCGCAAAACAGTTTGATCATCCCGCAGACCACATTTCCCGCTCTTTCCTTGTCGCCCGCGCCGATCGCCTGGCCGACGAGCACGGTCACACCCATGGTCAGCCCCGTGACGATGGTGGTGACGGCAACCATCAGCTGGCTGCCCGTGGCCACGGCGGAGATGCTGGCTGTAGAGCCGAATTGTCCCACCACAACAAGGTCTACGGCTCCGTACAGCGCCTGTAAAAACAGGGAGAGCATGAGCGGAACGGAAAACCGAATGAGGGCGGGCAGGATCTTTCCCTGTAAAAATTGCTGTTCCAAAATAAACTCCTTAAAAATACAACAGAATAACAGTATCACAAAACGGGAGGAAAAGTCAATCAGAATGGCATGAAATCGTATAAACGTATGAAAGAAATTCAAAGCATCATTGACATCTTGCATACGCTATGATATAATGATATGGTTAAAACAGGGTGGTGGAGAAAATGAAATTTGTAGATATGAAATGTTCCAACTGCGGCGGCAGAATGGAATACGCAGACGGGCATTACAAATGCTCCTATTGCGGCGCGATCATGCTAAAAATCATCGATGCAAAGATTGATGCGGATGTAGAGCGCTTGGATGCAGAGGAGTTTGAACGCAGGCTGGAGGAGAGCAAGAGGAGCTTTCTCATCAAAGTAGAGGATGGGGTCAAGGTGCTGGACGCAAAGACTGCCATCATCAATCAGCGCCTGCAAAATGCAAAAAAATCACTTTCTCAGCGGCAGTATACGGCGGTGTTTTCCGATCTGACGGGCGTTCCGCTGGATCTTCCGTCGGCGGCGCGCCTGCGCTTTTTGGCCAGTGTCAACGTCAGGGACGAGTACGAATTGTCTCTCTGCAAAAAGGATGTGCGCAACCGTTCGTACAACGAGTTTATGGCTTGCTGCAAGGACGAGGAGACAAAGCGTTCCTATCAGAAAATCGCGCAGATCTGCCTCCTCAACGAAGAGCTGGACAAGGAACTGGAAGAACAGCTTCATTCCATTCGGGAAATGATGCAGCTCGGATTGAAAGAGGATGCGCTTGTTTATGCAAAACAAGTCTGTTCAAAATATCCGCAGCTGTGTAAAAGCTGGGCGGAACTCGCATCGGTCAAGTGTCAGCTGTTTCCAAAATATGACTGCACGCCCGATTTCGAGATCATGAAAAAGTGTCCTGACTATGACATCGGATATGTTCCGCAGATCATGCTGACCAGACTGGACACACTACAAAAGGAAACGGAGCTGACTCGGGCAAACAGGGAGCTTTTCAAAACATCGCAAAAGAGTCTGAAAAGAATGTATTCGTTGATTTTTGCGGCGCTTCTGCTTTCCTGTGTAGGCTCGGTAGCTGCCTATCTGGGCGGGAGGGGAGACATCTTCTGGCCGACATTCCTGGGGATGGATCTCTCTTATCTGGGGCTGATTTTTGCCGTCATCTTCCATCTCATCATGGCCTCCGCCAGAAGGAAATGCAGGGGCGCGCTCGCCGCGGCGATGCAAATTCGCCCGATCCTGCGGGAGACGAGCGAAAAGTTCGAGCGATATGTCCGCAGAATGAGAACGGTGCACGTTATTTTAGCCTTTGCGGCTGTCATTCTGCTTGTCGTCGGAAGCGCCTTGCTGATGCTGATGAACTTATGATTCGTTGAAAGGGGATGTTCATGGTATAAAAAGTATGCACACGGCGTTTGCCGTGTGCATAAAAAACCGCGCACGGCAAACGCCGTGCGCGGTTTTGTCTTGGTAGCCCCATGGGGAATCGAACCCCAGTTTTCGCCGTGAGAGGGCGACGTCTTAACCGCTTGACCATGAGGCCATGTCCAAACTTGCTGGATTATTATATCATAAAAAAACAGGGAAGGCAAGCGTTTTTGAGGGGTTTTTTCAGAAAAGAAAAAGATCCGCCTGTGCCGCAGTACGAAAAAGTGTTAACCCGCTTCTCGCAGGTGGGTGCGCCGCTTGCCGCCTCAGCCTTTCCGTTGCAATAACAGACCTCGCCTATCGGCACAGACCATTTGAAAAGGCGCTCCCTTTTTTACAATGTGGATTAAGATAATTCGTACTCCGAACACCGCAGACCGATTCAGTTGTATTATCTTTATTATAGCTCTTTTTGAAAAAATAGCAAGTCTTTGAAGGTTTATTTTGCGGCTTTTTCCACGTCCAGCAAAAATTTCAGCATCTGGCTTTCGGAATTGAGTCCGTAGCGCGCCTCGGTGCCGTCTTTCTTAGTCTGGGCGATGGAATTTTTTGTAAATTCTGCAGAAATTTCCACGGCTTTGTCCATATCGACGCCGCGTGCAAGCGCTCCGACAAGCGCGCTGGCGTAAACGTCGCCTGCTCCGTGGAAGGCGCCTTCGATCTTTTCCGTGGAATAGCTTTTTACGTTCCCCGTATCGTCCGTATAGAACACGGCGCTGCGCACGGCGCCGTTGCAGCGGATATCGCACCCCGTCACGGAAGGTCGGGGGCAAAGCTCTTTCAGCTTTGCAAGGATGGCGGGATAGTCCTGTTCCTTCACCTCGGAATAGTTTGTGTCTGTCAGAAAGCAGGCTTCGGTCAGATTGGGGACAATGATGTCCGCAATTTTGCAAAGACCTTTCATTTCTTCTACAAAGTGCTTGTCGAAATGCGAGTAGAGGATGCCGTTGTCGCCCATGACGGGGTCGACCACAAACAGGCCGCCCTCTTTGAGCAGATCTTTTTTCACCTGTTTGACCATTTCTATCTGAGAAATGCTCCCGAGGTATCCGCTGATGATGATGTCGTATTGCAGGTGCAAACTTTTCCAATGCGCGATGATGGCGGGAATGTCTTCGCTCAGGTCGCGGAAGGTATACCCCTGAAATCCGCCCGTATGTGTGGAAAGGATGGCGGTAGGGAGGATGTCGCAGGTTACGCCGCACGAGGAGATGATGGGCAGAGCAACGGTGAGGGAGCACTTGCCCACACAGGAAATGTCGTTGATTGCAAGGATACGCATGATGTTTGCCTCCTGAAGAATTGTTTATAATTATAAAAGCAGACGTATTTTTTGTCAAGCATTGAAACGTGTAAACTTTTTTTGTACTATCTTTTTCGCCTTTTGTTTACAAAACGGCGGGGATATGGTACAATAAAAGCCATGGAAGAAAAAACGGAGCAATTTATCTTTATCAGCGGGGCAACGGGCGGGATCGGCAAGGCGTTTGCCAAAGCCTGTGCAAAGCGCGGCTCTCTCTTTCTGACGGGGCGGAGCGGGGAAAAACTTTCGCTGCTGAAAGAAGAGCTCTGCGCAGAGAACCCGCAATGTAAAGTCGATTTCTATTCGTGCGACCTGACGAACGAACGGGACTGCGCGGAAATGTTTTCTTATATTGAAGCGCGCGGTTATACCTTTTCGGGACTTTGCAACGTGGCAGGCGCGGACATTCAGAAAGCGTTTGAAAAATACACACAGGAAAAAATTATTTTCCAATGCCGCGTCAATCTGGAAGCTGCACTCTGTATCACGCATTTTATCCTGCAGCACCGCGCTCCGCAGCTGGAAATTGTCACGGTCTCCAGCCTTTCGGGCGTGTATCCCATGCCGTATTTTGCCGAATACAGCGCAACAAAGGCGGCTTTGACCTCCTTTTTCTCCTCTCTGCGCCTGGAAATGAAGGGGAAGGGCGTCAGAGTGACTGTGGTGGAGCCGGGCGGCGTCTATACCCGTCCCGATGTCTGCAAGGACATTGCGGGGCAGGGGCTCTGGGGAAAGCTTTCCGCAAAGACGCCCGATTACATTGCCCGCAAGAGCCTTGCGGCGGTCAGGAAAAACAGGCGGCTGATCCGTCCCGGATTCTGGAATAAGTTTATAGCGACGGTTCCCCGCATTCTTCCACTGGGAGTTCGGATGCGCTTTATTGCGCGCCGTTGGAGCCGGCAGGAAAAAGACGCGTTTTAAAAGCGGAGGGGAAAGATGAAGAAGTACATAGCGGCGTTGGATCAGGGAACAACCAGTTCCAGAACAATTATTTTCGACAAAAACGGAAATATTGTTGCTAAATCTATGAAAGAATTTCCGCAACGTTACCCGAAACCGGGTTGGGTAGAGCACGATCCGCGCGAAATTTTAGCTTCACAGGCAGCTTCATTTCGGGAGGCATTGAAAGAGGCGGGGATCGGTGCGGACGAGCTTGCCGCGATCGGAATCGCCAACCAGCGCGAAACGGTCGTCGTGTGGGATAAATTTACGGGAAAACCCGTCTACAATGCCATTGTGTGGCAGTGCCGCAGAACTTCTTCCTGTTGTGAAAAGATGAAGACCAGGCACGCGGAGACGGTGTATGCCAAAACGGGACTGAACATCGACGCCTATTTTTCGGCCTCCAAGATCCGTTGGATCTTGGACAACGTCCCGTTTGCCCGCACGCGTGCGGAAAAAGGGGAGCTTCTGTTCGGCACGATAGATACTTACCTTGTCTGGAATCTGACGGGCGGGAAGGTATTTGCCACCGATTACACCAATGCGTCGCGCACCATGCTTTTTAACATTCATACGCTGGAGTGGGACGAGCAGCTCTGCAAGCTGTTTTCCATACCGATGCAGATGCTTCCCAAAGTTCTGCCGTCGGGCGCCGATTTCGGCTGTACGGAGGAAAATCTCTTCGGGTACAGCATCCCCATCCGCGCGGTGGCGGGCGATCAGCAGGCGGCTCTGTTCGGACAGCTGTGTTTCGGGCAGGGCGAGGCAAAAAACACCTACGGAACGGGCTGTTTTCTCCTGATGAACACGGGCAAAAACGCCATTACGTCGCAGAACGGGCTGATCACCACGCTTGCGGCAGATCTGGAGCGCCCCGATTACGTGCTGGAAGGAAGCGTCTTTGTCGGCGGGGCGGTGGTGCAGTGGCTGCGCGACGGGCTGGGCGTGATCTCTCAGTCCTCGGAGACGGAAGAGCTTGCGCTTTCCGTTGAGGACACGGGCGGCGTTTGCTTTGTGCCCGCCTTTGTGGGGCTGGGCGCGCCGCACTGGGATTCCGAATGCCGCGGGATGCTCAGCGGCATCACGCGCGGCACGACCCGCGCGCACATTGTCCGCGCCGCGCTCGAATCCATCGCATTGCAGACGTTTGACGTCGTCCATGCAATGGAACAGGATCTGCGCACGGAAATCAAATTTCTCTGTGCGGACGGAGGCGCAAGCGCCAATGCCTTTCTCATGCAGTTTCAGGCGGATATTCTCGGCGTACCCGTACTTCGCCCGAAGGTCATGGAAACGACGGCGCTCGGCGCGGCCTATCTTGCAGGGCTGACCTGCGGTTACTTTAAAGATAAAAGCAGTCTTTGCGAACAGGTGTGCGAAAGGACGGTTTTTTCACCCGGGCTGGACGATGCCCGCCGCGCCGAAAAATTGCTGGCGTGGGAAGAGGCGATCAGCCGTACGCGCTTTCGCGCAAGACCATAAATTGAAAGGAGAACAGCTATGAGCAGAGCGGACGAAATTTTTATTTCAAACTGCAGGGACATCCTCGAACACGGCACGTGGGATACGGACAGGGAGGTGCGCCCTCGCTGGGAGGACGGAACACCCGCGCATACCATCAAAAAATTCGGGCAGGTGTCGCGCTATGATCTGCGGGAAGAATTTCCCATTCTTACCATACGCCGCACCTACCTCAAATCTGCCATCGACGAGATCCTCTGGATCTGGCAGAAAAAGAGCAATAACATCCACGATCTTTCTTCGCATATCTGGGACAGCTGGGCGGATGAAACGGGCAGCATAGGCAAGGCATACGGCTACCAGTTGGGCATAAAATATCAGTTCCCGGAAGGGGAGTTCGATCAGGTAGACAAGGTTTTGTACGATCTGAAAAACAATCCCGCCAGCCGCAGGATCCTTGCGCATATGTACAACGTCGCAGATCTGAAAGATATGCACCTGTATCCCTGCGCGTACTCGATGACCTTTAACGTTACGGGAAAAACCCTCAACGGCATTCTGAACCAACGCAGTCAGGATATGCTGGCGGCAAGCAACTGGAATGTCGTGCAATACAGCATTCTGTTGATGATGTTTGCCCGCGCGTGCGGATTGGAGGCAGGGGAGCTTGTCCACGTTGTCGCGGATGCGCATATCTATGACAGGCACGTTCCGCTTGTGGAAAAGATTTTAAAGAACCCGCAATACCTTGCGCCGCGCCTGATCGTGGACGAAAACGTAAAAGATTTCTATTCCTTCACAAAGGACAGCTTCCGTCTGGAAGGATACAAATACAACGAGTTTACCGACAAAATTCCCATAGCAACCTGATTTTTTAGGGAATGCAGAGTACTATGTCACACATAAACAGGAGAAAATAAGGAGTTTTTATGCGCCAGATCGTAGTTGTGGATCAGCATTGGGGAATCGGAAAAAAGAACGATCTTCTCTTTTCCCTTCCTGCCGACATGAAGCATTTTCGGGAGACAACCTCAGGGAAGGTCGTGGTGATGGGCAGCAATACGTTGCTTTCTTTCCCGGGCGGAAAGCCTTTAAAAAACCGCGTCAATATCGTTTTGTGGCCGGGCGGGGAGATGCGGGAGGATTGCATCATCGTGCAGGACCTTGCGGCGTTGTTTGAAGAGATCAAAAAATATCCCGCGGAGGACGTGTTTGTAGTCGGCGGGGCGATGATGTATAAAACTCTCTTGCCGTATTCGGAAGGTGCTATCGTCACCAAAGTGGAGGCAGACGGCGGCGCCGAAGTATTTTATGAAAACCTGGATGAACAGGAAAACTGGGAGTGCGTCTCTGTCAGCGAACCGACGGAAACAAACGGGTTTGTCATTCGTTTCTGCACCTATAAAAATAAAGCGCCTCTCGCATTCGGAAAATAATTCAGCTTTTTGGCAACACTCTGTTTTTATGTCGGGCATAACGAAGCAACGCTGCAATCTTAAACTCTTTTAAAGGTTGCCGTAGTATCGATCTTGCAAAACCAATTTGAAATTCGTACGGAAAAGAAGAGGCGGCGCAAATAAAAGATTTCCTCGTTTACAAGCGGCGCAAAATGTTTGGACTGATCAGGAAAGCCGCCGTTCAGAATGCGGGCAGAGAAAGGGTAGATTTTCCGTTTGTGCATACTGTCGAAAATACGGCGCAGATCTTTGAAAGCGGCTTGCCTTTTGTTGAAAAACGGTGTGCAAAGGTATTTGCCGTTCAGGGTGGATAACAAACAGATAAAAAAACGGCAGGCCGATCGGCCTGCCGTTTGTGTTGCGATCATTCAGTTTTCTTCGTCTTCATCCTTTTTGTTGAGGACGATGACGGCTGTTTCGGCAAAGCGTTTTACCGATTCTACGGCGCTTTCGCAGTTGGAGCGGGAGGCGTACGTTTCGCCTGTGCAGAGCAGCTGTTTGGAACCCGTCAAAATCTTAAAGAAGTACAGCTTTTTCTTGTTTTGAGAAATGACGATATTTCCTTTGAGAATGTTGTTTTTGTGTGTCTTGATTCCGTTTTTGGCGCCGGAGAGGGAAGTGTACTCGATGCTGGTAAGCAATTTTTCTCCGTTGCTTGCGCGCAGTTCAAAGTAGTAGGAACCCGTTTCTTCGTTTTCAAAGATGACCCACTTGCCCGTATAGGCAGGTTTTTTCTCCTCATCGTCCTCCTCGGATTTTTTGAGGAGTTTTTCGGCGGCATTGCGGGAAGCAACTCTTTCGGGATTTGCGGCCGCTGCATACGGTTCGGTAACAGGTTTTTCTTCAGGTTTTGCCGCGGCAGGTTTCTTTTCGGCAGCAGGGGCAGCAGGTTTTGTCTCGGCGGGTTCCGCTTTGACTGTCTGTTCGGATTCGGCTGTTTGCTGTTGAGGTGCGCTTTCCTGAACGTCCGCGGCCTGCGTGTTTT
>ERZ1643251.2754-NODE-2754-length-17335-cov-54.564873_pt1 | contig 17335 bp, 14 predicted proteins | sample MGYA00579261_ERZ1643251 | MGnify/ENA primary metagenome ERZ1643251 (study PRJEB29033, sample SAMEA4952267) | chicken gut metagenome | biome: Broiler Chicken; feature: Gastrointestinal Tract; material: Caecum | place: Ireland | collected 2018 | study: Broiler...
ATTATAAAAAATATAATGATATAGTACTCCTGCAAAAAATCTTTAACCACTCCTCGCCATCAGTAACGCTTCGCTACATCGAAATTGAACAAGAAGACATCGATGAGGTTTATAGGAATTTTTATTTGTAATTAGCACAAATAACTAATTATCTTTATTAATGTTTGCTATGTTCATGATACAATTGTAACAAAAGCTGCGAGGTCTTAATGAATAAAAAAGATTTATCTGAACGTGATATTTGCACAAAATTTATAACACCGGCAATAATAAATGCAGGTTGGGATAAAGACTCGCAGATTAGAGAAGAAGTCTCTTTCACTGCTGGCAAGGTAGTAGTTAGAGGAAAGCTTGTTTCTCGCGGCAAAAGTAAACGGGCGGATTACATCTTATATTATAAAAATAACATTCCTCTTGCGATTGTGGAAGCAAAAGACAACAATCATAGTGTCGGAGCGGGGATTCAGCAGGCTTTGGAATATGCTCAAATGCTGGATATACCTTTTGTATTTTCATCTAATGGGGATGCTTTTATTTTTCATGACAAAACAGTCGATTTAGGTAAAAAAGAAATAGAATTACCTTTGGATAAATTCCCATCACCACAGGAATTATGGAAAAAATACAAGAAATATAAACAACTGGAAGATGCCGAAACAGAAAAGATATACACGCAAGCCTACCACAAGGATTTGGCAACAAATAAAGAGCCTCGATATTATCAAAGAATTGCGATTAACAGGGCCGTTGAAGCAATAGCAAAAGGACAGGACAGAGTTCTGCTTGTAATGGCAACAGGTACAGGTAAAACTTATACGGCATTTCAGATTATCTGGCGTTTATGGAAGGCTAAAAAGAAAAAACGTATCTTGTTTTTAGCTGATAGAAATATTTTAATTGACCAAACAAAAAGCCAAGATTTTGCACCTTTCGGTGACAAAATGACGAAAATTACAAAACGCCATATTGATAAATCTTATGAAATCTATCTGGCATTATATCAGGGGATTACAGGAAATAATGAAGACAAGGATGCGTATAAAGAGTTTTCAAGAGATTTCTTTGATCTAATTGTCATTGATGAATGTCATAGAGGAAGTGCAAAAGATGATTCAAGCTGGCGAGAAATCTTAGACTATTTTTCATCAGCAACACAGCTTGGCTTGACTGCAACACCAAAAGAAACAAAAGAAGTTTCAAATATAGAATATTTTGGCGAACCTATTTATACGTATTCTCTAAAACAAGGTATAGAAGACGGTTTTCTAGCCCCTTATAAAGTTGTAAGACCAATAATAAATATTGACCTTGACGGATTAAAACTTCCACAAGGTACGATTGATAAGTATGGTAATGAAGTTCCAGATGAAGAATTCAACGTAAAAGATTTTGATAAAAAGATTGTTGTTGATGAACGTACGGAACTTGTTGCAAAAAGAATAACTCAATACCTGAAAAATAATAATAGGTATGACAAAACAATTGTTTTCTGTACAGACATTGACCATGCTAACAGAATGCGTCAAGCATTGGTAAATGAAAACTCTGATTTGGTTGCAGAAAATTCAAAATATGTAATGCAAATTACCGGCGATAATGATGAGGGAAAAAAGGAACTTGATAACTTTATCGATCCGGAAATTACATATCCTGTAATCGCCACTACGTCTAAACTAATGACAACTGGTGTTGACGCTAAGACCTGCAAACTTATAGCAATAGATAGCAACATCAATTCAATGACAGAATTTAAACAAATTATTGGTCGTGGAACACGTTTAAGACCGGATTATAATAAATGGTACTTTACAATTCTTGATTTCCGCGGGGTTACAAGATTATTTGAAGATAAGGAATTTGACGGCGAGCCAGTTCAGGTTAAAGAAGTTCAAGAAAATGAAGAAATGCCTAAAGAAGAACAGTCTAAAGAAGAGGTCGAGAATATTATTGATAACCTCTCCGATGATGAAACGATTGTAGAGATTCCTCCGGACATTGATATTACGGACATAGAAAAACCTACCGGAAAATTTTATGTAAATGGGATTGAGGTTGTTCAAGTCGGAGAAAGAGTTCAATATTATGGTAATGACGGCAAATTGATAACAGAAAGCCTGATTGATTATACAAAAAAGAATCTTAAAGCACAATTTGCAACAATGGATGACTTTATCAAAAAATGGTCAGAAGCTGATAAAAAATCTGCGATTATTGATGAACTTATAGAACAAGGTATAATGCTTGATGAATTGCGTGAAGAAGTTAAGCAGAAAACAGGTAAAGATTTAAGCGTTTTTGATTTAATCTGCCATATAACCTTTGATATGCCTCCGCTCTCGCGCAAAGAAAGAGCAGAAAAAGTTAAGAAAAGAAATTACTTTGGCAAATATTCGGAAAAAGCAAGAAAAGTTCTTAATGCCTTGATTGACAAATTTGCAAATGACGGTATTGAAGAGATTGAAAACAGAGAAATTTTAAAATTCCAACCGTTTGATGAAATCGGTACACCAATGGAGATAATCAAAGAATTTGGTGGCAAAACCAAGTATGAAGAAGCTATAAAAGAACTGGAAAAAGAGCTTTTTAATGACAATGAGGTGGCTTGATGGAACAAAAAGAAAAAACAAAATTTGAACATTTTTGCGATTTTTTAATTAGAATTGCTTATTTCCTTATTTTTAATTTGTTAATCTGCTTAATTATTGGAACTTTTTTAGACCTTGAGTTTATCCCTAGAAATTCTCAGATATCTTCACAAAGTTTAATAATAGTGTGTTTGGCATTTGTATTTACACTGGTTTTATCAAAAAAATATGAATCAATAAATATATTTAAAATTCTAGAGCTAAAAAAATCATTAAAAGATAGTAAAAATGAAAATTTTATATTGGAAAAGAAAAATTCAGAATTGTTAAATCACATCGTCTCTATAAGTAATACTCATATACAATCCCAAAGTCAAGGGGTTATAAATGTAAATGGTTCTAATATTGAAGCTTTAAAACATTTGTTAGGAGTTGAACAAATCTCTAAAGAAGAAAAAGAAAAGAAGGAAAAAGAAGAGGATGTTATAGCAGAAGAAGTTTCTAAACATAGAGAAGAATATTCTCGCAAGATGAGAAAGAGACGCCAGATAGAGGCTTCCGTTGTAGATCTTGCGATGAAAAATCAACCATATTCTATGAAAGATATAAAATTTAACAGTTTCTTAGATGAAGTTATGGATCCAATTGCAAAAGATCTTAGAGCTGTATTTGATGGCTACTATAGAACATACACCGAAGAGGAGGTTTTTATCGAAGTTATGTGGAATACACTTTCTCCTATGATGAGATTCGATCGTTTATATCACATGCTTAATAAAATTTATTTATACAGGCAAATAAAAAAAACTAATGTGTATTTAAGATTAATATTATTGAATATTGAAGATGAAGAAAAAGAAAAAACTATAAATATGTATAATCAACTTGCACAATACTTTGATAGGTCTATTAAAAATAATCTACTTCAAATAGAAATTTTTGGTATAAATGAATCCGGAATACAGCAGAAATTAAGTATTAATAACAATCAGGAGTAATAATGCCAAATATATCAAGTGTAATAAAATCTATACAGGACATAATGAGGAAGGATACAGGCGTTGACGGCGACGCACAAAGACTATCGCAAATCGTTTGGATGCTATTTTTAAAAATCTTTGCCGATAAAGAAGATGAAGCAGTGGTTATGAAAGATGATTACAAATCTCCGCTTGAAGAAAAATACCGCTGGCAGAACTGGGCTCAAGATGATGAGGGTATGACAGGAGATGAACTCATTGACTTTATAAATAATGACTTGTTTCCATATTTACAAAATCTGGAAAATGATTCTAGCAAACAAGCCTTGATTATAAGAAATATTTTTCAAGATACTTACAACTATATGAAATCAGGTACACTGCTCAGACAGGTTATAAATAAGATTAATGAAATTGATTTTAACTCAAGTGAGGATAGACATCTTTTTAATGATATTTATGAACAATTGCTTCAGAGTTTACAATCTGCGGGGAATGCGGGGGAATATTACACTCCAAGAGCAGTAACCCAATTTATTGTTGACATGGTTAATCCTCAACTTGGAGAAAAAGTTCTTGACCCGGCTTGCGGTACGGGCGGATTTTTAGCCTGTGCGATTGAACACTTGAAAAAACAAACAGATACAACAAAAGAGGGTGAAATTTTAAATAATTCCATCTTCGGAATAGAAAAGAAACCGCTTCCTCATCAATTATGCACAACAAACATGATTTTGCACGGAATTGATACTCCGATAAATATCAGACGTGATAATACTTTATCAAAACCGCTTAATAGTATTTCACCCACAGATAGAGTAAATTGTATTGTAACAAATCCTCCATTTGGCGGCATTGAAGAAGATGGGATTGAAACGAATTTTCCTTCTGCATACAGGACAAAAGAAACAGCGGATTTGTTCTTGCTCTATATTATGGCTAAACTAAAGGTTAACGGCAGAGCCGGTATAGTTTTACCTGACGGAGCATTGTTCGGAGAAGGTGTAAAAACAAGAATAAAAGAAAAATTGCTGCAGGGATGCAATCTTCATACAATTATACGACTCCCCAAAAGTGTTTTTTCACCATATACATCAATTAATACAAACCTGCTGTTTTTTACGAAAGGTGCTCCAACTCAAGAAACCTGGTTTTACAGACTTGATATGCCAGAAGGATACAAAAACTTCTCTAAAACCAAACCAATGAAACGAGAACACCTCAAACCGGTTGACGAATGGTGGAATAATCGGAAGGAAATAAATATTGACGGCTTTGACAAAGCTAAAAAATATACGATCTCAGAAATAAAAGAACGCAATTACAACCTTGATTTGTGCGGATATCCTTATGAGGAAGAGGAAGTTCTACCACCTATGGAATTGATACAGAAATATCAAGAAAAACGTGCCGAAGTAGATAAAAATATTGATGACATCTTGAGTAAAATTAAGGCTATGATTGGGGGCATAAATGCCAATTGATGCAACGGATATCATAATACCATTTGCTTCTGCTTTTGCAGGAGCATATTTTGCATACCAATTTAATACATGTAGTGAAAATAGAAAACATAATGAAGAAAATTTTAAACAGTTTAATGTATTATTAAATCAAATTAATGTTATATGGATGGCGTTATTAAACTATAAAATAGTTTATTTAACTAAAGTAGAAAAATTATTACTTGAAGATGAACAAAAAGCTGTTAAAGAAACAATACACCCGCCTGATGTGATATTTCAAGCTGATATAGAACAAAATATATTTTTAGCAAAATATAATTTTCAATTTTTATTATTACTAAGTGAAATAGAAAAACAGTCTTTATTAACTCAAAACATAATACATTTGTGTCAACAACAATTCAGTGAAAATAACACCTGGGTTACTTTGCCTTATGATAAAGTAAAGTCTAGCATAGAGACTTTTAAAGCAACTAAAAATTTTGTAGATAAAGTTCTAGTATACTTGTTGTTATTAAGAGAAAAATTATTAGAATGTAAAAATAGATACTTTAGATTTTTATATTTGGATAATAGAGATATCTGGGTAAACCATAATTTTAATTATTTAATTCCTGATATTAGTCAATTTTCAGAAGTCACTAATTTATCAGAATCAATAGAGAATTCTTGGGTCAAGCCATATAGATTAATTGATTACCTTAAATTATATAAGGATAAATTATGTTTTAAGTTTAGCTCATTTTTTAATTTTATAGGAATAAGAAATAAATGAAAGCTCAGGATTTAAAAAAATCAATATTACAATATGCAATGCAAGGGAAATTGGTGATGCAAGACCCGACAGATGAACCTGCAAGTGAACTTCTAAAACGGATAAAGGCAGAAAAAGAACAGCTTATAAAAGACGGCAAAATCAAAAAAGAAAAACAACTTCCACCGATTACTCAAGATAAAATCCCCTACGAACTTCCGCAAGGTTGGGAGTGGGTAAGTTTGGGAAATATCATAAAAATATCCTCTGGTAATTTCTTGCCTGCAGAAAAAATGAATCAAAGCGGAAATATTCCTGTTTATGGTGGGAATGGAATAAATGGTTATCATAATGAATACATAATAGATAAACCGACTTTAATAATTGGGAGAGTCGGGTTTTATTGTGGTTGCGTACATTTAAGTAAGGGCAAAGCTTGGGTTACAGATAATGCATTTATAACGCATTTTTCAGAAAAGAACATTGATATTAACTTTTTAAAATGGCTTTTAATTTCTTCTGATTTAGGGAAAAACGATAATGCAACTGCACAACCTGTTGTTTCCGGTAAAAAAATATATCCATTAATTGTATCTCTTCCGCCATTTGCCGAGCAAAAGCGAATTGTAGAAAAATTGGAAGAGATTTTGCCTTTGGTTGAGGAGTATGGCAAAAATGAGGATATCTTATCAGAGATGAATCAAAAATTGCCGAAACAAATCCGCCAATCAATTCTACAATATGCAGTACAAGGTAAACTCGTTGAACAAGACCCGACAGATGAACCTGCATCAGAACTTCTAAAACGCATTAAGGCAGAAAAAGAACAATTAATCAAAGACGGCAAAATCAAAAAAGAAAAACCTCTCCCACCAATTACCAAAGACGAAATCCCCTACGAACTACCGCAGGGCTGGGAGTGGGTAAGATTGGGTGAGGTTATAAATTACGGTTCAACCGGTACCGTTGACAATAATAACAACCTCGATAAGAATACTTGGATTCTTGATTTAGAAGATATTGAGAAAGAATCATCTAAACTTTTAGTAAAGAATATTATAAAAAATAAATCTTTTAACAGTAGTAAAAAAATTTTTAAAAAAGGTGATGTCCTATACGGTAAATTACGTCCATATTTGGATAAAGTAATTGTTGCAGAAGAAGACGGTATTTGTACTACAGAGATTTTGCCATTAAGGATTTATTATGGCATTGATTCATATTATTTAAAATGGTTTTTAAAAAGCCCAATGTTTATACAGTATGTAAATCAATTAACTTATGGTGTAAAAATGCCACGATTGGGTACAGAAGATGGTAAAAATGCTTTACTTGCACTTCCACCACTAGCAGAACAAAAGCGAATTGTCACAAAAGTCGAAGAACTCATGCAACTCGTTGATAAATTGGAAAATATTTAACATAAATTTATAAATTTACAAATGATATATTATTTCATATATCATGATATTATGAGTGAAAAAATGATACATAAAAGAGAATTTAGAATTGCTTGTAATCAAATGTCTATTGAATTGTTAAAATCATTAGATGCTTTTTTAAATAAAAATATTTTGCTCGAAAATATAGAAAATTCTTCTGCACACTTGGATTGTAATAATATTGAGTTAAATGGAAAGATATTATCAGAGATTTTAGAAAATGAAAACTTTATTACTGACTTTAATAATGATTTCTCAATATACTTGAGAGTGAGTAATACAGAACCTTATAACGTTTTTTGGATTAATATATTAAAAAAAGAAGATATCAGAATCTTTGGTTCTATTGAAAATACAAAGGAAGATATTGTTATCGGAAAAAAAGAACTTATTGAAAGATTTATAAAAGAAAATTTTATAAAGAATGAGCAGACTATTCAACAGTCTGAAGAACAATCACAAGTGCAAACCATTACGTTAATAAAAAAAGATTTAAGTTGGAACGTTCCTGCTATCAAATTATCTTCACGAGATTTTGCTGATATAGAAAATTTGATGCTACAAGATTTATATAATATCCAAGAATACAAAATTATTGCAATTCCTTCAACAAACTATGTAAAAAAACAACAAAATGCTAACTCATATAAATTTAAATCTGTTACAGAACTTTTGTCTTGTAATGATTTACTACAAAATATTAAAAACTATTCAATTCAATTTTCAATAATAGCCGATGGCATTAACCTAGTATTGTCATTGACAAATGATAACTGGGGCAGGAATCTTAAAGCAAGTGGAAAAAATCAAACATTATATTATGGCAAATATACATTATTAAAAGAATATTTAAATACTAAAAAAAATTGGTATTATGGAATTTACAATGAATATTTTAAAATTTTTTTAATAACAATATTATTTTTATTTGTCAGTTATTCAGCATTAAAAATGGGATATTATTTTGCAGATAACAATTATTTGTTAGGATTCAAGTATATTATATCGAGTGTGCTTTTTTTAATTTGTGTTTCAATAACGCCATTTATTTTTCCTAAAAATAACTTTTACTTTGATAACATAACACCAAAAAGATTCCCAGAAGAAGTTACTCAAGGACTCTGGAGCGTTATAGTAACTATAGTGGGCGGACTTTGTGTTAATTTATTAACTCCTGCTTTCCAAAACCTTTTAAACAAAATCTTTAAGTAACTTTAAGTTATCTTGCACAACACTTATCGAAAATTTGTTAAGATATCTGATATATACTCTCGACATGTGGTTTTCGGAAGAAATTTAAATATATATAAAATTGTGTCTGAATGATACGTTTTATCTGGCTTTGCTTGATATTTTACTCATTAAGAGTGATGAATGTCATTGCTATAAGTGAATATAAGGGGTAGCAATGATTGAATTAGGCAAAAAATACAAACTTAAAAAGATTAAAGGTTTTGAAAACTCTGATAATGAGTATTACAAAGTAATCGGCTTCTACAAATTTGACACCGTAATCTGCGAAAACGCATACAAAGAAAGATTTGTATTCTTGAAGGAGTTTTTAATAGACCCACAAAAGCCTGATGATATTTATTCAGATTTGATACTTAAAAGGAAATAATAATGACAGAAAAAGATTATACACTTTATGGAACAAAGGTTTTAAACTTAAAGACTCAAGAAATCGGATTGCTGATTTGTATTTGGAAAAATAAGTTTGCTGATGCAGAGATAGATTACGCAACTTGTGTTGATAAACAAGGTAAAAGATACAATATAGAACTCGATAACATAAGAGGGTTTGAGGATGATTTTGAGAAATAAATTAACAAGAGAATCTTTAGAAATAACATATGCTGAATTTAGAAAAAAGTTTGTAAAGGAACTACAAACAGCTTTTGAAAGTTATCGCAGAACACAGTTAAATAAGTATTCTTATAACTTTAAAGATGATAATTCAATGGAATACAATTTCTATTTCCAATTACAATGGAACTTCGATCACTTTGGAAATTCTAATTGGTATATTGAGAAAATGTAACTATTTTATATTAGTTTCATCTAATAAGATATTTTTGTATGATTCTAAAACATCTTTATTGCTTTGCCATTTCATTCTAAAATTATTTTTATTATCATCTGTAGTGATAAATTTCTTCACAATATTTTTATTTTTGATTAACCAATTATAATTATTAATTTTTCGTATAAAATTAGTAAAAATAGTCTCAGTATCGTTTTTGTGAGATGTCTTTTTAAGCCAAGCAATTACTGAATCATCAAAATGTTCAATCAATATATCATAATTATCAAGAGTTAAATCATTGTCTAAAAAGTCATTTATAAATTTTAATTTCTTATCAAATTGGTTTAAATAAGGAATTTCATTCTTGTAATTATCTACAAAAGTATTAGGACTAGACTTAAACAAATTCATTAAATTTTGTTTTATTGTACTTACAAATTTAGCACCCTCGTATTGCATAATTAAAGCATTTTTGAAATTCAAGTTGTTTGATTTTAAATATGTTAGCCATGTTTCCTCTGATATAGATTCAAAATAAGAAAAAGCTTCTTCCTTTAAAGTTGATTGGTCAGTTTCTTGAGCAAGTACATATAAAAGTTGTTTATTTTTATCAGAAAAATTAAGAGCCGTAACTACTTTTATGAAATTATTTTTATTCTTTACTTCATTTAATAAGTTTTTCAATATTGGGTACTTATCAATATATTGATCATAAATTGTAAAATATTCCATAGTATTTATATTAAAACTTGAAATATTATTAACAGCATAAATAATCATTTTTTCTTTATTTTGTAAAACATCTGGTAATTCTAACAACTTTAATACATTGTTGTCAAAATAAGATAAATATGTTTTAACAAATTCTGAAATAAAAACTTCATCTGCGGAATTAAGTTTATTCCAAAGAATTACAGATTGTTGACTTAGATTACGCCAACGAGCAATATCAGCATTTGGCCAGAATGCAAGATATATTGCAAATGCTACGGCACACTCAGCTATATCTTTTATATTTAGAATTGGTTGTAAAAAAGAATTTGATTGTATAAAATTTTTCATTGGTTCTGTTATTTTTTTAGATAAAGCATTTGCCAATAAAATATACATTTTAGGAGTATTAATATTTTTCTGAATAAGAGGAAATACAGTGTTTTCCATCTTCTTATTCCAATTTTCAATATAATCCTGATTTGGTGGACATTTAATAATAAAACGAAGATGTTTATATAAACTTTCATTAGTTTCATCTTTTAACACATCTTCTAAATTATTGGGTTCCAAAATATAGCTATCAAATAATCCATAATCTTCTTCTTTTAGTAATGAAATTGCATCTTTGTATAATTTGCCAGGGATATGATAATTAACTAATCCATAGAATTCTTGCTTTGTAATGTTATATTTTCTAGTTAATGCTATTAGAACACTTATCCAATTTTCACAATTAATTAAATTATCATCATCTTTCTGGTTTATTATAATTCTCACAATTTCTAAAATTTTATCACGATAATTTTCGATCTTAGGATTACATAAAACGACACTGTCACTTTTTCTTATTTTATCTAATGTTTCTAAATTTATAATTTTATCTAATATTTTTTCATATAAATAATTATTTTTACTTGGATTTATCTCATTGAGTTCTATTAAATTTGATAGTGTATTTATCAAAATAGAATAAGGTTCATTTGTTTTTTTAGCTAAACCATTAAATAATATATCCCAAATCCAGGTACTTTTTGCATCTTCTTCAATAATTTTATATTCATCATCTGCTATTAATTTACATAAATTTTCTTCTTTTACATACGCAATTGCATCACTGGGTGAAACTGCATAATATAACGCAGCAATATCGCTTTGGTAGTTTTGAGCAATATTATTAAGAATACTGTTTGTTTTAGGAAACAAATTGGATAATTGATGTTTCTGTAATTGTTCACTTATATTGGCATAATGTAAAGAATATGCGAATTTTGTAACAATAGAGATATTTTCAAAAATTTTAATTTTTTGAATTGAAATAACCTCATTTATTAATTTAATAATTTTTCTAGGTGTTAAATTCCCTGAATAATCAGAAGCTTTATTATTAACTAAATCATTGCGAGTATCAAAAATACTAATAATTTCATCTTTATCTATTTCTGATAATTTATTATTAAATGCTTCATCTAATTTTTTATTCCAAAAATCTTTTGCCTTTGTCATTATGAATGGTGAAACCCTAAATGTAATATCAAAGGTCTTTTGTATAAAAGAAACTGTTTTATTGTCTTCTTGCCCTTGATTTAAAGTATCTTTATATATTTCTGAAATTTGTTTTTCGTCAATTGGAATAATTATATTTATAGATTTATCTTTTAGCACCATACCTTTTAAACAAGACCATATATTTTGAGCTTCATCTTTTTCTATTCTATCTATGTTATCAATGACAATAATTACCTTTTTATTTTTTTGCTTTTCTTTTATTTGGTTAAGGATTTGTACATATAAATCTTTAAAATCGCTATAATTAGGTTCTGGTGTTTTATTAATAGTAATAATGCTTTCAGTGTGCGGTTTAGTTCCTTCAAATAAATAAAATTCGTCAGTTTTGCCTAAAATTTTGCTTACAAAATTTTTCGTATTAAAAATTAACCAAATAATTATAGGTAATACAAGTATAAAAGTTGCACTTAATTTTTCAAAAAATATACTTGTAAATAATGCGATAAATAAAAGACATAAAAGATTAAAAGAACCTTTTTTAGTTAATACCCAAATTCTTGACCAACTTAATTGAAATATTTTTTGTTTGGTTGTAATCAAATAATTTACAAGTAATAAAGTTGCACCCAATATAAATACCGATATTAATACAAATGCATTAAAAATCCAGAACTTCACATCAGGAAATGTAAACAACGGGTTAAGCTCCTTTATTTCTATCATTTTGAATGCTAAAGGATAGAACAAAAATGAAAAAGCTATTAAAGCATTTGGAATGTTGATAATCGAATAATTAATTGCTTCTTTTACATCTTTTATTTGTTGTAACATATCTAATTCATTTTTTATTTTTTTTAATGCTTCTTCATTACAACCCATTTGTACTGCACAATTATTTAAATATTTTAAAAATCCAAGTTTAAAAGGATATCCTTCACTTTTCCAAGCATCATATTCTAAAAGTTCAAATGCAGACATTTTTTTTATACTTTCAATTATCGATGATTTTCCACTCCCCCATGAACCAAGAAGGCCTATAATTTTTCCATCAGCTATTTTTAATTCATTAGAAATGGCTTCAACAATAGGAGAGTCTTCTAATTCTATAGGTTCATCTTGTAAATATTTTAGAACTTCTTCTTTTTGTTTTTTTGCCATATCCACCACTCCTAATTTTAAATTTGTTTATAGTTGCTAATTAGTTTATATAATCTTTCATATTATTATAAAACTAATAAAATAACATTTCTTATTTTATGAAGAATTATAATGATATCAAGTTTATTGTTGCATATTTAAGAGAGTTTTTTCTAATGCTTTAATTAACAATGAATTATTATCTTTCTCAACAACATTAATAGGTACAATACTTATTGGGGTATTATTAAAATATTCCCATTTTGTTACTTCTTTAAATTTATTTGATTCAGGGTAAAGAAGCATTATTTCAACTTCTTCAACTTCTGTTTCTTTATTTTTTATTAATTCAGAATACGCAAACAGCTGATATAAGTCAGCTTGTGCTACATCAAATTTGTCAGAGGTTGAATCTAATTCTTTCCATTTTGCATCAAGTATAATTGCCTTATTATCTTTAAAAATAACAAAATCCATCTTAGTCTGAAAAAGATTATTTTTAAGAAGATAATGACGACTATATTGTTGATTATAAGATATGTTTGCGGATTTTAAAATTGATTCTATATAATCTTCAAACATTTTTTCTAAGGGGAATAGCAGTGCTGGTAGCTTAGACCTACCCTTTTTAGGGAAAAAGACTTGCTTTCTCAAGAAAAATTCTGCATAGAACAGCGGGCTTTCATAGTAGGAATTTAATCTGTTAATATTTACTTCCTGCAAATCTTTTTCAAGATTTGTTGAAACAGAAACATCATCCAACTCCACTAAAAACCTTCGCAAAATCTTTTTATTATTATCGCTTTTTGTTTGTTTAACTAGGTATAAACAAGCTGTTTTCAAAATTTTATTTTCTGCAATATCTAAACATAACTCACTGTAATTAACAAAAAATCTACTTTGATTTGTAAGATTATGTTTTATGTGTTCTGCAAAATTTAATTTACCTTTATATTTACTTAAATTTTCTGATTTTCTAATATAAGCTTTTTTAAGACCTTTTTTTAAGATTTCACATAAATCATCACAAAATACTGATATAAGTATTTCCACAATGTGTTTATTTTTTTTAGTCTGTGAAACAACATCCTTATTGTGTTTATACTCTCGGGTTAAATTTTTAGATGCCAAAACAAGGTTTTCAAAAATTTTACGACTGTCACCTATTGTATTACCGCTAAGCTTTGGTAAAATCTCCAAATAAGTTCCATCTTTTAATTGTATAATTCCAGTGTATTTATTTATACTGATACAATTATCTTTTGCAGAATAATCTAGCCCGCAATTTTGATTCTCTAGCAAACAGTATTGTTTTAATTCTCTAAAATAATCAGGTTTGCAATAATTTACACAACACAAATTATCGCCATCTTGATAATTACAGCTGTTACATTCTTCCTTGCAGGAATAAATATTCTTATTTTCGTAAACAATTATTGAATTATTAGTCATTTTCTTTTTTAGTAGGTTTCTGAGCATCTTTCAATACATTAAACCAGTTTTCTTTTGAACTAATTTCATCAGGCTTACTATTTAAAACTTTTGCAACTGAGTCAATGTCATTATAAAAATATTCATTTAGCAGTGGTAATATTCTATTTTTATAAGCTCTTTCAAGTTGCTCTTTGTTTTTAACGCCCATTAAATACGAATGACCAATTTGATGATCTATATCATACTCATTTTTAATTCGGTCATTAATTTTGGTTAATAATTGTTCTAAGTCAACGCCTTCAATATTTTTTCCACTTAGAAGCTCAGGTTTTGGCATCATTTCTTCAAAATCAAAACGACGTCTTAATGCAGTATCTAAAAGAGCAATAGAACGATCCGCTGTATTCATAGTTCCAATAATATAAAGATTCTTAGGAACTCCAAAAGCTTCTCTTGAATAAGGCAATGTAACAGTCATTTGATGTTCTTTGCCTATACGTTTATCTTCTTCAATAAGAGTTATAAGTTCACCGAATATTTTTGAAACATCACCTCTGTTGATTTCATCAATGATTAAGACATACTTTAAAGCATCTTGATTTATTTGATCATCAAATTTATTTTCATCAATATAGTCATTTTTAATTTGTAAAAGTTCTCGATAAAAATTAAAGAAATATCCTTTTAGTGCAGCATTACCTTTATAATCTTTATTAAATTCTATAGCGGTAGAATATTGCTTACCAGAATTAAATATTTCTTTAATTCTGTTTAAATCAATTCTCCTATCTTGAGATTGAGCTCCGTAATGATAAACTAAATTATTTTGTTCATATTTTATATTCAGTAGATTTGAAAAACTAGAACCAGTTTCGTATTTTTCTTGGAACATTTTATAAATTTTATCAAAATCTGCTTTTTGGTCTTCGTCAAAAACATACAAATTTCTTTCAGCCAATTTACATATTTTTTTGAAAATCCCATCTTGTCCAATAAATCTGTTATTTTCTTCAACAGTTCCCCATTCTGGAATATATGGCTTAATTCCTTCAACAAACTCTTCATATGAATAAGATTGGTGGAAAGTTACAAATTCAATCTGACCTTGTTGTTTAAGGCTATCAAATTGTTTTTTTAAATCTTTGTATTTTTTATTATCTACAGAATTATATTTTTCATGATTTATAATTTCCATAGCTCTAATAACTGTATTATAAGTTTTTCCGGTTCCCGGAGGTCCGTATAGAATTTGGTTAAGAGGTTGAGAGCACATATCTTTATCTTCCTTTGCTTCATTATTAAAAACTTTTTCTATTTTCTTGCAGAAATCTTTATATTTATTTTCACTAATATCCGTCAATGTTTTTTGATTCCATTGTTTAATTTCCAGCTTATTAAAGTCTACATTGTATATACCATTATGTGTCCAATTTACTTTTCTAATGCTTTTATATTCATTTCGAGTATCGTCATAAATATAATCAGACTCAACAACTCCTCTTCCTAAAAGAATTGGTTCTATGCCTTTTTTTACATATACTATATCTCCAATATTCATTTTATTAACAAATTCCCAGTTCGCTTTTGAGTTATTCATAGGATAAGAATCAGAATTTCCATATTTTTGTAATTCTTTAGCAATCTCTTCTTGTGAATGATAATTTTTTAAATCACCTAAATTATCCCACCCTAAAGCTATAATCCCTTCTCTATAGAATTCATCCCATTTATATGATTTTTCACCTGCTGCGTAAATCCAATATAATGGTGACTTAAACTGATTATGAAAATCTTGTATTATAACATCTAAGCTAGAAATAATTTCTTCTCTATACTTATCAATATCATTTTCATCTTCTATTGTTAAAAGAGTTTTACGAAAAAATGTGTTTGTTTCATTTGTATGTAGATTTGAAAAATCAATATTCCAATTTACTTCCGGTTTGTTACTTTCTGATATTCCATATCCAATATAGAAATTATTTATTTTCTTTTTTCTGTCATAAAATAAAGACGGATAGATCCCTTTTGTTGTTTTTTGTTTATAAGCAAGGAATGTTATCCAAGGAGTATTTACAAATTTAGAATTTCCCCCATATGCTTTATAAAAATGCGCATTTAAGATGGTTTGATTATACTCTTTTTTATAATCAGAAGTTTTTAAGCCTACAGTTTCGTTCTTTACTCCTGATATAAACTTTTTTATTAAAACAATAAGTTCATCAGCATTTATTTTTTCAACCATACTTCACTCCTTTTCTACAAGGATAGCACAAAAATTTTGGGGATTTATTCTATACCTAAAATATCACGTTCAATTTGGCGGATGAAATCCGGAGAAAGTTCTTTTTTGACTTGTGGCGTTTCGTTTGGAGTTTCCAACTCTTTCAATTCCGGGAATAATTTCAAGATATTCACTAGCGAATAATATTCAGCCTGGCTTATTTGGATTTCTTGTTGCTTACTGCTTGAAATCCTATTCATAAGTTTTTGGGCAAATTTTTGTAAATCCTCTTTAAATTGAGTTTTGTCATACATAGCTTCTTGCCGCTTTTTATCCCAATCATATTGCTTTTTCCAGTAAAACAACGTTCTTTTGGCGATCCCTAATTGCAAAGAGATTTCACTAACAGATAATCCCTTTAGATACATTTGTTCGGCTTGTTTAAATAATTTCATTTTACTCATAAAAGCCCTCAAAAATTAAGTTTTCTATCCCAAAACGGTTTTTATCCTGCACTTTTTTTACCTGATAAACACAGGTTCTATCAATTACTCCAAGTTGTTGAAAATACTTTAGCAACTGATTTAGAAGAGCCATCGTGTTTTTAATTCTGCGAGGCTTTAGGCGTCTTAATTCACAGATTTTAAACAGTTCTTTTATAGATTCCATATCAATTTCGTGCAGGTAATAGCAATTCAAAAACGGCAGGATATTAAAATTAAAAATCGCATTATAATTCCTGTAAGTCTCAAATTTGCAATACTTTTTGACATAATTTTTCATAAAATAATCTTTGGCATCTTCAATACTGATTTTCAGGTGTTTATTCTTTTGCGAACTGAATATTTCATAATTTTCACCAGCCTTGGGTTTATCATTGTATTTATAAATTTCGTTTTCAAAAAGTATTTTATTACTGTTCAAAAGCTGTTCAAGTTTTGTTTTGCAATCGCATTCTGCTATCAATTCAATATCATCAAGGGTAAATTCTTTTAATCTTTTTGCTAATTTTTCAATGTTCATATAATTTGCTCCATAACTTCTTTTGTAATTTCTTCTAAATTATT
>ERZ1643251.2757-NODE-2757-length-17305-cov-3.737275_pt1 | contig 17305 bp, 17 predicted proteins | sample MGYA00579261_ERZ1643251 | MGnify/ENA primary metagenome ERZ1643251 (study PRJEB29033, sample SAMEA4952267) | chicken gut metagenome | biome: Broiler Chicken; feature: Gastrointestinal Tract; material: Caecum | place: Ireland | collected 2018 | study: Broiler...
GAAGAGCCAGTTCGGTTACGGCGTCTGTATGTTCCCGCAGATAGTCCCGATACTGACTTCGGGCCTTCTCCTGCAGTTTCCAGGGCCAGAGAAGCCGGGCCAGGGCCAGATTCAATGTCACTTCCTCCTCGTCCCTGGCTTCTGAAAGCGGAAACATCCTGTCATACTTTCCAAAATCCAGCTCCCGCCGGTAAAAGCATTCCCTATAGTCTCCGCCGGAACCATAGTAGTGGGTTTCCACAATCCGGGCCGGCGTATTCTCCACCGCATCCGCATAATATTCCGGAAACACTACTTTCGCCATCCCCCTTTTCTCTCCTGCCCGGCAGTACAGTTCAGCCGTCACCTGATAGCGGATTTCCGTCAGGATTTCCTTCAGGCAGGACTTTTCTCCCTGGTAAAAATCCATCTGAACCCGGGAGAGGCGGCAGCCGGTAAACACACCGCTTCCCATATGGACAATACTGTCCGTCCCATGGAAAAGCGACAGATTCCGGCAGCCGTAAAACGCATAGTTCCCAATCCGCTCCACCCCTGCCGGCAGATGAATCTCTCGAAGCGCCCGGCCCCGGCAGGGCAGGTTTTCCTCTCCTTCCCTGTCTTCCGTCCGGCAGCAGGATAACCGGGTTTCGTCCTCATCTCCCCGGTCAGAGAATCCATACGGGGCTACTGCGTATACTGGTCCCGCAGGCAGCTTTCCCGGGAGTTTCAGCACCCCGCCTGCCGCATGGACCCGAAACACCTCCAGCCCCTCTTTCCTCTCTTTATAATAAATCTCCATCTGTCTCTTCCTCCCCTGTCCGGCCCATGACCGCAGATTCCTTCCCGCCGGACTGCATATTTTCCCCGTTTCTGCATACACTGAAAATACAGTCCAGGGAGGTGCAAGTCTATGAACCGAAAACTTTTTCTCTATACTGCCGGAGGCTTCCTTTTTACTTCCCTCGCCGGAAGCGCCCTGCATTTTGCCTACGAATACAGCGGCTATAATCCTTTCGTGGGAATGTTTGCTCCGGTCAGTGAATCCGTATGGGAGCACATGAAGCTGGTCTTTTTCCCGTCCCTTCTCTTTCTCCTGCCCGGCTGGCCCTTTTTCCGAAAGGCCTTCCCGGCTTATATCACTGCGTTTCTTACCGGCATCCTCACCGGCACGCTGGCCATTCCCATTGCATACTATACTTACAGCGGCATTCTGGGCGCCAGTTTCCTGAGCCTGGATATTCTTTCTTTTCTGCTCTGCGTCCTTCTGGATTACTATCTCAGTTTCCAGCTGTGCCTTCTGCCCCAGGGAAAATCCATTCCTCCGGTTCTGGTCGTCTTTCTCACAGTGGCACTGATGACCGGCTTCTTTTTCTTTACCTTTCAGCCTCCGGATACCGGCATTTTCTCCCTTCCGGCCACCTCCTGAGCCGCGGCGCGCGGGTGCGGCCTATCAAAAAACATCGATTTATGTCAATTTTCCTCGTAAATTGTATTTTACCTTATTTTTCCAGTATTGTATTAGTAGGTTTTCTCGATGTAAGGCCATACAAAGGAGGAAAATTATGCAGAATGCATACCAGTTATTGAGGAAAATCGGAATGAGGTCCACCTATTCAGGCTACCATTATCTTGCCACAGCCGTAGACATGGTTCTTGAGGATCCGGGGTATCTGAAAAATGTCACGAAAAATCTCTATGCCGTTATCGGAGAGAAATACGGTGTATCCGCTTACTGTGTTGAAGCAGCCCTGCGGACAGTAATTACCAATTACTGGAACCGCAACGAAGACAAAATCCTCAGCAAACTTCTGAATTATCCTCTCTTTGACAAGCCTACGTCAAGTGAGCTGATTTCCATTCTTGCAGATTATCTGCGGGACTGCCAGGAGCCATAAACCGTCTCCCTGACAGTTTGCCCCAGGGTGCGGGCTACGTAAAAAAGGAATTCCCAGGGGAATTCCTTTTTTACATGCCTGAATGGAGCATACGGGATTCGAACCCGTGGCCTATACGTTGCGAACGTATCGCGCTCCCAGCTGCGCCAATGCCCCATCAGGCTTATTATAACACATCTGCTTCTCAGTTTCCAGTATCAAATTCCGGATTGATGGCATAGAAATTCCGGCTGTCCAGTTTATCCTGCACGATGCGGAGACTTTCACCGAAACGCTGGTAGTGCACAATCTCCCTCTCCCGCAGGAACCGGATGGGGTCGCACACCTCCGGGTCTTTCACCAGCCGCAGAATATTGTCATAAGTCGTGCGTGCCTTCTGTTCCGCGGCCATATTCTCATGCAGGTCCGTAATCGGGTCTCCCTTGGACTGAAAATACGTGGCCGTCCAGGGCGTGCCGCCGGCCGCCTGTGGCCAGAGAGCCAGGGTGTGGTCTACATAGTATTTATCAAAACCGGAGGCCTTGATTTCCTCCGGTGACAGATTCTTTGTCAGCTGATAGACAATGGCGCAAATCATTTCCATATGGGCCAGCTCTTCCGTACCGATATCCGTCAGGATTCCCGTCACCTCTTTATACGGCATGGTATACCGCTGGGAGAGATACCGCATGGACGCCGCCAGTTCTCCGTCCGGGCCTCCGAACTGACTGATAATCACCTGGGCCATCTTTGGATTGGTCTGTGTGATTTTCACCGGATACTGCAGACGTTTTTCATAATTCCACATAACCTAACATCCTCCTTCCTGCCAGGGCCAGGGCTCCTGAATCCACTTCCAGGTATCTTCGCAGGAAGCGGAAGCCGTGTCAATGGTAAGCGGAGTATAGTTTCTGGCATACTCTTCCATCGCCTGATTCCGGTTTCTGCTGTGCTCTTTGAAAAAAGCCAGGGCTTCTGCGTCATCCGGATGGGTATCCAGATAGAGCTTCACCTCATCCACGGCAAAGCTCTCCATGTCTATCCGGTGCAGAAGCTCTCTGCGTCCCGGTTTTCCATTCATTCTCTCATTCACCGGTTACAGCCTCCTTTCCCGTAAAACGGTTTATCCAGCTCCTCAAAAATGGTTCCTCTGGTAAATCCTTTGTGGATGTCGTACAGATTTCTCCAGTTCTGCCACGGCACATAGGCCATGGCCAGCGGCATGTTCTGCAGCGGGTCGCAGGTCTGTCTCCCGGATTTTTCTGTATGCAAATAAGGCGCCGGAACCGTCCGGCCGCCTGCATTTGTCTGCATGCAGTTCCTGCCGTAGTTCCCACGCCTTGCATAATCATTTGTATAATTCCGGTAAATTTGCATGGGTAACTGCTCCTTCCATAATCGTTTCCATTATTATAGTATGGCACTTACCCATTTTGGTGAAACGGACTCCACTTAAGATGCGGCTCCCAGAGTCACCGTAAACTCCTGTTCCTCATAGCCGTCGCCGGACGGAACCTGAACCGTGACCGTCACCTCTTCACCGGCTCTGTAATAAGTCAGTCTGTCCTGCAGTGTCTCCATGTCTGTAATCGTACTTCCCTCAAGACCGGTAATAATATAACCACGCTGCAGGCCTGCGGCTTCTGCTCCGCCGCCTTCTACAACCTCAGATACATATACGCCCTGCGGCATATCATACATCTGGGCACTTTCTGCTGTCACATCCACTCCGGTGATTCCCAGCATACCACGGTCCTGCTCATCAACCCGGGTCCTGGTTTCCTGATTCATCAGGTTCTGAATGACATCCGATGCGTCGGAAATCGGAATGGCAAATCCCATTCCCTCTACAGAAGAGTCGTTAATCTTCGCAGAGTTGATACCGATAACCTCGCCGTTGATATTCAGAAGCGCTCCACCACTGTTTCCAGGATCGATGGCCGCGTCTGTCTGGATGTATTCCCCGTCAAAGCCGTCCAGAGTACGGTTGGTTGCACTGATGATTCCGGAAGTAACAGACTGGCCGTATCCCAGGGCATTTCCAATGGCGATGGCCGGTTCCCCTACATTCAGGCTGTCTGAATCACCAAGGGTGGCGATTTTAATACTGTTCATGGTGTCATCCGGAATATTTTCCAGCGGTACGGCAACTACAGCAAGGTCTCTTGCAGAGTCGGTACCTTTTATCTGGGCCTCCACGCTGGTGCTGTCATTAAAGGTCACCGTCAGCGTATTGCTGTTTGACACCACGTGCTCATTGGTTACAATCAGAAGCTCCGTATCGTTCTGGCTAATAATAATACCAGACCCGGCGCTCTCGCTTTCCTGCTCGCTGATTCCTCCGAAGAAGTTCTGTACCTGCTCCACGCTCATATTTGTAATGGAAACAATGGAGGGAAGGGTATTATTTACCACATCAGACACATCGGAAGTAACTGCGCTGGAGGAAGTCGTCAGCTGTGCATTGCTGACGGTTCTGCTGGAGTTCTGGGAATTCGTTCCCAGCACCCGGCCTGCCAGAAAATTTGTCCCCTGGAAAGCCAGGCCTCCTGTCACACCAAAGATAACCGCAAGCCCTGCTGCCACAACTGCTTTCTTTGCAAAAGGCGGCATCTTCTTTTTCGGTTTTTCCTCCTTCTTTGGATGTAACTGTTCATTGTCATCAGGTCTATAATAATTATACTGATTATCCATAAATCAGGACTCCTTTCTCTTATCTTCTGACTCAAAGTTTACTCACAAATTGTGATAACTTTGTGATAAAAGAATTAAATAAATTTGAAAAGAAATCCTACTCTACCGTAACCGATTTCGCCAGGTTTCTCGGCTTATCCACATCGCAGCCTTTTCCGATGGACACATAGTATCCAAAAAGCTGCAGCGGTATAATGGCAAGGGAATTCGTAAAATATCTGTTCGTCTCCGGAATATAAATCACATAATCCGCGGTTTTCTCCACTTCCGTGTTGCCCGTATTGGTCACGGCAAGGACAAACGCGCCCCTGGTCTTTACTTCCACAATGTTGCTAATCATCTTCTTGTAGAGGTCCGGTTGTGTCAGCACCGCCGTCACAAGAGTTCCGTCCTCAATCAGGGAAATCGTGCCGTGCTTTAACTCGCCGGCCGCATACGCCTCGGAGTGAATATAGGAAATCTCTTTCAGCTTCAGAGAGCCTTCCATGGAGATGGCATAGTCAATGCCCCGCCAGATAACGGTTGGCAAACTTCTGGATTTTTTCCTTGTTGTTCAGAAGCATCTCCACCTGGGACGGCAGTTCCCGCAAATCATCCAGCATGGACGCCAGTCCTGCGTCGTCCAGTTTTCCCCGGACATAGGCAAACTTCATGGCCAGAAGATACTGGGCAATCAGCTGGGCCGAGTAGGCCTTGGTCGTGGCCACGGCAATCTCCGGGCCTGCCCAGGTATACATCACATTATCCGCTTCCCGTGCAATGGAGCTTCCCACAACATTCACGATTCCCAGAACCCGGGCGCCCCTCTTCTTCGCTTCCCTCAGAGCCGCAAGAGAGTCTGCTGTCTCGCCCGACTGGCTAATAATGACCACCAGTGTGCCTTCTTCCAGAATCGGATTCCGGTAACGAAATTCCGAAGCCAGGTCCACTTCCACCGGAATCCGTGCCAGGCCTTCGTAAATATACTTGCTGGTCATTCCTGTGTGGTAGGCAGAACCGCAGGCCACAATCATGATTTTCTTAATGGCCCGAATCTCCTCATCTGTCATGCCCAGCTCTTCAATGACAATTTTCCCGTCTTTAATCCGGGGAGAAAAGGTATCTGTAATGGCTTTGGGCTGTTCATACATCTCTTTCAGCATGAAATGCTCGTAGCCGCCCTTTTCCGCCGCATTAACGTCCCACTCAATCCGGGTGGATGTCTTCTCAATAGGCTCCTCGTCCACATTGAAAAACTCCATGGTATCCTTCGTCATGCGGACGATTTCCTCGTTTTCTATGAAGTAAACATCCCGGGTATAACGGAGAATCGCCGGCACGTCAGAGGCGATAATATTCCCCGTCTTCGCGTGTCCTACAATCAGCGGGCTGTCTTTACGTACTGCATAAAGTTCATCCGGATGGTCCTTAAATATGATTCCCAGCGCATAAGAACCTTCCATCCGGTGCATAATCTTTGTAATTGCCTGAAGGGGGTTCCCTTTATAGTAAAAGTCCAGAAGCTGCGCGATGACCTCGGTATCCGTCTCAGACCGGAATTCATAGCCGTGTGCTTCCAGTTTTTTCTTCAGTTTCAGATAGTTTTCAATAATTCCATTGTGCACCACTACAATACTCTCATCGGAATTGTAGTGGGGGTGGGCGTTGGTATCCGACGGCTCCCCGTGAGTGGCCCAGCGGGTGTGGCCGATTCCCAGCATTCCCGGAAGCGTCTCGCCGCCATGGGTCAGCTCATTCAGGATTTTCAGTCTGCCCTTAGACTTTACTACATTTATCTTCTGCCCATCGTAAACGGCCATTCCGGCAGAGTCGTAACCTCTGTACTCCAGCCTGGACAGGCCGTCCAGAAGAATCGGCGCCGCCTGCTCGTCTCCGATGTATCCGACAATTCCACACATAATTATTTTCCTCCAGTCATAAATTTCTGTCAGGTTTCAAATCTTAAAAAGACATATTCTTTATAATTTTACCATTTTCCTGGGGATTGCGCAAGATGCAGGGGAGATAGGAAGCGGATTCCCGTAAAATCAGAAATTATGCATTCAAAAAGAGTGTCACCCTAATCGCCGTTTACCGGCGACCGGATAACACTCTTTTTCATACTTTCTTTATTGCCAGACTCTGGAAACCGTTCCGTCTTCATTTAATATAAAATATGCATTGTCCAGAATTTCTTCGTCTTCCGGGCTGTAGACTACGATTGTCAGACTGGAATCATATCTTGTGAAATTAACTTCATTCCCTTCTTCATCAGTAAAGGGGAAGGTAATACTGGTATACCAGGAATTTTCCCTTCCAGTGGCTTCAAGATGAACCATGGTATCATCTTCGAGCGGGCACTCATAGGACGCCGTCAGACTGCTGTAGGCTTCATAAGGTACCGTATCATTTTTTATATACGCCAGATATGCCCCTTGTGTATACTGATTGAAATCCGTTTGCAGACCTAGGGCTGCCAGCTGAGCTTTGTAATCATCATTAAGGCCGGAAAGCATATTGGCTGCTCCAGTAATGAATATTTCAGCGTTCTCCTCTTTATATTCTGAAAGCCTTTGCATGTAGGTCCAAAAGTCTAGTTCCGTATGAAGCAATATTCTCTGTTTTTCTTTTTCATATAAGGGGGTTTTTTCTTCATATTGGCTATTTACACTATGTTCCAAATGATATGTTTCCTGGAGGAACATTCCTAAATATGAACTTGCTTTTTCCGCTCCACGAAAACTCAAATGGTACCCACCATCACGAAAGTCTGTTGTATAATCTATTATATAGTCCGTTGCATCATATAATAAATCCATATATTCTATTCCATTTTTTTCACAGATGCTCCTGGTAATATCATATCTCGTCCAGGTCCATGCAGAGTTATAAACTTCCGGATCCTGTATCGATGGAATTTTTGTAACCAGAAGTTCTACGCCATTTTCCCTGCACAAATCTCTGAGTTTTAGCAAATACTGCTCATTCTCTTTACTAATTTCTGCACTGTACTGGTGCTCCAGAATTTCGTCGCTAATGATGGTTTGCCCGCTTTCTCTTTCTGTTTGACTATAACTTTCATCTTCCCTTTCCGCCAACACATTCATTCCTTCCCGGTCAACAGGTGGAGAGGCCATGTTAAGTACCATGTCTTGCCCAAAGCTGTAATACTCGTTCAAATCAGTTATAAAATCTTCTTCATTCAGTTCGTTCCATCTGGTGTGGTACCGATGAAGGGGGAAAAGCGCACTGACCGTTCCTTCCTCCGGAAATCTTTCTCCAAAATCCAATGCCATTTCTATTTTTCTGTCACCATAATGCATTGCATCCATAACATATCTCCATTTTGTGACATCATCATTAACACTAAAGAAAAGATTAGATGCATCCAGTACAATCACTTTTGGAGACTGATATTCCAATGCCTCTTTCGCCAGATAATAACTGACGCTAACCGGCTGGCCTGATGAAGCTAAATTATATGAAGAGAAACCATATTCTTCGTATATATCCATAGGTGAAAAAGCCACTTCCATATGGCTGGTTCCTAAAGAAATAACATCGATTGAATTTTCTTCAAGGGCATAAAACTGTTCCAGTTTATCCGTTTCGTATTTTGGCACAAGTATGCCCTGCAATGCTCCAAAGGCAACTACACCAATAACCAAAAACAAAATAATCTTGACTCCCGCAGCCAGTTTTTCCCGTATCATCTGTTCATTACTCTTCTCATTCAACCCATTTCACCACATTCATTTTTCTGGCCGGTGACTGAGGACGCTTCGCAGGATATCCCAGGGCAATCATCGCCCATACGATATGTTTCTGAGGGATTTCCAGTTCATCCAGCAGTTCCCGTATTTCTGTTTCATCACAGACTGTCTTCAGCGGATTCAGCCAGGAAGCTCCCAGTCCATAGGAATTTGCAGCAAGCATCATGTTTTCTGCTGCACAGGCACTGTCCTGTATTCCGTCTGTGTTTCTCCGGTCATTCGATACCAGAATCAGAGCCTGTGGATTCTGAAATCCATACACCTGTACTTTATGGCGCTTCGCCACCGTCTCCACCGTCTCTTTCAGCTTCTGTATCATTTCCCTGTTTCTTACTACCGTAAACTTCCAGGTTTGCATATTACGGCTTGTAGGCGCCTGAATTCCGGCGCGGACAATCTGCTCCAGATAGGGCTTCGGAATTTCCTTTTCTTCAAATTCCCGAATGCTCTGCCGCCCCAGAATATTTTTAATAACCTCATTCATTACATCCAGATTTCCATTTTCCTGCCACCACTTCTTCAGAGCTTTTCTGTCCAGTTTTTTCATCCGGTTCCGCGGCAGTTCATCCAGCGTAACAATCTCGTGAGGGAGCTTATATTTTTCCATCCTGGAAGATAAGAAACGCGTCAGTTCCTTCTCATCCACTCCGGTTCCGTCCGGCACAATGAAAAGCACCGGTACCTGTCCCAGAATCCCGTCCGGGTCTTCTGTGCCTATGCAGGCGCTCTCCCGAATTCCTTCGAACTCGGAAGCAATATTTTCTACTTCAATAGGGGAAACCTTTTCTCCTCCCACATTGATAATGTCATCTGCCCGTCCCAGCATATAGACAAAACCGTCTTCATCCGTATACACCATATCATTGGTATACAGCCAGCCATCCACCAGAGTTGCCTCTGTCTGCTCAGGAAGATGATAGTATCCTGCCATCTGCATATCGCCTTTCAGCGCCATTCTGCCCGCTGTGTCAATATCTTTTGCTGTAGCAGTAATATCCTCCCCCTGTTCATTTACCACTTTCAGACGGATTCCTTCCGCCGGTTTTCCAAGCGACGTCAGCTTGTCCGGTCTCTCTGAAACATTCAGGAAAAAAGCTCCTCCCGTCTCCGTGGAACCCCAGGTGTTATAAATCGTGGTCCCGGGGAGCAGTTTTACGAGCTTCTTCTTCATCTCATAACTCAGAGAGCCGGCGCCAAATTCAATATATCTCAGTTTTCCAAGCACTTCCGGAAATTTTTCCTGCATCTGTCGCATAACCAGTTCGATAGAGGCAGGGACACTGACCAGAGCCGTGCATGCATACTGCTCAATATTTTTCTCCAGCTCTTTCGCAAAAGTGAAACCATTCTGAATCACCACGGAAGCGCCTGTATAAAGGGCTGTACGCAGCACTCTCATTCCCACGGAATGATTCAGGGGAAGAGGAAGTAGAATCCGGTCTGTATCTCTCATTCCGACACCATTCCACGTATTGTGAATGCTGGCATAAATATTTTTTCTAGTCAGCATGGCCCCTTTGGGCTTTCCGGTAGTTCCCGTGGTAAAAAGCATCTCAATTACATCGTCTTCTTCAGGAACATCATATGCTTTCCAGTCCGGTTCCCGGGACACTGCTTTTTCTGCAATCCGGGCATACAGTTCTTTCAGGGAGAATTTCTTTACACTGTCATCCTGCACCCTGCTGTCCGTAAGCAGTAGCCGGGGAGCAATAAACTTATAAATATCCAGAATATTCTCTTCCTTCGCGGACTTATCTATAGGCACGGATACCGCGCCCAGACTCTGAATTGCCAGCAGGGAAACGATATACTCCGGTTTTGACACCGCAGACAGCATAACCCTGTCCCCTTTCTCCACTCCCTGCTCTTTCAGCCATACAGCCAGTTCCTGCATCTGACAGCATAAGGTCCGGTAATCCAGACATACATTTTTAAAGGCTACTGCCAGCTTCTCCGGCTTCGTTTCTCCATGGTGCAGTACTGCTTCCACCAGTGTACGGTACATTATCATCTCTCCGTTTCTTCTACTCGCTCAGGCGCTCTACCATTCTTGCCATCCCGGCAATAGAGTTAAAGTTCTCTTCTACAATCTCTTCATACGGAATTGTAATTCCAAACTCCATGCTTAACGTAGCTATAATTCCGGTCAGCGTCAAGGATTCCAGTATCCCGTCATCCACCAGTTCCTCTGAACTTGTAAAATCAATATCCGGATATTCTGCGGAAAGTACCTCTAAAATTTTTTCTTCCATCTTTTGTTTCTCCTTTTCATTTTTAATAATTCATATAAACGAAACTGGCGGCGTCATACCCCAGTCCATAAATACCAAAGATAAGCACGCCAAAGAACGCTGCATAATAAAGCGCCCAGCGGAACACGATATTCCATCCCGCAATCCTCTCTCTTACGCTTCCCTTTTCCTGCAGCATACTGACGGCCCAGAGTATCAGAAGAAGCACAAAACAGAGAAGGAAATTCGCTCTGTCCAGTCCCAGGTCAAAAAGACTTCCGTCAAAATATTTCCATACCTGAAAATCTGTCACAATTTTTTCCAGAATATATTTTGTATTTTGCAGATTATTGGGTATGGTAATAATTCTTGAGCCTGCGAAAATAAAAAAGGTTCGTACCATACGGAAAAAGTTCCAGCTTGCCGAATCCGTTCGGATATGCAGGAATGCTGAGACTTTCTTTATCTCCGGCTCAAATACTGTAGACACGATTATCAGTCCGCCCCAGTAAAGTCCCCAGGCAACATAAGCCAGCCCGGTGCCATGCCAGAGACCGGTCAGCAGCCAGACAACGAACAGAGGAATCACGCTCATTACCGTTTTCCCTGCCCGCTTACCAAATATCTTTCCCGTCTTCTGTACAATTTTCATCATTCTGGGAGATACCACAATGGGCATATAGATATAATCCTTAAACCAGGTTCCCAGCGTGATATGCCAGCGTCTCCAGAATTCCGCCGCTGACTTTGCAAAAAACGGACGGCTGAAGTTGTCCTCCAGCTTTACGCCCACCATTTCCGAAGCTCCACAGACGATATCCATGCAGCCGGAAAAATCGCAGTACAGCTGGAATGCCCCGAATACTGCCGCCAGCAGGAGAATACTTCCCGGATATTCTTCCCAGTTCCCGAACACCTCATTCACAACGATAGCCACCCGGTCGGCAATTACCATTTTCTTAAAATAGCCCCAGAGCATACGCTGTGCGCCAAAGCTGATTCCTTTAAAGTCAAACCGGTGTCCTTCACAAAGCTGCTGTCCGATGTTTTTATGCCGGGAAATCGGTCCTTCCAGAATTTTGGGAAAATAAAACAGAAACAGCGCAAACTTTAAATAATTCGTTTCCGCCTTATCCTTTTTCCAGTAAACATCCGCCACATAGGCAACTGCTGAGAACGTATAATAGGATACTCCCAGAGGAACTATCACGTTCATGACATCCTGATTTTTCCCGGTAAAATACCCCGTCAGCTGATGAAACCATTCCAGGTTTCCCACTTTTGCCCAGATGAGCAGCAGAATAATTACAAGCGAAGCACCAACACAGATAATTTTACATTTTTTCTTCACCCGGGTCTTCTGCTTCCGCTTTTCCTCCTTGTCCACTTCGTGATTCTGAAAATACTGTTCCTGCTTCTGATTCAGAAGCTGTATGCCCAGTGCCGCCAGATATGCGATAACAGAAACACCTGTCAGGTAAGGCAGCCCGTCCGGGCCTGTACTCACATAAAAAAAGATGCTGCCGGCCAGCAGTACAAGCCACCTGAATTTCAGGGGAAAAAGGTAATAGAACACTAAAACAGCCAAAAGAAATCCGAGGAATTCCAAAGAGATTAAACTCATTTTTTCACCTACTCTATTAAGCACTGTTGATTATTATAGCATAATCCCCAGGCTTCGTAAATCAAATTCTTAAGATTTGTAATAATTTGTTCATATTTTATAGGAACAAAAAACGGGCCATGCCTTGGCACAGCCCGCTGGGTTTCTTTCCTTTTTCTAGTCTAAATCGATGAAATCCATCTCATAGGTATCATTCTTTTTGCTGCCTTTTCTTCTCGGCGATGCAGGTGCCTCTTCTTCAAAGTCATCCTCATCATAATAATCATCATACTGACGACCGGAGTCCTTACGGCTGCTCTGGAATTCTTTTCTCAAATCATCCAGTTCGTCATCCTCATAATAGTCATCTTCGTAGTAATCATCGTCATCGTCGTCATCAAAGTATTCATCGTCATCATCATAGTAATCATCATTCAGGTCGTCATCATCCTGACTGCGCAGGAACTGATTCCGGTTACTGTTTCTCGCTGCCGGTCTGTCATCCTGTCCTGCGTCAATTTCATCATACAAATCATCCAGTTCTTTATTTCTGCGCAGAAGTTTCACGCCCAGCACGATAAGGAATACCAGAATAATGACTGCGAAGCATGCCACACCTACCACAATCCAGAGCAGGTGGTCCGTAATAAAGCCGGAAATTCTGTCCCAGAGTCCGGAAGAACCGCTCCCGCCAGCTGACTGTGAAGCAGGCGTTTCCATTCTCTGGTAAGTATGTTCCAGCGAATCAAACAGATACAGAGAGGCATCCCCATCACTATTTACTCCATACAGCACATAAAATCCCTCTCTGTCCGGACTGGACCAGGCAGGAATTTCCTTGCCGCTGATTTCTATTGCGGAGTCTGAATAGCTGGAAGGCAGAGAAACCGCATTCGTCCCATCCATCAGAAGCAGGGAGTATGTGTCTGATATCATCACTTCCTCGCAGGGTGAAAAGCTGGAATCATCTGCATTATAAACCCAGAAATCGCCCTCATCAGAACTGTCTACCAGATAAGCCAGTGTCACTCCCGCCGATTCCTGAACTGCACCTGAATAAGTGGTATCGTTATATGTAAATTCCCCTCTGGAAAATCCCTGAGGCATCGCATTATCTGTAAAATCTTCAGACAGTGTATAGGTCTGTCCGTCCACGGTCACTTGCGCTGTGTTTCCAGACTGTACTATCAGACTGGGATCCCCGGGGCCGATAGTAATGTCCGCGTAGCCGCTGTCACATTCCAGCATGCTCCCGTCTGCTGTCGTTACCGTTGCAGTTCCCTGCTCCATCCGGGTACTTCCCTCCTGCAGAGCCTGGAATTCCATGGTAAATTCCAGCGTGTCTCCGGAAGCCGTCCCGGTATAGGTAAGATTTCCGTCGCTGTCCGCATTGACTCCGTCCCCGCTTAAGAACTGCATATAGGCAGTATCGTAGGACATTTCAACCGTGACATTTCCCAGACTTCCCGTCCGGTTTACGACGGTTCCCGTAATCGTAAAAGTCGCGCCCACTGTGGTTTCCAAATCCGAAAAATAGATAACTCCGTCTGCCGCCAGTACTACTTCGGAAATACAAGGCACCATCAGGGCCACCGTTAATAATAATGCTGCAATCCGTTTTATTATCTTCATGTGCTTTCCTCTTTCTTCCATTTGCATTATCTGGATACTATCATAATCTTTTTTATCATACACTGTTTTTAGTTTATTGTCCAGACAGATTCCTTACAAACTCCGGATTCCCGACTGTTTATTTTTTCCTGAACACAAAAAACCTCTGTCCGATATAATTTACCACAACAAACAGGCACATTCCCGCAAGCATGGCGATATTCTCCTGAATCGTCTGCGAAAAACCGCCAAGCGCCATTCGTACCAGAGGTCTAGCCAGGCCATAGGCTATCAGATAACACACAGAAATGTTCAGTACAAATCTCACAACCGTCTTCCAGGATTTCTCTTTATCCTGGAATGTAAAATACTTATTCAGAAAATAGCTTACAATACTGCCCACTACATAGTTTGCCGCGGATGAAATCCAGTAATTGAAGGAAAACACATTGTACATAATAAACATAACACTGGTTCCCACAATCGTGTTTACAACTCCTACCAGCACAAACTTAACAGGCGTCGTATCAATTTTCTTTCCTGCCATCATTCTGTCCTCCTCTGTCCGTACTGCCTTTCCAGAATGGCAGCTTCAAAAATCCCACCAGACTTCCTACGCCATAGCTTACGTGAAGAAGAAAAAATATCACCGGCAGCAGAAGCTGGCATAAGTGTTTTGCCTCTTTCCGTACTGCGGCCCACGCCATTGCAATAGCTGCCGACCAGTAGGCTGCCCACATCATTATCGCCATCCTGGGCTTTCCAAGCGCCGCCCGTACCGTAGTGAAAAGAATTCCCAGCACAAATGCAAACGGCACAAAATAATAAATTCCCAGACACTTCGGGCAAACCTTTAAAGTCAGGGCCACCCAGTATCCGTTTCCATATTTCTGCTTCATCATTCCCCGCAGAGAACTCCTGGTATACTGCCAGGAATGAATTGACGGGTCAAAGCACAGTCTGTATCCGGCCTTTCTCATCTGGTAATGCATTTCATTGTCTTCGGTCCGTCCCAGTTTTTCATTAAAAAATCCCACTTTCTCAAAGACTTCTCTCCGGTAAGCCCCATGAAACAGAGATTTTACATATTTTCTTTCCTCTCCCCGGCGAAAATCGGAGATACTGCTGCCAAACATGGAACTTTCCGCACTGAGAAGCAGTCTCTGCCAGGGCGTATCCTCTTCCGGAAGATTGGGTCTTGGTCCTCCCGAAACACTCTCTCCGCCTTCCAGGCATTCCACATTCTTCTGCACAAAATCTTCCGGTATCCGGGCATGGGCGTCAATCCGGACAATCACATCCCCTTCAAAATTCCGCAGGGCCACATTCCATCCGGCCGGAAGATTTCCTTTTTCATTTGTCAGCACCGTGACCCGCCTGTACTGCGGATTTTCCTCCGCGAATTTCTCCATTATCTTCCGGGTCCCGTCTTCAGAAAGGCTGTCCACAAAAAGGACTTCCATCTCTTCTGACGGATAAGTCTGCTGTCTGATATCTTCCAGCAGCCTGGGCAGGGTCCGCTCTTCGTTTTTTGCAACCACGCAGACAGTCACTGTCATACCTGCTCCCCCTTATCTTAGTACGGCAAACACCGTTCTTATCATCGTCCGAAAATCTCCCAGAAGGCTGTAATTTCTCAGCGCATCCAGGTTGTACTGCATCTTTTCCGGCAGCACCTGATGAATATAGACGCTGTCCACATCCTCCACTCCTTCCATCAGCTCTCCTTCGTCTTTATAAGAGATGCTGGCCTCAGAAGTAACGCCTGCCGGCAGAAGAAGGGTTGCTTTCATTTCATCTGTATAGGCTCTCACATATTTCACTACTTCCGGTCTGGTACCCACAAACGACATATCGCCGGTCAGTACATTAAAAAGCTGCGGAAGTTCGTCTATCCGGCAGCCACGGATTACCTTTCCCACACGGGTCAGACGGCTGTCATGACTCTTCGTAATCTGACTTCCCAGCTTTTCCGCATCCCGCACCATAGTCCGGAATTTGAGTATCTGAAATTTTCTTCCATACTGGGTCACTCTTTCCTGCTTAAAAAAAACAGGGCCAGGGGAATCCAGTTTAATCAGAATTCCGATTATCAGAAACACCGGCCAGAGAAAGGAAATCATCAGGACTGACAAAACCACATCTGCTTTCCTTTTCAGCCGCAGTTCCTTTTCATGCTGTTTCAGAATATCATAATATTCTTTGACGCTCTCATTTTTTATAAAGGGGGGCATGCTCTCCCAGTCTCGCATCGCGCATCCATCCTTACTGTACATATTTGCAAAATGTCTGAATTACATACTCCACCTGTTCATCTGTCAGTTTTGTGTGAAGAGGCAGAGTAATCTCATTTTCAAACTGTGCATAGGCATTGGGATAGTCCTTTATATCAAATCCCATGTTTTTATAGGCTGTCAGCAGAGGAAGGAGTTTGTAATGTACATTCGTCGCCACCCCGTCTTCTGCCATCTTCCGGATAATCTCATTACATTCTTCCCGGCTTTTCCCATTCATCCGCACCAGGTAGAGGTGCCCGCTGGACTGATGGTCCTCTCCATAATGCTGCATCAGCCGAACCGGAAGATTTTTCAGGCCTTCATTATATTTTTCTATAATCTCTTTTCTTCTCTGTTCCAGTTCCGCGTATCTGTGCAGCTGAACCAGACCCAGGGCAGCCATAATATCCGTCATGTTGCATTTATAATAGGGGGCTACCACATCATACTCCCAGGCTCCCAGCTTTGTTTTTGCCAGAGCGTCTTTGGACTGACCGTGAAGAGACAGCAGCATATACTGCCGGTACAGTTCTTCGCTGTCCATATCTTCCCTGCTGTGCCAGGTCACTGCTCCCCCCTCTGCCGTTGTCAGGTTTTTCACGGCATGGAAAGAAAACGTAGTAAAATCCGCCACCTGTCCGCAGGTCTTTCCCTTCCTTCTGGCTCCGAAGGCGTGCGCTCCGTCTGCCACCACCGCCACTCTTCCCAGCTTCTCCTGAAGTGAGGATGCAGGATGAAACAGCGCTTTTTTCTCTTCCACAATCCGGAAAATCGGATCATAATCGCACATGATTCCACCCAGGTCCACGGGGATTACTGCTTTTGTCTTTTCTGTAATCGCGCAGGCCAGCTGTCCGTAATCCATCTCATAAGAATCCGGCGCCGTATCCACCAGAACCAGCTTTGCCCCCACATGCTCTACCACACTGGCAGAAGCCGTGTAGGTATAGGCCGTCGTTACCACTTCATCTCCCGGGCCAATTCCCAGAATGCGCAGCGTCATCTCCAGGCAGGCAGTTGCGGAATTCAGACAGACCGCCCGCTCCGTTCCCGTATACGCAGCCAGTTCTTTTTCCAGCTGTTTTGTTTTCGGCCCCGTTGTAATCCAGCCGCTCCGCAGGGCGTCCGACACTGCTTCAATCTCCGCCTCTGTAATATCCGGCGGGGAAAAAGGAACCTGTATTTTTTCCATTATTCCTTCACTCCTACTACTGGTTTTTCATGACTGGCCTTTCCGAGACTTACCAGCTCTCTGTATATCGCCTCGTCCCGCTCTTTATCC
>ERZ1643251.2758-NODE-2758-length-17304-cov-5.485419_pt1 | contig 17304 bp, 14 predicted proteins | sample MGYA00579261_ERZ1643251 | MGnify/ENA primary metagenome ERZ1643251 (study PRJEB29033, sample SAMEA4952267) | chicken gut metagenome | biome: Broiler Chicken; feature: Gastrointestinal Tract; material: Caecum | place: Ireland | collected 2018 | study: Broiler...
TCGCCTGATATTCGCGCTCGAAGCTGTGCGCTTTGATCTGCTCGGCGAGCGCGAGATGCGCGGCGTCGTTCTTCGCGACAATCAGCAGTCCGCTCGTGTCCTTATCAATGCGGTGTACGATTCCCGGGCGGATGACGCCGTTTATACCCGACAGGTCGCGGATGTGCCAGAGCAGAGCGTTAACGAGCGTGCCGTCCGGATTGCCGGGCGCGGGGTGGACGACCATGCCTTTCGGCTTGTTGACGACCAGCAGGTCGGCGTCCTCATACACGATGTCGAGCGGTATGTCCTGCGGCTCGGCGTCGAGCGGTACCGGCTCGGGCAATTCAGTCTCGACCTCGTCACCGGCTCGCAGCCGGTAATTCTTCGCGGCGGGGTGGTCGTTCACGGTCACAAGCTCATTTTCGATCAGCCGCTGCGCGGCTGAACGGGTCACACCATTGGCTTCGGAGATGAATATGTCCAACCGCTTGCCGACGTCGTCGGGAGCTATAATCATGATAAATGTGGCTCACGCGCAGAGCATGGGCGTCCTTTCTCCCTTTCAGGCTTGGTGTATCAAGGTATACTACAAAAGTACGATATCAAGGAAAATAGATCGATACCATTGGCAGGGATTTACTTTTCCATAGATTGTCATGTGTTTTCGGGGATACAAATGATAATACGTATTGTCGGTCGGGTATTCTTACAGGGTGAGATATACTATCAGCTGAAAATCCGATCCGAGCGGATCTGACGTTATCTTGATTCGGTCACACAATACGGAGCAGGCGAGACCGCCTGCTCCGTTATTTACTCTGTCGTTTTCGCGGCTTTTTCCGCCTTGATGCTCTTGACCTCAGCGATGATCAGATAGAGTATGACGAGTCCCGTGCCGATTGTGATAAATGTGTCGGCACCGTTCCAGACCGCGAAATTGATTATCCGCAGGTCGACGAAGTCAACTACATAGCCGGCGACCGTGCGGTCGATCATGTTGCCGATGCCGCCGCCGCAGATCAGCGACAGTCCGGCGTAAAACAATGGGTGATAGTACTTTTTGTACCAACCGAACATGAAAATAAGCACCGCGATAATCGCGACGGTCGACGTCAGCATGAATACCCAGCGGTGATCCTTGAGCATACCGAACGCCGCGCCGCGATTCTCGACATACGTCAGGTGCAATACATCCTGTATTATCGGGAATGTGCCGATCGGCTTAAGGTATACGACCGCGAGATATTTCGTAAGCTGGTCGAGCGCGACCGACAGCGCGATCGGTATCAACCACAAAAATCTTTTTGCCATCAAATCCCGATTCAGCCCTCGATTACCGACTTGCAGCGCGCGCAGAGGTGCGAGTCGCCGTCGGCGTGAGTATCTGTCGAATACTTCCAGCAGCGGTCGCAGCGCACGCCGTCGGCAGCTTCGACAAGCACTCCGGCAATGCGGCTGTCGACGCACTCGGTGAACGCGCCGGCAGGCGCGCTTTCACTTGACAGCTTGCAGCCCGAGACGATGAACACCGTCTCAAGCTCGTCTCCGAAGCTCTCGAGCAGCTCTGTCACGTCTTTGTCGGAGGTGTAGATGGTCAGCTTCGCGTCGAGCGACTTGCCTATCTGCTTGTCGGCGCGGGCGACCTCGAGCGCTTTCATCACGTCGTCGCGCAGGTCGAACAGCTTGTTCCAGCGCGCCTCGATGTCGCTGAAGGTATATTCATCCGACGGCTTCGGCATATCGGACAAGAACACGCTGCGCGTGTCGTCGGTCGATATATGCTTCATCGAGTGCCAGATCTCTTCGGCGGTGTAGGAGAGCAGCGGCGCGATGAGTCTTGTCAGCGACGACAGGATTATATACATCGCGGTCTGCGCCGAACGGCGCGCCTTCGACTCGGTCTTTTCGACATAGAGCCGGTCCTTTGTGATGTCGATATACAGTTTCGACATATCGACTGTGCAGAAGTTCGATATTGCGTGTATGATGTTGTGGAACTCGTAGTGCTCGTAGCCGTCGTTCGCTTCGCAAAGCAGGCGGTTGAGACGCGCGAGCGCCCACTTGTCGATTTCGTAAAGCTCGTCTACCGGCAGCATATCTGCGTCAGGATTGAAATCCTCGCCGACCTTGCCGAGGTTGGCCATGATGATGCGCGCGGTGTTGCGGATCTTACGGTAGGTCTCGGACAGCTGCTTGAATATCGGGTCGGATACGCGCACGTCGACCTGATAGTCGCTCGACGCGACCCAGAGCCGCAGAATGTCCGCGCCGTATTTCTTGATTATCTCCTCGGGAGCGATCGAGTTGCCGAGCGACTTGTGCATTGCCTTGCCCTCGCCGTCGACGACCCAGCCGTGAGTCAATACCTGACGATAAGGCGCGCCCTGTCCCTTGGCTCCGACGGCGGTCAGCAGCGACGACTGGAACCAGCCGCGATACTGGTCGGCGCCCTCGAGGTAGAGATCAGCCGGCCACTGCATACCGCTCCATTTGGACAGCTCGCCGTCCTCGAGCACCGCGAAATGCGTCGAGCCTGAGTCGAACCAGCCGTCGAGCGTGTCGGTTTCTTTGGTAAAGTGAGTTCCGCCGCAGTGCGGGCATTTGTATCGGGCGGGGAGAATCTCGTCGGGCGACTTTTCAAACCACGAGTTCGAGCCCTCGGCGGCGAACATATCGGACACCGCCTTTATTGTCGTGTCGTCGGCGACCGGCTGCTTGCAGTCTTCACAGTAGAACACCGGAATCGGCAGACCCCAGTGACGCTGACGCGAGATGCACCAGTCGGCGCGCTCGTTGATCATCGAAATCATGCGGTCGTGACCCCATTCGGGTATCCACTCGACCTTGTCGGCAGCGTCGACCGCGTCGGCGCGGAACGCGTCGACCGAGCAGAACCACTGCGGAGTCGCGCGGAAGATTATCGGATTCTTGCAGCGCCAGCAGTGCGGGTAGCTGTGCGTAACTTCTTCGGAGGCGAGCAGCGCTCCGGTTTGTCTGAGGTCGGCGAGGATAGCTTCGTTCGACTTTTCGTAGTAAAGACCGGCGAACTTTCCGGCGTCCTCGGTCTGATAGCCGCGGTCGTCGACCGGAACGATAATATCGATTTTGTAGCGGCGGCAGGTGACGTAGTCGTCCGCACCGAAGCCGGGCGCGGTGTGAACGCAGCCGGTACCGCTGTCCATAGTTACATAGTCGGCGCATACGAGCACACTCTCGCGGTCGAGGAAGGGGTGCTGTGCCTTTATATATTCGAGGTCGGCGCCCTTGTATTCGGCGATCCGCTCGTATTCGTCGATTCCGGCAGCCTGCATTGTGCGCTCGGCGAGCATATCGGCGACGATGTATATCTCGCCGGATTTTACCTTGACGGCGACATACTTCTCACGCGGATGAACCGCGATTGCGAGGTTGCCGGGCAGGGTCCAGGTGGTCGTCGTCCAGATTACGAAAAAGGTCTTGTCGAGGTCGAGTCCCGACAGCTTGCCGAGGTCGTCCTTGACCTTGAATTTGACATATATAGATGTGCAGGGCACGTCCTTGTATTCGATCTCGGCTTCAGCGAGCGCGGTCTCGTCGTGCGGGCACCAGTAGACCGGCTTCAGTCCCTTGTAGATGTAGCCCTTCTTGAACATCTCGCCGAACACCTTGACCTCGCGCGCTTCAAACTTCGGGTCCATCGTCAGGTAGGGGTTGTCCCAGTCGCCGAGCACGCCAAGCCGCTTGAAGCTGTCCATCTGGATGTGGACGAAGTCGTCGGCGAATTTATGGCAGGCCGAGCGGAACTCCGAAATCGACATCTTCTTGCGGTCGAGCTTGTTCTTTTTGATTATCGCCGATTCGATAGGCATACCGTGGTTGTCCCATCCGGGAACATACGGAGCCTTGAAGCCGGACATTGACTTGTATTTATTGATGAAATCCTTGAGCAGCTTGTTCATCGCCGTTCCCATGTGGATATTGCCGTTCGAGAACGGAGGACCGTCGTGCAAAATAAAGAGTGGATGACCTTCGTTGCGCTCAAGCGTCTTTTCGTATATTTTGTCGTCGAGCCAAACCCTGCCTATCTCCGGCTCACGCTGCGGGAGGTTGGCGCGCATTGAAAAGTCGGTATTTGGGAGGTTCAGCGTTTTAGAATAGTCCTGTGGCATTTTATAAAATTCCTTTCACGCGGCAAATTTCTGCCGCGGCTTCTGTGATTTTATGGTTATTTATGATTATAAATTATATACAGTTTATATGCGATTATTTTTTCTTCTTTTTCTTCGTATCGTTGAACAGCATATCGAAATCCGCGTCGTCATTTGATTCGTCCTTTTTCGCGTCGTCCTTACCGGTGACAGTTTTGACAAAATCGAGATAGCTGTCGTCGTCGATGTCGCTGTCGGGGGTGTTTATGACGTCGTCAGACTCACGGTAGCGTTTGTTCAGCTCCTTGACCGAATCCTTGAGACCCGATTTCGGCGGCTTGGTTTCGAGCGGCTCGCGGTTGACGTTGAGCGTCGGCTCGTCACTTCCGTCAGTTTCGCTCGGGATTTTATCAAACACAATCGTCCCGCCGTCTCCGCTCGGCTGGCTATCGTCCGTAGCCTTGACGTCGGCGGGATTGAACACTACCGTATCGTCGAGCGCGGGCTCGTCCGATTCGGGCATGAAGCTGATCTCGTCGCTGCTCTCGGTGTCGTCTTCGTTGTTATTTTTCGATGCTTGCGATTCGACCGCGTCTTGAGCGCCATTATCAGCCGACTGACCACCGACAGCGCTGTCAATGTCGTCGTTGTCGATATTGTCGGTATTATTGACGCCGTCGGCATTTTTATTGCTGCCATTATTATCATTGTCGGTACTCTCGGACGACTCGTCTGTGTCATTTGAGGCGTATGCTTCGGCAATACTGGCTTTCAGCGAGTTTACCGCGCTGCGGCGCAGGGCGGCGGTATCGGGGATGTCGTCCATTTCAATGCCGTCAGTGAGCTTGTCGAGAAAGCGGATATGCTCGCTGTAACGCTCGAAGAGCTCGCTTTTCAATTCCTGCGTGTCGCGCTTGATTTCAATTAAGGTGTCGCGACCCTCTTCGATCTTGCGGTTAAAGTCTTGTAGGATAGTATTGCAGCTTGACTTCGCGGAGCGTATGATAGCTTCCGCACGCTCCTCCGCTTCGGCTTTGATTTTGGCGGCGGCGCGTTTCGCGTCGATAAGCGCGCCGCGGATCGAGTCCTCGTCATTCTTGATCTCTTCAAGACGGGCTACCGTGGCTTTGAGCTTGTGCTCGAGCTCGTCGTTTTCGCGGTACAGCTCGGTGTATTTTTCGATGATGAAATCTATGTATTCATCAACCTCTACAGAATTGTAACCGCGCATCGCACGTGAAAAGCTCTTATTTTTTAATTCGTGCGGAGGAAGCATTGCACTCATTCCTTTCTAAAATTCGCTGTATATTGTCTGTATATTGTGAATAATTATAAATTATTTATTATTGTAAAACAACTATTGATATCTGCGCGCGCGGACGACCAATCGACCGCTGCGGCGCGAGGGGGTGATGCTGTCGAGTATGAATTTACCGTTTCGGACGCCCGAGTCGCGCTTGATCGTGATCACATCGCCCTCGGAAATTGCGGAGTCGGGACTCGCGGCGGCGAAGTAATTCTGCTCGACTAGTCCACGGGAAATCAGCTCCTTCGCGCGCTCGCGCGAGACATGAGCAAGCTCCGAGACGATCGCGTCGAGTCTTGGCGAGGCTATTGTCCCGCTCTCGTCGGCGAACGAACGCTTATAAACAAAATCGTCCGGCAGAGTCGCTTTCTTCACCTTGACGCCGTCGCGACCGATGGTGCGCAGCTCATACAGGATTAGCTCGGCGGCGGCTTCGGAGCAGAACAGGTAAGCTCCGCCGTCGTCGACGAGTATATCGCCGAGCTTCGAGCGGTCAATTCCGAGCGCGGTTATTGAGCCGAGGTAATCGCGGTGGGTTAGGCGAGCGAATCCGCCGGCGTCAATGCGGAGTATTTGTATTATTTTTTCAAGCTCATCGGTCGCAGCCGCGGCGAGCTTCGACTCGATTGAGACAGGCAATCGACCGCGCGGCGGTATGGACGGAGTATCGGTCGCGTCATCAGAGCCGCCGTTCGCACTTCTGTCCGATTGTGCGGCAAATGTGGAGTTATTTTCTGAATATGCTGAAAATCCGACGCCGCCGTCATTTGTAGTATCGCCTAACGAATAGGCATAATAAGAGGGCAGGGCACAGTAGACCGCGCGCTCGGCGCCATCAAATCCGCCCCAGAGAAAGCCGATCGCGTCATTGTCGGCGAGCGTATCGACCGACAGCGGAGGCAGCAGCCCGAAGGCTTTGAGTATATACTGCTCGCGCGGCGAAAGATAACGCGAAAAAGACGGGACGGAGTTCCCGGCTCGCTTATAAAGCTCGCGGCAATGATTTACGAGCATACGCTCGCCGTCGGTCATTGACGCTTGTATCAACGCGAAATTCATTATTATAGTAAAATTACGCGATAACCGGAAGCAGCATCTGAATGACACTTAGCAGGATGAACGCAACGATGAACGAGATGTCAATAGGCAGCTCGCTCGTCGCCTCGAAGCGGTCGAGCAGGAGTCTGACCGGATATATTACCGGTTCGGTCATCGCGTACAGAAAATTCGCCAGATTTGAGTCCTCGTCAATAGGCAGCCAGGAGATAATCGCGCGGAACATCATTAATAGCTGCAAAATGCCGAGAAATACACTGACGCATTTGGTAATAACATATAAAATGCCAATCAATGATAAGCTCCATTCAGCCGCGTCGCCGGTCCGTCCGACAATAAAAGGAACAGACCGGCGCGCCGCGTCTCAGATATCGTTTGTATATATATCGGCGTTGTCGTCTTTCTGGCGTCTGTCGCGGAGCTGGTCTCCCGAGACGTCCACGTTGCAGGGAGTGATAACATATGTGTTGTTCGCGACGCGCTTCAGATTTCCGTTGATCGAATACGCCACTCCGGACAGAAAATCAAGCAGGCGGCGCGCGGTTTCCTTGCTGGTCTCCTCGAGGTTCAAAACGACGGTGCGGCGATTGAGCAGATGATTCGCGATCTGTGAAACATTGTCAAAGCGCTCGGGCTTTACTACCTTCAATTCGAGCGAGCTGCCGCTGACCTGCATACCCGAGTCGATTGGCTGCGACTGATAATCCTGCTGCGTATACTGCTGGGACTGCTGCGTCTGCTGGGACTGCTGGGACTGCTGATACATACCCTGATCGTTGAAGTCATTCTGGATCTGCTGAGTATATATATCCTGATCGTCGTATCCGGGATCGGTTTCGGGATTGATTCCCTGCTTTATTTTATCGAAAAGACCCATTTTTATGTTACCTCCAAAATTTTGACAATGAAAATTCGTGTGTATTTGAATTTATGTGATTAGCTGTATTGTATCACTGCGGCTCATTCGACCGGCTTCGGACGCTCGCCGAAAATTGTCGAGCCGAGACGTATCTCGGTCGCTCCGCACATAACGGCTTCGCGCCAGCTCGCGCTCATTCCCATCGACAATGTGTCGAAGGCTGACAAATCAGGCAGCGCCGAGCCCTCGCATGACAGGATTTCCGACTTTGCAGAGCCATTCCTGATTGAGTCGAAATAATCTCGCGTCTGACTGAAATACTTGATGTAATCGCTTCGGTCGGAGCATACCGGCGCGATTGTCATAAGCCCGCGCAGACGCAGGTTTTGGTAGCAATGCAGTCTGCCGATGAGCGTATACAGTTCTTCGGGCAGGATTCCGCTCTTGTTTTCCTCGCGTCCGATGTTGACCTCGATTAAAATGTCCATGACTTTATTATACTTTTTTGCCTGACGGTCAATCTCCGCGGCGAGCTTCTCGGAGTCGACCGATTCAATCATGTCGACCTTGTTGATTATATATTTGACCTTGTTGGTCTGAAGCGTGCCGATGAGGTGCAGCTCGGGGCGCGAGGGGCCGCGCGTGAGGTCGTCGTATTTTTGCAGCAGCTCCTGCACGCGGTTTTCACCGATCAGGTCTATGCCGAGCGTGCTGACCGCGTAGTTTATAACGTCGGCGGGAACCGTTTTGGTCGCCGCGAGAAACCTGACGTTTTTTGCCTCGCGCAGCTTTTCAAGCTCATTTCTGAATTTGTCAAGCCGCATCTTGATAAGCTCAGGGGCAAAACGTGCTTCATTTGAAGTATTCACATTGATTATCCCTTTTATATAATTATTGTGGTTAATATTAGACTATTGTATTCGATATATCAATTAATCATCTTGCCGACATACAAATCCTTGCCGCCGGTGATTATCGCGTCGTACAGACCGAGCTTTTCTCTGTAATCGGGGTCGTCCCGCACATCCTGCTCGGCGACGATATAGTAGCCGTCCAGCTCAAGCAGCACCTCGATCTGTCTGAATTCGACAATATTGCCGACGAGGATATACACGCCCTGCACCCCGTCCACAAGCCGCGCCGCCGATATCGGCACGCGGTAGCCGGTGTATGAGCTGCGGATTATCTCGACCGGCTGCATACGCCGAAACGAGAAGTCCTCGGGAATCGTGCTCGCGCGCAGCACAAGCAGAATCCGGTCGGTGCCGGTCTGCTCGACTATGCTGTCAAGCTGCATTATGACCTCGGCGTCGTTGTTGTACGGAAAGAGCACGCGGTAGTTCCAGCCTTCATTGAAATAACGCAGACTCTCACGTGTCGCCTCGCTGACGATGTACCATTCGAAGTCGGTCGCGACCTTGCCGATCGCGCGGTCAGAGTAGCTTTTCGGTGAGGACGAAACCATTGCGTCGAAGCTCTCGAACGTCAGATCGTCAACCTTGTCGGTCGTGAAAATCTGCTCGTAACCATCGACCTCGGTGTAAAAGAAGCCGGTGCTCGGTGTCGTGATCGACTCGGTTATACTGTCATATCCGGCGGCGAGAGCGTCACGCTCCTTTGTCAGCGTGTCGATGACGCTGTCATAGTTCGTTACCTCGCCGGTGATTATCTTGCGTTTGTTCAAGAGAGTCAGCAGCTCGTCGCGCCGGTTTTGCAGATTCGAGTAGCTATCCTGCTCTGTCGACTGTCGGATTGTAAAATAGTCGGTGCCAATCTGGCTGTCGATGACCGCGGCGTCGGAAAGAGACACGTCGTCGCCCGCCTGACTCTGGGTCAGAAGGTCGATTTGGTGGTCGAGCGCGACGATGCTTTCATTCGCGCCTTCATGCGAGCCGCTGTAGATATTCGCGACCGTACTGCCGACCTTGACCTTAGTGCCGTCGCTGAACAGATAACCGACGTTGTCCTCGGAAACCGCCGAGGAGGAGTATATGACCGACTCGTTGCGCAGAATATACGCGTCGAGCGAGACCGTGTCGTTTTCGGTTACGAGCACCGCGAGCTCGGTCTCAATCTCGGTCGAAAAGCTGTTTATGAAATGATATCCGAGATAGATTATAGCGGCGGCGGAAATGATTATTGATGCGAGGTGAAATACAAAATTCGCGAGGTGGTTCTTGTCGTCCTGACGAATTGTGTTTTTCCGCATTTCCGTTACCTTTCAAAGAACAGTATTTTATTTCTTAATTATATCACAAAAACCCTCGGACGTTAAGTGCTTTAGAGCATTGTTTACAATAACTTCAAAATTTTCATCGCAGCTTAGCCGCACTGTGTCGTTATATCGGTTGAACCATGTGAGCTGGCGCTTCGCGTAACGGCGGGTCGCGAGCTTTACAAGCGCGACAGCGTCGTCAAGTGACGACAATCCATCGAGATAGTCGATGAATTCTTTGTATCCGATGGCCTGAGACGCGGTCGTGCCCCGCTTCAGCCGTCCGGATTCGATGAGGTCGCGCACCTCGTCGATAAGACCGCGCTCGACCATGATATCGACGCGGCGGTCGATTCTATTATACAGCTCGTCGCGCGGACGGTCGGGCATCAGCCGCACGACATTGTAGGGCGAGGGGACAAGCCTTGACTCGTTGTCCCACTCGGTCTTGGTTTTGCCGGTCAGAAGGTAGATTTCGAGCGCGCGGGCGACCCTTTTGACGTTGTTTGGATGTATCGCCGCGGCTGAAACAGGGTCGACTGAATTCAGCCTTGACCAGAGCACTTCGGCTCCGTCTCGCTCGGCGGTGTCGAGCAGCTCGCGCCGCAGCTCCTCGTCCTTCGCCGCGGGCGAGTATTTGTTGCCGGTGAGCACCGCGTCAAGATACAGTCCGGTTCCGCCGCAGAATATAGGCAGTTTTGAGCGCGAGACGATATCCGAAACAGCCGCGCTCGCCAGAACCGCGTAATCGGCCGCCGAGAAAGGGTCGGACGGCTCGACAATGTCGATTAAATGATGGGGAACGCCGCGCGTCTCCTCCGGAGTCGGCTTGGCGGTGCCGATGTCCATACCGCGGTAGATCTGCATCGAGTCGCAGGAAATCACCTCGCCGTTGAGATGTTCGGCGATTGCCACGGCGAGGTCGGTCTTGCCGGATGCGGTGGGACCGATCACGGCGACAAGGTTGATTTTTTGCATAATGTGTTTTAACGTAATCTGTAGAATTAATGTGTTGCTTGGATTGTTGATATAATCCTGTTCGACCGGATAAGTTTATACAAATGGCTCATCCGACCACGTAACAATAATATTATACCCTTTTAAGGCTTTTTTGTCAATAGTTATATTTTTATCGATACATTAAACATAATATAAAGCACAAAAATCACCGGCGGCGATTTTTTCGTACCGCCGCTCCTTAACACAAAGCTCCTAACTTTTTAAATCCAAGCCCCACAAGCAAGTCCGCTTAATATATAAAGCACGCGTCGCCGAATGTAAAGAAGCGGTACCTCATTTCAATCGCGGTCTTGTACGCGTCAAGCATTATTTCACGGCTTGAGAAAGCCGAAACCAGCATCAGCAGCGTGCTTTCAGGCAGGTGGAAGTTGGTTATCAGCACGTCGACCGCCTTGAATTTGTAGCCCGGGTAGATGAAAATTCCGGTGTCGCCCTCGTAGGGATGTATAATACCGGCGTCGTCAGCCACGCTTTCGAGCGTTCGGCAGGAGGTGGTTCCGACCGCGATTATACGTCCGCCGCCCGCGCGTCGGCGGTTGATTTCGTCAGCGGCTTCGGTGCTGACCGAGAAGTATTCGGAGTGCATTTCGTGGTCGCGTATCGCGTCGACCTTGACCGGTCGGAAGGTGCCGAGTCCGACGTGGAGCATGACCGGAACTATCGCGGTTCCTTTTTTGCGAATCTTGTCGAGCAATTCCACGGTAAAGTGCAGTCCGGCGGTCGGGGCGGCGGCGGAGCCTTCGGTTTTCGCGTATACGGTCTGGTAGCGGCTCTTGTCCGCGAGCTTTTCGGTGATATACGGCGGCAGCGGCATATTGCCGATTTTATCGAGGATATCGTAGATATTGCCGTTTGCGTGGTCATAATCAAAAGCCACCATGCGATTTCCTCCGTCGACTGTTTCGAGGATATCCGCACGCAGCAGTCCGTCGCCGAATATAATGGTAGTGCCCGGCTTTACCCGCCTGCCGGGACGAACCATGACCTCCCAGTGATCGAGCGAGTGCTGGCGGAGCAAGACGAACTCAACCTCGATGCCGGTGTCCGCTTTCCTTCCGTACAGCCGGGCCGGGATAACCTTCGAGTTGTTGATGACGAGCACATCCTCCGGTCTTATCAGGTCGACGATGTCGTGGAAGATTTTATGCTCGAGCCTGCCGGTGCGGCGGTCGATGGTCATAAGGCGCGACATATCGCGCACCTCGCTCGGATGCTGTGCTATCAGCTCCTGCGGGAGGTCGTAATAGAAGTCCTTGGTCGTGAGTTCGGTTGCAATGCGTTCATTTGTAATCATTTGACAAAAAATAACCCCTTAATTGACTGATTATTGATTAAAATATGATTTGACAATATCGTATAAATGTGATATCATATTATTGTATATCGAGTCGTATAATGAAAATACGATTCGGTTGCGATTATATGATAGAGGCGCGTTTTCTGATCAGTACGGCAGGCGAGACTTCCGCGGTCGCCATAGCCTGTCCGAAAGGCGGAGAATGCCGAAGAATTGACGCTGCGGCAGGCGGCAGTTCTGGTCGCACGGGCGAAGAGCCATGCGACTGTCATCATTGATTTGATGGAGAGCTATCTTATATACAATAATATCCCGAAGTACCGTTTTTTGCGCCTTCGTATATATTATAGTACATGGATAGCTGGTTTTCAACCAGTTTTTTTATTTTTTATCCCGGCTATACAATGTTTCGGCAGAAAAGCGAAGCAATGAGCACAATCTGTCGGGAAATTGTATATTTTGCCGCATGAAAGGAATCTACCATGAGTAACAAGCAAACTGTATTCCGCGGTTCGGCGGTCGCTATCGTAACCCCGTTTTGTAACAACGTCGTCGATTACGACGCCCTCGGTCGACTTATCGACCGTCAGATAGAGTCGTCGACCGACGCTATCGTCATCTGCGGCACGACCGGCGAATCGTCGACCTTGACCGACGAGGAGCACCGCGAATGTATCCGCTACTGCGTGGAGCGGGCGGCTGGACGCGTGCCGGTAATCGCCGGCACCGGCTCGAACGACACTGACTACGCAATCGACCTGTCGCGATACGCCTGCGAGGTCGGCGCCGACGCGCTGCTGCTCGTCACGCCTTATTATAACAAGGCGACGCCGAAGGGGCTTATCAAGAGCTTCACCGCCGTAGCCGACGCGACTGACAAGCCGATCATTCTTTATAACGTACCGTCGAGAACCGGCGTTAATATCACTCTGCCGGTGTACAAGGAGCTGGCGAAACATGAGCGCATCGTCGCCGCCAAGGAAGCGAGCGGCAATATCAGCGCGATCGCCGAGCTCGTCGCCGAGTGCGGCGACTGCCTTGACGTATACAGCGGTAACGACGACCAGATCGTGCCGATCCTGTCGCTCGGAGGCAAGGGCGTAATCTCGGTGCTTTCTAACGTTGTGCCGCGCGAGACGCATGATATCTGTCAGCTTTACTTCGACGGCAAGACGCAGGACTCAGCAAAGCTACAGCTGAAGCTGCTCAAGCTCGCGAATACGCTTTTCTGCGAGGTCAACCCTGTACCGGTCAAGACAGCGATGGGTCTGCTCGGCTTGTGCAGCGACGAGATGCGTCTGCCGCTCTGCGAAATGGACGACGCCAACCGCGAAAAGCTGATTTCGGTAATGAAGAGCTACAACCTGATATAACTTGAATCTGTATCAAGCAATACATATATTGGAATGCAAGGAATATCGAGGAATATAAATAAGCCTTCACGAAAATAGCGATAGTCAAAGAAAGGAAGACTTTGCCTGCGCGAAGTCATGGATATAATTATGCAGGAAATCAAAATTTTGCTGTCGGGCGCGATGGGGAGACTCGGGCAGGCTATAACCGAGTCGGCGAACGAGAGCGGATGTAGAATTGTCGCCGGAATAGACGTAAATCAAACGGCGGGCGAGATACCGGTTTACCAGTCGCCGCTCGACCTCGCGGATGATATTTCGGTCGATTGTATTATCGACTGCTCGCACCACAGCGCGATCGGACCGCTGCTCGAATATGCTGTCGGGCACAACCTGCCAATTGTCGTATGCACTACCGGTCATACCGATGAGGAGACCGCGCTGATACACTCGGCAGCCGAGAAGATACCGGTGTTCTTTTCGCGGAATATGTCGGTCGGAATCAATCTGCTGATACAGCTTGCAAAGCAGGCGGCGGAAGTGCTCGGGCGCGATTTCGACGTCGAGATAATCGAGCGTCACCACAACCGCAAGCTCGACGCGCCAAGCGGTACCGCGCTCATGATCGCCGACGCCGTCGCTCCGATTCTCGGCGACGACACCGAGTACACATATGAGCGTCAGTCGCGCCGCGAGCCGCGCAGAAAGAATGAAATCGGTATACATTCGGTTCGCGGAGGGACAATTGTCGGCGAACATGAAATTATGTTCGCCGGATGCGACGAGGTTATAACTATACAGCACAGCGCGGCGTCGCGAGAGGTGTTCGCTCGCGGCGCGCTGCGCGCGGCACGCTATCTCGTCGGAAAGCCGAAGGGCTTCTACAACATGGAAACTCTTGTCAGCGGTGAATGAAAGGCTGTGTATGATGTCGGCGCCGACGCCGATTGTTTTCGCTTGGAACCGTGATGAGGTATATAAAACGGAGTCGCTTGTTGTACAATTGTACTTTAACTATATCGAATATCGGAGTGATCACGCCGTGGTTTCCGCGGCGTGATTTTTATGTTCGATTTTATCTCTGATGGTTGTCGGCATCTGTATTATTAATTTTAATATTTCCGAAAAATATTTTACGCTTGACATTATTCGACATACACAGCACGAAAATTGTGATATAATACTGAAAGTAATTGATTATCTGGAAAGGAACGGGAAATAACATGGAAAATCAAAATCAATGTAGAACCTGCGCCTTTATCGGCGGGACACCCGATGAGCAGCCTTGGGGATATGATGAAGAATATTTCGACTGTGTTATGGCTAAGACGAGAATCGCGATGATTCTGCTCGAGGTGATACGCCGCGGCTGTCATACATTCATAAGCTCGCTCGAGCAGGGAACCGAAATGTGGGCGGCTGAAGCCTGCATGGCGATACGCGATTATGGCGGCGATATTGAGCTTGTCTGTGTGCCGACCTCCGAATCGCAGGCTGACCGCTGGCATCCCGAGCGGCGCGAACGCTACTTCCGATTGCTTCAGAAATGCAGCGAGGTCATCAATTTCGACGAAGAAGATAACAACGGCGCGGATGAATACATACTTAATAACGCGGATTTGATAATCAAGCAGGGACCGCTTGGCAAACGCGCCGACTCAATATTCCACCGCGCGGTCGAATTGAAAAAGCAGATTATCGAGATATGAAAGCATAACTGCTGCACAATAATCGCGGCTGTATATAAATACATATGTGCAATACGCCATATCGCTGTCATATTGAATAGATATGCTTGATTTACTGACAAAAAAGGGTTATAATATATTTATAAATCAAATTCAGCATATCGGAGGAAAGGACGCCTTGCCGGCATTTTGGCGCGCGAGGCTTGATGGCGACATATGAAGCGAAATCTGAAAATCGCGGGAGTGCTTTGTATTATACTTGCGCTTTGCTTGATGGTCGGCTGCGCGGAGACCGGTATATTTCGATTTATCGAGGTAATCGACTCGCTGCGCGGTGCCAACGACAATACAGAAACTGAAAATTATGCCGACAGCTCGAGTGAAAGCTATCAGGATACGAGCCGCAGGTCCGGCGCACCGACCGAATCAGCTCCGAACGCGGACGCCGAGAGCTGGGCTATATACTGGTATCTCTGCGCGAGCGACCTCGAATCGAATTACGCGGCGGCTACATATGATTTATACGAGCTGCAAAAAACAACGCTCCCCGACAATGTCAATGTCGTTATACAGACAGGCGGAGCGAAGACCTGGCATCACGAAGCTGTGAGGTCGGGAGTGCTTTCTCGCTTTCTCTATAGTTCGGACGGTCTTGAAAAAATCAGCGAGCTGCCCGACGCGAGCATGGGCGACGGCGAGACCTTCGCTGATTTCATCAGCTTCTGCTTTGACGAATATCCGGCCGACAACGCGATATTGATTTTCTGGAATCACGGCGGCGGCAGCATTTCGGGCGTAGCCTTCGACGAGCTGCACGGCTACGATTCGCTTTCGCTCGATGAGATTTACTACGCGCTCGACAGCGCCTGCACACTGTCCGAATACGATCCTCCGTTCGAGCTGGTCGGCTTCGACGCCTGCCTGATGGCGACGATCGACACGGCCGCTATGCTGTCCGACGTCGCCGAATACATGGTCGCGAGCGAGGAGCAGGAGCCGACCTGCGGCTGGGATTACGACGTCTGGATACAGGCGATTGCCGACAACCCTGATATCGGCGCGGATGATGTCGGGCGTATAATCTGCGACAGCTATGCAGCCGACTGCGAAGCCATCGGCATGGCTGATGAAATCACACTGTCGGTCGTCGATCTGTCGAAAATCTGGCAGCTCGTCGTCGCATATGACAACCTCGGCTGCGAGGCGCTGAACGCCGCGAGCCGCGACCCGGTGTTCTTCGCCGAATTCGGTCGTCAGGCGCATCGGAGCGAAAATTACGGAGGCAACACCCCCGATACCGGTTATACGAATATGGTAGACCTCGGTCATCTTGTCCGCAACAGCCGCGGACTTCTGCCCGAGAACGCACAGGCTGTGCTCGACGCGCTTGACGAGTGTGTCATATACAAGGTGAACGGCCAATACCGCGGCGAGTCGACCGGACTGTCCTGCTATTATGCCTATGACGGCGATATATATGATGTTTACGAATACAGCTATGTAGGCGCGAGTCCGGCGTTCTGCTATTTATACGACTACGAGCTTACCGGAATATTGAGCGAGGAGGGGCTTGTATACGCGGATATCGACAGCGGCACACCTGTCGCTGATTTTTCGGACCAGAATGACCTCGACTACCTGCCGCTTTACTGCGACGAGGACGGCTACGCGGTGCTTGATATTGGCGGCGACGCCGCATCGCTTCTGACCGGAGCGTATATCAACCTCTGTTATATCGACATAGAGTCGGATATTATACTGATACTCGGTCGGGACAACGACCTGTTTGCCGACTGGGAGAACGGTGTGTTCCGCGACAATTTCCGCGGGGTATGGGGTACGCTTGACGGCTACCTCTGCCATATGGAGATTGTATTCGAGGGCGACGACTACAACATCTACTCGGTGCCGATTTTATTGAACGGCGTCGAGTGCAATCTGCGCGTCGCGTACAGCTTTGTCGACTGCGAGTACAGCATAATCGGAGCGCGCCGTAAAATCGACGACAACGGTATGGCGGACAAGACCTTGATTCTGCCCGAACCGGGCGACGAGATAACACTGCTGCACAGCTATATGTCGCTGTCGGACGAGGATGACAACATCTATGAATTTGAAAGCGCGACGGTTGTATACACCGAAGATACACAATTTTACGAGGGCGACATGGGAGACGGTATATACGCGCTCAACTTCGAGCTTGTCGACTTCGCTGGCGATATATATTTATCGGACTCCGCGATATTTACAATCGAAGATGGATATATTTATACCGACGCCTGACTCTGACTGCTTGTCAGAGTCGACAATAGTATTGAACATATTAAAGTGTCTATCAGTAGTTTAGGCTGATAGACACTGTATTATATGTGCATATTTCGTGTTTTAGACCAGATTTGGTC
>ERZ1643251.2759-NODE-2759-length-17298-cov-5.562547_pt1 | contig 17298 bp, 13 predicted proteins | sample MGYA00579261_ERZ1643251 | MGnify/ENA primary metagenome ERZ1643251 (study PRJEB29033, sample SAMEA4952267) | chicken gut metagenome | biome: Broiler Chicken; feature: Gastrointestinal Tract; material: Caecum | place: Ireland | collected 2018 | study: Broiler...
ACATCGACTTAGAAAGGTAGACTTCGCTAACGCGAAGTCATGGTCATAAATATGAAAAAATATATAAAGCGCCGCGATGGTCAGCGCGGTTCGATAACGGTATTGGTGACGCTGATATTGGTACCGACAATAGTCGTGAACAGCTTTTTCGTCGACCTTGCGCGGCTCAAGCTCTGGGGAAATCAGGCGGTCATGACCGCTGACAGTTACGCTTCGTCGGTGCTGTCGGTATACGACAATCTGCTCAAGGATTTGTACGGTCTGTTCGCGATATCGCAGACCGACGAGGGCAAGGAGGCGCTCGACGCGCTCGACGACTATGTAAAGTCTACCTTCAATCCGAATGAAAATACAATAACCTGGAATCATCTGAATTCGCTGCTCGGCGAGACGAGCTACAGCGGATTCATGCCATATAAAGACGCCGAGGTCGAGCTTAGCTACACGCCCTGTGACGGAGCGACGCTCGGCGATACGGCGGTGCTGTCGACACAGATCGGAGATTTCATGCGCTTCCGCATCGTGCAGGCGGTGCTCGGTGACGGTGAGTCACTGGTCGACGCTATTGACCAGATCAAAAATATGGAGAAAAACGCTGACGCTATCGACAAAAAGACCGACTTCGACGACGCGGTCAGCGACTTACTCGAGCGCGCGCGGGAATATTACGAAATTGTCGAAAAGCTCGCGCCCTATCCCGAATTCATCAAAGCAGTAAACAAGGCGCGCGACAATGCGATAACTAAATTTGACGAAATCACGAATTCGGATTCGTACAAGGTCTGGGCTGAATACGAGGGTAACAAGGAGAGCATCGACGACGCGGTCGACAAGCGGAGCAACCTTAAAAAAGGGGAGAAGCTGTCAAGCGAGGAGGAGCGGCTCTGCGAAATATACGACCGCTATTCGGCTGACAGCGAGGCGCGCAAAAATAAGCTGAAGCAGCGCTTTAACGACGCGATTGACGAGTACGAATCAAGTCTTGAATCCGACCCGGTCGACTTCGACAATTTTGACAGTCTGTGCGCCGATCTGAAGAAAAAAGCGATTGAGGTCGGGGCGAAGTATGAGACGGTGAAGAATAAACGCGACGAGCTCGAAGCCGTGCTCAATGACCCGGGCGTATCCGAGGATGTGCGAAACGGCATGAAGGAAGAGCTCAAAATGGTAGACGAGCTGTTTTCGGGTCCGAACGCCGCGCAGAATTACATAGATCTCGCTGATAAAATCGGCGAGAACAAGAGCTACAACAGCGAGAGCAAGACAAAAGCCGAGGGAAATGTAGACGCGTTTGAGGATGTGCGCGACGCGTATCTCGACCGGTTATCGCCTCCGAGCTGGGGACAGAAGATAGACCAGAACCGATATGAGGATTTCCGGCATTACGATAAGCTGAATCAGCTTTATGAATCGCTCGTCGAGACCTTCGGCAGCGGCGACGACGAGGGCGTGAAAAAGGCGAAACAGAAGAAAAAGGACGCCGAGGACAAGCTCGATGAAGCCGAGAAATCGCTGGCAAAGAACGAGGACAGCGACGCGCGCGACATTCCCGCCGAGTTCAACATGGGCAAGACCGGCTCGGTCGGCGAGTTCGCGCTGACCCGCATGATCGACACCGCGGTCAGCTACTTTGACGCGAACAGCTTCTCCGAGGCGGGGAACAAGCTGCTTCTGAAGCTGTATACCGTCGCGTATGATTTCTCGATGTTCTCGAATCGACTGACCAATGTCGAAAAGAAGTCGGACGACGACGGAGCGGCTCTGACCGAGGATGCCGGTACAACCGGCGATGAAGTGGCGACGTCGCTGACCGGATACGAGCTGTCAAAGAAGATAAACTACCTCTACAAAGCCGAGCTTGAGTATATATTCGGCGGCTTCAATTCATCCGACGCGAATCTCGCCGATGCGCGCAACAAGATACTCGCGTTCCGCGCGATTGTGAATTTTGCGGCGACCTATCAGATATCCGAAATCAACAGCGCGATCAAGGCGGTCGCAAGTCTCGCGTCCGCGATCAATCCCGCGCTCGGACTCGCGGTATCGGCCGCGCTTCGGCTCGCGGTCGCGGCTATCGAGACTTCGGCTGACTGGAATGAGATGATGGACGGCGGCAAGGTCGCGCTGATAAAGACGAAGCTGCCGCACCTCACCGCGTACGACAGCTTCAAGGATCTGATCGGCTCCGACGCCGACGGCTCAGGTGTAAACGACGCGTTTTCGCTCGGTTACGAGGATTATCTGATGGTGATGCTTGTGTTTATGACGACGACGAGCGAGATTGCCGAACGCACGTCAGATTTGATCGAGCTGAATGTCAACACCGTGCTCCAGGGTATAGGTGAGGATGGGACTTTGTCCGAGCTTCAATTTAAGATGGACGACGCGGTCACGGCGATCGACGCGAAATGCTCGGTCAAGCTCGGCTTCGCGGTAATCCCCGACTCGATGGCGCGGCAGCTGCTCGATTCGGGTTCAATGCAGACGCTGACCGAAAATTCCGAGAACACCTACACGTTCAAGGTGACTCGCGGATATTAGTGTGATGAAAGTTATCAGAGATTCAATCGGAGAAAGAGCCGGAGACATGATGAAGGCTCAGAATATTAATGCTGCCGTTGGCTCGTCGGTTTCTTGCGGGATTGACGGCGCAGCCGGCGCAAAATCCCGCGATATGGACGGCGAAAGCGGCATGATGGTCGTAGAGGCGGTCATAAGCTTTACCGCGTTCATCATGGTTTGCCTGGTCATTACCTTTCTCATCAACATATTCATGCTGCACAACAGGGTGCAGTTCGCGCTGAACTCGGCGGCGCACGAGATCGCGGCATATTCGTATGTATACGACGCGCTCGGTCTGCGCGACGCGGAGGGGACGCTCGCGTCTGACGGCGAGGAGTATACACAGCCGATCGACGACACGACCGCGCAGGTCATGGATACATTGAATCAGCTGCAGGGCGCGTTTGACGAATTCAAATCTACCGGCGAGACGGTAAGTGATATTGAGCTGTCAGCCGATTACTACAACAATGTGAAGTCAAAGCTCGACAGCCTTTCGGGCAGCGTTTCGGACACGGTCGACTCGGGCAAGCAGTCGATAAGCGACGTCAAGAATTTATTCTCAGACGGAAACTCGCTGATCGTCGGAATAATTTACATGGCTGAATCGAAGGTCGCCGACTCGGTGAAGCGGCTGATCGGTCAGGGCGCGGCGTGGGCGATGACGAAGAAGTATCTTGACGAGCCGAGCCGCGGCGCGGACGCGTATCTGCGCGCATATGGAGTCGTCGACGGCTATGACGGGCTGGATTTCAGCGGCTCGAGCCTATTCTGCGACGAGGATATGCGCATGATCGATCTGGTAGTCGAATATGATGTCGACCTGAGCTTCGCGAACTTCGTCCTGCCGTTTACGACTGTGCATATCGTACAGCGCGTATCGGTCGGCGGCTGGGTCGGCGGAGACGGAATCAAGGTAGAGGTATGACGGCGGCTGTGAAAGGAATTCGGATATGCTCGAATTAATAAGCGCGCTGCTCGGCGCACTTATCATTGCCGCGGCTGCGATACTCGGTTATCGCGGCACAGTGGCATCGGTTAAAAATGCGATCGGTCGGTCTGAAAGCGACAAGCAGGATAGTCCGTCCGGCAGTGATGAGCCGGATAGTCAGTCTGAAAATGATAAACAGGATATCCGGTCTGACAGCGACAATCAGGATAATCCGTCCGGCGGCAAATCAGATAGTCAGTCCGAAAGTGAACAATTGATCAACCGGTCTGACAGTCCAAAAGCGAAAAACCGAGCGGACGGCACTAAAAATACCATAGTAAAATCGTCTGCAATTGCAGACTCGACGGCGGGCGGCAAGCTGACGCGCTTCGGTCTGCCGGCCAGTATGATCGTTCTGACAATACTGACCTGCGCGGTTTGGATATTGTCCTCGTTTCTTCACGGATATGAGCTGTGGCGGCTTATATTCGATTTGTGTCTCTCGGTGTTTTTAACTATACTCGCCGCGGTCGACCTCGAATACAAGCGTGTGTCGAACCGTGTGCTGTTAGTTATGCTGACGGTGTATGCGCTTGCCGCCGGAGTTTATATAATCATAGATATCGAAAATGGACTCGCGTCGGTATTCGTGTCGGCGGCGGGCAGTCTGTTCGCCGGAATTGCGTTCCTGCTCTGTTATATAATCTCGCGGCGGCAGCTCGGCGGCGGCGATGTCAAGCTCGCGTTCCTGCTCGGGCTCTATCTTGGCGGAGGACGGATATTCGGCGCGATAATCTACGGCATCCTCTGCTGCTTCGTATATTCGGTCGTTCAGCTCTGCCGGAGACGGCTCGGACTCCGCGACGGCGTGCCGCTTGTGCCCTTTTTGTATCTGGGAACACTGATTACCTTTATTATAGCCGGCTGAATTGCCGGATTGAACCGGCTGAATAGCCGGATGGAACCGGTCAAACAGCCGGATTGAACCGGCTGAATTGCCGGATTGATACCGACCAAACAGCCGGATTGATGCCAGTTGATGACTGGAATGAAGCCGGCTGATGACCGTATAGATTGTATTGCTTTGATATTCAGCCGGATTTCTGCTGATTGAATATCCGTTATATTATAACCGGCTTGTTTCCGGTCGCGTCAGACGACGCAAGCTCAGTTTTGTCGGAAGGATGTAGACAAATGGCGACAAAGAAACTATTATTCATTGTAGTGCTGATCGCGATAGCCGCGGTCGGCTGGCTCGGGGCGGTGAATTCGCTGTCCAACACCGAGGAGGTTGAGGCTCAGGCGGCACTTGTTGTCGAGGCGGACGCGCTCGCTGAAAAGGAGCTGTATGTCCGTGCGATTCCGCTTTACCTCGAGGCGCTCGGTTATTCGACCGAATCGAATGACGATATTGAATTGAAGCTGCTCGACGCGTATCTCGGTTATGGCAAGACGTCGGAATACACGTCGCTTGTCGAGAAACGCGCGGCGTCAAATAAAGCCGCCGAAGACGAATATCTGACCGCGGTCGAGCTGTATTTGTCGGGAGGCGACCTTGAGGACGCGGCGGCATTATTGCGTCTCGGTATCAGCAATACCGGCAGCGAGGCGCTTATTGAATGCTATGACCAGTACTGCTATCCCTACGATATGCGAAATACGAATTACGTAGAGATAATCCCGACCGCGACTAATTCGATCATGGCGGCGTACAACGGCGTCGCGTGGCAGTATATAAACTCGAGCGGACGGGTCGCGATACCGGGCGAATATGAAGCCGCGACCTCGTTCAGCGACGGCGGCTTCGCCGCGGTCAAGTCAGACGGTCAGTATTATCTGATAACAACCGACGGCTCGAAATACGGAGTCGACGAGACCGGTCTTGAAGCTGTGTCGGGAGTCGCAAACTATGTCATCGGTCAGAAGGACGGCAAATACGGATACTACACCGCCGATTTTAGTCTCGCGTCGACCGGATTGCAATTCGACATAATCACCTTGAACGCGAACGGCCGCGCGCTCGTTTCGGACGGCGGCAAGTGGGCGATTATTTCTGACGCGGGGGAGAGCATCAGCGATTTTGTCTATGACGACGCGGCGATAAACTCAATCGGTCAAGCGTATGCCGGCGGAGTCGCGATGCTGTGCGAGAGCGGGACATGGTATATAGTCTCGACCGACGGCGAGAAGCTGTCCGCGACCGGCTTTGCCGACGCACGCGCGCCCGAGAGCAGCGGATATATCGCGGTATCGAACGGCACGAGCTTCGGATTTGTCGACCAGGGGGGCAATGTCAAGCTCGATTATAGCTACGAGGACGCGAAATCCTTCTCGGAGGGGCTCGCTCCGGTAAAGGTGGGCGGTCGCTGGGGATATATCAACGAGCGGGGAAGTCTCGTGATAGACGCGATATTCGACGACGCGCAGCCGTTCAGAAACGGTATTGCGATCGCGACCTTCAACGGCTACGCGGCGATATTGACGCTTGACGATATCGGATAAAGACAAAATACTACTATTTTATATAAATACTGCCATTCTATATGAAAGGAATCAGGATATGAAAGAGGACAGACGTTTTTCGGTACAGACCGCGGCGGACGCGAATTATCTCGACGTTGTGCCCGACGAGCCGGTGCGGCTCGACGAGTTGGCTTTGCGTATGCTTCAGGAGGATAAACCCAAGTTCTTTCTCGGACTTCAGGTGAGGACTATGAATGCTCGGATGTCGCTCAGATACCGGCTCCAAAACGCCGTATCGCTGTCGAACAGCGTCGGCGGCGCGCTGAAAAAGCGCGAATACCTGACGCTCGCGCTCGGACTGCTCACACCATTCATGAAGTGCCGCGACTGGTTCCTCGATTATCACTACATCTGTATTGATCCCCGGTTCATCCTGCACGACCGGCACAGCGACAGCTATTTGTTTGTGTATATACCCGAGGGCGGATTTTACAATGACGACAACGACATCATCTCTTTCTTTGAGTCGGTGCTCAACTATATCGACATCTCGGACGACCGTGAGTATCAGATCGATATTATGCACTATTTCCGCGGCGGCAATGTGACTCTGTCCGAGATGTGGCAGATGTTCACGACCGAGCGCGAGAAGCTCGGCACGGCGCAGAGCCAGCATACCGAATACCGTCAGCCCGCGCCAAGCCAGAATACAGTTAAGACTCAGCCGCAAAATCAGCCTTATCCGCAGACGAACAATCAAGCACCGCAGCCAAGTCAGCCGGCTGCCGATACTAACGCAGGCTCCGATTCGAAGCCGCAGAATGTGAAAAAATCGAGCTTTCTCGACAAGCTCATCGGCAAGAAGAAGCCCGAAGCGTCGCGGACCGAGCCAATGTCGCGGACCGAGCCGAATATACAGTCCAATCAGACGACTCGGAATGAATCGTCTGCCAAGGCTCAAGACAAGTCTGACGCGAATTCGGACGAAATGATCGAGGAGCTGTTCGGCTCGAAGAAGTCTAAGAAACCGGCGGTTGACACAAAATCGTCCGGCGCAAAATCGGCTGATACAGCTAAGCACGAAAAGAAATCAGGTCTGTTCGGATTTTCTAAGGTCAATTCGAAATCGGACGCAAAGACGACCAAAGGCGCAGCGAATCAAAATGGAACGTCGAATCAAACCGGCGCACCAAATTCAACCGGCGCACTGTATTCAACCGGCGCACCAAATTCAACCGGCGCGTCGAATCCAACCGCAGCGCCGTATTCAACCGGCGCAAATCCGAACGAATGGGCTAATCAGTCCGTGCCGAATCAAGGCTCGTCGAATTCCGGCTATCCGCAGATGAATGTCGGCGACGCCGGTCTCGACGAGACGTCGATTGGCGACGCCGAGTTCGAAAAGAGCTACCTCGAACTGATCGATTCGAGGTTTGACAATGTGCCGCAGCACATCGCGCTCGACTTCGACAAGCCGTTTGTCTCAATCGGCCGCCGCACCGCTGACGGACCGCAGCCCGACATCGCCTTCCCCGAGCACTGCCGCGGCATCAGCCGTATGCACGCGCGGATAGTCAAGAGTAGCGGCGGACTCGAGATAATCGACCTTGGCTCGACCTATCACACCCTCCTCGACGGAAATCGTCTTGTACCGAATATGAACTATCCGCTTAAAAACGGTATGATACTAACATTGGTCGAGGACAAGCCGGTGCGCTACCGCGTACATATCAGCAATTGAATATGAAATTCATCACTGGCTGCGCGACGTCTGCCGGCGGCTATCGGCGGGTCAATCAGGACTCGATATTCCTTGATACCAAGGAGAGCTTCGCGTTCGGCGTAGTCTGCGACGGAATCGGCGGGCTTGATAACAGCGAGCTCGCGTCGACCTTTGTCGCCGACGCCGCGGCTTTATGGTATCATGGTCTTGTCGAATGGCTCGAGCCGGAGACCGCCGCGACCGAGATTATCTTCTCGCACCTGCGCGACGCCGCAGAGGACTGGAACTATCGGCTGTGCGAATACATCCGGGGTGAGGGGCTGAGGTGCGGTACTACTATGTCCTGTATCTCACTGCTTCGCGACAGCGGGCTGATTATTCATGTCGGCGACAGCAGAATTTACCGATACCGGCGAGATTCGGGGCTTGATCAGCTGACTGTGGATATGGTGACGTCAAAAATGAGCGGCGGACGGATGAAAACTTATCTCGCGAATTATGTCGGACGGCAGGATGAGCTGTCATACCTGCCGATAGCGTTCGATATTTCGCCGGATGAGCTGTATATATTCGGCTCGGACGGATTTTACCACAAATTCACCGAGCAGGACGCGGAGCGTGTATATTATAATCTTTCACAAGGCGACTCGCCCAAAGCGCTCTGCCACGAGCTGATTTCGGCAATGATTTCGCGCGGCGAGCACGACAACATCTCGGTCGGGCTGATATTCACCCGCCGCTGACCGAAGCGTCCATCAGAATCGGAGCCGATTGAATATCACGTTTGAAAGGATTAATTGAATGAACAGAGACACGCCGTCACATATAGACGGCAGCAGCTATCGGGACAAGTCTGATTTCTACCGCAGGCTGAATGAAAACTATGATAATATAGTACAAATCAACTCGGGCGGCGGAGGTATCATTTACTCGGGCATACACAAGCGTCTCGGTCAGAAGGTCGTGCTCAAAAAGATACGCACCGACCGTGTGAATCTGATAAGCAAGGATCTTGAAATCAAGGTTCTGCTCAATCTGAAGCACACATATCTGCCGCGGATACTCGACTTCTGGTCATACAACGACGAAGTCTACACGGTGATGGAGTATATCGAGGGGAAGTCGCTCAAGGAGTGTATCGACGAGGGAAGGCGTTTTTCAGAAAAAGAAGTGATACGTCTGACCCGACAGCTCGCCGAAGTGTTGAAATACCTGCATGAATCGTCATTGCATATAATCCACGGAGACATAAAGCCGGCGAACATTATGCTCACCCCCGAGGACAACATCTGTCTCATAGACTTCAACGTCTCGGTGCTGCAGAGCGAGGGCATAGACAGCACTATCGGCTACAGCGACTGCTATGCTCCGGTCGAGCAGCTGATCGCGTGGATCGATCATCGGACGAGCCGTCAGCCTAATAATGCAAGCACAATAAACCCGCGTCCGGATAAAACGCATATTGACGCTGACGCAATTACAGCAGACAATGACGACGAGCGGACGATGATCGACGATGAGGGTACGGTGATCGACGATGAGCGGACGACAATCGACGATGAACGGACGGCAATCGACGACGAGCGGACGGAAATCGACGACGAGCGGACGGAAATCGACGACGAGCGGACGATGATCGACGACGAGCGGACGGAAATCGACGACGAACGGACGGAAATTGACGACGACATACAGGTCGATTTCGACAAGCTCGCGGACGAGCTTGTAACTGCTGACAGCAGAGCTGTCAGCAAGTCAAGCCAACCGTCTGACAGTCAGCGACAGACCGCGCCGCGATCTCGAACAGCAGGCTCGGCTATTCCGACAAGTTCATCCGCGCCCTCGGCGGCAGTCGCGCCCGCGAACTCCAGAGCCGCGACACTTGCTGACGCTGCCGCTCGTATGACAAAGAAATACGGACATCCGAAAATCGACTACTACACCGACATATACAGCGCCTGCGCCACGATGTATCAGCTGCTCTGCGGACACAAGCCCAATCCCTGTTATGAGCAATGTCAACCGATTGAGAAATATCTGCCGGGCGTGAATGAAGCGTTCGCGCGCATAATTGAGCGCGGCATGAATCAGGATCCGTCGAAGCGGTATCGCTCGGCTGATGAGCTGCTGCGCGCGCTCGGTGTGCTCGCGAAGTCCGACCGGAAATACCGCCGGATGCGCGTGACTCAGGATATCGTTGTAATACTGCTGTTTGTGGTATTCGCGCTCGGAGCTCTTGCCGCGTATCAGGGAGGTCGGATGAAGCTGACAACGCATTCGAACGAGGTCGTCAATGAAGCCTATTCGCTTTATGAATCGGGCGATTACACTTCGGCGGTAGAGCTGCTCGAGGGCGATATTCTCGAATACTCCTGGCTGTATGACAGCCGCAGCGTCGCGGACGCGTATTACATAATCGGCAGCTGCCGCCTATCGGAAAAGGATTATGTCGGCGCGGTCGAAGCCTTCCGCAGCGCTATCTTTACCGACAGCGCGACCTCCGACTACTACCGCGACTACGGCATCGCGCTCGCCCTCTCGGGCGATACCGACCGCGCGTCCGAAGCACTGCTGCAGGCCGAGGCGCTCGGGTTGGCTGACGACAGTATGCTGCTGCTGTCAGGCGAGATCAACGCTGCGAGGGGCGACTTTGAAGCCGCAATCGCCGACTTTATAAATTGCCTTTCGGCGAGCGACGACCGTATGATACTTGTGCGCGCCGGAATTCGACTTGACGAGCTGCTTTCTGAACTCCAGGACGCGAGCCGTGCTAATTACGATTATCGGATAGGTCTGATGCGCGACTTATATGAGCGCGTCATGACCGGCGACAAGCCCGACGCGACCGCGCTGATGCTTGTCGAACGGCTCGCGCAGCTGTATATCGACGCGGCTGAATTTACCGGCGACGGCAGCTACGACGAATCGGCGATCGAATTGTACGATATAATCATCGATTCGGGCTACGCGTCGCTCACCGAGCACATCGGCAAGGCGGTATGCTTACAGCGGCTCGGCAGATATGACGAGGCGCGCGAGCTCCTGCTCGACACTGCCGAAAGCTATCCGGACGAATACGAGATTTACAAGCGGCTCGCGTTCCTCGAAGTCGATTATCAATACACGCTCGATATCGAAAGCCGGAGCTATGTCAAGTTCGCCGAGTATTACGAAATCTGTATGTCGCTTTATGAGCGGCTGGGCAATCCGGGACAGGACGCCGAAATTGCGATACTCGAAGCGACCTACAAGGACGCGGTCGACAAGGGTTGGATATGACACGCGGTAAAGCAGGCAAAATACCGGCAAGAGCCAGCGTGATATTCAATCGAGACTGACGAAATATCAGCAAGAGCTGAGTTTGATATTATATATAACGTAATACACATTTATTAGCAATGAGGGCTGTATATGGAAAATCTGCTATTCTACGGCGGAGTTGGCGCAATGTCAGTATCGCTGCTGCTTTTGATAATACTGCTGCCGGTGTTCGCGCACCGACGGAAATCGCTGCTTCGCAGGATTGAAAACGGCGACGTCGAGCCAACGCGCCGCAAGTGAGCTTCGGTCAGAACAAGGCTGTGACCGGACGAATTGATCGAAAGGTTTGATATACATAGTGAAGAAGCTGTTTTGGCAGCACAAGCTGCTGTTTATTCTACTCCCCTGCGTTATACTGCTCGCCGTCGCAGCGTTCATAATCGCCTCGAGGGTTAACGCAATGCGCGAGGTTGAAGCGCTCACGACCGAGGGCAACCGCTACCTGTCCGAGCTCGATTATGAACGCGCGATAGCCTGCTACGAGCAGGCGCTGCTGATCGACGAGCGCAATCGCGAGGCGAACCTCGCGCTCGCCGAGTGCTACGAAATGACCGACCGCGACACCTACGCGCGTTTGGTATACGAGACGATGATAAGCCAGCGTCCGAGTGACGCCGAGGCATATACGCGTCTTGCCGAGCTGTATATACGCACCGGCGAGCCGGAAGCCGCAGTCGAGCTTATGGACAAGGCAGCTGAAAAGGTGAAGCCCGACGAGATCACCGAAATCTACCAGCTGACCCACCCGAGCGCACCGACCTTCAGCTGCGCGCCGGGCAGTTATGATGAGCGGATCAAGCTCGAGCTTGTCTCGGAGGATGTCCTGCCGAGCGCGATTTACTATACGCTCGACGGCAGCGAGCCGACGATCGAGTCGCAGCTTTATGACGCCCCGTTGATACTGAAAAACGGCGCGAATCAAATCAAGGCCGTGTCGATAAATTCGTCCGGCTTTGTCAGCGAGGTCGCGGTCGGCGACTATCAGATCAATATTGAAGATATCGCGGTCGACCTTGCCGACGAGCAGCTCGAGGTGATCATCCGAAATGAACTCGAAATACCGAATAACGAGCCGATATATAATGACGATATTGAACAAATCACCTCGCTTGTGATTATCGGCGGCGGCTACTATAGTATAAACGGCGACGATAACATCACGTTCGACGGCAGTGGATATTCGGTTAACGGCTCATATCGCGCGGTAAATCAGTCGGACGGTAAAGTCAAGACCCTTTCTGACATCGCCGATCTGCCGTTTCTTGAGACCTTGGTCGTCGCGTATCAGAGCGACCTCGATATATCTGCGCTCGCCGGTTCGAAGTCGATTCGCGAATTGTCTCTGATCGGAGACTCGCTCGAGGACTCGGATATCGCGTCGCTGTCCGGACTTGTCGAGCTTACCGATTTGAGTCTCGGTTGGAATAATCTTAAGAGTCTGACGGCATTGTCGAGCCTTAGCAAGCTAACGTCGCTGTCCTTCTGGGGCAACGCGGTGCGCGACCTTGCGCCCATCTCAAATCTGACCTCGCTCGAATATCTCGACTTCACCGACAATAAGGTCACTGATGTCACGGCAATTTCGGGGCTGACGTCACTTGTCGAGCTGTGGATGTATGACAACGCGGTGACGTCAATATCGCCGCTTGGCGAGCTGGAATCGCTCGAGGTGCTGATGCTGCGCGGAAATCCGATTGGCGACCCCGAATCGGTGCGTTCGATTTATCCGCACCTTGTCCGAATTGACGTCGACCTTTTGGGTCTCGGCGACAAAGACTGACACAGGAGGGCGTCATGGAAAAAAAGCAACACAATGACAAAGCCGCGAAGGATACTGCCAAAAACGGTATGTCTAAAAAGAAAATAATATTGCTTGCCGCGGTGATTATCGTGGTCGTAGTCGCCGGCATAATCGCCGTGACAGCGCTGATCGGCGCGTCGCAGATGAACAGCTACATCGCGGAGCAGAACTACGTCGCGTCAAAGCTCATCGAAACCGGCGATTATGAAAAGGGAAGAGTGCTCGCGCTCAAAAGCGACAATACACGTTCGAATGATATTGCCAAGGAGCTGATACTGCTGTCAGCCGGATTTCAGGCTGACGCCGGAGCTGTCGAGCTCTACGCTGAGCTTTACTCGGACGTCGGCAGCGAGATAGTCGAAGGCGTATACGACCTTTTCTTCGGTGAGAATGAAACCGCCGCCGGAGAGGACGCGGACCCGAGTATATCTGTATCGGCGTCCGGCGAGCTAACCGAGGAGCAGCGCAGTCAGTTGATGTCAATGCTGCTCAAGGTTCAGCAGAAGATAAAGGTCAAGCGCAATGTCGCGACCCTCCAGGCGCTGGTCGACGCGTATGCGTCGCCGTCGCTGTCCTTGCCCGAGTCGATACAGAACGACGCCTCGCCGTTAGCCGGACAGATACGCATTGAGCACGCGGTTCAGAACCGCGATTTCGACGAGGCGTATGAGCTTGCCGAAAAGCAGCTCGGTTTTGACGACAGCTTTTCGAGTCGCGCCCTGCTCGCCAATATCGCCGCGACCGGCGAGCTGTCCGCGATGCGCGGCGAGAACGACGTCTCGTCAAAGCAGCGCGAACAGGTGGCTTCGCTTCGCAGCGAAATGTACGAGCTGATGAACGAGCGCGACGCGCTCTATCAAAACGGCGACGAGATTGACGACAAAGCCGAACGCAGTCTCACAAGCGAAATCGAAAAGCTGAACGAGCAGATTGAAGCGCTGAACGACGAGATATACAGCGAACCGATAAAGCGCGCGATCAACTACATCGAGACGACGACTCCGTTAAGTCAGCGCGGCGACGGCGCGTATAAGCTCGAGCTGGCGTTTCTCTATTATAATTCGGGAAATGTCGAAGAAGCCGAAAAGCAGCTTTACGACGTGATTTCGTCGTCAGACACCGAGGACGACACGCTTTCCGGAGCCATCAAGGACTTGGCGAACAACTACATCAACCGAACCTCGACAAACGATTCGTATCAGCTGACAGTCATCTGGCAGCGTGTGTGCGAGCTGATGCACTTCATTAGTATTGACGAATATTTCGAGGACGAGTTCTATAATTTCTTACTCGATATACTCGAGCAGTTCTACCGCGGTCTGATAATCCGCGAAATTGACACATCCGATTATCCGATAATCCGGGTCAGGGTCAACGTATCTTCCGATGAGGAAATAAAGCTCCGCAAGAGCGACTTCATGCTCGACGACATGGGGCTGCGGCTGAACAGCTTCAAGCTGGTCGACAGCGATATTACGGTTGACGAGGAGCTTTCGGTCATGCTGGTAATCGACCGAAGCGGCAGTATGAATGGCACACCGCTCGACGATACGAAAGCCGCGGTGACAAACTTCATCAAGAGTATGGACGACAGCACGAAGCTCGGTCTGGCCGCGTTCGAGTCGAGAGCCGAATTGTTGTCAGAGCTCGGAGAGTCGCGCATGAATATCCTGCTCGCGCTCGATTCGGTCAGCGCTACCGGCGGTACGAGCATCCGTTCGGGACTCGAGGTCGCCGGCGAGGAGCTGGCGAGTGTCAGAGACGGCAGGAAGATCATAATTCTGCTGTCAGACGGCGCCGACGGCGACGCGGCTGGAATCGACGCTACGCTCGAATGGCTGAATACGCAGGGAATCATCGTCTACACGATAGGCTTCGGCGGCGCGGATTCGGCATATTTGAGCAAAATCGCCGAGAGCTGCGGCGGAAAGTATCTGTCCGCCGACTCGTCGAAGGTTCTGTCCGAGATATATTCGGACATCGGTCGGTCGATGACCAACGACTACATTCTCGAATTCGAGGCGGTTACCGACGTCGAAAATTACAGCCGTGAGCTCAAGATTTATTCGAAGAAGATCGGCAGCGAGGTCACGAGCGAATATCATGTCGGCGTGAAGTATGACGACATCATCGCCGAGGACGGGCAGCCGCCGTTGTTTGACGCGTTCAGGCAGATCGGCGGTTCAGCCGGATGAAGCGGAATAGTGAGGGGATAAGATGAGTAAAACTGAAAATAACCAAGGCGGTGCGCGCGTCTCGCTAAAGACGCGCGTCAAAACCGCGGCACTGTATATTCCGTCGCTGCTGCTTGTAATCGCGGGGGTGTATATGTTCGCGAACACACGCGGAACGCGGCTGCTGTTTATATCCGCGTCGCTCGGACGAGTCTATCGCGGCTGGTGGATATTTCTGATAATCGCGGCTGTCTGCTTTATTGCCGCGTTGATTTTAGGTAGGATTATCCGAAAGGCTGACAACGCGGCGCTGCTCGAAGCCGGTGAGGAGAAGTCGCTGCTCGCCGAAGGCAAGAAAAAGGCGAGTGAATCGGCTGACAGTAAAGCAGCTGACAGTAAATCGACTGATATCAAACCTGTTGACAGCAAACCGGTTGACAGCAAATCGACTGATATCAAACCTGCTGATATCAAACCGGTTGACAGCAAACCGGCTGACATCAAGTCGGCTGACAGCAAATCAGCTGATAATAAATCAACTGACAGCAAGCCGGTCAAAGACATCGACAAGCAGATAGCCGAGATTGACCGCGAGTTCAGCGAGCTGGGAATTGACACTTCTGACGGCAAGGACACAAAAAGCAAGAAGCCGACCTTGTTTTGCCCCGAATGCGGCGCGAAGCTGGTCGAAGGCGCGGCTTTCTGCATGAAGTGCGGCAAAAAGCTCGGGTGAAGCCGGATGGTGTCTTTAGGAAATAGCTTGTCGGCACAAGGTTGTGGTAAATAATGGTATACACGATAACTAAGCTCGTGTCCGCGTTTGCGTTTGGGCTGGTCATCGGTTGCTATCTGAACACGCTCGAATATAGGCTGAGGGCGGATGTGAGATTGTTTGACAGCAGCTGCTACTGCACGAGCTGCGGCGCACGCCTGCGTCTTGCCGACCAGATTCCGGTGATAAGCTACCTGCGTCAGCGCGGCAGGTGCCGGAGCTGCGGAGCGCATATCGGACGCCGTTACCCTATCGTTGAGGCGGGAAGCGCGCTTTTATATCTCGTCTGCGCGGCTGTGATTGATAATGTCCTTGTTTTTTATTTCACAGCTACGCTCGCCGGAATCCTGTATGTCACTGTCTCAATACTGCTGCGCGGAAAATTCAAGCTTACGCGCAAGTACGTTCTGGGTATATTCAGTCTGATAGGGCTGAATATCCCCATCATGCTCGGGATGTCAATAATCGCGCTCGAATCGGCAGTCAAGTGAAAGACCTCAACGCACAGACAAATCGACGTCGACTGTGACGATCAGGTCAACATGACTCCTGCGTACCTTTGCGATTTGTTATATGTCGTCACAATACGCTCAAAATTTATATGAAATGACCGTTTAATATAGTCATACGCAAAATAAGCCAAACAGATTGTTTGTATTTACAGAAAATTCAAAAAGAAAATTGAATTTTGCTATTGACAAAACGCCTGAAATATAGTATAATTAATCTGTACTAAAAAGGTATGAATTGAGGTGCCGCGAATGAGAATCACTCAGGAGGCGGATTACGCTCTGCGTATAGTTACCGAACTCGCCTGCCTTGGCGGCATCGAGGATTCCAAGACTATAGCGGAAGCGGTCAACGTTCCGGAGAGGTTTACGGTCAAAATCATGCGCAAGCTGGTACTTGACGGTATTATTAAGTCGCATAAAGGCGCGTCGGGTGGATATGAATTGTCCGTCCCGCCGACCGAAATCAGCATGAAGCGTATTGTGGAGCTTATCGACGGTCCTTTTGAAATCACTCGCTGTCTTGATTCGGACTATGAGTGCTCAAAAAATGGCGACAATAAGAAATGCTGCGCGTTTCATTGCATATTCGGCAAGATCAATCACAGTATCAGCGAAAAGCTCGATTCGATCACTATCGACATGATTTTGGACGACAGTCTCGGGATCGAGGATATTTTAGCAAAAATATAACATAAATTTATGGAGGATTATAAAAATGGCAAAGTTTGTATGTACGGTATGCGGTTATGTTCACGAGGGAGACGCTGCTCCTGAGCAGTGCCCCCAGTGCAAGGCTCCGGCTTCTAAGTTCAAGAAAGTCGACGAGACTTCGATGACTTGGGCGGCTGAGCACACTGTAGGTGTGGCTCAGGGCGTTTCCGAGCAGATCCTCGAGGGTCTTCGCCAGAACTTCACCGGCGAGTGCACCGAGGTCGGTATGTATCTCGCTATGGCAAGAGTCGCTCACAGAGAGGGCTATCCGGAAATCGGTCTCTACTGGGAGAAGGCAGCGTATGAAGAGGCTGAACACGCCGCTAAG
>ERZ1643251.2760-NODE-2760-length-17294-cov-5.628169_pt1 | contig 17294 bp, 15 predicted proteins | sample MGYA00579261_ERZ1643251 | MGnify/ENA primary metagenome ERZ1643251 (study PRJEB29033, sample SAMEA4952267) | chicken gut metagenome | biome: Broiler Chicken; feature: Gastrointestinal Tract; material: Caecum | place: Ireland | collected 2018 | study: Broiler...
GGACCGCAAGGTCATCCCCAGCCCGAAGGTGGCTACCTACGACCTGAAGCCCGAAATGAGCGCCTACGAGGTGGCTGACGAGTGCAAGGCCCGCATCGAAAGCGGCAAATACGATGTCATCATCCTGAACTTTGCCAACTGCGACATGGTCGGCCACACCGGCGTCTTTGAGGCTGCCGTCAAGGCGGTGGAAGCCGTGGACAAGGCTGTGGGCGAAGTGGTGGATGCCGTGCTGGCCCAGGGCGGCGTGGTCTTCCTGACCGCCGACCACGGCAATGCCGAAAAGATGAAGAACCCCGACGGCAGCGCCTTCACTGCCCACACCACCAACGTGGTGCCCTTTGCGGTGATCGGTGCCGGCGATGTGAAGCTGCGTGAGGGTGGCTGCCTGGCCGATATCGCCCCCACTATGCTGCCCTTTATCGGTCTGCCTGTTCCCGAGGAAATGACCGGCAAGAGCATCATCGTGGAGTAATTCCATAAAATTTTTGCCGCCGCATCGTACAGGTGCGGCGGCTTTTGCTTTGCCAGGGAGCAACGGGTCTTGTGCTTTTGGACGGAATAGGGTATAGTAGTAACAATCTTTTGTACAGGAGAATCTTGCCACATGACAAAACGTTTGCAGGCCCTGCGCCGCCGTCCGGCGGTGTGGGTGCTGTTGTTTTTGGAACTGCTGGTGGTGTTGGGGGCCCTTTGGGCTGCCCTGCAGCCGGCAGCTGTTTATACCTTTTCCCCCGACCAGTGGGAGGTCATCGCCACCCAGTCCCAGATCGGATACGATGAACAGGGGCGTCGGGGCGTCACCGAGATGACCGACGGTGAACCCATTCTGCAGACGCCGGCCATGTCGCTGCCGGCGGGCCACTACCGGGTAACACTGGACTACCGGTACGAGCCAGGCCGGACAGCGGAAGGGGTGGAGCGCCGCTCCAGTCTGTATTTCACGGCGGAGGAAAACCTCTCGGTCAGCGGGGAACGGGCCTGGATTGATGTGCAGGCCCAGCAGGATACGGTGGTGCTCAATGTGGATTACGCCAGCAACACCGTGCGCCTGGTGGCCGATAACGATGGCGGCATCTTTACCATCGGTACGGTGGAAATCCGGCAGGATAAGGTCTATGCCTGGGCCTGCGTGGCGGGCTGGGTGGTTCTGTTTGCACTGTTGAATCTGGCCGTGGCACGGTTGGTGCCGGCCAGCCCCTGGGCACTTCCCGACGCCGATTTGCGGGGATGCCTGTGGCTGCTGGCAGGCGTCACCGTGCTGGCCTGTGTGCCGCTCTTCATGAACGGCGGTGGTGCCCAGGGGGCAGACTGGCGGTTCCATCTTTCCCGCATCGAGGGCATTGCCAACGGTCTGCGGGAGGGCCAGTTCCCGGTGCGGATCTACAGCCAGGCCAAGGACGGGTACGGCTATGCGCCCTCTCTCTTTTACGGGGAATTGTTCCTCTACTTCCCGGCGGTGCTGCGGTTGCTGGGCATGAGCGTCCAGGGCGCCTACCGCACCTATGTCATGGTGGTGCAGGCGCTGACGGCGGGCATCTCCTTCTTCAGTTTTCGGCAGATGTTCCGGCACAATAAAACGGCACTGCTGGGCAGCATCCTTTATATGATGGCGCCCTACCACATTTACAACATCTACTGGCGCAGCGCGGTGGGGGAATATACCGCCCTGGCCTTTCTGCCGCTGATCCCGGCGGCGCTCAGCCTGTTGTATGCGCCGCAGCGGCCGGATGCACGCAGTGCCCGCTTGGCCTGCGGGGAACTGGTGGTGGCTTTCGGCGCCCTGGTGCAGACCCACATCATCTCGCTGGAGCTGGCCACCCTGGCCACGGCCATCTTCTGCCTGTGGCATTTCCGCCGCACCTTCACCCGACAGATCCTGCGGGTGTGGATTACGGCAGCGGGACTGGTGATCCTGCTCAATCTGTGGTTCCTGGTGCCCTTCCTGACAATGATGACCAGCGGCATGTACAACAGTATGTATGGTGGTGCCAGCTTTGCCGGTGGTCTGGCTGTACAGAAAAACGGTCTCTGGCTGTCCGAGTTGCTTACCTGGCGGTCGGACCACAACAGCATCGGGGTGGTGCTGGTGGCCGGTGCGGTGGCGTTTGTCTGGTGTTGGCTGACCCAGGGCGACAAGATGCCCCTGCGGGAAAGGAAAATCGGCTGGTGGTCAGTGGCGCTGGGGGCTCTGGCCTGCTGGATGTGTACCAATACCTTCCCCTGGGGAATCCTGGGGGCACTGCCCGGTGTGGGACGGCTGCTGCTGGCCATTCAGTTCCCCTGGCGGTATTTCTCACTGGCCACCCTGCTGCTGGTACTGGCCAGTGTCTGTGCGGTATCCGCTTTGCGGCGGGGACGGTATGCCCAGCCGGTGGCGGTGCTGCTGCTGTCGGCCTCCCTGCTGGGCACGGCCATCTTCTACCACAGCTATCTGCCCACCGTGGATACCTCCTACCTGGGGGACAGCAGTCAGCTGATCTATGCCGACAATAAGATCAGCAATATGTCCTGGTACTATGACGGTCTTTACCTGCCCGATGGGGCGGTGGAGGTGCAGGACGGTTTTGTCTATGACACCGCCGTCACCACGGTGGAGATTGCCTCGCTGGAAAAGCAGGGTGGTGTGACGATCCTGTCCTGCAGTGAGGTCAACGGCACCACCGGCTACGCCGAACTGCCGTTGCTCTATTACCCCGGCTATACAGTGGTGCAGGGGGAAGGCACGCTCTTCAGTACCGCCAACGGCATGGTGGGGGTAGCGGTGCCGGCCGGTTACACAGGGGAAATCTCGGTTGCCTACCAGGAACCCAAGCGCTGGCTGGCAGCCGACCTGGTGAGCCTGGCCGCGCTGGTGGCACTGGCAGGCGCTTTTGGATACAGCCGCAAGAAAAAGAAGCAGTAAAAAATCCCGGGCGTAAGCCCGGGATTTTTTGGCTGCAGGATCAGGCGCCGGACAGGGGAACCAGCAGCGCTGCCGCCACATAGAGCAGGTACAGTGCCAAGCAAAGAATCCCTTGCCAGCGGAAGAGCCGGCGGCATAACAGGGGGGGCAGCAGCAACACCAGAGCGATGGCCGCGCAGACCGGCAGATCGTAGTGGCGGAACTGGGACCCGAAGGGCAGACGCTGGCGGTACATCAGGCTGGAGATGGGCAGCGCCAGGGTCAGATTCAAAATGGCGCTGTTCAGCAGCTGGACCGGCAGAGTGCTGGGGGGATAATACCGGCACCGCATGGAAAACCGTTTCCATACCGAGCCCAGGGGATGGTCCAGCGCGTCGGCCAGCAGCGGCAAACAGAAACCAAAACTGATTAAAGTGGCTGCCCACAGGGCCTGGATGGTGCCGGTCAGGTTGGCCAGCGAAGCGGCGCTGTACACCAGCGCCTGGGAACCGCCGGCCAACAGTCCCAGCCCCAGGATGACCCCGGCCAGGTTCTTCAGAGCGTTGCCCACATTCATCACCGGGAACGCCATGGTGTGGGCGGTGTACCCGTAGGTGGCGCTGGCGTCATGGGGCGGGGGCATTTCTGCTGAATCGGGATCCGCCGTGGAAGCCAGCGAAACGCCCTCCCCGTAGATGAAGTGGTGCTGGTAGACGATGCTGATCATCACAAACAGTACAAACAGGAACATCAGCAGTCCGGTGCCGGTATAGCTCAGGGTGCCGTCCCGCACAAAGATTGCCAGCACGGCCACGGCGGCCAGCAGCAGCAGCGCCTTGCGGCAGAACTCTCCCCGATCCACCGTCACTTCATGCCGGGGATTGAGCAGGCAGACCGACAGGGCCAGCCCCAGGTTCGCCACGGCACCGGCCAGCGCCGTGCCCACCGCCAGGGAGGTGATGGAAAGCCCGGCCGCCAGAAATGCCAGCATCAATTGGGGCAACGCCAGGCAGAAGGGGGCCACGGTGCCGCCCACCACCCACATGGGTAACCCGCACAGGGCGCAGCACCAGGTGGTGCAGCGCCCCGCCAGACGGCTGCCCACGGCGGTCAGCAACAGGCCCAATCCATAAACCAGCAATGTCAGTAGGAAAACCAGCATCTTCGTTTACCTGAAAAGGGCAGCGCATAGCGCTGCCCTTGTGTGTTTGTAATCAGTATGCAATGCCCCAGACGACCATCTTGGTGGCGGGTTTGCCGCACACCGGGCATACATCGCTCAGGTGCTCCTGGGCAAAGGGCATGCAGCGGCTGGACAGACCGGCCTTTTCCTTCATGGCTTCCTCGCAGGCCAGATCGCCGCACCACATGGTCTTGATGAACCCGGTGGAGGCTGCAGCCTTCTGCTGGATCTCCTCCATGGTGGTGGCGCTGGTGGTACGGGCCTCGCGGTTCTTCAGGGCGCGGTCGTACAGGTCCTTCGCCAGGGCATCCAGCGCGGCGGGAATGGCCGTGGCCAGATCCTCGAACTTCACGAACTGCTTTTCGCGGTTGTCGCGGCGGACCAGTACGCACTGGCCCTGCTCGATGTCCCGGGGGCCCACTTCCAGACGGATGGGCACGCCCTTCATCTCCCACTGGGCAAACTTCCAGCCGGGCTGCTTGTCGCTGTCATCCAGCTTGACACGGGCGTATTTGCCGATTTCGCTGGCCAGTTCCCGGGTCTTTTCCAGCACACCGGGTTTATGGGCGGCTACCGGCACGATGACCACCTGCACGGGGGCGATGGCCGGCGGCAGAATCAGGCCGTCATCGTCGCCGTGGGTCATGATGATGGCGCCGATCAGGCGGCTGGACGCACCCCAGCTGGTCTGGAAGGGATACTGCAGCGTGTTGTCACGGCCGGTGAAGGTCACGTCGTAGGCGCGGCTGAATTTGTCGCCGAAGTAATGGCTGGTGCCGCTCTGCAGGGCCTTGCCGTCCTTCATCATCGCCTCGATGGTGTAGGTGGCTTCGGCACCGGCAAACTTTTCCTTGTCGGTCTTGCGGCCCTTGATGACGGGGATGCACAGATCATTCTCACAGAAGTCGGCGTAGCAGTTCAGCTGCTGCTCGGTTTCGGCCTCGGCCTCGGCGGCGGTCTCGTGGATGGTGTGACCTTCCTGCCACCAGAATTCCCGGGTACGCAGGAAGGGACGGGTGGATTTCTCCCACCGCACCACGCTGCACCACTGGTTGTACAGCATGGGCAGGTCACGGTAGCTGTGCAGCACATGGCTGAAGTGGTCGCAGAACAGCGTCTCGCTGGTGGGGCGCACCGCAAGGCGCTCCTCCAGGGGTTCGCTGCCGCCCATGGTGACCCAGGCAACCTCGGGGGCAAAGCCGTTGACCAGGTCGCCTTCCTTTTTCAGCAGGCTTTCGGGCATCAGCATCGGCATTGCCACGTTCTCATGGCCGGTGGCCTTGAAACGGGTGTCCAGATTCTTCTGGATGTTTTCCCAGATCGCATAGCCGTAGGGGCGCAGCACCACAAAGCCCTTTACGCTGGAATACTCCACCAGCTCGGCCTTGGTGCAGATATCGGTGTACCACTGGGCAAAGTCGACCTCCTGGGCGGTGATCGCTTCGACCATTTTTTTCTTATCGCTTGCCATGTCTACTCCTTCACATCGTTGGGCCGCAGAAAATTACAGCCGCTCCTCCAGATAATTGACCACATCGCCCACGGTGTGGAAGTTTTCAATGTCTTCGTCGGGAATCTCCACGCCAAATTCGTCGGACAGCGTGGTGATCATGTCGATGACGTCCAGGCTGTCGGCACCGAAATCGTTGACGATGTCACTGTCGAGGGTGATCTTTTCGGGCTCGACTTCCAGCTGGTCGGCCAGGTAATCGCGGATACGCGCAAAAACTTCGGAATCCATAGGTTTAACTCCTTCTGCAAACAAATATTCATTAAATATATAGCGTATCTGTCCAAGGATGTCAAGGGGGTGGGGGAAAAATGGGCGCAACGCCTGCCGGTGTTGAAACCGGGCCCGGCCGCATACTTTGTTCGGGGGAGTGTGATGCTATGAAACTGCAGTTTACCAAAATGCACGGGGCCGGCAACGATTACATTTACCTGGATTGTCGGCATGGCGAAATGCCACCGCATCCGGAGCAGCTGGCCCGGGAATTATCGCGCCGGCATTTTTCGGTGGGGGCCGACGGACTGATCTGTATCGCGCCGCCGCAGCTGGCCGATGGGGATGCCGCCGTGGTCATGTACAATGCCGACGGCAGCGAGGGTGCCATGTGCGGCAACGGCATCCGCTGTGTGGCTGAATATTTATACACCCACGGCCTGCAAAAGGACCGCGTCGAACTGGACACGGCCCGGGCCGGGCGCAAGACGCTCTACCGGGTGGCGCCCCACCGGTGGCGGGCCGGGATGGGGCGGTTTTCCACCCGGGCGGCGGACCTGCCTGCTGTGGGGTTGGGCAACGGTCCGCTGCTGGATGTGCCGCTGGTGGCGGCGGGGCGCAGCTGGCGGGTGAACTGCCTGAGTATGGGCAACCCCCATTGTGTGGTGCTCTGCCGGGAAGCCCCGCCCACCGGGGTCCAGCTGGCCGAATGGGGAAACGCCCTCCAACAACACCCGGCTTTTCCCCGGAGCATCAATGTTGAGTTCGTCCGGGCGGATGGCCCCGCGGCACTCACCGCCACCGTCTGGGAGCGGGGCAGCGGAGCTACCCTGGCCTGCGGCACCGGCGCCTGTGCGGCGGTGGCGGTACTGGTGCTGCGGGGAAATTGCCGGCGCAACGTCCCGGTCAGTGTCACGTTGCCCGGTGGAACACTGGAAGTCTGCGTGCTGGAGGGTGATACGGTACTGTTGACCGGTTGTGCCCAAACGGTGTTTGAGGGAACGCTGGAAATCTGATGAACCGAAGGTTTCCCTTGCTTTACAGGGGAAAAAGAGCTTGTTATAATGAAAAGAACGAGGAAAGAGGAAGAAGGAAAAACGGGAATGGATGTTCTTGACAAAGCGAAAAACGGGCTGCCCTCCCAAAATGGCAGCAGATTTTTTCGGGTGTTTCCCTGGGTCTGGCTGGTGGCGGCCTACGGTCTGACCATGCTGGTATTGTGCCTGCACGGGCGGGCCTATCTGGACAGCGACATGTCCAGCGAGATGGTGCTGGCCGACCTGCTGAACCAGGAGGGTGGAGTCATGTCCACCAACTGGTGGTATTCCACCGAAATCAAGGTGTGCAGCCTGCAGATGTTTTACCAGGTAGGGCTGCGGATTTTCCCGCACGACTGGTATGCGGCGCGCATGGTGGGGCAGGGGCTGCTTATGCTGGTGCTCCTGCTTTCCTACCTGTATGTGGGGCACGGTCTCAAGCTCCGGGGCAATGGCGTCTGGGGCGCAGCGGCGCTGGCCTGTCCCTTTGGCGTGTGGTATCTCTGGTACGGCTTTTTTGGCGGGTACTATGTGGCCTACATGATCTTTGTGCTGCTCAGTTTTGGTGCCATCCTGCACCTGATGGACCCGGCCGCCCGGTGGCGCCGGGTGTTGCAATGGGTTTTGCTGGTCGGATCCGCCGGTATTTCCGGCCTGAACAGCGTCAAGGGCATGATGGTGTTTTACCTGCCCATGGTGGCGGCCTCCCTGCTGGTGGTGTGGATCCGCTGGCATGGCCGGCCGCAGCAATTTCCCCGGCGGGAAGGCAAGCTGCTGCTCTTGTCGGTGCTGGCTTTCGCCCTGGCGGCTGCGGGATATCTGGTGAACAGTACGGTGCTGGCGGCAACCCACGCCTTTGAAAACTTTAACGGCCAATCCTGGAGTGCTTTCAGCTTTGAAAAAATGGCAGAGGGCTGGTCGCTGTTCCTCAGCCTGTTCGGATATCCGGGCGATGCCTTCTTGGACGGGGTCATTCCGCTGCTTTCCCTGCGCGGTATCCTGGGAGCATTCGGCTTCCTGACCCTTTGCGCCATCCTGGTTTCGCTGTTCCGGCTGTTGCAGCGCTGCGGCAAACTGCAGGATGTCCAGGCGGTCGTTCCCGTTTTGCTGGCGTGTATCTGTGTGATTCAGGGGCTGATTCTCTCCTGCACGGGAACCAGCGGCGCCGAGCCCAAACCGATGAATGCCTCTTACTGGCTGCCGGCGGTACCGTTTGTCTTCCCGGTTTTGCAGCTGGAAGGGGAAACCGAGGACTTCCGCCTGCCGTTCGCGCGCAAGGCGGCGGCGCTGGCCTTCTGCCTGTGCTTTGTGGCGACAAGCATTTCGGCAACACAGCAGTTTTTTGCGCAGAACTACCGTGGCAATCCTCATCTGGAAGAGGTCACCGACTGGGTGACGCAGCAGGGCTATACCCAGGGATATGCGACGTTCTGGAACGCCAACGTGGTCACCGAGTGGTCCAGCGGCCAGCTGGAAATGTGGTGTGTACGGGATTTCAACACGATGATCACCAGCCCGCGCCTGCAAAAGATCAGCCACCAAACCCCGCCGCAGGGGGCGCTGTTTTTGCTGACCACCCAGGCAGAACTGGAGAAGATGGGGCTCACAAATCTGTACTGGTGGTCCGATGTGGTGTATGAGGACAGCAAGGAGGAATACCAGCCGGAACAGCGGTATCTGGTCATGGCGTATGACAGTTTTGACGATATGATGACGGCGGTACAAGGGGCGCAGTCCTGGAACAATACCGCCGGGGCATAGGCCCGCGCATCTTCTTCTTGCACAGGACCGCAAATTGTGGTAAATTAGATTTAATTGGATATCTATACGCAAGAGGGGGATTCTTATGCAACTCAATCCGCATTATGCAGAGCTGAACGAGAGCTATCTGTTCAGCACGATTGCCCATAAAGTTGCCGAGTACCAGACCGCCCATCCGGAGGCGGACGTCATCCGCCTGGGCATCGGCGATGTGACGCTGCCCCTGGCCAAGCCGGTCATCGAGGCGCTGCACAAGGCCGTGGAGGAGATGGCCCACAAGGAAACCTTCCGTGGTTACGGCCCCGAGCAGGGGTATGATTTCCTGCGGGAGGCCATCCGCAACTATTATGCCGGCCGCGGCATCGCGTTGGAGCTGGGCGAAATTTTCATCTCGGACGGTGCCAAGAGTGACCTGGGTAATCTGCTGGATCTGTTTTCGGTGAACAACACCGTGCTGGTGCCGGATCCGGTCTATCCGGTCTACGTGGACGACAACGTCATGGCCGGCCGTACCATCCGTTACATGGCAGCCAACGCCGAAAACAATTTCCTGCCCATGCCCGACGAGACCACCCAGGCGGACATCGTCTACCTGTGCAGCCCCAACAACCCCACCGGTGCCACCTACACCACCGCCCAGCTGGCCCAGTGGGTCCGTTGGGCCAAGGAACACCACGCCGTCATCCTGTTTGATGCGGCTTACGAGTGCTTTGTCAGCGAGGAAGGCTGTGCCCGCAGCATCTATGAGGTGGAGGGCGCCAAGGAAGTGGCGGTGGAAGTGTGCAGCTTCTCCAAGATTGCCGGCTTTACCGGCACGCGGTGCGGCTACACCGTGGTGCCCTTTGCCATCCAGTCGGAAGGCCAGAGCCTGAACAAGATGTGGCTGCGTCGGCAGACCACCAAATTCAACGGTGTGCCTTACATTGTGCAGCGGGGGGCGGAGGCAGTCTTTACCGAGGAAGGCATGCGGGAAATCCAGCAGAACCTGGACTACTACCGCAACAACGCCGCGGTCATTGCAGCGGCCCTGGACGAAGCAGGCGTGTGGTACTGCGGCGGCAAAAACAGCCCGTACATCTGGCTGCGCTGCCCCAACGGCATGGGCAGCTGGGAATTCTTTGACTGGCTGCTGGACACCGCCCACATTGTCGGCACCCCCGGCGAGGGCTTCGGCCCCTGCGGCAAAGGCTACTTTCGCCTGACGGCGTTCGGCGACGCCCAGCGCACCAAGGAAGCCGCCGAACGGTTGAAAACGGTGTTGGCAAAACTGTAAACCCGAATGAGGAGGGGTCGTAATGAAACCGAATGAAGAAATTATGAATTTTCTGAAGGAAAATCCCGCCTTCTACCTGGCCACGGTGGATGGCTATCTGCCTCGGGTGCGGCCGCTGGGCTTTGCCATGTGGTACAAGGATCATCTGTGCCTGGCCATCGGCAAACACAAGGCCGCCTACAAACAGTTGCTGGATAACACCAATCTGGAAATCTGTGCCGCCAATGACCGCGGCGAGTGGCTGCGGGTACAGGGTACGGCCAACTTTGACAATACCCCCGAAGCCCAGGAGGCGGCCTTCAAGGTGGCACCTCAGCTGCAGGACCTGTACAACGAGGAAACCGGCAACAAACTGGGGATTGTTTATCTGGACCATCTGTCTGCAAAACTGTTCTCCATGTCGGGGGCGGTCAAGGACATCATGAGCTATTGAATCGGTACATCGGCGGGACCCTGCGGGGCCCCGCTTTTTTGTGCAAACTCTGAGCCGGGATTTGACCAAAAGCAAAAAAGAAGCTCTGCGTCACAGGACGCAGAGCTTCTTTGCTCTTTTGGAAAAATCAGTTGCCGTGCTGCGGGTTCAGAATGGTACGCCAATCCAGATCGCCGTGCTCCAGGCCGTGGATCAGTACTTCGGCCGTGGCGATGTTGGTGGCCACCGGGATGTTATGTACATCGCAGATGCGCAGAAGATTCATCTCGTTGGGTTCACTGGGCTTTGCACTGATGGGGTCCCGGAAGAACAACAGCATGTCCACCTCGTCGCAGGCGATGCGCGCCATGATCTGTTGGTCCCCGCCGTGGCCGCCGGGCAAAAATTTCTGCACGGTCAGCCCGGTGTTTTCCTCCACCAGGCGGCCCGTGGTGCCGGTGGCAATCAGCTGGTGCTGCGCCAAAATATGGCGATAGGCGGTACAAAACTGTACCATCAACTCCTTTTTGGAGTCGTGTGCCACCAAGGCGATTATCATAACGCTACACCGTCCTTCTCAAACATTAAAAGGTAAGCGGGACACGTTGCCCGCATAAACGTTTTGCCATAGCCTGCCCGGCTACCACGGCCGGATCGCCGGGGGCCGGTATGCTGCCCTGGGCGCCTGCCTGCTGTAGCTCCCGGCTTTCGGGAATGACCGCCAGCAGCTGGGCGCCGACGGTGTCGATGCACTCGTCCAGGTCGAATACCGCCGCACGCTTGCCGAAACTTTCCCGGGTGACCCGGTTCATTACCAGCCGTACGGCGCTTTGCGGCCGTCCGCCGCTGAGCAACCGGTCGGCCACGATCTTGCCGTCCCGCAAAGCCACGGGATCGGGAGTCAGTACCAGCAGTGCCTTGTCTGCCACGGCTGCCGCGGCGGTAAAAGGCGCGCTCATGCCGGCGGCGGTGTCCAACAGGACAAAATCAAAATACGGGCGCATGGCCATCAGCAGCCGCCCCAGGGGGGCCGCTTCCACGGCACCGCCCTCGTAGGGGGCACTGATGACCGAAAGCCCGGGATACAGCGGACTGGGCACGATGGCCTTGCTGCCTTCGCACCGGCCGCATAAGACATCCTCAATATCATAGACGGTCCGCCCATAGACGCCGGCGATGATGTCCACGCTGCGCAGGCCGGAATCCAGCTCGATCAGCAGGACCTTACGCCCCAGACGGGCCAACGAGGCCCCCAGCAGGACCGAAACGGTACTTTTTCCGGTACCGCCTTTGCCGGAGCAGATCATAATGCATTGTGCGTTCAAGGGCGCGCCTCCTGTACTTCCTTGGCCGCACAGAACCGCGACACTCTCTCATTGATATTCTAGCACACTTTGCCCGTGGCGACAACTGGCTTTTTGATTAAAAAAGATTGCGCATTTTTGAACGTTTTAACAACGAACCGTCTAGAATATTGTGCAAAATATGACAAGATGTTGCAAGTCAACCGGCGTCGAACCAGGCATCCAGCACGGCCCGCAGCACCGGGGTGGCGTTGGAACCGCCGCCGCCGTATTCCAGAACGACGGCCACCGCAATCTGGGGGTCATCGGCAGGGGCATACCCGATCAGCACCGAGTTGACGTAGTGGGTACCGTTGGGCAGGGTATCGGCCAACTGGGGGCTGCCGGTTTTGGCCGCGCAGACCACCGGCGCTTCCCGCAGGTAGCGATTGGTCTGTGCCATCCGCTTCATGCCGTCCCGGATGGGCCCGAACACCGCCTCGCCCCCCGCAACGGTGGTGAACCGGGGGCTGTATTGCCAGACAATCTGCCCGCTGGCGGTGTTGACGGCGCGGTCGGCAAAGTGCAGGGTGGGGCGCTGCCCGTTGGTGGCCAGGGTGGTGGCGTAGACGGCCAGCTGGGCGGGGGTGACGGCGGTGTTGCCCTGGCCGATGGCGGCCATCAGCGTCAGTCCTGCCTGGTAGTTGTCGTCGGTGGACCAGGTCAGCCGACCTTCCGCCTCGCTGACTTCGGCACCGGTGGGGCTGGCCAGCCCCAGCTGCCGGGCCATGGCGCTGAAGGTGTCCACTCCCAGCCGTCGTCCCACATCATAGAAAAAAATGTTGCAGCTCTGTTCCAGGGCCGTGCGCAGATCCACCGGACCGCTGTGCCCGTATTGCAGGCAGCCGGGCTGGTAGCCGCTGTAGTACAGATACCGTCCGGTGCAGTTGACGGTGGCGTTGGGGTCAATGCCGGCCGTAAGGGCTGCGGCCGCCACCGCCGGTTTGAAGGCAGACCCCGGGGCATACAGCCCCTGGAAGGCCCGGTCCAGCAAAGGGGCACCTTGGTCGGCGGCCAGGGCGGCATACCCGGTGCGGTAGTCGTTCAGGTCGTAGCCCGGCCAGTTGGCGGCCGCCAGGATCCCGCCGGTCTTCACATCCACCACCACGGCGGCCCCGGCATTGCATTCCCGCCCGCCGCCCACAGCGGCGGTGGTGCGCAGGGTTTCGATCCGGTCGCGCAGCGCATCCTGCAGGGCGCGCTGCAGATCCGCGTCCAGTGTCAGAACCAGTGTGGACCCCGGGGTGGCGGAGCGCTGCTGGACGGTGGTCCGCACGGCACCGTCCAGCCCCATACTGATCAGTAACCGGCCGTCCTGTCCTTGCAGCAGATCATCATAGGCGGCCTCCAGCCCGCTCTGGCCGATGATACTGTCCATGGCCAGGCCCTGCTGGCGCGCCGCGGGCCATTGTTCGGCGGTGATGGCGCCGGTGAAGCCCAGGGCATGGGGCAGCAAGGTTCCGTCCGGCCAACTGCGTACGCCCCGGGCTGCCAGCCGTACGGCACCGGTTTGCACCAGGCCTGCCTGGTAGAAGGCGGTCATGGTTTCGCTGTCCAGCGATTCCTGGATCAGCAGTTCTCCCGCCGAAACGGCAGAACAAAAGGCGGCAAGTTGTGTTTCCACATCCTTGCCGCCTGTAAGGGCCTGTACGGTTTGCACCGTACTTTGCAGATCGGTTCCCGGAGGAGCCGGAATCCGCAGATAGAGATCATATACGGTTTTGTCCCGGGCCAGTACCGTACCATTGCGGTCGGTGATGGCGCCCCGGGCTGCGTGCTGTTCCACCGTATAACTGGCGGAACTGGCTTCGGCTGCCTTTTCGGCGTAATGGTCGGCCATGGCAAATTGCATCCAGGCCAGCCTGGCAAAGAACACCAGAAAAACCACACAGCTCAGCACCAGCAGCACGGCGACCCGGCCGCGCCCGCCGGCGCGGCTTTTGCTTCCCCTTGCCATGGTCCAACACCTCCCTGCGGTTTATTTTTTAGTATAGGCGATTTCTGTCGAAAAGGCAATCCGGCTAGGATTTTTTTACAAAAAATACCGTGCTGTCCAGGTTGGCGGTGTCGGTCAGGGGAGCCCAGGCGGTCAGACCGTCCGTCTCCGGTTGTGGGGCTTCGGCCAAGGTGCCCAACCAGTAGCCGCCCGGTGTGGTTACCACGGCACCGGCCTGCAGGCCGCTGTCGGCAGGCAGTCCGATCAAACGCCACGCGGTCCCGGTTTCCAGCAGACCGGCTGCCTGCCCGCACAGTCCCGCGCAGGGGGGATCCTCCCGACCGGCCAGAATGACTTCGCAGGTGTCGTTGCCCAGGTCCCGGCTTACGCGGCCGGCATAGCGACCTTCGGCATCCAGCAGAGGGATTCCCGCTGCAGCGGAACAGGCAAGGGTGATCTTCCCGACGGAACGGGAGATTACCCGGGCGGGCTGCCAGCTGCCGGTGGTCCGTCCGCAATCCAGCAATTGCCGCAGGGCCTGGTTTTCGGCCAGGGCGTCGGCCCCCTGCGCCACCTGGGCGCGGAGGGCGGCGTTTTCCTGCTGCAGCCGGGTCAGGCGGCCTTCGTAGTCGGGAACCATACGCCCTGCCAGTGCGTGGTCCAGTCCGACGGCAGCCGCAGGCAGGGCCGCGGCCAGCCGGGGACCTGCGGCCACCAGCAGCAGAACCAGCACCACGGGTATCCACCAACGCCGGCGCCGCCGTGGGCGCCCCAGTTCCAGACTGCCGTGCATCCGCATCACCCCCGTTTACAATATGCCTTGCGGGAAAGCCGTAGACTTTGCTATAATACCCCACGGGAGGGAATTTTTATGAAGTACAAGCTGTTGCTTTTGGATATAGACGGAACGCTGCGTCCCAGCGGCTATGAGCGCATCCCGCGGGAAAATGCCGAGGCGGTCAACGCCGTGCAGAAGATGGGCGTCAAAATTGCCATCGCCACGGGGCGGGGCCGCACCGGCGTGGGCAAGGGGCTGCTGCGTTCCATCAAGCCGGACGGCTGGGTCTGCGCCGGCGGTGCCCAACTGCTGGACAATAAGGGAAATGACCTGGCGCTGCATCGCCTCTCCAACGAGGAAATGTACGCACTGGTGGACTTTTTTGAGGATTATGAGCTGCCGCTGCGGTTCACCTTCCACGATGCCAACTATGCCTACATCGGCTACCAGATGTTTGTGGAGCGGGAAAAGGCCAAAAATCTGAACAACCATATTGTGGACGGTGAGGACCAGGATCATCACCTGGTGGAAATGCCCTTCGGCGCTTTTGGCTTCATTCCCCGGGCGCTTTCCCAAAAATTCCAGGAAAAATACGGTTACCTGGGTCTGCAGTTCCTGTATTCCTACCCGGGCAGCGACGACTGCGACATTTCGGAGACAGGGGTGGACAAGGGGCGCGGCCTCTGTGAACTGGCCGGGCTGATGGGCATAGACCCGTCGGAGTGCGTGGCCGTGGGAGATGGCGACAACGATGTGCCCATGCTGCGCGCCGCCGGCCTGGGCATCGCCATGGGCAACGCCAGCGAACCCGCCAAAGCGGCCGCCGACCGCATCGGTCCCATGGCGGAACCCTGCGGCGTGGCCGAACTCTGCCGCAGCCTCTGGCCGGAGGCCTTCTGAGATGGCCCAGACCAAGACGGCCTACACCCATGTGGGGCCCGGCCTGCCGCCGCTGCACGGGGAACGGGCATCGGCGCTGATCCTGGGCAGTTTTCCCAGCCCCAAAAGCCGGGAACAGGGCTTCTTTTACGGGCATCCACAGAACCGTTTCTGGCCGCTGCTGGCCAGCCTGACCGGGGAACCGGTGCCCGACTGGGCGGATATCGAGGCCAAAAAGGCCATCATCCTGCGCCATGGGCTGGCCGTGTGGGACACCATCGGCGCCTGCGACATCCGCGGCGCCTCGGATGCCTCCATCCGCAACGTGGAACCCAACGACGTGGCCGCGCTGATCCGGCAGCTGGGGGTTCGGGCGGTGTTCTGCAACGGGGCGGCATCGGGGCGGGTCTATGCCCGCTACGCCCAGCCCGCCACCGGTCTGCCTGCCACCGTGCTGCCCAGCACCAGCCCCGCCAACGCGGCCTGGTCCCTGGAAAAACTGCGGGGGGCCTGGGGCACCGCCCTGGCCCCGTTTTTGACGTTGGACGGTTGCAACGGGCCCGGTTTTGGGCTATAATAGGTCTATCTTTTACCAAAGGGGGAACCCCATGAGCAAATGGCAGGAAAAACAGGTCCGGCCGGTGTTGCCGCTCTATCTGGCGGCCCTCGTCTGGCCGGTGGGGGCGCTGGTGTTTCCGCCCTATCCCCTGGGCAACCTCGCACTGCTGGCGGTACTCAGCGCGGCGGCCTATCTGTTGGGACGCCGTTTTTGTCCCATGCGGGTGGTGCGCACCCAGGTGCCCTATGCCACCGGCAGCGAGGATGTGGATGCCATGCTCACCGGCATTGCCGCCAACCTGGATGCGCTGCATGCCCTGAACGAGGCCATCCCCGACACCCAGCTCTCCCGCGCCATGGACCGCATGGAAAAGGCGGGGCGCAGCATCGTGTCGGTGGTGGAAGGCGCCCCCGACAAAGCCCGGCAGATCGACCGGTTTGCCCGGTACTATCTGCCCGAGGTGGTCAAGCTAATGAGCGCCTACGTCAATCTGGAAAAGAACGGTGTCCGTGGGGACAATGCCGACCAGATTGTGCGGGAACTGCGCCGCAATGCCGAAACCACCGCCACCGCCTTTGAAAACCAGCTGGACGCGCTGTACAGCGCCGAAGCAATGGACATTTCCACCGATATTGAAGTGCTGGACAGCATTTTGAAGAGCCAAAACCTGACAAAATAAACCCGGTGTCCCCGAGAAAGGAAGGACCGAAACATGGCTGACCTGAACAAGGAATTGGATTTGAATGCACCCGTAGCCCCCACCCTGACCTTTGACGCGGCGCCCACCCTGACGCTAGATCCCGCGGCGGACGAAAAAGTGGAGGAAGAAGCCAAAAAGGAAACCCCCGTCCAGGTGGAGGATACCCCCCTGAGCCCCGAAGAACAGAAGATGGTGGACGATTTTGCGGAAAAGATCGACCTGACCAACTCCCAGTTGGTGCTGCAGTACGGCGCAGCCAGCCAGAAGAAGCTCAGCGATTTTTCCGAGACAGCCCTCTCCCGGGTGAAGACCAAGGATATGGGCGAGACCGGGGAACTGATCACCAGCCTGATTGCCGAACTGCAGGGCTTTGATGCAAACGCCGAACAGCCCAAGGGAATTTTCGGCTTTTTCAAAAAGGCCGGCAACAACATCGAGCAGCTCAAGACCCGGTACGAGAGCGCCGACAAGAATGTGGAGCGTATCCGCGCCCAGCTGGAGGACCACCAGGTCACCCTGATGAAGGATATTACCATGCTGGACAAGATGTACCAGCTCAATCTGGTCTACTTCAAGGAACTGACCATGTATATCCTGGCGGGCAAGAAAAAGCTGGCCGCCGTGCGGGCCAACGAGCTGAAGGCTCTGCAGGACAAGGCCCAGCGCACCCAGCTGCCTGAGGATGCCCAGGCGGCCCGGGACCTGGCCGACCAGTGTGACCGCTTTGAGAAAAAGCTCTACGATCTGGAACTGACCCGCAATGTTTCCATCCAGATGGGTCCCCAGATCCGGCTGATCCAGTCCAACGACACAATCATGGCCGAAA
>ERZ1643251.2761-NODE-2761-length-17292-cov-6.250334_pt1 | contig 17292 bp, 12 predicted proteins | sample MGYA00579261_ERZ1643251 | MGnify/ENA primary metagenome ERZ1643251 (study PRJEB29033, sample SAMEA4952267) | chicken gut metagenome | biome: Broiler Chicken; feature: Gastrointestinal Tract; material: Caecum | place: Ireland | collected 2018 | study: Broiler...
ATCACGCGGTTCGCGACAATCAGCTGCTGGTCGGACACCGAATACTCGCGGCACTTCGGGCAGCGGCAGGCTCCGCCCTTGGCGTCGTCCATCCAGAAATAGAAGCGCTTGCCCGAACGGTAGAGCTGCTTTGCGCACTCGACGGCGCGGCGCGCGTAGAAGTCGAGCGCGTCCTCGTTCGTCACGCAGAAGTTGAGGTCGGCGACCCGCTCGCCCGCGTCGTTCATACGCATCCACTCGGGATGCGCCTCGAACTCGCTCGCCGGCAGACACCAGCGCGCGGCGTGGAACTCGTATTCGATTTCGAGTCCCCTCTCGGCGGCCAAGTCGAGCAGCGAGCGGAATTCGGGAGTTTTCAGACGGCAAAGCAGGTCGTCAAGGCTCTTCGCCGCCTCGCCGCCGCCGACCGGATGCAGTCCGATTCTCGGTATACCGAGCGAAACACAGCGGTCGATCCATTTTTTGTCAAGCTCCTGCGGATGCACCAGCACAGAACCGGTATTTACCGAGCCGGTATCTGCCGAAACGGCATTTGCCGAAGCGGTACAATCGTTTGCTTTGTTGGTCATATATAGTTTCTCCATATCAAAGATATTGTCAGAATCGAATATCCGGTCTTGTCACTCAAGCTCAGCGAACGCCTCGTTTATCCGTTCGATATCAGCCATTGCCGCGGACAGGTGCGAGTCGTACATCGACGTGAAGTCCGACTTCTTGTCGTACCACATATACAGTACCTCATCGCAGTATTTGCCGATCTGATAAAACCAGCCGAGGTCGTAGACGTGCGACGACAGGATTATGTCGACCATCTCGCGCGATTCGTCGTCGCGTATGTATTTGCCGACCAGAGTCTTTTCGTAGTAGGCCGGCGTGACCGTCTTGTACGACTCGTACGCAAGCGCTTCGAGTATAGCTCCGGTGCGCTCGGCGTTTTCCTGTACCGACGGGACAAGGAGGAATACCGAGTGCCATGAACCGATAGTAGAATAGTACCTGTCCTGCTCCTCGTCGAGCTTCGGCAGCGGAAGTATGCCGAAATCGGTCTGCATATCGCGGAAATAGGTGACAAGGTCTAATAGCTGCATGAAAAAGAGCGCCTGATCGTTCGCGAACATCGAAACCGGATCGGTGATGTCGTAGCTGACCCGCTGATAGTGGTAAGCCTGCGTCGTGTCATAGTACGCGGTCGTGAACTTCTCGAACATCGACAGCACCCGCTCGTTGTACAAGGTCAGCTCGAGCCTGCCGTCCGGCTGCACGGTCGCGCACTTCTCGCCGGTCGAGTTGATAACGCCCATAACAGTGTCGTCCCAAATTATCGCGGCGTAGCGGTCGTTCTTGTCCCAGACGCTGTTTCCGTCGAGGTCGCTCGATACGTCCTTGCCCATCGATATCATCGCGTCTACCGTCCAAGTGCCGTCGAGCACCATTTCATACGGATTCGGCAGGCTAAAATCCTCTACCAGCTTCTTGTTGAACAGGATAGCTCCGGTCGCGTCGTTGTCGGCAGTTGAGATGTCTCCGGTCGAATAGTACAGCTTGCCGTTTATCGTCAGATCCTCGTTGAGCCGCTGATCCCACCACGGCTTGTCAAGATCAATGTACGGCAGGGTGCGCATATCGTACAGATATCCGCCCAGGGCCAGCGTCGCGCAGTCGTAGCCGGCGATCATGCCCGCGTCGTACGACGCGTCGCCCGCCATGACGCAGTTCTGAATCATCGTGAAGCCCGAGCCCGCGCCCTTTGTGGCTCCGTATCGCTCGTCGGTTGCAATTGTTATGTCGAAGCGCTCCTCGACCGCCAGATTGCGCTCGTAGCGCGCGTCGTTCAAAACCTCGCCGGTCAGCTCCTCGGCCTTGAAGTCGTTCTTCTGCCATGTGTTTTCGGTGTTGCCGGTAATCAGAATGTTGAATACGTGCCCATCGTACTTTGCGTCGGGCAGCTCGGCCGAAAGCTCGGTCGTGACAGACGACGTCTCTGTCGATGTGCCCTCGGCGCTGTCGGCATCGTTGTCGACGACCGCCGCTTCGCCGCAGGAGGCTGCGCAGAGCAGCGCTGTGAATAGTGACGCCAAAATTGATGCCGTGATGCGTTTGTGTAACATTGCTTTACTTCTTTCTTTCCTTATGTATGCTTCCTTATGTATGTTGATAGGTTTTTGCGTGTATTGATATTGCTGTGAACAGGCTGTCCGAATTTGTGCGGACACCCTTTGTACAGATCAGTTCACATTGGCGAACGCTTCGTTTATTTCCTCGATTTTCGCCAGCGCGGAATTCTTGTAGGTGTCGTACATCGACGTGAAGTCGGTCTTGTTCTGACGGAACATATCCATGATGTTTTCGTTGTATTCGCCGATCTGATAGAACCAACCGAGGTCGTAGACACGCGTCGATAGGATTATGTCTATCATGTCCGCCGATTCTTCGTCGCGCGTGTACTTGCCAATAAGCGTCTTTTCATAATACGCCGGAGTCACTGTGTAGTAGGACTCCGCGGCCAGAGCCTCGAGCACAATTCCAGTCCGCTCGGCGTCCTCCTGAACCAGCGGCACGGCGAGAAATACCGAGTGCCATGAACCGATCGTCGAATGATAGCCCTCCTGCTCTTCGTCGAGCTTCGGGAACGGCAGTATGCCGAAATCGGTCTGCATATCGCGGAAGTAGGTCACAAGGTCGAGCAGCTGCGTGAAAAACAACGCCTGATTGTTCGCGAACATATTCACCGGGTCGGTGATGTCGTAGCTCGTGCGCTGGTAGTGATAGGCTATCGTGCGGTCAAAGAACGCCGTGTACTTCTCGAACATCGATAATACATCATCGTTGTAGAGCGTCAACTCAAGCGTGCCGTCCGGCTGTATGGTCGCGCACTTCGAGCCGGTCGCGTTCACCATGCCCATAATAGTGTCGTCCCAGATAATCGCCGCGTATCGGTCGTTCTTGTCGTACTTCGTGTCGCCGTTCAGATCTCCGGCAACGCCGGTTCCCATCTCGATCATCTTGTCTATCGTCCACTTGCCCGACTTCACAAGTTCGTATGGATCCTCAAGCCCGAAATCGGTTATGAGCTGCTTTGAAAAGAGTATCGCGTTCGTCGCGTCGTTGTCAGCCGTCGAGATATCGCCGGTAGTGTAGTAGAGCTTGCCGTTGATTGTCAGATCCTCGTTCACGCGATGATCCCACCAGGGCTTCGTCATGTCCATGTAGGGCAGAGTGTTCAGGTCGTACAGGTAGCCGCCGCAGGCGAGCGTCGCGCAGTCGTAGCCGGCGATCATGCCCGCGTCGTATGAGGTGTCGCCCGCCATGACGCAGGTCTGGAACGCCAGATACCCGCTGCCCGCGCCGAATGCCGAGCCGTAGTTCTCCACCGTCTCAATTGTGATTCCCAGCCGGTCCTCGACCGCTAAATTCCGCTTGAAGCGCGCGTCGTTCAGTACCTCGCCGTTCTCCTCCTCGGCAAAGAAATCGTTCTTTTTCCACGTGTTCTCGGTGTTTCCGGTTATCAGAATATTGAATGTGTGACCATCGTAATAAGCGTCCTCGGGGATATCCGCCAAAAGCTCCGTAGTCTCGTCTTGAGACATCGATTCTACAGAAGCGTCGGCGGTTGTTTCAAGAGCAGAGTCGCCTGTGCCGCCGCACGAGACGGCGACGAGGTTTATAGTTCCAATGGCAGCGAGCAAAGCCGAATGCAGGTGCTTTTTCATATGCTTTTTCATTTGCTTCAATCCTTTCTTTATAGAAATTTGTGTTAGACGCTTATTATTCCGGAGCGGCTGTTATACGCTTGTCAGTCCTCGATTGCCGCTTTCCTTGTGTTTATCTCGCGGAATATCGAAATGTCGAATTTCGGCTTGCGGGCGTAGGTGTACAGTCCGTTGATCTCCTGCTCGATGTCGTAGAGCTGCGTGTAGCAGAAGCCCATTATAGCCGGATTGTCGAGCATCGCGTTTGTCAGTCCGCGATAGCGCTCGATAAACTCCTCGGGCGTCTTCGGAGCCTGTCCGTAGCCCCAGCCGCTGTTGCCGTCGGTGTTCCACTGGATTCCGCCGTATTCGCTCATGAATACCGGCTCGCCGCCATACGCCTGCTTGTGGTTGCCGTCCATATTGAAGCGGTCGTACAGTACGCCGCCATTCGCGAACACCTCGTAGCGCGGGCGGAATATGTCCGGATTCTGTTCATAGTCGTGCAGGTCGTAGATGTCGGTGATGTGGTGATAGCCGCCGCTCGTGTCGATGACCGGACGGGTCGGGTCGACCGCCTTGGTGATATGGTATATCGACGACAGCAGCGCGTTCGACGCGCTTCTCTCGACGTAATTCCAGGTTTCGTTGAACGGGCACCAGCCGATGATCGACGGATGATTGAAGTCGCGCTCGATTTCACACAGCCATTCGCCGCCGAATATCTCGGTCGCCTGCGGCGAGTGGTAGTCAAGTCCCCAGTTGCCCATCTCGCCCCAGACCATGTAGCCGAGCCGGTCGCAGTGATAGAGGAAGCGCGGCTCGAATACCTTCTGATGCAGTCTCGCGCCGTTGAAGCCGGCGTTCATCGACAGCACGACGTCGCCCTCGAGGTCGGCGTCGGTCGGCGCGGTGTAGATTCCGTCGGGGTAGTAGCCCTGATCGAGCACGGTGCGCTGGAACACGACCCTGCCGTTCAGGTAGAATTTGCGGTCGTCGAGCGATACGCTGCGCAGGCCGAAGTAGCTCTTGACCCGGTCGCCGCCAAAGGTCAGAACAAGGTCGTAGAGTCTGCCGCAGCCGAGCTGCCAGAGATGCTTTTCAGAAAGCTTCAGCGTCGCGACGAAGCCGCCGCCGAGGCAGGACACCGAAGCGCTTCCGACCGGCTTGCCGTCATATGAAGCCGCGATCTCAAGCTCGCCCCTGCCAAAGACCTCTCCGGTCACGGTCAGCGTGCAGTTGTCGATATCCGGGTAGTATTTCGCCGACTTTATGTATGACTTCGGCATAAACTCGAGCCATACGGTCTGCCAGATACCGGTCGTGCGAGTGTAGTCGCAGCCGTGCGAGTGGTAGCTCTTGGACTGCTTGCCGCTCGGCTGCGCGCCCGAGCGGGTGTCGTCCTCGACAAAGACGAACAGGCTGTTCTCGCCTGCCCGTACAAGCGGGGCGATGTCGAACTCGAACGGAGTGTAGCCGCCCTTGTGAGTTCCGGCGAGCTTGCCGTTGACATATACCGTCGCCTTGTAGTCGACCGCGCCGAAATGCAGGACTATCCGACCGTCCAGCCTGTCGGCGGGGATTTCGAATTTGCGGCGGTAGCAGCAGCAATTAATGAAGTCGGTGTGCGCGATGCCCGACAGCCTGCTTTCGGGGCAGAACGGCACTACTATTTCGAGCGGCAGCTTCTCGTCCGACTCATACAGCCTGCGGTCGAGCGCCGAGCGGCCGAAGTCAAAGTCGAACTCCCAGCGGCCGTTGAGATTTACGAATCCGTCGCGCTCCCAAATCGGATTCGGATGTTCGGGACGCGGAATGCTTGTGTTCATATGATGTACCTCCAAAAAATAGTTTAAAAAACCGCGGAATATACTGCCGTCGGCGGGACGACGCGGCAGGGACGGCGAAAATAATTCCGGCGATTTTATGAAAAGGTCTTTACACAGATTAATTATAATGTTATAATAATGATATGTAAATAGACAATAACGCCAATTAGTTGAGGAATATGCGCATGAGAGAGGAATACAGCTTTGTTTCGCCCTACGACACTCAAAATAAGCCGTTTTACATAAACATTGCGGGGATGTCCTTCTGCGACGGCAGCTACCGAATCAACCGCCGCGACTCTAAGATTCTCTGCGCCGAATACATTCTGCACGGCCGCGGCACGGTGATTTGCGGCGGCGAGCGTTTCAATCCGACGACCGGCGACGTGTATCTGCTGATGTACGGCCGCGACCACCTCTATTTTTCGGACGCCGACGACCCCTGGACGAAAATCTGGTTCAACGCGGGCGGTCCGGTCGTCGAGAGCCTGATGCGCGCGTACAATCTTATCGACGTGCAGTATATCCGCCGGAGCGGCGCGTTCAGCTACTTCGAGCGCATGGTCACACTCACGCGCGGCGGCGGCTCGCCCGACACGATCAACGCCCGTGCCGCGCTGTTGTTTCACGAGCTGCTGCAGTATCTGAGCGGGAGGATACCCAAGACCGACGCTAAGGCCGATCCCGACGCTCTGATAATCAAGAATTACATCGACGCGCACATCAGCGAAAGGATAGATCTGAACCTCCTGTCGTCACTGATTTTTAAGAGCCGCAGCCAGACCCTACGCATATTCCGCGAGCAGTACGGAATTCCGCCCTACGAATACCTGCTCTGCCGCCGCATCGAGCAGGCGAAGAGTCTGCTGATCGGCACAAATATGCCGATAAAGGAGATATCCCGCTTGGTCGGCTTTGGCGACGAGCACTATTTTTCGAACATCTTCCGGCAAAAGGTAGGCGTCTCGCCGAGGCAGGTCAGGAATTAGCAGTGAGACAATGCGAATACGCCGACATGATTGCGGGTAGAAACAGGTGCGATGACCCGACGGAATCGGATAAATATATCTCGGCTTCAGGATTTCCGAAGCCGGGATATATTTCCTTTTTGAGATATAAATCAAAGCCGTGCGTTACACGCCGTGATACGCGCGATTTGCCGGTCAAGCCGAATATTGGATCGGATAACGCCGCCGGCTTATATGTGCGCGCAGACGCTCTGCCTAACCTCGATTTCGCCGCAGGGGACCTCGATGTGCTCGGGCAGGGTCGGAACGCCTGACATACGGTCAACGAGCAAGGCTATGCTCTGACGCGCGAGCTCCTGACGGTCGATTTTCACGGTGGTCAGACGCGGAGTGACATATCTCGACAGAATTATGTCGTCAATGCTGATAAGCGAGATGTCCTCCGGCACGCGCAGACCGTCCTGCAAAATATATTGCAGACAGCCTATCGCGATAAAGTCGCCGGTGCAGAATATCGCGCTCGGTAAGCGCGGCGCCTTCATCATCCGTCGAGTCGTCTCGTAGGACAGCTTGTCGCTGTTCGGCGACGAGTGTACCCACTCGGGATGGTACTCGCAGCCGCCGTCCTGGAGCGCGCCCTTGAAGCCGCGCAGGGTGTTTCGCATATACAGCGGGCTGTCGTAGCCGAGATAGCCGATATTGCGATGTCCGAGCGAGATCAAATATTTAGTCGCCATATACGCGGCCGATGAGTAATCGGTGTAGACCGAAGCGATTCCCGGTCTCGGCTCATGCGTATCGGTGATGACAAACGGAATCTCGGTCTCGATTATACGGCGCTGCACCGGCTCGGGCGGAGCGCCCAGAAAGATGATTCCGCCGGTGTCGCGGCGTGTGATTATCTGCGGCAGCTCGACGTCGCCGCTGTCGTGCAGTCGATAAAAGGCGTAGACCGGATTCGCGCCGGCCTTGTCGCACTCGGGCACGAGCAGATTGTTTAATTCGACATAGAATTGGTTGCCAAGGTCGCTCATATCTCGGTTCAGCAGGATTGTGATATTGTCGGACTTGTTGAACAGCAGCCGACGCGAGTTCGGGTTCGGCACATATCCGGTTTCGCGGAGTATAGCGCGCACCCTCTCGCGGGTCTCCGCGCTCACCCCGGGGCGGTCATTCAGTACTATCGATACCGCGGACGGCGATATTCCCGCGAGCTCCGCTATATACTTTATAGTCAATCTTGACATTGAGTTTTCATTTCCCTTCGTTTTCCGATATCATTGTTATTAATATGGTAGTAAAAAATTCGGGGAAATTCAACATATTATTTGTAAATATTTTAGTTTGGGGCGATAAATATTTAAACCCGCCCGCATATCCCGGCTGTCCGCACGCGACTTTATGTCCGACCGCCGCAATGCCGGCATAAAATACCGCGCCTGTATTTTCAAATCGATGGCGGCTATTGACATTCGCGTATATTTGTGATATGATATATGTGATGATCTATATAAAGCCGAGGTCGGCGTCGCGCCGAGCCTAAACGCTTTTAGTATAGACTTGATCGGCATATGATAAAGTAACCTTAAAATATTGACGCGCTTCGCGATTTCGCCGGTAAGAACAGCGCGCAGAGAAAACACGCCGCACTAATTCACGAAAAAAAGAAAGGAAAGCTTTGCCGCCGCAAAGTCATGGTCATAAAAATGAGCAAAAACAATTGGGAACGCTCCAAAACCTCCAGAATATATCTCCACCCGCCGCTCGCCGAGCGGATTGTCGTCATGTACCCCGATTTCAAGGTCACCGACTCGTCGCTGCTTGACAACGGCACGCACCTCGACCAGCCGGGAATCGGTCTGATTCTGCTGCACGGCGAGAATATGGATTCGTTTGACTACACCGAGACTAAGTTCTCGCCGGTCACCGACGGTCTGCCGATATATACTGTCAACTCAAGCTGCGACGGCTGTGACGTCGCGATGGAAGCCTTCTGCGATTTTGAACGTGTTCCGACCACATATTTCCGCGTGACGGTTACGAATGCCTCGCCGTATCAAAATGACGGCTGCCTCGGCGCGCTCTGCCGCTCGGGCAAGGATACGTATATGGTGCAGAACCACATGGAGGGCTACGCGCCCTACAAGCCGAACGTCAAATGCTGGTATATGCTCAAGCGCACTTGGCGAAATACGGGCGAGAATACCGCTTCGGACGGACGTGCTACGATGGTCGTCAAGACGCACGACGGCGTCGCGCTGCGCTGGGTCGATGACGGTCCCCTCGGTCATATGTACGAAGCCGCCGATTACTTCCGCTTCGACTACTCGCTCGAACCTCGCGAGAGCGTCAGCTTCGATATGGCTATCTGCTCGGGTGGAGCTGACGGCGGCAAGGCTGTGGCAGACGATGATTACGATACCGCTCGCGCCGCGACTGTCGCGGGCTGGCAGGATATCCTGTCGGATATCAGCGTATATCCGGACTACGACAACAAATTCTACCGCGACGTGTATTTGCAGCTCGCGACACAGTGTATGCAGATGCTTGCGCGCTATGAGGGCAGTGAGCTCATCGCGACGCGTCAGGGCGACCTCGGGCGCTTTGTCTGGCCGTTCGAAGCGACGCTCGTGCTCGAATTTCTCGACCATATCGGTCTCAGACGCTACACCCGTGAAGCCTACCGCTACTTCTGCGAGCGCTGGTTCACGCCCGACGGAGACGACAAGGGACGCGTAAAATCCAACTGCGCGGCGTGGGAGAACTTCACCGGCTCGACGCTCTGGGGCATGGCCGAGCACCTGCGCTACAACACCGGAGACGACGAGTTCGAATATTTCTTGCCTTACATGATGGATATGCTCGACTGGATCGAGCGCCGCCGTCACACAAAATCGAGCGGATACGCGGGCATATTTCCGAGCGGGCAGGGCAGCGACTGGAGCGATATCGCGCAGTTCTGGACCTTCACCGACAGCTACAATCTCCGCGCGATAAACAGTTTCGCCGAAATCCTCGAAATGAGAAATCACCAAGACGCATCACGCGTCCGCGCGATCTATAACGACTACAAGCAAAGACTTATCGAAATCCGCGACGAGCTCTACCGCGGGCATGAGACGGACGAGAGCTTCCTGTTTCCGCACGAGCTCGGACTGTCTATCGAGGACAGCCAGAACTACAGCTTCACGACCGACGGCGGACCGATACTGCTGATCTGCGGCATTATCGAGCCGGGCAGCCGCATGATGGAGCAGATGGAGAACTACTTTGTCAGCCGCGGAATGTTCGACCACGGACTGACCGGAGTCCTGACCAGCTGCGCCGGAGCGTGGGACGGCGCGTATCACGGCGGCTACGGCGACGTGTGGTATACGATGCAGAGCGACTCGTTCTGGGTCAGCGCGTGGCTGGCCAGCGGTCAGCGCAACAAGGCGAAGAAGACGCTCGACGCGCTGATGTATTACGGGCTGACGACCGAGCATGTCGTCTCCGAGCGCTACTGCTCGATTGACGAATGGTACACGCCCTGGCAGCCGAACGGCAGCGGCAGCGCACGCATGGCGACGATGATGCTCCAGTACTATGGCGAGCGCAAAGTAAAGTAACCGAAAAAGAGGGAAACAGAAATGAATATACTTGCAATTGCCGCGCATCCGGACGATGTCGAGGAGATGGTGTTCGGCACGCTGATGAAATATCATCAGCGCGGAGACAATATTTATATCGCTTTGGCGACGAGCGGAAATATCGGCTCGAACCACAGCGCGTCGCGCGCCGAGATCGCCGCTACCCGCGAGGGCGAGCAGCTCGACGCGGCGAAGGCGCTCGACGCCAAGGTTAAATTTATGCGCTTCGACGACGAGGATCTTTGTGACACGGTCGAGAGCCGCCGCGCGTTCCTTAACGCGATACGCTGGGCGAACCCCGACGTGATATTCACGCACAGCCCGCTCGACACGAGCCCCGACCACAATATGTGCGCAAGGCTGGTCATCGCGAACCTGCTCATCATCGGCGCAAAGCTGGTTGAGACCGAGGAGCCGCCGATGAACATGGATGAGAAAAAGCCGTCGCTCTTCTTCTGGGACATCCCGGGCGGCTTCAAATTCGAGCCAGAGGCATACGTCGACATTTCGGACGTAATTGAGCCGAAGATCGCCGCGATCGCCGCGCACAAGAGCCAGCTTGACTGGATGGAGGGCTTTCTGAACCGCGATTACCTCGAATCGATGCGGGTGCAGTCGCGTTTCCGCGGCTACCAGTACGGTTGTATGTATGCCGAGGGATTTGTCGGCTATCAGATACAGGGGTTTGTAGCCGACTACCGACTGCTGCCCTGACATCTCGTCGCATATGAATTTATAAAACCGAACAGGGGGAATTAAATAATGGATCTGATATTTTTCGGCGGACAGAGCAACATGGAGGGGCAGACCGAGGGCGTGCCGCTCGACACAGCGCCGGTCGGCGGCGCGCTCGAATACCGGTACAAGACGCGCGAATATGTACCGCTCGCGCATCCGGTGGGCGAGGATATACCGCCGCTCTGTCCGGCGAATTATGGCTTCGGCTCGCTGCTGCCCGACTTTTGCCGCACATATGTGCGCTACAGCGGCAATAAGGTCGCGGCGGTACACGCGGCACGCGGAGCCACGAACATAGACGAATGGCAGCCCGACACCGAGCTGTACCAAAAGGCGATCGAGAAGCAGTCCGCCGCCATAATAGATCTCGGCGAGAAGCCCGAGCACATCTACTATGTATGGCTGCAGGGCGAGTCGGACGCAATCCGCGGGCTTGGCGGCGACGAATATCTCGAAAAGCTGATAGCTCTTAAAAACGCGCTGAAGCGCGACTGCGATATAGACAAATTCGCGATAATCCGAGTCGGCTACTTTGCCGGCGACGACGCGGACGAGGTCATAATGAACGCGCAGGAGCGCGCCGCCGAGATCGATCCGGATTTCATTATACTGACCCGTATCACCGCCGCGCTGACTAAAAACAGCGACTACATCAACCCCGAAGCCGCCGGACATTACAACAACCGCGCGATGCTACTACTCGGCACCGACGCCGCCTACACCCTCGCTACAGCGGCGGGCGGGGACGCCCCGCGGCATAAGTCAGGGTTAGTTTGAGCGACGCTGTTTGCATCTACCTAATCAGTGGTCAAATTCAACCGCGAAGCGGTTGAATTTGAGAGTGGGGAGGGCAGCGGCGGGCACACACCCGCGGGCATTTGTCCGTAGCAGGCACGAAACAGTGAAATTTTCATAAAATATCGACCGTTCAAGCCGAAAGGCTTGAACGGTCGTTTATTATGTCAATCAATATTAAATTTTCAATCTACAATTATACCCGAACTATGCGGAAAGGACGGATCATTTCGCGTGAGGGTGAGCAGTCGGCAGGCGGCGCCCTCGGGATGATTTCGACCCGATTCCCACGATTCCACAGTTTTCACCGACACGCCCATATATTTTGCAAATAAAGCCTGCGTAAGTCCGGTACTATTACGAATTGCCTTGATTTCAACCGGGGTAAACACATCCACCGGCGCTATGCTGATTACGGTTTTATTAGCTTTAAGCGTACCCTTTTCATATGCTATCGCCTGTTCAAGACCGGTTTTGATCTCATCGAAAACTCCCATGACATCGTCTCCTTTCAGACTTGTTTATCATCAAGCTGTTTTGCTAAAACAGCAACAAGCTTCTTTAATTCATTTCTTTCAGCCGGATTAAGATTATCCTTCTTACTCTTAGAATATGCAGTGATTAAATAAGTTTTCTCATATACCTCAAAGTCAATGTATATTACACGAATACTTCCACTTTTCCCACGTTGATTATATGCGAATCTCATTATTCGAATTCCGCCGGTTCCTTGAATTACAGTCCCCACCTTTGGATTCTCAAGTATTTCATTCTGAAGTCTGCGAAGATCCATATCATTTAGTTCAAGTTCTTTCCATTTAGAATGAAATATCGGCAGTTCAACAAAAACACGTGTCATTAAAGCATCCTCATTTCATAATGTCTATTATCATTATACCCTATTTAATCGGATTTGTCAAGTGAAATATACAGTAAAAATATCGAAACAGCACGCAGTTTCCAAGATATAATAAAGTATGCGCGCTAATAAACCGATGATACACTTTCATCTCCTTATCTCACCACACGAAAGAAAAACTCAGGGGAAGTACTATCGACGAGTACTTCCCCTTATAATTATTCAAAACAATAACAAATCCGATATCCGTATATATCTGCCACCGATAATACTTGTATCAATATGCCCCCAGCTCAAGCGCGCGCCTTATAAAATACCGGTAAGTTTCGTAGTTCACGGTTTTCGGTATCGAGTGGTCGCTGTGGACGACATAGTTGAAGCCCTGCTTGACTACCGGAATCTTCGCTTCAAGCTCGCGGTCGATAGCTGCATAGTCGTTCGTGTACAGCACGCGCACGTCGATACCGCCCATGAACGCGATCTTGTCGCCGTACAGCTTGTGCAGCTTCAGCAAATCCATACCGGCTTTTATTTCAATGACCTGTAGGCAGTCGATTCCCGCCTCTATCATGCCCGGCAGCAGCGGCTCGACGTAGCCGCAGGAGTGCATAATGACCGGCAGATTGTGACTCTTCGCGAAGTCTATCGTGTACTTGTGCGACGGCTGTATTATCTCGCGGTACATCTCGGGCGACATGAACGGACTGCCCTTATAGCCCATGTCCTCATAGTACCAGATTCCGTCCGGGTAACCCTCCTGCTCGAACAGCATTTGCTGAAGCTGTACAGTCAGCTCGGCGTAGGTCTCGGCCATCTCGCGCACCCAGTCGGGGTCGAGCGCCATGCCGACCAGCATATTCTCATGTCCGCAGACCGGATGTATGCACTCGAACACATTCACGCCGCTCCAGACAAAGAAGCGTCCCCTCTCGGCGGCGTAACGCTTCGCGTTGCGGTAGCCCTCGAAGTTGATGCGGCGGCGGTCGGGCACGAGCAGATGCTTCATCTTGTCCCAGTCCTCGCGCTCCTTGACCGTAAAGTCGATGTGCTCGGGCGTCGTATCGTGGAACTTGTGGCGGCGCAGCACCGCGCCGTTGCCGTCGAGGAAGGTCTTGGTGTGCTCGTCCTCAGCTACGACCTTGGGCGCAAAGTCGAGGTCGGCGACAAGGTTGAACGCCCAGCATTCGTCCATATCGAACCCGAAGTGGTCGGCGTACGACTCGCCCGCCTTGATGTGTCCGGCCTCCTGCCACGCGCGATGGGTATCGCCCCAGAAATGCTCGTACAAGCCTATGCGGTCTACCGGCTCGTGCGCCAGTATATTTAACATTCGCTCTTTTCCTGTCATAAGTTCGTACCTCACTTGTGCAGATTATGCTTCACGAATGATTATATACAATAAACCGTCGATTGTCAATAGCCTTCACGTTATTATTCTCCGAAAATATAATCCTTCTCGTTCGGACTGATGCCGTCCATGCGGTTCGCGAACGCGCCGGCTGGCAGGGGCACGCTTCTCGACGCATACAGCGGGTCGTTTGTCTCGCGCATAAAGCAGTCGAGCTTTGCCGACAGCTCGGCGAGTATCACCGAATACGCCGGGTCGCGCGCGAGGTTCACCCGCTCGACCGGGTCGCACTCGACGTCGAACAGCATCCGCGGCGACATCGGCCAATGAAATTCGGGCGAATTTATCAGATAATTCTTAGGCGTACTGTCGTCTATGTTCGGATAGCACTGTATCTCGGTGTCGTAGAAGGCGCGTATGTATTTGTATTTTTTCGTCCGAATCGCCCGCATAGGCTGATACGCCGCGTGATACGTGACCTCGGCGAACACCTCGCCTCGTATCGGCTTTCCGTCGAATATCAGCGGACGCGCGTCGACTCCGACGCACCAATCGGGAATGTCTATCCCCGCGAGCCGGCAGAGCGTCGGGTAGATATCGACCTGCGATATCAGCTCGCTGCGGCAGACTCCGCGCGGCAACCCCGCGCCCGACATGACGAGCGACACGCCGATTCCGGTGTCGTACAATGTACACTTCATACCCGGGAACGCCGGACCATGGTCGGTCGTGTATATAATCAGCGTGTCCTCACGCAGTCCGGCGCGGTCGACCGCCGCGACAACTCTACCGACGCACTCGTCGGCGACCGCGACCGACTTCATATAACGGCACCAGTCGGCGCGGTTCTCGGGCGTGTCGGCGACCGGAAACGGCGGTATCACGTAGTCAGGATTGAAGCGGTCGTTCTCGGGGTACTCGCGGTGGGTGTTGAACATTCCGAACGACAGAAAGAACGGCTTGTCGTGCGGCTGTTCAATGAAACCGACCGCGGCGTCTGCGTTCGCGAAGTCCCATTCACTGCTTGTAAGTCCACGGCGCGGACGGGTCAGTATTTTTTCGTAGCCGAGACGCGACGTGTCGTTTGCCTCATGCTGTATGCCCGACAGCGCGGTCTCAAAGCCGTTTTTGGTGAAATACGAAGCCATGTGACAGCGCAAGTCATAGCAGGAAAAGCCGCGGTGTGCAAGTCCGGTCATTCCGGCGGTGTGGGCGCACATTCCACAAAGCAGCGCGGCGCGGCTCGGCGAGCAGGTCGGCGCGGCCGAATACGCATTGCGGAACAATACGCCGTCCTCGGCGAGCTTCATTATATTCGGCGTCGGCAGATTGTAGCCGTATGGACTCGTATACCGACCCGAATCGTGCGTGTGCATATAGACAATATTCAAAGTTCGATCCTCCGGAAAAGACAGAAGTTATATCAGTTAGGAGTTAGGAGTGAGGAGTGAGGAGTTATGGAACAAAAATTCCCGTTGGGAATTTTTGAATTATTATAACGCGAGTGCGAAGCAGTAAAGCTGTGCTTCTGGGGATTGCAGTAATAAGTGAGAGAGGTAATTTGAGCTTCTGGGGCTTGCGGTGATTAGCGGGAGAGGTAATCAGATTTTCTGTAGTTTGCAGTATAAGCGGCAAGTGCGCGATTCATAACCACTTATCACTGCTTCATAACCAATATCCAATAATCAGCAGCGCAGGAACATTTTTAATTAATTAAAAATTTGCCGCAGGCAAATTTTCTCCGAAACTCCTAACTCCTAACTCCTAACTCCTAACTCATCCCTCCTCACCGCTAATTTCATATACTCGCTAAGTTTTGGGCTTCGTATTACTTCTTGAGCTTGTATTTTTTGCGCAGCTTCTCGGCGCCGTCAGCGCGTCCGGTCGCCTCAAGGCGCGGTATGTAGTCGCGCAGCGCACTCTGCGGCGCGTGGAAGGGTCCTCCCTCGCGCATGACCGTCCACATCGGGTCGGTCGCGTATTCGGACTTCTTCATCATCTCCTCCTGCCAGTCGAGGATTATTTTCGCGCCCTCGGCACACTTCTCGGGGTGCTCGGCTTTGACGTCCTTCTTCTCGTAGGGGTCGTTTTTAAGATTATAGAGCATCTCGCGGTCAAACAGGTGGAAGCCGTCGTGTATCGTGCGTATGTACAGCCAGTCGCCGAAACGCGCGCTTCTCTGGCAGACGTGCGCCTGCTGTGAAATGACGAGGCTGTCGCGGCCGCACACAGCACCGTCGTTGAGGGTCGCGGCGTAGCTCTCGCCGTCCCAGTCAGCCGGCTTCGCGACACCAAACAGGTCGGCGAGCGTCGGCGCGAGGTCGAGGTTGTAGTGTAAGCCGCTGTCGGCGATACCCGACTGCTTGCCGGGCCACTTTATAATCATCGGGATATGACAGGTCGCGTGGTCAGCCGTGCCGTGCTCCGAGTAGATGCCCAGCTCGCCCATGTTCTCGCCGTGGTCGGATGTAATGATTATCGCCATGTCGTCGTATACGCCCTGTTTTTTGAGCAGGTCGAATATCTGTCCGACCAGATAATCGGCGTAGGCGATTCCGCAGTCGTAGCCGTCAAATACGCGGTGCAGGTCGGAATACTCGCTGATTCTGCCGGGCATACGCGGATACTGCGGCGGCACCTTGTCGTCGTACATATTGAATTCGTTTATGCAGTGCGGACCGGTGTGGTGCAGGTGCTTTTCGAACTCAGCCTCGTCAATCCAGGTCTCAAACGGCTGATTCTCGAACGGATTGCCGAACGACTCGGGCGCGCGGTAGGGAGTGTGCGGATCCCAGAAATGCACGTGCAGGTACCAATTGTCGCGCTCACGGTTGCGCTCGAGCCAGTCGAGCGCGACCGGCAGGACTTTTTCGCCCGACTCGCCGCCGCAGTCGCCGACGTTATAGGTCTCGTTGAAGCCGGCGTTGAACCACCAGGACGAATGCCGCTCGGGGAAGGTACTGACCGAAGCCGTATACATACCGGCGCGCCGGAAGATATTGTGCAGGCTGTTGATATCGTGTATATCGCGGAAGCCGCGGTCTGCGCCCTTGAGGCGCATATCGGCGGCGGTTCCGCCGTGTCCGACCGCGCCGTTCCGGATACCGAAGCGTCCGCTGACCAGCGCGGCGCGCGACGGCAGGCAGGGCGCGTCCGAGCAGTAGTAATTGTCGAAGCGCACGCCCTCGGCGGCGACCTTGTCCATATTCGGCGTGGTATTGCGGTAGTAGCCGTAGCACCCCATATGGTCGGGGCGAAGCGTATCGATGTCGATGAACAGTACTCTCATTTTATCAGTCCTTTCATATATGTATTGTAATATAAGTTCGATGGTGTTTTTTTGGTTTGGTAGTGCTATGTTGTTTGTTTTTTACTGGGGGAGGTGCCTTTTGAAAAAGGCACCTCCCCCAGACCCCCACCGCGAAAACTTTAATAAT
>ERZ1643251.2764-NODE-2764-length-17276-cov-29.502120_pt1 | contig 17276 bp, 11 predicted proteins | sample MGYA00579261_ERZ1643251 | MGnify/ENA primary metagenome ERZ1643251 (study PRJEB29033, sample SAMEA4952267) | chicken gut metagenome | biome: Broiler Chicken; feature: Gastrointestinal Tract; material: Caecum | place: Ireland | collected 2018 | study: Broiler...
GGAAAACCGACATTTATTTTTACCGATTTCCTACATTTTATTTTACCATTTACACCATTAACAAATAACTATATTTTTGGTATAACCTATCAAATTCTTCTTTTACTTCTTTATCATGAATCTTTAATTTATCAATTTCTTGTTTTAATATTTCAATGTTATTTATTGCCTTTTTTATTTCATTCATATTACTTTCATATTGACTATATAAAGATGGATTAAACTTAGTTTTTCCAAACAATATATACAAATTATATGTTAATCCAAGTCCAAGACACCATTCCTTTTTAGAAATATAACAACAAACAACCGAAGTAAGTTCACATAATAACCATGTTAGTGATATTACCAAAGTAGATAATAAATAGTAATCACTAGAATCAAGGTTTTCATAAATTTCATTATCATTTATATCAGTAATTACTACTTCACTATATTCAAAATCAGGAGTATCATCTTCATAAGGAGTTAAACTAATGTCATAATATAAATCATCTAAATTTATATCTAAATAATCTTTAATATCACTTAAAGTTATATCACTAACATCATAAGTAGATATTGTTCTTTGATTATCAAATACTTTACTATATACATTTATCTTTACACTATCTATAGGGTTACTAGATACCTCTAATTCTATTGGTGTCTCGGTCATACCATACTCAGTAGAATATGACGTTTCTATTCCTTTATATACTTTATCAGTACAAACCTTTTTTAAATTTCCACTATTTAAAACAAAAGCTCCACTCATTATACCTAATGACAAAATAATTGAGCCTACTCTAATATGAATATTTTTTTTATTTTTATTTAAATCTGTCTTTAAAATTTCTAAAATTATTTCATTATATTTTATATTATCTTCACTAATTCCAACTCTATTATTAATATTTTTATGTCTTGATAATAAATTTTTAAATTTATTATCAATATCGATTTTATATAGTCGATTACTTGTATCATATCTTAAAATTAATTTCAAGGTTTCTAAACTATAACATTCATCTAAATTATCTGCGTTTATTGATAACAGTTTCAAACTATATCCACTATCATATTCATATTCTTCTAATATACTAAACTTATTTTTTATCCTTATCAAATCTTTTTTAATAAATTCATTTAAGAATTGTTTACTTAAATCTTTATCAGCAAAATAATTAAACAAATTCGTTTCGTTTACAGACACAATCTCTAACTTCATAATATCATAAATCATCTTATAAATTTTATTTAATAATTGGTTTTCTATATCATCTTGATTATTATTTAAGCAGATAACATTACCAGAACTATCAATTACTTGTTTTACTATATTCTTTATAGTTTCTCCTTCAATTTTATAAAATAAAGTTTGTTTATATATTTCATTAAAGTTTATCAATAAATTTAATAATCGATTATATTTTGATAATTCCATTTCGATTTCATCTAATTTTTTAACATAATTATTAACTTCTTGATTATTATCTATTGTTAAATCATTACTTATTTTTTCATATCTTTCACAAATTTCTCTTAAATCAATTCCATAATTTATAAAGGCATCAATTTTATCTTTTATTTTTGCTAATTTTTGTTCAATTAATTTCATATTCAAACCCTTCCCTTATATATCGTATAATGTAACATATAAATATTGTAAAGTCAACCAAATTTATTATATTGTTTTTGCCACAATTGTTACATATTATATATATAAAATAGTAGTATAATATAGCTTTACAAATCAATAAGTAACATTTAAAAATATTTTTTCTCAAACCATTAACTATTTGCTTTGTCAACAAACTAAAAAGAATAACTTTTTGTTATTCTTTTGTAATTATTTTTTCTTGCTTCTTGTTAATCCTGGTTTGTATGAAATTTGGCTTTCTGCTAATAATTTCTGTTTCAAATCTTCAAGTTCTTGTCTTTTTTGGCTGATATTTAATGATTCCATTATTTGATCTGTTTCTTCTTGGTCCATCTTTTCACAAGGCATTTTATCTATCTTTTCAAATTTAATATTATAATTATTAAAATTATAATGTATGTTTTTATACCTATTAGTATAATCAATATCTATTTTAACTAAATCAAGTTCTTTTGAATTAAATAAAACTTTTCTAACCATCAACATAGCTCTTAACCATATTGACTTTTGGAAATATTCTTCTACTTCGAATTCATTCATTTTTTCTACTATATTAAGTATTATCATTTTATTTAATAACATTGAAATTTCATTAATATATTTTCTTCTTTTTTTAACAAATTTAATAATATTGTATATGGGTATTATCATAGTGAAATAATCTATATCAGTAATATATTTATTTACTATTTTTTTAAATCGGTCTATCTTTTTATCATTAACTTTATATCCCAAATCTAATATGTATTTAAAAATTTTAAATCTACTGTTAACATGGATACAAAAACTAGAAAGAACGGTTCCCATATACATTAAAATAATCAAGTTCATAATGTCCCTCTTTTCTGATAACATTTAATTTATCATGCATATTTAAAATAATCAAATAAAAAGCACTAAACATTATTTTTTAGCACTTTTCTCTTTCTTTATATTAGTCTCTATTGCTACTCTTTCTACTAACGCAATAGCAACCATAAGACATATTGTATAAGATCCTCCATAAGAAAGGTATGGAAGAGGAACCCCCGTTAATGGTATAAGTCCCATTACTCCTCCTAAATTAACTAAAATATGAAGGAATATATATGCAAATATACCATATGATATTAAACTATTATGAATATTAGTGGCTTTTTTTGCTATTCTTATTATCCTATATAATAAAATCATGTACATAATAAGAATTATTATTCCTACGATTAAGCCACATTCTTCTACTATGATTGGGAAAATAAAATCTGTATAACTTTCCGGCAAATATAAATATTTTTGAGTACTTTCCCCTATTCCTTGTCCAGTTAATCCACCATTTTTAAAAGCAATAAAACTATTACATAATTGATAACCAGAATCTTCTTGATATCTTTCACATGGATCTTTAAAATTTAATCTTTCTGCTTGATACCCTCTTAAAAAAGATCCTCCTGTTACTAATAATATAGATAATATTACTAATATACCTCCTAAGAAAATCTTATTATATATATTTCTTGTCTTCTTAGTCATAGGAACTCCATAGAACATAATTATTGTGAGTAGTGCAATTATTCCTGCAGTTCCTAAATCAGGCTGAATGGCAACAAGAAGAAATATAATTATGCATAGAATTAGAGGCTTAATCAAAATCCACTGATTGTCTAATTCATCTTTATGTTTATCATAATAAATCGCTAAAAACATTATAATTATTATTTTAGCAAGTTCACTTGGTTGAATATTAAATGGTCCTATACTAAACCAACTTTGAGCATTTTTTGCAACAGTTCCCCATACAGTTAATCCAAATAAAACTCCTATTATACCAAACATAGCAATATTTATTAAGTGTCTATATTTATTGGTAGGAAATACTATTATAAATATAAAAGGTATAATACCTACTCCTAAAAATATGGCTTGTCTAATAAAATAATGGTATGGACTAAAGCCATATCTCATATATGATTCCATGGATGAAGCACTGAGAACCATTATAAGTCCAAAAGCAAACATAATAATAGAAATCAATAATATTGGTTTATCCATTCTTTGTAATATTTTCCTCATATTATCACACTCTACTATAATGATAACACAAAAATTATAATTTTTTAAAATTTTATATTCACTTTACAAAAGAAATTTAAAACTATAAAATAATTAATCTCTTAAAACATTATTTTTTTACATATTTTACTTACTTAAAAGAAGATATATTAGAATTAAAGAATCGAGAATTAAGGCATTTTCTTAATCTTTTTATTGCTACTTCTTTTATTTGTCCAACTCTTGCTTCTGATATATTATATATACTAGCAATTTCCGCTAATGTTTTGGATTCTTCGTTATATAGACCAAACCATAATTTTAAAATATTTTTTTCTCTATCAGATAATACATCTAACAATTTTAGTGCTTTATCTTTAATCATTGAATTAAGTATATCATCAGTAAATTCATCATCATACTTTAAATAATCTGAATTTATTAAATTTTCATCATTTAAACTTACATTCCCTATAAACAGTGATATAATTTTTCTTCTTGCTGCTTTTATTGAAAATATATTATCACCCAGTTTATCAGAAAATACAAGCAGTTCAATTATATCTTTAATTAAGTTAGGATTATCTAAGATCGTTACCCCTGCTTTTTTTTCTACAGTACTTTTTGCAGTAAGAGCATCGATATAAAAACTGCTTTTTTTCCCTAACAAAATTTCGCTAACTCCTCTTGCAATATAAATTTTAATACGTGATATAGCATATGTAGAAAAAGCAAGATTATAATTAAAGTTATAACTTTCTAATGCTACTATTAATCCCTCATAACCATAGCTTTTTAACTCCTGCTCATCAATATCTAGAAAACTAAAAAATTTATGTATGACATAATCAACCAAATTCATATTTTCCAATATAATTTCATCTCTTAATTTTTGATCATTAGTCTGCTTATATATAGCCATTTTTTGTAATGAATTATGATGCAAATTCATCACAAACGTATAATTTCCTTTAGTATCAGATTGTTCATTTAATTTTTCTATATTATCAAATTCGTTATCTTCTGCATATTTGCACTTTTTTTCACTTTCCATTATAACTTCCTCCTGTTTTCAGTTTTGTAAAAAATAATTACCTTACATACTTCTCTTCGTTAAAATCTAAAGAATAAGATGTCAAATATTGTAATTCAGATGAATTTCTTAATTTTTTTAATGCTTGTTTTCTTATTTGCTTAATTCTAGTTACTGATAAGCCATACATTTTAGCTATTTGTATTAAACTTTTAGGTTCAACATAAAAACCACTCCATAATTTTATAATTTCCCTTTCTCGTTCCGATAAAACATCTAACATTTTTAACAACTGTTCTTTAAACATCGAATTCATTACTTCTTCAGCATAATCATGGCTGTCTACTAAATAACCTTGGCTAGTTAGTTGATCCATTTTTTCTTCTTCATCTAAACTTATATTACCTAAAAATAAAGATATAGCTTTTCTTTTAGCTGCAGCCTTTGATAGTTTGTTATCAGTAACTTTACCAGAAATTACAAGCAAATCAATTATATCATTAATTAAGTTAGGATTATCTAAGATTGTTAAACCTGCTTTTTTTTCTACAGTATTTTTCGCCTCAAGAATATCAATATAAAAATGGTCTTTCTTACCTAACAAAACTTCATTAATACCACTTGCTACATAGCCTCTAATATATGATATAGCATACGTTGAAAATGCATATCCATAATTAATATCATAATTTTCTAAAGCTAATATTAATCCCTCATAACCGTAGCCCTCTAATTCTTCCCGATTAATTTTTGTAGAAATGGGATATTTATATAAAACAAAGCGAACTAATCTCATATTTTCTTCAATAATTTCTTCTCTTAGCTTTTGATTACCTGTTTGCTTATATTTTTTTATTTTTTGCAATATAATATTTGAAGGCGCACTTAATGGTAATTTATCCGGTTTTGGCAAATTTACACAATCATAGTTATCAAACTCACCAGACAACATAGCATCTTTACCGCTTACTTGGATATTCCTTTCTTTTAAGTAATTCATTACATGTTCAAATTCTGCTTCACTTAGTTTTAATTTTAATATCATACTTAATTTAACAGATAGATAAATTTCTTTTTCCCCATCTTTATTTTTTCTTTGTTTTCTTATAACATGACTAGGTATAAAAGTCTTTTCTAAATATTTATCCAATTCTTTATAATCTTCAAATATTCTTTCACCTGAGCTAGAATATTCTATCTTAGATTTAACTTGCTGATCAACTTCTTGTAGATTATTTGCTTCTATATAACCATAATTATTATCACCAATATAAGAGCTTCTATCTTTTCTTGTAATCATTTCATCAACCACTTTAATTTGTTGTTGATTTATTACATACATAATAAGTTTCCTTTCTTCTTCTGTTAAATTTAATTTATCTAGTTTTTCTCTAGATATTTTTTTCTCACCATTTTCTTCATATATTATTTTTTTTATGCATTTTTCAAATATATATTTTTCTTTACTTTCTAACATATAATTACCCCCTAATTTTATTAAATTTAAATTTGCTACATCGGTTTAAATAAATTCGACTAGTTATTATATCATATATGTAATATAAAATCAAAAAAATCCCATCAATTTTATATTACTATGATGAAATTTCTTTGATTTTAATTATAACTATTTATTAGGATATATAACTTCTTTACCACCCATATATGGTCTTAAAGCTTCAGGAATTTTAACACTACCATCTTCTTGATAATTATTTTCAAGAAGTGCTATTAACGCTCTAGTACTTGCTAAAACAGTATTATTTAATGTTGTAACATAATAATTACCATTTTCACCTTTTGCTCTAATTCCAAGTCTTCTTGCTTGAGCATCCCCTAAAGTAGAACAACTACCAACTTCAAAATATTTCTTTTGTCTAGGGCTCCATGCTTCTACATCACATGATTTTACTTTTAAATCCGCTAAATCTCCTGAACAACATTCAAGTGTCCTAACTGGAATATCTAAACTTCTAAAAAGTTCTACAGTATAAGACCACATTTTATTATACCAATCCATTTCTTCTTCTTTTTTACATATTACAATCATTTCTTGTTTTTCAAATTGATGAACTCTATATATTCCTCTTTCTTCTATACCATGAGCTCCTACTTCTTTTCTAAAACAAGGAGAATATGATGTCATAGTAATAGGAAGTAAATCTTCTTTAATTAATTGATCTTTAAATTTACCAATCATAGAATGTTCTGAAGTACCAATTAAATATAAGTCTTCTCCTTCTATTTTATACATCATTGCATCCATTTCGCTAAATGACATAACACCATTAACAACATCACTTCTTATCATGAATGGTGGAATACAATAAGTAAATCCTTTATCTATCATAAAATCTCTTGCATAACTAAGCATTGCAGAAGATAGTCTAGCAGCATCTCCCATTAAATAATAAAAACCATTACCAGAAGTCCTTCCAGAGCTTTCTTTATCAAGTCCATTAAAAGATTCTAAAATATCTGCATGATATGGTATTTCATAATCTGGAACAAAAGGTTCCCCATATTTTTCTATTTCAACATTTTCATTATCATCTTTACCAATAGGTACTGAATCATCTATAATATTTGGTATAATCATCATTTTTTCTTTAATTAAAGTAGATAGTTTTTCTTCTTCTGATTCAATTCCCTCTAATTTTTTATTTATTTCTACTACTTTTTGTTTTTTGTCATTAGCTTCTTCTACTTTCTTTTCTCTCATTAAAGAACCTATTTCACTACTTATATCATTTCTTTTTTTACGTAGATTATCTCCCTCGATTTTATACTCTCTAACTTTTTTATCAAGATCGTATACTTCATCTACTAGTTTGATTTTTTCATCTTGAAATTTTTTCTTAATATTTTCTTTTACAAGTTCTTTGTTAGTTCTTATTAAATTAATATCTATCATTTTCTTCTTTCCTTTCTTCTATATTTATATTCTATATTATCATCATAATATACATATGACATTAACTCATTTCTTAAATTAATTAAATTATCTTTTATAGAAAGTTCCTTAGATATAATTTTGGTATTATCTAATTCTTTATAAGTTTCATTTAATCTTTCTTCTTCTTGTTTGTTATAAGACTTATATGTCTTATATTGAAGTTCTGTAGTAACACAAACACTAGGAATTAACAAAAAATTAAACATTGGAAATTTACTAGCAAGAAGTCCTAATATCATTGTAGGAAATAACATAGCTGTTTTAAACTTTCCAACTCTCTCAGTTACTATTCTAATATCATTATTAGTTCTTTTTAGATTATTAACCGCTATTAATGTTTCAAAAATAAATGGTACCATCATAAGTACATTTCCCAAAATAACAGTTGGAGCTAATAAAGATAATATAAATACTTTATCTGATACCGCATCCAATTTTCTTCCAAATTCTGAAAAAGCATTAAGTCTTCTAGCAGCGTATCCATCAAAAAAATCACTTATCGCAGAATATCCATATAAACATATTGAAGTAGCAAAATTTCCAAATACAAATACTAATGACGCTAGTACTGATGTTATAATTCTGCTAAAGGTAATCATATTAGGAATATATTTAACTAGTTTCTTTACCATAACTTACTCCCCCATAACAAAATTATACATCAAATATATAATAATTACAAGAAAAAGACTATTTAAATATATCTTTAAATATATCCATATAGTCTTCTACATATATTATTTTTAGTTTATCTTTAATTTGACTTGGAACTTCTTCTAAATCATTAATATTACTTTTAGGTATATATATTTTATTAATATTATTAATAGAAGCTGCTATTATTTTTTCTTTAAGACCTCCTATTGGTAAAACTTTACCTCTTAAAGTAATTTCACCAGTCATACTTATTTTATTATCTACTACTTCATTTTTAAACATACTAATTAAAGCAGTAACCAAAGTAACACCTGCTGAAGGTCCATCTTTAGGGATTGCTCCTTCTTCAAAATGAATATGAATATCAATATTTTTAAATATTTTATCATCTATTCCAATATCACTAGCATTACTTTTTATATAACTAAGAGCAATATAGGCACTTTCTTTCATAACATCTCCTAAAGAACCAGTAAGAATTATTTTACCTTCACCCTTATAATAAGTAGATGATACTTTAAGGATACATCCTCCATATGGAGTATAAGCAAGCCCATTAACAACACCACTTTTATTTTCTTTTTCATTTTCGATTGCATTATATTTAGGGAGTCCTAAATAATCTTCAAGATTATCTGTTCCAATCATATAATTTTTTATTTGTTTATGAGTAGTAATATCTATAACAATACTTCTACAAATTTTAGCTATTTGTCTTTCCAGTTCTCTTACTCCTGCTTCCTTAGTATATGAAGTTATTATTCTGGAAATAGCATCATCAGTAATCATAACATTACCATTATTAATATTATGTTCTTTTAACAATTTAGGAATTAAATAATTTTGACAAATTTCTTTTTTCTCATACAAAGTATAACTAGATAATTCTATAATTTCAAGTCTATCTCTTAATGCAGAAGGAATTAAATTTATGTCATTAGCAGTCAATATAAACATAACATCAGATAAATCAAATTCTTCTTCTATATAATTATCACAAAACATACTATTTTGTTCTTTATCAAGAATATCAAGAAGAGCTGCGGCAGGATCCCCTTTATAATCTTTAGTTAATTTATCTATTTCATCTATTAAGAATACCGGATTATTACTTCCTGCCTTTTTTAGACCTTTTATTATTTTTCCTGCTGAAGCTCCTACATAAGTTCTCCTATGTCCCATAATTTCTGCTTCATCATTAATTCCACCAACACTAATTTTAACAAATTTTTTATTAAGAGCCTTAGATACTTCTTTAGCTAAAGTAGTTTTACCTACACCAGGAGGTCCTACTAAACAAATAATGGGAACATTTATATTATTAGTATTTTTCTTAACTGCAATATATTCTATTATTCTAGTTTTTATTTTAGAAAGACCATAATGACTATTATCTAAAGATTTAGCAATACTATCAATATCTTCATTATCAACAGTCTTTACATTCCATGGAAGTTCAATTAAATAATCAATATAATTTCTAATAGTACCAACTTCAGGTGAAGCACTAGAAGTAAGCTCATATCTATTTATTTCTTCTTCCAATCTTATTTTAACTCTATCAGGGTAATTTCCATTTTCTAATTTTTCTCTTAATTCATCAATATCTTTTTCTTTTAAATCAACATCCCCTAATTTTTCTTTTATTAATTTTATTTTTTCTCTTAGTATATATTCTTTTTGACTAAGATCAAGTTTATAACTCAAATCATCTTCTATATCTTGTTCTAACTTAATTGTTTCTATTTCACGTTCTAAATCTTTAATAATTAAACGCATTCTATTCATCGCATTATTTGCTTCAATATACTTAAGTTTTTCTTTATAGTCAATAGTAAGTTCAGATACTACTATATCAGATAATCTACTTATACTATTAATATTACTAATTCTACCCATAACATTATTAGTCATATAAGGTGAGATATCTATATATCTTTTAAGTTCCCTAATAACCATTCTTTTTAAAGCTTCTGCTTCTTTCTCATCATAATCATATTCTTTTGTTTGTTTAACAAAAGCTTCAATATAATCATCATTATCTATATAATTTAATACATCTACCCTATCTATTCCCATAACTACCGCTCTAATACTTCCATTAGGAAGAACTAGTTTAGACTTTATTTTAGCAAGAATTGCTACTTTAGGTAAAGTCCTTATTTCCGGTTTTTCTTCTAATATATCTATTAAGTTAACAAGTAAAATATAACCATCTTTAGTACTATCACTTATATTAAAAACGGTTTTATCATACTCACTTGTTATTTCTAATCTAAATTCATTATATGGTAATATTACTAAATCTCTTAAAAACATAATAGGTAAATTCGTTTCAATCATAATAGTCACCTGCCATATTTTTCCATAATAAAAGTGATATATCTACATAACTAAATTTCAGTAGATACATCACTTCCTTTCTCGAAATAATATTCTATCATATTTAGAAAATATATCAAGAGATAATTTAAAGATTTTAAATAAATTTACAAATTAGATTAGAGTTAATTAAAATTTCGTTTTCTTAATTATACATTAAAGCTTAGCTATTTAATTCTAAAGTAAGTTAATTTTAATATATATTAAGTTTTCCACAAGGGTTTCCTAGAGAAGTATTTTATACTTCCCTAGGACGAGAAATAGAAGACTTACGCCTTCTAGATTTCTCTTTTGTTTAGGTTGTTACTCATCCGAGTGTGTATGGACTACTTTGTGTTCCTTCTCCTCCAGTAATGTGTACTGTTGACGTTAGAAATAGGACTGGGGAGACAGAATCGTTGGAACTGATCGCGCTATAGCGCAAGCTGCCAGTCGCACTCACGCGAAAAGCGATATGTGAGTAACTGGAGTAGGAAGTAAGTGCCCACTGATATTCACTAGAATTATATAAATAATCATTATTTTTACAATCACTATAACTTGAACTATCCCAATTATACATTTCTTTTGCTAAACATGAATTTCTATTAGTGGTAGTTCCCCCACTTGTTGCATATCCATAGTCAGATGGATACATTAATCCTATTTTTCCTATCCAATATGTTGGTCGACCACTATATACAGTAGTTCCTTTTTCATACCCATAGAAGTGACTAGCAAGTCCATTTGATGAACTTGTATATGATGCTGTTCCTCCAAGGTTCCAATAAGTATCTCCTATAAGACTTTTAGATGTTGAATCTAGACTATTATAATATTCTCCATTTAAGTATGTCTGTAATGATGCTTTTGACCAATCATTTGCATTGCCACTATCCCATGCCATATTTCCTAGTGACTCATCTCTTATTATTTTTAATCTCTTTTCAGTAGGTCCGCCATTAGTAGATGCTACATCAAATACTCCTATTATTCTCCATAGTTCATTATTAAACTTAACATAATTATTAGGATTTGCTCCCATATATCTTACATTACCATCCGGATCATCATTATTCATTGTATTCGGATTACTATCAAGTAAAGATGTTATATAATCTGATGCATAATTAGCAGGAACTCTTACTAAAGCTTCCTTACTTTTTGTATATAATACTGTTTCTATCTTTCCTGATAATTTCTTACCTAACATATTAGACTGATCCATATCTTCAGTACAAGTTGTTATATCTCCTGTACACGATTCGCTAATCCATAGTCTAAATTCATAACTATCAGCACTCTGACTATTTGTAGGTAAATCTTGTTGTATTTCTGTAAGCCATAGCTTACCATCTCTTATTGTATCAAACTTAGGAGAAAAACTACCACTAGATATTACTGAACCATTCTTTTCTAACTCCCACTTTAAATATTCATTTTTTAGTGCACTATCTATCTCTAAATCAGATAATATTACATCATATATTATAGGAATATTAGGATTACTACTAGCACCCTTTACTGTGAAGTTAATACGCATTACATTATCTGTATTAGTATCTACAGATGAATCATCTATTGGAAGTAAATCTACTGTAGGAAGCGTTAAACTACCTGTATAATCAACCGCCAATGCCGCTGTATCTACATTTACATTAATACTTTTCATAATATAACTGGCAGCAAAAGTAACACCAATTATACCTAACATAATAACTATTATTTCAAATAGTATAAACTTAGTATTGTACTTCTTTATATTCACAATATCACTCTTCCCTTTATCTTAATATGTATGGATTTAACTTAGTACCATCACCATCAATAATTAATACATCATTTTTTAAATACAAAACTGGAAATACTTTTAACTCTGCTGTAACATATAAATTACAATAAATACCTCCATTATTATTTACACAAAATGATAAATTGTTAGAATATGCATAATTTGTTATTGTCCATTGATGAAAGGACAAATCTTGTAAATAATTATTTTCATTACATTCAACATATTCATCTTGATACCACCAATTTATTGGTACAGACAAACACTTATTATGATCATAATTACTACCACCACCTGTAGCATATCCATAATCAGATGGATACACTAGCCCTATTTTACCTATCCAATATGTTGGTTTATTACCATATATAGCTGTTCCACGCTCATAACCATACCAATGATTAGCAAGACCGGTTGAAGAAGTATTATACGATCCAGATCCTCCTAAATTCCACACAGCATCTTCTATTAATCTTTTTGCTCCCAATGTAAGCCCATTTGCACTAAAATCACAACTAGTATTTTCACCATTTACACCTGTTGGGCACAAACCAGACATTCTATTCCAATATGGGCCATTATTTAACATTTCCATTAAAGTGCTATCCGTCCAATCATTACTTCCATAATTTGAAGTAGTAGAACCTACTCCTGATGTTTTATTATCCCAAGAATAGTTTCCTATTGATTCATCTCTTATTATTTTTAGTCTTTTTTCTGTCCCTCCGCCATAAGTAGACGCTACATTAAATACACCAATTATTCTCCATAACTCATTATTAAATTTAACATAATTATTAGGATCACTTCCCATATACCTAACATTACCATCTGGATCATCATCATTCATTGTGTTGGGATTACTATCGAGTAAAGAAATTATATAATCTGATGCATAATTAGCAGGAACTCTTACTAAAGCTTCCTTACTTTTTGTATATAATACTGTTTCTATCTTTCCTGATAATTTCTTACCTAACATATTAGACTGATCCATATCTTCAGTACAAGTTGTTATATCTCCTGTACACGATTCGCTAATCCATAGTCTAAATTCATAACTATCAGCACTCTGACTATTTGTAGGTAAATCTTGTTGTATTTCTGTAAGCCATAGCTTACCATCTCTTATTGTATCAAACTTAGGAGAAAAACTACCACTAGATATTACTGAACCATTCTTTTCTAACTCCCACTTTAAATATTCATTTTTTAGTGCACTATCTATCTCTAAATCAGATAATATTACATCATATATTATAGGAATATTAGGATTACTACTAGCACCCTTTACTGTGAAGTTAATACGCATTACATTATCTGTATTAGTATCTACAGATGAATCATCTATTGGAAGTAAATCTACTGTAGGAAGCGTTAAACTACCTGTATAATCAACCGCCAATGCCGCTGTATCTACATTTACATTAATACTTTTCATAATATAACTGGCAGCAAAAGTAACACCAATTATACCTAACATAATAACTATTATTTCAAATAGTATAAACTTAGTATTGTACTTCTTTATATTCACAATATCACTCTTCCCTTTATCTTAATATGTATGGATTTAACTTAGTACCATCACCATCAATAATTAATACATCATTTTTTAAATACAAAACTGGAAATACTTTTAACTCTGCTGTAACATATAAATTACAATAAATACCTCCATTATTATTTACACAAAATGATAAATTGTTAGAATATGCATAATTTGTTATTGTCCATTGATGAAAGGACAAATCTTGTAAATAATTATTTTCATTACATTCAACATATTCATCTTGATACCACCAATTTATTGGTACAGACAAACACTTATTATGATCATAATTACTACCACCACCTGTAGCATATCCATAATCAGATGGATACACTAGCCCTATTTTACCTATCCAATATGTTGGTTTATTACCATATATAGCTGTTCCACGCTCATAACCATACCAATGATTAGCAAGACCGGTTGAAGAAGTATTATACGATCCAGATCCTCCTAAATTCCACACAGCATCTTCTATTAATCTTTTTGCTCCCAATGTAAGCCCATTTGCACTAAAATCACAACTAGTATTTTCACCATTTACACCTGTTGGGCACAAACCAGACATTCTATTCCAATATGGGCCATTATTTAACATTTCCATTAAAGTGCTATCCGTCCAATCATTACTTCCATAATTTGAAGTAGTAGAACCTACTCCTGATGTTTTATTATCCCAAGAATAGTTTCCTATTGATTCATCTCTTATTATTTTTAGTCTTTTTTCTGTCCCTCCGCCATAAGTAGACGCTACATTAAATACACCAATTATTCTCCATAACTCATTATTAAATTTAACATAATTATTAGGATCACTTCCCATATACCTAACATTACCATCTGGATCATCATCATTCATTGTGTTGGGATTACTATCGAGTAAAGAAATTATATAATCTGATGCATAACTTGTAGACATTCTAACCAAACCTTCTTTACTTTTTGTATACAGCACTGTTTCTATTTTCCCTGATATTTTTTTGCCCAACATATTAGACTGATCCATTTCTTCCGTACAAGTAGTTATGTCCTCTGTACAAGATTCACTAATCAACAATATAAATTCATAATTATCAGCACTCTGACTACTAGTTGGTAAATCTTGTTGAATTTCTGTAAGCCACAGCTTACCATCATTTAGAGCATCAAAATAAGGATCAAAGCTTCCTTTTGATATTATTGAACCATTCTTTTTTAATTCCCATTTTAAATACTCACTTCTAAGTTCGTTATCTATTTCTAAATCTGACAATATTACATCATATATTATAGGAATATTAGGATTACTACTAGCACCCTTTACAGTAAAGTTAATACGCATTACATTATCTGTATTAGTATATACTGAAGAATCTTCAATTGGTACTAAATCGACTTTAGGCAGTGTTAAAGTACCCGTATAATTAACCGCTAAAGAGGCTGTATCTACATCTATATTAATACTTTTCATAATATAACTAGCCGCAAAAGTAACACCAATTATACCTAACATAATAACTATTATTTCAAATAATATAAACTTAGTATTATACTTTTTTATGTTCATAATATCCCTCTTTCTACTATACTAAAATAAGTATAATATAGATTATCATTAAAATCAATAGTTGTATTATATAAAAAAATACTATATAATTAATTAAAAAGATAGTAAAAGAAAGGAGTATTACATCTTTAGCGCCTGCTTCCATTGGAAGGACGAGGATAGTAGTTATCGAAATATTCGGCGGATGCTACTACGGGAAATCGTTAGATATATTTTAAAAAGTAAAATCAAAATTATAACAAAGAATATATCGTAAGAAGGAGAAAAATTATGTGTGGAATAATCGGATACGTAGGTAAAAACAAATGTATGAGTATCCTTATAAATGGAATTAAATCTTTAGAATATCGAGGATATGATTCAGTTGGTATTGCCTACTATTTGGATAACAAAATAAATATTAAAAAAGATACAGGAAGAATAAAAGATTTAGAAAGAGAATTAGATATAAATACTGATAGTTATATTGGTATAGGTCATACTAGATGGGCTACTCATGGTGGTGTTACAAAATATAATGCGCACCCACATAGAATTAATAAAATAACATTAGTTCATAATGGTATTATTGAAAACTATTTAGAATTAAAAAAAGAACTAATAAATAATAATTATAAATTTATAAGTGATACTGATACAGAAGTAGCATGTGCTTATATAGATTTTCTATATAATAAATACAACGATATGTATACTTGTTTAGAAAAAATTAAAGATATATTTATAGGTAGTTATGCATTATGTATATTATGTGATGATGATATAAATACCCTATTTATTACTAAAAAAGGAAGTCCCATGATTATTGGAATATCTAATGATGGCAACATTATTGCATCAGATATATCCGCTATTGTTAATTATACTAAAGAATATATAATACTTGAAGATAATGACATAGGTATTATTAATAAAGATAAATATATTATATATAATAATAGTAATGTTATTAATAGAGAAATACTTACTTTCGATAAAAGTATTGATAGTATTAGTAAAAATGGATATGATCACTATATGTTAAAAGAAATATATGAACAAGATAATTTAATTACTAATACTATTAGGCATTATATTGATAATAAATTACCTGATATTCGTAAATACAAACATATTTATATTGTTGGTTGTGGTAGCGCTTATCACGCTGGACTTGTTGGCAAATATTATATAGAGATTTTTTTAAATATACCAGTAACAGTTGAAATAGCAAGTGAATTTAGATATAAGAAATTATTTATAAATGATAATGATTTAGTAATTGCCATATCACAGTCTGGAGAAACTGCTGACACTATTGAAGCTATTAAAATAGCTAAAAAATATAAAGCTAAAGTACTTGGTATTGTCAATACTTATAAGAGTACTATTGCAAGAATTAGTGATGAAGTAATATATATTAATGCTGGAATTGAAGTTTCCGTTGCTACAACTAAAGCATATAGCTTACAAGCATTATATTTAATATTACTTTCATTAAATAATAAAATTAATTTAGATAATATTAGTAATGATATTAAGAAAATATATGATATAGATTATTCTAAATATATAAATAAGATATATGATAAAGAACATGTATTCTTTATAGGAAGAGGAATAGATTATTATTTATCATTAGAAGGAAGCTTAAAATTAAAAGAAATATCTTATATACATGCTGAAAGTTATGCTGCTGGAGAACTTAAACATGGAACTATTTCTTTAAT
>ERZ1643251.2765-NODE-2765-length-17275-cov-5.505691_pt1 | contig 17275 bp, 18 predicted proteins | sample MGYA00579261_ERZ1643251 | MGnify/ENA primary metagenome ERZ1643251 (study PRJEB29033, sample SAMEA4952267) | chicken gut metagenome | biome: Broiler Chicken; feature: Gastrointestinal Tract; material: Caecum | place: Ireland | collected 2018 | study: Broiler...
CCGGGTTCATGATCGCCGCCTCCAGTGTCTCGGGCGTCATATACGCGCCGTGTTTACGGATGGCGGGGATGACTTCGTCCGCGATCTTAGCCTGGAACGCTTCGGCCGCTTCGTTCTTAGCCTTCATGGCCAGCCTGTAAAAGACATTTTCAGGGATGAAATCGGGCCTTTCGGCAGAAGTGCCGAAACCAAGATTTGCAAGATATCCGTCTACCCTGCGCCACATCACATAATCCTTACTGTCTTTTGTTTCGGTAAAACCCAATTGTTGACGCCGTTCTTTGCTGTCCAGCCTTCTAAAGATGACGAGACGGACCAAACAAACCAAGTGTAAATAATAAATAGAGAAAAGGGCCGGGAAAGCTTTCCCGGCCCTTTTCAATTTCAGTCCAAGTATTAGAATGTAATCGTTATTTTCTCTGTATCAATAATGTCATTCCAGCTTTCCGATTCAAAGATGTGAAAAGACAATTCAATTTCGTTTACTGCTGCAATTCCATTTTCCTCTAAATCAGACTCTATCAAGGTTAATTCTGTATTAGCTCGTTTATTAGGAAGTACCTCTGCGGAAAGTGATGTATCAACCATGAATCCGTTCACTGAAACGTCACGGGCTTGAACAGTTATTCCCTGTTGGCTTAGATTTTCTATAAACAGTTTGAGATTTGGGCCAAGGAAAGATCCTTCTTCTGCCATACCCTTGGAAATTATACGAATTCCTTCACCTTCATAAAGAAGGGTACCCGTATCATCGTATTCATAATTATATGAATCTACACTCGCATTTTTCACCTGGACGATCGGTGTATCCAAATACTCCTGCCAATCGTCAGTTGAAAAAATATGAAAAGAGAATTCAAAATCAGCCAATGTTGTAATCCCGCATGTTTCAAGATCAGACTCCATAAAGTCAATTGTATCATTCGCCTTTTTGCCTGCAACAACTTCCGCCGAAATGGATGTATCAATCATATATCCATTAACAGACGCATTCCTTGCTTGTACAGTTAAATCCGTATCTGTATTATTTTCGATTAACAGTTTAATTCCAGGACCAAATATTCCACCTTCATCAAATCCTGTTGCTGTAATTTTAATCCCATTCTCGTCAACAAGCACCTGCTCATTGATAACCACCTCTCCGCTTTCTTGCGAAGTTTGGGCCGGTTCTTGTGCCTCAAGGGAACCAGATGCAGTTATTTCACTGGATTGTGTTGTAACCTGTCCATAGTTACTACTGCTTGTTTCTTCATGGGTTTGATTTGTATCATTGGCACAGCCAGCAAATCCGATTAACATAATTGAGGTTAGACAACATATCACTTTTTTCATTCTCTTTCCTCCACCATTAAAAATTTACCTTTATCACCAAAATTATACTTTTTATAGTGTATATTGTCAAGCTAAAACCAAATTTTAGTAGACATCAGTATAAATATATTGTATAATATTGAAAAAGTTTAAAAGATAATGGTTATTGATTGGAGGAATAGAAAATGCTTTGTCCTAAATGCGGCACAGAATCAACGGGAAAGTTTTGTCCTTCTTGTGGAACTCCCATGTCGCAGGATCAAGATATTTCAGTTACTACTGCATCAGCAAATCAAGTCGCTCCACAACCGCCAACAATTATTATAAATAACACGAATACAAATACGAATACAGTAACTGCATCCGGTCCAAGTGTAAAAGCAAAAAATAAATGGGTCGCGTTTTTCCTTTGTCTTTTCCTTGGCATTTTGGGCGTGCATAAATTTTATGAAGGCAAAATTTTACTTGGAATTGTTTATTTATGTACAGGCGGTCTTTTAGGTATTGGATGGCTGATCGATTTAATTACGCTCTTGTTTAAACCCAACCCCTATTATCCGTAAAAAACCCAATGGGGGGAAGTAAACTATGACATGCAAAAATTGCGGCAAGGAAATCCCGACCGAGTTTGAAAAGCTTGGATTGTGCTCTGATTGTGCCTTAAACATTTTATCAACCCAAAATAGTACGAATCCAGTGCAAGAATCAAAAGAGGTTCGATTAGTTAAAACCTATAACCGTTCAAATGTTGTTGAAGTCCTGGATGTTCTTGTGAAACTGATTATTTTGGCTGGAACTATTGGAGGCATCATATTATTTCTTGCTTTTCTGCTTTCCACTTTAGATAGGGCCTCATTACCATTCAATCAACTTCTCACTCTAATTATTGCATTTATTTTAATGGCACTTTCTACTATGTTATCTGCATCATTATTAAAAGCCATCAGCGAAATATTAGATACATTATATGATATAAGAGATAAACTGCGATAGAACAGGAACGCCCCGTAAATAACGGGGCGTTCCTGTTCTTATATAATTGAACCGATCATGCGGTTATATTTTCGCGCGCCGCGCTTGGCGCTTGCATAAATGATATCATCCCCTATTTCTGTTATTGGTTGATTTTCTTCTATGGCAGTAATAATTCGATTCGCTATCTGCGACATGGCTGATACTAATGGAGCATTAGCTTCTACAACCGTATCATACATAATATTACGCGGTGAAACGATTTCGGGATTGCTCATAGCTCCTGCATATTCTGCTACATTGACAATTGTTGGGCGCCTCAAAACTGCTCCTTTTGCCAACTGGGGAATGTCTAAGGTGCGACCTGATATCGAACGCCCTCCGGAGCCAGGAGTTTTTGATTTATCTTTATCCCGACCTGATCCGCCGCCAAACGATCCGCCAAGATCATATAGTTCTAACAGACGGTCTATCGCTTTTTCAATGCGGGAAATCAGGCGGGAGATTGAATTAATCATTTGTGACGTCGCATCAGTTACAGATTCCTCCATGCTCGAAACCGTATCCGATAAGGTTTCATACAATTCGTCCATATCTTCCGCGAAAGTACCGCTGAATTCTTCCATGAATTCCGCATAGTGTTCATCAATAGTTTCGGCGAGGCCCTGTAAAGCTTCCAAGACAAATTCTGTGTTATCGGTAATACCTGTTGCAAGGCTTTCATCAAACGTCCGTCCGTACTCCGTGAACACTCCTGACAGTTCTTCAATCTCAAACTGTGTCTTAAAATCAGCTTTGATTGTATCAGCGGCTGTAACAATTGCCTGCGTTACAAGCGTTTGACCAGCCGTTATTCCCGCTGACAATCCTTGCATGAGCTGCATTCCAAACTGATAGAACATGCCGCCCTGTCCAGGCATAATGCCAACCTCAACACCCTCGCCACCCATAGAATCCATTGTAGAGAATGCCGTTTGGAGTGTGTCCCGAAGGGTGTTAACAAGTTCTTCAATGGCGGCTTTAGCTTCTGTTATGCTCTCTTTTATACCCTGTGCAAGCCCCAAAACAAGATTTTTTCCTATTTCCGCAAATACTGTGGAGGGAGAATGTACGCCGGTTGCTTCTTTAGCTGCACCAATAACACCTTCATTACTCGAAAAGCCATCCCCTGTAATCGCTTTTACCGCGTCTAAAGCGTCTTGTATTGTTTGTTTATTTTTTAAACCTTCTGTCAATCCATTAGGAAATGCTTCTCCGATCCTTTTACTTGTTTCCTCCATCTCATTTATCAAAGGCGTCCCTAAATTGTCTGTAAGATTTTGCGAAATCTGATTTTTTAAGCTATCAGTATATGTCTTTGGTATATCAATATCTCTAGTAACCAACGCTATTAAAGCCGAGTTTAAAATATTTTTTATTGTTGGATCGCTTGATAAACTTACTCCTAAATCTTCAATTTGTTTTAAGATGCTTCCCGATGTAACTGCAAATGCATCATTTAGATCCTCCTCTTGTAAAGTAAATATCTCCCCAAACGTTCGTTTTACCTCCAGAATTACTGAGCGGTCAACTCCCATCTCACCTAATGTCTCAGTGAATTCGTCGATTGCTCCTCTTGATGTATTAATTGCCTCCTTCGATTCATCAAAAGCACTATTTAAATCATGGAGAGCCTTTTCCGCATCTTCTTTACTTGTTATTTTAATTTCACCAAACATATCTGTTATTTGGCTTATATCCGCAGAAAAATCAATTGATACGCCACCAAATTCTGCAAATTCAGCCATTAATTCCTGTAACCGCTTTTGAATTGCCGGATTTCCTGGGTCTTTTTGTAATTCTGCACTTAATTCATTGTATTCTCTTACTGTTTCTGCGACTTCTTCCTTTACCTGTCCTGTCGCAGTAATAATTTTTGTTGTGAGATCAGGAATACTGGTACTCAATTGTCCAGCAATTTCTTCTGGCGTTTTTGCTAATGCAATAACAAGTTTTTGTGAAATCAAATCAAGGTCTGCTGTTACATTTGTTGCCAACTGTTCAAAAGCCTCTGTCATTCTAGGAATATCTTCTTCTGATAATCCAATAGCAGCATCTTTACTTATTGTTGTGAAATATAGTAGTTTATCTGCTGCGTCTTGAATATTCTGTTGATATGTTGAATGTTGTGCAGCCGCATCGCTAAAGGCATCTGCTTGATCTCGAATTCCTTGTGTTGCCTCTTTAAAGGCTTCGGATACTTTTAACACATCAGTACCAACAGTGTTATAAAAATTCGCATCAAAATAAGCTTGCCTTTGTTCGTCTTCTGCATCCATCCAACCTTTAAGTGCTGCCACACCTGCTGTTACAGCAGTAATAACCAGCCCAATAGGCCCAAGCATCGCATTTAAAGCCGCTCCAACGGCAACAATTGTTGGAACAACAGCCAGCATTGCGCCGCCAAGGCTTTGACTTCCATCAGCCAAGCCTTGAACCGCGCTGCTTACAACTGCAAATTCCCCGGCCGCCGCAGCTACCGTAACACCTACTTTTTGCATTGGAGCCAAGTTCTTTAAAAATGTGCTGATCTGTGTACCAGCATTCTTAAGCCCTGCCCCAAGGGCTGACAGCGGATTGCCCGTGCGTCCCAATTCATTCTGAAACGCTTTAAGTGAATTGTTAACAGCATCAAATATCTTTTTGCCCTTAACCGATTTAACAAGCTTGTCAAAATCTTTTGTAAAATTGATTAATACTTTGCGCACTTTTTCGACCGCTTTAAAGGCAATAAACCCCTTAAGAATTCCTTCAAGTACGCTCTCAATTGTTTTCTTATTTTTTTTAATCCAGTCTCCAAGTGATTTCAGAATATCCGCGATCACACTAATGACCGGCGTCAATACCGAAACAAGGACTTCGGCGAGGTCAAGGACAAAATCTAAAATATCAGAAATTGTATTTTTGAAAGCCTCCCAAGCAGCGTCAAGCAGAGGCTCAACGACACTCCACAAACCATTTGCCAGCTCTCCAATAGCGGTTCCAAACGCTGTGAACATGTCTGTATGCTGTGTAAACCAATCTCCGACCTTCTGCAATTGTTCTTGCAAAAACAGAAAGGCATCCACTAGTTTTGATCCAATCCACTCGGCAATAGGAACAAGCCCGATTTGTACGAATGCCTCCATTCCCGGCGTGACCGCCCGGATAATATCATCGAGCGCGCCAAATAATGCTGAAAGTGTGTTCAGCGCCTCAAACGCAATCAGTGGAATATTTAATGCCTCAATAATTGGGAAAGTAATGATTTGTGCAAGATTAATAGCACTCATAGCGAACCGGAAAGCATTTTCCAGCGCGTTTTTTATAGCAGTTCCCCAGTCAAGTGCTGCGAATTGATTTCCAATAACCTCAAAAAAATCCTTGAAGTTGTCTATTACTTCACGCAGCCCAAGATCCATTAAGACTTCTTTAAGCTTTTTAAATTTGTCAATGATAGCATCGGCCATCTTTTCATATGGGGATTCACCCTCCGGAGGCTCAAGCGTAGGCAGATCTGGAAACTCATATGCCCCGCCTGACATGTCTGGCACAGATGCATCAGCCATATCTTTTTGCAGCACGGTCAGTTCATCAAAGGGCGCCAACGCGCCTTTCGCAGCCTTTTTCGCATCATTGATGCCGTCTGCAAGGTCCTCCTGCGCTCCTGCCACACTTCCCGTACTGTCGCCCAAATTTTTCAGAGCTTCCTGCTTCTCCTTCATTTCGGCGTCAAAATCGCGCCCAAACAAACGGAATGTAAAACGCGCCAGGGCATTCCCCACGCGTTCAAGCACAACCGCCAATGCGTTCAAAAACGGCAGAACAGCTTGAATGAACGGCATGAACGCTTGTCCAATCGCACGGCCGGCCGCTGTCAACTGGCTTTTTAAAATGCGCAGTTGGTTCGCCGGTGACTCGATGGTGCGTGCCATGTCTCCCTGCGCGTTCTTGGTCTGTTCTAAAATAGTTATGTATCGGGCGATAATTTTTTCCTGTGACGTCAGTTCCCGCCCAGTCTCTCCGATTCCATACCGCAGCGCGGTTTGCCTGATATTTGCGTCTGTGATGGCGATACCATATTTGTACAATGCGCGCGGCATTCCTTGCAGCCCGGATTGCAGGTTTTCATACACCTGATTGACGTCCATTTCATAGAGCGACGCCATATCGTAGGCCAATTGGGTCAGAGTCGTTGACATCTTATAAGCTGTCTGCGCTCCAATTCCCATTGAATCATTGAAATTTTGGAAAGTGCCAAGCATCTGCTTAACCGCAATCTGATCTACGCCAAACGCCTTTTTGAGACGCAGCGCAAATTGATCCGCCTGATATGCCATACTTCCAAACGCCACGTTGAACATGTTTTCAATTTCAGGCGCGGAAATAGCTGCTTTAATTCCGTCTGAAATGAATTTAAACAAACTGCGGAAAGACTTGTACAACACTCCAATAATCAGGGCATTTTTTATCACCTTGCCCAGCTTTTCAAATGCTCCCGCTGCTTTACTCGCGGCAGATTTTGCCGCTTTCCCGTATTTCTCCGTGGATTTTCTGGCCTGTTCAGTACTGTCCCTGACACGTTGGATTGTCTTATCAACTTGATCCGCTGGCGCATTGGCTTCTGCCAATCCGCCTGAAAAATCATTAATCGGTAATTTCCCAATATTTTTGTACTTCTCTGTAGATTTAGCAAGATTCTCCATGCTTTCCTGTACGCGCCGGATAACCTGTTCGCTGTTATTTAATGGGGCAGTTGCTCCAGTTACAGCGCCTGCTACTTTTTCTGTTGCAGTAGTATACTTATCCGCTGCTGCTGCCGCTTGTTCAAAAGCGCCTGCTACTTTGTTTACAACTGCTTTTTCTACAGTTCCATACTTTTCAATTGATCTCCCGGCTTGTTCTACGGTTCCTTTGATACGTTGGAGTGTCTTTCCAATCTGCTCTGCCGGTGCATTCGTCTCTGCAAATCCACTTGAAATGTTATTGACTGATAATACTGATGATTTCCCAATATCCTTGTACTTTTCCGTAGATTTAGCAAGATTCTCCATGCTTTCCTGTACGCGCCGGATAACCTGTTCGCTTTTGTTTAACGCAGGATCGCTCCCCGCCATAGCGCCGGTGACTTTCTCCGTTGAAACCGCGCACTTGTTTGCGGCCAACGCCGCCTGCTCAAAGGGTTCTTTCAGTTTCGCAATGGCCGCACGAACTGCATCGGATTTGGCTTTTAGACGATCATACGTCTCGGCCGCAGTCAAAAGACTTTTTTCAATCCTTGCGCTCTCAAGACTGTTATCTCCATGTTTAAAAGAAATGGACCGCGACTTTTCAACCAACCCATCATAGATTTTTCGCTGATTTTCCAACCGGGCGTTAAGTTGTCCCAACTGCGCATAAAGGCTTTCAAGGCTTTTCTTGCTGCCTTCTGTTGATTTGCGCACAGCTTCGCTGCTCTGTTCAGTTGTTTTCCGGACCTGCGCGGATGCCTGCTGCATGGGCACCGTGATACTCTGCATCTGCCGCTGCAAGTCCGGCATTTTTACGTTCATCATCTGCTGGAGCTTGGTCATGACCTGCTGAATTCCCTGCAATGCATCTTTGACCTGTGCAGAAATGACGATCTGAAGTTCTTCAACTGTAATTGCCTGTCCCATACATGCCCACCATCCTGGTATGAATCCGCCACGGCTCAAGGCTCTGTTAGGGGCTTAGATTCCTAAAAATACACTCCACGCATTGACTGTCGCACGTTCTATCTGCTCCGGCGTCATAGTGGAGATATCTATTTTTTTCTTTCCAAACAATTCGGGGTAAATCTTATCCAAACCACGGAACTTTGCTTTTTTATCAAGCAATTGCGCAATACCTGATGTAATCTGGAATGCCTGGCCTTGCAGCAGGATCGCCTGTTCCTTAAAATCATCCAGCCGTTTGCGGCTATATGCTTCAAGGTACTCCGCGACCTGCTGCACGGTCATGGCCTCAAATTCCAGCGGCTTTATTCCGCTTTCATAGGCAGCGGGTCGGAGATCGTCGATGTATTCGCACCAGTCCGAATAGTACCGGCCATTTCCGCCACCATCTTCCCAAGAGCCTCGCCCCGGAACATGCGAATCGCCTCCGCTGTAAGCGCGTCCATATCGATGGCCAAATCCGGAGCCTCGGCCATCTTGCGCAGCTCCTCCGACGTTCTCTTTTCTTTGAAAAAACCGGCTTCTCCGATTTCTGCGACAAGCTGGATAAACGCCTCAAAATACGTCGACTCATTTTCAAATACATATGTATCAATCGCCATATAGGCATCATCCATACGATTGATATGACCTCCTGAAAAGGCCATGATAGAACGGGCAAAGGTTTCATAATCTTCGCTCTTGGCCGCAACCAGAAGCGCCGTCCGCAAGTTGTCACACTTAAGCTCCTTTTTCAGCCGCGTATAAGCGCCAATCGTATATTCTGTCTCAAATTCGGTGTTTTTCGTTTTTAAAAGCATTCGTATTTCTCCTTAATAGCTCAATCTTCTGACGGCAAACCTTCGATTGTTTCCGGGACTGTCGATTTTCCAATCGTAAGAGTCGACCGGATCATGTCATCCAACGCGATTTCGGACAACGCAACCGACAGAGCGCCGCGCCATTTGATGACAGTTGGCTTTCCGCTTGTTCCAGCCGAAGAATCAGGGAGCTTTACATACCACCAGGGGATTGTGCCGGCGCTTTCCAACGCCTTGAGGGCGTCATACTGCTCTTTATAGTAGAGCGTTTCGATTTCAATGGTTTCATAAGGGCGCACACCCGGTACGCTGAATTCAGTGTCAGATTCCAGCGTCCGATATGTGATATCTTCTGACGCAGAAATAACTGTAGGAATGGACTGAACGCCGAATACTTGTTTGAGACTTGTATCCTCTGTTGATGCATACCAAAGCTCTGTAAACTTTGATGCTACGGGTGGGGTCAAACTTGGATCATTCTGTGCCATTTTATCAACTCCTGTTCACATAAAAAGTGTTTGTAATCGCGCTCCAGCCAGCTTCAAATGTGCTGCCATAGCGTTGCTTTTTGGTAATTGGGTCTTTTGTTTGCGGCGTTGGCGCCACCTCAACGAAATTGATTTCCGACAGCTTGTCCGCAGCCTTCTGATATATCCGCTGTGCTTCATAATATTCCCGCGCCCATACCTCTATTGTGATTGACAGCGCATAGGACGCTTTGAAGTTTTGGGGCCGCGCCTGGAAGTTATATAATACGCAGACCGGGAACTTTGCCGTTGTCCCCGGATTTTCGAGCAATACACGCTCGCTTCCGAGAGTTTCCACCTCGGTCAATTTCTGTTGAATGACCTTGGTCAATAATTCACGATCAATTTTATATGGCGGAAACATTATCCTGTTACACTCCTCACCATCTCCTGTATCGATTGCAATACCGCTTGTACATTACGGTCACGATTTTGGAACGCCGCCGGCATCATATACGGATGCGGTTTCATGCCGTCTACCTCCCAATACTGTTCGCCATTTTGGCCGGTGACAAGCGGATATCCATATCGAGCGAATGATTTGGGAACCATTGACACATGAATGTACCAAGGAATGCGCTTTGCCCGTTTTAAGCGGATTGCATCATTGATGCCCTCGTTATCGACATAGAGTCCTGTTCCAAACTCTGTGTAGCTGCTCCACGGAACCACTTTTGTGTCGTTGAACACGCGCGCCGCAATTACATCCTTTGAATTCATGTCAATTAATTCTACGCGGATCGCCGATTTTACAGGTCCAGGCGCAAATTGAACGGCAAGTCTGGCGGTGTCTCTCGCAGCGGCTTCAACTCCCTGACGGACGGCGGACGAGATTTGTGCCTTCACCCCTTGAAGCCCCTGACCTTTGGTTTTCCGTTTAATCTTCGCTTTGATCATTTTGTTACCACCCGCGCCGTACAAATAGTCGGATTCCTGATATGAGTACCTCCGATATAGGCTGGCTTTACGCTTTCAACCGCATAATCCCCCGGCGGATATTCCATATATTCGACGTCATCAATTTCTACCATACCTGTTGATTCCGGCTCAGAAAAATAAATGTGATCGCCTTTGCTGTACGACGGAATGGTATCTGTACGAATATTAAGGACGCTGTTTGTTACTTCGCCGTATGTTTTGGCCTCAAGCTCATCTGAAACGAACTGCGCATTAACCCATTCAGTACGCAAATCCGTGTAGTGGCTTTGTATTTCTCCATAATGGTTGACTGTGCGGTTTGTTGTAATCCAAATACGCTGCATGTCTTTAATGATCATAGACGGTATACCCTCTGATTCGATGATATCAACCGATCATATAGCTTTTTTTGAATATCCTCATAGCTGTATGACTGACCGCCGGCGGAATAGCCCGTCATACCTTCCCCGCCCCTCCGAAGGAACGCAGCGGCTACCGCATCACATACCGCAGCCTGCATTACGGGCGTTGCTTCATCCCGATTGCAAATTGATAAGGCGGCGGCATTCCAATCTTCAAAAAGGTCGCGAATGATCAGATCATTTGCCGCATCGCCGGAAATCCCAAGCTGCCGTTTGATCTTTTCAACTTGCTGTTGGACATTCATACCGCCGCCTCCTATCACAGATCGTTAACCGTCCTCGGCCGGCCTCTGCGCGTTTCTTTTTCCGCGGATATCTCTCCCAATTCCGCCGGCTTGATTGGAATCGGTTCACGGCCCGGCTGCGTTACTGGCTGTACATCGCCTTCCTCCACATATCCAAGAAGCTTGTAATCCCGGATGCGATCAGGGTCGTTTACTTCAATGACCTTATTGAGCCTTACAAGACGCATTTTTCCATCTCCTTAAATATTTTTTCAATTCAGCCACCATCATCCTCCGATGTGACTGTTGCGGTGTCCACATCTGCATAGATGCTGTCAACTTTACCATCTACCCCGTTGGGCATGACGAAAGTATCCCAATAAGCCCGGTTTTGATAAAGCCAGCCGTCGCCCTGAGTATGCTCGCCGGGTGCAAACGTATAAATACTGGCAATCTTCGGAACTGTAAAGGTGGTTCGGGGTGTTGCAACCAGAATGTTGATATAATGCGAATCGGCAGCCGGCGCAAATCCGTTTGTGAATTCAAATTTGTCACAAAAACGATCGATATCGATTACCTCCAGAATAGAAACGCCATCGATCGATGTGACGCGTGTTTCGATGCTGCGGCCGCCGCTGGCCACCTGAGAAAGGTTGACTGTGCTGGTGAATTCAGATGACAGCTCGAGCAAATCCATCAGCTCTGTTCGCACATAACAGATCAGGCCGCCTCCCTGCTTATAGCGGCGCAGCTTTGCATGGCCAATCGCCTGTTTGATCTTTGAAAATACGTTTTCTTTCGTGTAACCAGAAAGCGCGGTGCTTGTTGAAAGGTTTGCTGTTTTTGCCAGCGCCGCAACTTTTGAAAAGAAATAGGCGTCTGTTTCCGGAACTTGCCTTGTCGATATAAATACTTCGGTGATATTTTGAATGGACGCGGTTTTATTTGTTTCATCCACATCCGCTTTATCAACCAGAAATTCAACATCCCGGTCATGTGTAACCGTAAACGGTACATCCGTCTGTGAATATGTACCGCGATTCCATCCGCCCTGACGCGAATGCTCCTTATATCCACTTGTGCTCATCTGTGTAAAATGGAATGTTTTTGCATCAAGCCAACGGACATTCGTGGTAATAAAAGGGCTGGTTAAAGTACCCTGAATCAAAATGTCAATCAGCTCAGGCTGCCACTTTTCGGCGTAATTAAGCGCCATTTTTCATTCTCCTATCTGTTCGTAAATTTTTCCCATGGTTTGCGCTGTCCCGCCGGCTGCGAAGGCTTTTGCCACGCATACGGGTCCGGGATTTCTTTATGCGTCTGCGGAGTACGATTCGGCAAAATTTCATTCAAACGGTTTTCGACTTCGCGATTAAAATCATTCCATCGATCCTGAATCAGATCATCTAGTTTTTCAGCGTCGATATTGCGATAATCAATATCGCTGACAAAGGAGATGGGCAGCTTTGCGGCCGTTGCCTTTTCAATCGCTTTCTGCCTGAGATTGTCCGCCTCCCGTTGAAGCTGGATTTCTGTTTTCTCACGCTCAAGCGTCTCTAAACGTTCCTGCAAAACCCTTACCTGTTCTTCGGCCTGCAGCTTTGAAAACTTTTCCGCTTCGGCTTGGCGCTGTTTGACTTTGTTCTGTTTTTCCTCAAATTCCCGCATAACCGCGTTGCGGGCTTCTTCGGCCGCTTTTCTGCGTTCCGCGGCAACTGCTCGGTTGAAATCATCACGTGTAAATGTTCTGTTTGATTCAGGCGGCTGTCTTTTGTCAGGATCAGACAATTCACGCTGCAAATCCGGATGCCGGTTTTGTCCAGTCTCCTTTTCATCCTGCTGCGGTGTCTGCGGATTCGGTACAAATTCCTGATTGTCCTGCTGTTTGCTGAAAGATTCTCCCATTTTCATCCTCCGTTAAGTTTTACGCCCTTCGGCTGTTGTCGTTTTACGCCCGCCGGCAAATAAAAAGAGCCTTTAAACAGCCCGCTCAAAAGTGGACTGTTCAAAGGCTCATCGGCTCAAAGGCTCATCGGCTCAACATATTCAATTCTTCTTTGACATCAAGGTTAATCACCTGATGCCGTTTTGGACATCTGTAATTTTTGCAAAAATACAAATAATTGATCAGACGTGTATCGGGACGAACCGGAAAGGCCCGCTTACCGCAGTGGTCACAATAATACCAACCGTTTTTTACAATTCTGACCCCCTCCTATTATACAATATCTTGCGGTAAAAGAAAAGAGGATTTCTATATTTTGATAGTTTTCCTATCAAATTTTGCCTACCTTTTGCCGCTTGTATTTGAATGTGCCTTTCGGCACAATATAGCAGCTGAAATAAACAGCGCCAGAATCTCGCAGCCGATTGTAGCCAAAACACCGCATACAAAAGGCGGAATATACATCACAACCACTCCCCTATTTTTTATTTTCTGAATCTTTTAATTTTCGTTCGTATTTTCTCATTATTTCGCGATAACGTTTTGAGAATTGCTCACTCAATGCCTTCAACTGCAAAACAAGCCTGCCGTCATATCCATTGCGTTCATGCGTTTTATACCATTTCTCTGTAATTTCCTCCTCCCTCTGCGCCAGTTCTTTCCCGAGCGCCGAAAGTTCCGCTTCTTTAGCCTTTATCAGTTCATCAGTATTCATTTTTCCACCTCTGATATTTAATTCCCAATGATTTACGTTTCTCGCGTTTCGGCATCTTTTCGAGACGCCGCGTCTGGTATTGCCCGAATGATGGAGCGGCACGGATGGGGGATTGGGTTGCCGCTGCCATCTATACTGATTGGCGGAACATTGACACCGAACTTGGCTTCAGTAATTGAGAATATCTGCCCGTTCAGAGCACGGCAAGCATCTGTTGTCACACTGTCAATGACCGCAATAAAGCGATACCTGCTGATCTTTGCATCCTTCATTGCTTTCATCACTGATCGTCCAGTAATAGAGGTCATTTGCTTATCAATTATCCCATGGTGCCCCTGCGGCTCTGATGCTGTCGGCTTCGACCGCGCTAAAAGGCGCTTTTCAATATTTTTGAATTTTCTTTGATTTTCCAAGCTGTCAGGATCAAAATGCGCACCGTCCTCCCCTGCCATTTGATAACGCGCTAAAAGTGTGTCCCGGTTGTACAACGCTTCAATCCACAGCATATTTATAAAGGTCCGGCCAAAAGACGGCGTTACGTCTTTCATCCATTCGTTGATATTCTTTTGGCCGGGGAGAACACAACGGCCTGTCCCTGTAATTGCATGTGCATCCTCAAAAGCGATCCTGTATGTATTTTCCGCAATACCCTCTATCATCTGCCCTGTCCGCAAATAAATATCCTGATAATAAACACTGAACGCCGCCAACAACCAAATTGCAAGAGCTTCACGATTGCGGATTTGCCTGCGATTTTGAATATCACGTACAAGCAAGCGCCAACTGCGTTCATCAAGACCGTTCTGAATCCAGCTTTCTGTTTCACGATGCAACCGTGATACCGCTGTTGGCGTCATCAATTCGTCAAGCTCATCCGGCCGGAATCTGTGAAAAACCTGCGCTGTACGATCCGCAATATCGAGGGATTCAATATATCGCATGAGCGAATCTTCCTGGGCGTCCGCAAAGCGCCAAAATTGTTTACTGTACGTTTGATCTGTCATTGCCGCGTCCGCTTTCCGGATCAGTTTCCGAATTGTTTATTGGCATCTCCTGTTGTTCCCCTCGCCGGATTGCCTCGGAGTATTCCGCATCTTTTTCGGCCTTCACACGCTCAATTTCATCCTTTGCATCAACTTCAATCTGCATTTCGTTGATCGCTGTTTCCTGGCTTACCGCGCCGGACTTAAACAGAGATATGCCGCGCGCAATCGATTTATCTTTATCTGTTGGAATGTTGCGCTGTAAGGTGATTTGAATATCGCGGAAATTGTATCGCTTATCAATCAGATTCAGGCGGTTTGTAATGATCTCCCAAAGCCTTAAATACCCCTTTTTGAGTTCCCTGTCCAAGTCCGCTGCATATTGATCCATCGCATAAAGCTTATATCCGAGCGCGCTTGCATTATCTGCATTGCTGAACGCTTCGTCTGTCATATTGGGTACGCCGGACAGCATGGTAATATTATCATGACGGCGTGCCTGTACTGCCAAAATCCCATCATAGCTGATATCCTTGAGCAGCCAGCGGATATCTCCATCCTGCCCGACAAACAGCGTCCTTGCCTTTATAAGCGCCTTTTCAAACACCTCACGTTCCGGGCTTTTCCGGTATTCGCCGGTTTCAGTCTCCTGCGTCATTGGGGGTAAGGGATCGGAATATCCGCTGATTAAAAGTTTGGCGTCTGAATCATTGTATTGCGTCATATTTTTGACGTTATTTTCGCTTTCCTCATACGCTTCAATTTCACCAAGAGACGGTTCAAAAACTGTAACGCAATCCGGGTTTTCAAACGCTACAATCGGAGCGTCCCCCCAAGCCAACGGCTCATCCTTTTCCAGTTCAAAACCCGTCTTGCCCTGAATATACTGCTGATATCGCTCTGCTGTAATCTTCTCAATTACCTGGCGCTTGTCCGAATTGACCCAGGTCCGTACAGCGCCAATGAGTTGCGGCGGCGTACTTTCATCGCAGATCGATTCGGTTTGTTGGCTGTCAAACAAAACATATCGAATTTCCTGCGTATTTTCCTCCTGGAAAATATAAAGAAATGCAGCATTGGTGGCTGCATACGACTTTACCACCTGGAAGAAAAGGGAGGCATCGTCATTATATTTTTGTATCCGAGTAATTTGCGCCTGGTATTCTTCTATATATTCCTGCTTTTTACGATCAATCGCTTTCCCTGTGCCCAGGCGCTTATTTATGCGGCCTAATATCCCCGTTGAATATATATTTGTATCAGACGGCGGAGCAACATTATACATCGGGGCTTTTCCTCCGACATACCCGGAAAACATCTTAACAATGTAATATTCAAACGGAATTATAACCCTTTCCCCTGTTTCATTGTTCCCCATAAAGGTATTTGGATCATATTTTCTTATTACGCGCCGCCAACATGCCTGACGATGCCGGAGCGCCGGCGCCGCCAGTTCAGCCAGCTCTCCTATTGTCCTCTGGTCATATTGATCAAGCTTTTCTTTCGTCAGTTGGATCATCCCGGCCCTCCATTTTCAAAATTTTATATCATGGGAGATCGCCCATCCGCTGTTTCTTGGAATATCACTTTCGATCGCATATCTCACGGCGTCTATCATATGGTTATTTTTATCCGGGTATTTGCTTTTAAAGTTTCCATGCTGGTCCCGCTCCAACTCGTATGTCGCAAACTCTCTGGCTGCATTTGGACATCTGCGCGGATCGATTATAATTGCTTCAAGGTCCTGCAAAAATTTAATTCCTGTTTCGATGCTGCCTGGGCCTTTAACAGCCGCCCGCATCGGTACACCATATGATTGACATTCATCGATTGATTTTGGTTCCGCGCTGTCAGCAGTCGATGCAGGGTATTCCCAACGTCGTTTTCGCACTTCTTCGCATAACCGGCGGTTTGAAAGCCCTGTGCTGTAAATTTCTCCAAACAAATACACACATCTGCGCGTTTTATCATAATATAAGCGAGCCCACGCCGCAGGGTCCGCAGCGTATCCCCAGTCATTTCCTTGCCTGATATTATCAAACCGGAAAATCTGTTCTTCTGTGATTTCCTCTAATCTGATATTGTCAAACACCTCGCCGCCTGTCCCTGTAACCTCTCCAAGATACTCATGGCGGTATGCATCCGGCTTGACATTTTTAAGATGTTCGGCCTCCGTAAGAAACTGATCTCCAAGCCAAGCTTTCGGCACATCCAGATATGTGCTGTGATGGACGATCTGGTCTTTGCGTGGAATCAAAATCTCGTTGTTAATCCAGCTTTGAACACTTTTAGGCGGATTGTAGCTATAAAATACCTTTGGTTTTCCACTAGAGCGGATCACAGATTGCGTTACTTTGCGTATTTCTTCCATATCGTCATACTGATCCGCTTCCTCGAACCAAATATATTTAAAATACCCGTGCGGCAGTTTGATTGACTTTGATTTGTTTGGATCATCTAGCCCGCGAAACAAAACCACTTGTCCTGTGGGACGATATGTAAGCCTCATAGGGCTTTTATTGATTGTCCAATATTCCGCGATGCCAAGCTGCTCAATTGCCCATATCAGTTGGGCATAAACGCTTGACTCAAGCGTATTCCCAAACTTGCGATAGCAAATTGCATTTGCTTGTTTATCCTGCACCATTCCCAACGGAATTTCGACCGAAATAAATGACGATTTTGTACTTCCGCGTCCGCCTTTAAGCCAATAATGCGTATGCCTGTCCTCTGATATATCCCAA
>ERZ1643251.2768-NODE-2768-length-17256-cov-10.244463_pt1 | contig 17256 bp, 17 predicted proteins | sample MGYA00579261_ERZ1643251 | MGnify/ENA primary metagenome ERZ1643251 (study PRJEB29033, sample SAMEA4952267) | chicken gut metagenome | biome: Broiler Chicken; feature: Gastrointestinal Tract; material: Caecum | place: Ireland | collected 2018 | study: Broiler...
CTTCACTGTTTTCGGACGTTTAGCCAACAGGACGGCTCCCCCACAAATACAGATTTAATATCCGCTGTATCCCCCGCAGCAAAGCCCGCTTCCTCCGCAACAGAGGTTGCACAGCATATTTGCCACGCACAGCTTCACACAGCAGCCGGTGTCAAATGTACCCGGATACCCGAAGGCGGTCTGCCGCCGCTCATACCATGTGCCGCCGTTCTGCAGCCGGTCGAGAAGCATCTGGTACTGCATGTTTCCCGGATCCAGACGCACAGCTTCTCTTGCCTGCTCCAGTGCTGTCACATTATTGCCGAGACCTGAATTTGCCGATGCGCTGTAAAAATACCAGAGAGCACTCCTGTCCCGGATCCCGTCCAGCACATTGAGTGCTTCCTTATAATGCCCGCTGCGGATATAATTTGCCGCAGCGCGCAGATGGACATCTTCTTCTGTCTCCTGACGGTGCTGGCTTCTCCCGTGGAGATCATCACTCCAGCCGCCAAAGGGACCGTATCCGCCGAACCCGCCGTAAGGACCATAACCGCGGTAAGATCCGCTGCCAGTACCGGTGCCGTAACCGTCAGATGCATATCCGTGCTCCCGTTCATCCATGATCTGCTGATACGCCTGCTGTACTTCTTTAAACTTTGCCTCCGCTTCTTCCTTGTGTGGATTATTGATGTTGGCGTCCGGATGATATTTTCTGCTCAGCCTGCGGTAAGCCTTTTTCACTTCATCATCCGGGGCATTCCTGTCCACTCCGAGCAGGCTGTATGGATCTGTCATTTTCTTTCTCCCTTCAGGACCGATTCACAGACTGCTATTCCCTGTCAGCTTTTCTTGATAAATGTTGTCCCGCATTTCGGACAGCGCACCTCGATCTTTCCCTTTCCTTTTGGGATACGGATCTTCTGTTTGCAAGACGGACATGTATAAATATGGTAAACCCTGCGCTGCTGCCAGATATTTTTCTGCTTTCGGAAAAAATTGCGGATCCCATATGTTTTTGCCAGAAACGCCTGGTTTTCCGCATAGCGCTTTTGTATATTTCTGGAAAACACCCGGAAATAACAATAGATCACCAACGCCCAGCCAAGTATGTAAAAAATAAGCCCTGCGATATTGTCTACAAAGACCGAGGACACGACCACAGCGATCAGCCCCAGGACAAGCAGGAACTTAGAAAACTGGTCAACGCCGTATCTTCCCTGCATAAAACGAATCAATTTTTCCTTCATATTTAACCATCCTTTTGAATTAGAATTTGGGATATATTTTCCACTGTTTTCCGGGCAAAGTCAATTAAAAATCAATTAAATTTTCAGAATATTCACCCCAAAGGGGTCAGACCCCTGTTAAGAGGGGTCTGACCCCTTTTCCTCAAATATTCAGAATATTATCACAAATCTCATCTGAGATCAGATACACGATCCGTGAATCATCAATCATCACATACCGGTTCCCGTCTCCGTCTTCTCCCCCGATATACAGGGTCAGTGTTTTTTCTTCATCGTCCTCTGTATAAACTGCCTCCACAGTGATCCTTGATGCCTCATCGAGCCCGAATCCTGCCAGGTCTTCATCTGCCACGGAATAGTCCGCTGCTTCGGATAATTCCACCGCGCCGAGGCCGCCTGCCACTGCCGTGATATCTTCTTCCTGATCCTCGTTTTCGCTGTCGTAAACCGTGGTCTCCCCATTCTGGATGATCGTCTCTTTTACGAGATTTCCGCTGCCGATGCTCGGATACTCATCGAGCTGGGCGATATCATCCAGCGTATAATTCAGGGACTCGATCACCGTAGACGCCACAGTGTATACTTTCCCTGTATCGCCCACAGTCACATAATAATCATCGCCGGTCATATTCCCGAAATACAGGTCCGTAGTATTTTCTTCTTTATCCGTAAAGCTGAGCGTATATACAGGTTCCTCCAGGCCATAGTCTGCCAGGTCGTCCCCGTCTTCAAGCTCCCGGTCCGCTGTGATACTGCCCAGCGCGGACGCCATATTTTCCGGATAACTCTGATCCAGCGGGAAATCTTCATCCGGCGTATACTTCCAGGCGCCGTCTTCTTTTGAGAATGACATTTCTCCGTTCCCCACATCAAAGCTCATGGCAGTGATATCCCCTGCTTCCGTGTCGGTCACATGGATCTGGGCCTCTTTTTCCTTCTCTTCCTGCTGCTTTTCCTCGTTCTGGTTCCATGCCCGCAGCCCGAAATAGACTGCGAGCAGGATCACCAGGACAGCTGCCAGGATAAAAATGCCTTTGTTCTTCCCCTGCTTATTTTTCTTCCCTTCCTGTCTCTCTGTCATGCTCTTCTCCTCCTGAACCATACGACAAATCCTCCGATCAGGATCACTGCCGGTATCCCAAAGATCATCAGCAGGCTGAACGCCCCTGCATACTGGACTGTATTATATTCCACTCCAAGGCTCTTCGCCTCGATGGACAGGTTCTGTACGCCGTCGAAATTGGCTGCCACTGCATTCATGAAGAGCTGCGTATTGTCAAGCTGCGGGAATGTATCCGTGATCGCCTGGTCGATCAGGCTCGCCGCGGATATCACAGTAAGACGGCTCTCTGATGTTTCCTCAGTATCCTCTGAGCTATCCTCTTCTGTACCGGCATCTTCACTGTCGGCGCTGTCCTGCGCGCTGCTGTCATCCGAACTTTCCTCCCCGTCATCCGTACTGATCGTCTCTGTTGCAGCCACTCCCAGGACATAAGAGCCCTGCTCCTGCGTGGATTCCGTGACCGCATAGGACTGGTCGGATGATGACATAAAGGATTGCACCGCGATCGTATCCCTCTCCGGATCAGTAACTGTCAGCCCGTGCGTGTTGGTCAGGAGCACCATCTGGGATGTCAGCCCTTCCGCCAGGTCTCCGGATACGGAAAGCTCCGGGAAGATATAGTACGGGTTATTCTGATAGCATCTTGACGGATCTGCGATATATCCATCCGCCTCCTGGATGCCATATGTCTTTAAGATCCCTTCTAGGTTCGGCAGGTCCCCGGCGCTGGTATCCCCGAGCAGGATCATGATCTTGCCACCATTCCCAAGGTAATCCCCGAGCATCTGCGCCTCATCCTCTGACAGGTCTGACGCCGGAGCGTACATCAGCAGGAGGTCGCAGTCTTCCGGGATGGACGTGGTCATGAGCAGGTTCACCTCTGAGAGTGTGTAGCTGTTCTTATCCATCAGGTCTGTCACTGTTGCTGAAAGGCTTGCCTCCCCGTGTCCTGTCGTCTGATAGATCGTCCTCTCCACATCATTCGTCACATAATTGACCGCACTGGTGAGCTGGCCCTCGCCGTCAAATTCCGTATAGGATGTAGTCCCATAATAATAGTAGGAATACTCATCCATCACGAGGATATCCCCGAAGGCGACCGTAGTCGTCTTGCCCGTGTCCTCACAGGAGACCACGATCGAATTTTCCGTCGTATCATAATCTGTCAGGGCAGACGGATGGAGCACCGGATCGATCCACTCCATATGGATCTTATCCGAGAGAGACGCATACTTGCTCAAAAATGTAGTGATCCTCTCATCCGTCTCATCTTTGACTGCAAGCACCTTCATATCCACATCTCTGTCCATGCTGTCCAGAAGGTCCCTCGTCGTATCAGATATCTCGTAGATCTTTGTGCTGCTCACGTCGATATTGCGGAATGCCTCCGGGATCTGCCCGACGATCAGGTTGAACACGATCACCACAGCCACCACCAGGACCGTCAGACCGACACTGTACGATCCCCGCCTTGTCCCTGTTGTACGAAACATATTTTTAATATTTACTTTATTTTTCACTGTCCGGCCCTCCTAACTCCAGCGTCTTTTCTGTATCGCCTGTATGGTCAGGAAAATAAATACTGCGATAAATGACACATACAGCGCGATCCCTGTCACGTCCACGATGCTGTTCGACGTTATGCCGGTAAACACATTGGCGAGAGCCAGCTTGCCCAGAAGGTTTGAGAGCAGGTTCTCGTAAAGCTCTGACCTGACCACATAGACCACGATGCCCGCAGCCGCCCCCACGATCTCGATCGCACCGGACAGAACGAGGTTCCCCGTCATATGCCAGACATAAAATGCCGCCACCGTGATAAGGATAAGCACGCCCACCAGGCCGCTGACCGCAGAAGTCGGCAGCAGGGACAGGATCCCGTCCCAGAGGTACAGGACAAGGAGAATGCCGAATGTACTGATAAACGCGATGATCTGACTCTCTGTCAGGGCGGAGAGGAACATCCCGATCGCAGCATATACGCATCCGAGCAGGAAGAATACGCCGATAGAAATATAATCCACCGTAAGATACGCTGTTCCCTGCGATTTAATGATCAGAGGGAAGATACAGAAGATCACGTTCGGGATGGCAATGACTGTTACCACTGACAGATATTTGCCGAGCACAACTTTTGGCAGGCTGACCGGAGCCGTCAGCAGCAGCTGGTCCGTCTTATTCTTTCGCTCCTCCGAAAAACTCCTCATCGTGATCAGAGGGATCCCCACGATAAATACGATCAGGGATCCTGATAATGTATAGGAAAAATACGGGTAGCCTGACATCATATTGTAAGCCATGAAATAGATACCTGTAAAAGCGATGAGAAACGCCACAAACACAGGACCTGTCATGGACTGAAAACAAGATCTTAATTCTCTTTTATAAATTGCCAGCATCTTGCTCTTCCCCCTTTCCTGCCGTCATTTCCTTAATATCAGCTTCTGCTGTCCCCACTTCTTCTGCATCCGCCGTTTCCGGTGCTTCGGTTTCCCGCTCAGGTCCAGACACAACTTCAGTTTCCTGCCCAGGCCCGGACACAGCTTCGGTTTCCTCTGCCTGTGGTATCAGTTCCTTCCATCCGGTATCCTTTGAAAAAGCCGCAGGCACAGTATCCCTCTGGGTCAGTTCCATGAACACATCTTCCAGGGTAGTCCCCGAGACCTTCAGGGTCATCAGCGGGATACCGGCTGACGCGAATGCGCGGAACACGCTTTCCCGGATATCCGCTCCTTTTTTCTCACAGATGCTGCCCTTTGTGATGCCGTTCCCAGTTGACTGCGCCTCGATCCTCTCGATGCCGGGCACATTTTTCAGGATCCTCCGCACCTCCGCCGGAGTTGTCTTTGCCTCGATCTCCACGATATTATTCTGCCCGAGCATGCGTTCCAGATTTTCCGGCGTGTCGCTCGCCACCAGCTTCCCTTTGGATATGATCATGATATAGTCGCATACTTCCCTTACTTCCGCAAGAATGTGCGAACTGAGGATCACGGTGTGGTTCTTCGCCAGCTTCCGGATCAGCTCCCGGATCTCTATGATCTGCTTCGGGTCCAGACCCACGCTTGGCTCATCCAGGATGATGATCTCCGGGAAGCCGAGGACAGCCTGGGCCAGCCCCACCCTCTGCCTGTATCCCTTTGACAGATTTTTGATCAGCCTGTGCTCTACATCTTTGATCCGGACCATCTTCTCCACTTCTTCGATTTCCCCGGAGCGCTGCTTCTTTTTAAGCCCTTTGAGCTCCGCAGCAAATTCCAGATACTCACGGACAGTCATGTCCATATACAGCGGCGGCTGCTCCGGCAGATAGCCGATATGCCGCTTCGCCTCTTCAGGCTCCTTCAAAATATCATGTCCGTCAATGAGCACCTCGCCTTCTGTCGCTCCGAGATAGCCTGTCATGATATTCATGGTCGTGGACTTACCCGCACCATTTGGTCCCAGGAAACCATAGATCCGTCCCGCTTCGATCTGAAAGCTCAGGTGGTCCACAGCCAGATGGTCCCCATACTTCTTTACCAGATTCCTTACTTCGATCAAGGCAATACCCTCCTAAAACATATCGTTGCCCCAGCGCCCTCTCCATAAGAAAAAGACGCGCCCGCCTGCTCTCATTCTATGAGACTGACAGGCATTTAAGCACGTCTTAAAGGTTAACAATATTCTGTGAAAGTTATGTGTTATAAATGTGACAGAGTTTTGTGCTTGTCCCGCGCTATACGCACACCGGACACTCGTGCAGTCCTTCCGGGCCGATCCCCTGCTCTTCCATGACCGCGCAGAGCTTCTCCCTCTCTGCAAGCGGCGCGCACCATGCCAGGCCGCACCCTGCGGAGATGGATCGCGGGACAGGGATGAGCCTGCCCGGGACATCATGTTCCCGGCAGGCTTTTTCCATAGCCATCGCGTCCGCTGTCGTATGAAATGTCACCACAAGTCTCAGCTCTTTTTCCCTCATGTCCGCTCTTTCCTTACTCGATCACAACCGCAAAGCCGTCTTCCGTCTCCTCTGAGACAGCTTTCCGGCCGTGGTCTTTTGCATATTTTTCTACATTCATTCTCTGATGAGGTTCTGTCACCAGTACTTTTACCGGTCCTCCGCCTTCCTTTAACGCATCTTCCGTCAGCATTACCGGCTCCGGGCAGGACAGCCCTCTTGCATCTACGATCTTCATTTCCATTTTCCTACTTTCCTTCGTTCCTCTTATTCAAAAATGCGATCAAAAAGCAGACCGCGATACAGATGATGACAGCCACTTTCCCGTAAAGCGGCACACTGCCCGCGACCACTTCCTTTGTCTCAGCGTTCACTGCCGTGGCGCTTGCCGCCAGCCCGAAATTGTGGGCCAGGGCAGCTCCTGCAAACATACCCAGCACAGTCACCGCGGAATCCGAAGCCCCCTGTCCTGCAAGGATCAGCTGGCGCAGAGGACAGCCTCCCGCAAGGACAGCGGCGAATCCGACCGCATACATCCCGAGGATATTCCAGAGATGTTCTGAGTGGGCGATAACTCCCGGAGTATCAAACGCAGCGTCGAATCTGCCTGTCGCGATGTTAAATACCAGCATCACCACAAAAAAACCTCCGATGATAGTCAGCAGATCAAAATTTTTCATCAGGATCACATCGCGGATGCTCCCCGCGAAACACATCCTGGATTTCTGGGCGACAGCTCCGAATACAAATCCTCCGATCAGAGACATCAGTATTGGTGCGTGCATGCTCCCCGGGCCGCTCTCACTGCTCTTGAGCAGCGTTGTCGCCAGCGCCAGTACAAGGATGCCTGCCAGCAGCACAGGCAGCACATATCCATTCATCCGGTTTGCCGCGTGGGCGCGTCCCAGGCTGAATCCTTTCTTTAACGCGACGACTCCTGTTCCCACGCCGAGGACAAATCCGATCAGAGCTACCCATGCGTTCAGGTCTCCCGCTGACATACGGATGATCATCCTGAGCGGGCAGCCCAGGAATACAAGTGATCCGATCGCCAGGATCATCCCCAGGACAAAGCGTACCATGGGCGATGATCCCGCCATAGACCGGTACTCCTTTGTTGCCATGGAAATAATAAAAGCCCCCAGCACAAGACCTATGATCTCCGGCCGCGCATACTGTACGGTCGCTGTGGAATGCATCCCCAGCGCTCCTGCTGTATCCCTGATAAAGCACGCGATACAGAACGCCATATTTGCCGGGTTCCCGAATGCCGCAAGGCACGCTGCCACAATGCCGCAGATGATCCCGGCCAGAGCGAGTTTTTTCTTTGAATCTGACAGATCCATGTTCTTTTCCCTCCTGCTTTTCCCAAGGCGCGCACTCTCATTCACGCGCCAGTTCTCTCACGGCTTCTATCGCAAGATCCACTTCCTCTTCAGTATTAAAGAAGGAAAAACTGAACCGCACAGCTCCCTGCTCCACCGTCCCCAGCGCCCTGTGCATCAGAGGCGCACAGTGCGCGCCGGGGCGCGTAACGATCCCGTACACTGTGCTGAGTTCGTCACTCACCTCGGAAGAGTCGTAATCCAGGATATTCAGGGATACGACAGGAGCCCGCTTTTCTGTCTCAAGATCCCCGTACACTGTGACTCCCGGTATCCGAAAGACTCCGTTATAAAACCTTCTCATCAGGGACAACTCCCTCTGCCTGATCCGGTCCATGCCGGTCTTTTCGATCCATGACAGGGCAGCGCCCAGCCCGGCGATCCCGTGACCGTTCAGAGTCCCCGCCTCCAGCGCCGTGGGCATCTCTGCAGGATGCTTTTCATTATAAGTATCGATCCCGCTCCCGCCTGACAGCAGCGGGCGGATATACACACCTTCCCTGACATACATCCCGCCTGTCCCCTGGGGACCGAGCAGGCTCTTATGACCGGTAAAGCAGAGTACATCGATCTGCATTTTCTCAACATCGATGGGCCAGACTCCCGCGGTCTGGGACGCGTCCACGACAAAAAGAAGCCCGTGCCGTTTCGCCATAGCTCCCACTCTTTCCAGCTCGATCATATTCCCGGTCAGGTTGGACGCATGGGTGCAGACGACTGCTTTTGTATCCGCCTGTATCGCTGCCTCCATCTCCTCACAGGAAATCCTTCCCTTCCCATCACAGCCGAGGATCGTAAGCTCCACGCCATTTTCCCGGCATTCATAGAGCGGCCGCAGCACGGAATTGTGTTCCAGCACTGTGGTGATCACATGATCTCCTCTGGAAAACAGGCCCTTCAGCGCAATATTCAGGCTCTCTGTCGAATTCGCAGTGAATACGATCCGTCTCGGATCTCCGGCATGAAAAAGACGCGCCAGTTTTTCTCTGGTGCCGTAGATTATCCTGGAAGCGTCCAGCGCGGGGACAGACGCCCCTCTTCCCGCATTCCCCATCGTATCAAAGGCGGCCATTACAGCCGCCCTGACTTCTTCCGGTTTATGTATCGTAGTTGCCGCATTGTCCATGTAGATCATAGTATCTTTTCCGCTTCCTTCCGCTCTTCCGCCGGTTCCCCGCGCCTTTTTCCCGCGGGTCCTTTTTCTGCGATAGTTCCGCTGATATCAGTATAAACTGCGCTGCCGCACCCGTCTAATCGAAAACCGCGATAACTCTTTTTCACTTATAGATAATATCTATAAATCAGTGAGCTTATCCCCGGCGTGACAGCTCTCATTTATCTTACAGCTCTCTTTTATCTTACAGGTCTCTTTTCCTTATAGATTTCTTTTACCTTATAGATCTCTTTTACCTTTCGGATCAGCTTATCCGCTGCCGGGAGCACCGGATAGGCCGCGTCAAATACAAGGTTGACCGACCGGCTTCCCCCTTCCGCTCCCAGAGGGAATTCCAGGAGCTTTCCCGCGCGCACGTCATCCTCAGCCGCAAGCCCGGACAGGATAGAGATCCCCATCCCGCTCCTGACAGAACGTTTGATCGTCTCCTGATTCTCCATGACAGCCGCAATACAGAACTCTGCCATATCGATCCCCATCTGGGACAGGAGCCTTGCAGTCTCCTTTCTCGTGCCCGATCCTTCTTCCCTTAAGATCAGCGGCTCTTCTCTGATCCATGCCGCCACATCCTCCCCCTGCCTGCTGAGGAAACGCTCTGCGGCAGGAGTGATGATCACCAGTTCATCCTGATAAAACGGCAGGTAAGTACAGCCGCCTTTTTCCAGGACAGTCCCCGTGAATCCCACATCCGCTTTATGGGTCATGATCATATCCACCACACCTGCGCTGTCCGTCTCGAACACTTTGAGCTGTTCTCCTGGATATTGCTCCCGAAAAGATGACAGGATATCCGGGAGCAGATACTGGGACGGGACAGTGGACGCTGCGATCCGCAGTACACTTCCTCTCCCGCCCGCACCCAGCCCGAACCTCGCCCGGATCTTCTGCTCCAGTTCCAGCATCTGTTCCGCGTAGGCATAGAGTTCCTTGCCCGCCTCTGAGAGCGCGACTCCCTTTGTACTCCTCACCAGGAGACAGGCATTGAGTTCCTTCTCAAGAGAAGCGATATGCGTGCTCACTGTGGGCTGGGTAAGATAAAGCAGCTTCGCGGCAGCGGAAAAGCTCTTCGTCTCCGCCACCTTCACAAATGCTTCCAGCTGTTTCAGATTCATGTTATTTACCCTTTCTAATGCAGATCCTGCCCCTCTCGCACCCGCTCTTTAATACTCTGCCTACGACGGAAACCTTTGTCTCCATCCCGGTCCGTTCAAATTCCTCCAGCATGCTCCCCGCCTCTTCTTCCGGCACGGCAATGAGGAGTCCTCCCGAAGTCTGGGGATCGCAGAGAAGGTCCAGCCACATCTCATCCGGCCCTCCTGCATCTGTGCCGCCTGCTTCCGCATTCCATGCATCCGGGCCGCTCACTTCCAGATCCCCCGTATCCAGCATCGGCGCCACATGCTTCCGGTTCCGGTACGCCCCGCCCGGGATCAGCCCCATCTGTGCGTATTCTTTCACTCCGTGCATGTAAGCCACATCTTCCACATTGATCCGGATCACAGCGCCGCTGGCCTCCGCCATCTCGGAGCAGTGGCCGAGCAGCCCGAATCCGGTCACATCCGTACACGCATGGACCGTGAATTTCCGCGCCGTCTCTTTTGCCTTTTTGTTCAGTGAAGTCATGACCCGGATCACTTCCCGGGCAGACTCCTCAGACGCAAGCTGCGCCTTTACCGCTGTATTCACGATGCCGCTCCCGAGCTGCTTCGTCAGGATCAGCACATCGCCTTCCCGGCAGCCATAATTTTTATAAATCTGATCCGGGTGGACAAATCCTGTGACTGCCAGTCCGTATTTCGGCACATCGTCCTGGATCGAATGCCCGCCTACGAGCACTGCCCCTGCCTCGCGCACTTTATCCGCGCCGCCCCGGAGGATCTCCCCCAGGATATCCGGGTCCAGCTCCCCCGGGAATTCCACGATATTCAGGGCGATCTTCGGCTCACCGCCCATGGCGTAGACATCGCTGAGCGCATTGGCCGCCGCCACCTGGCCGAATGTATACGGATCATCTACCACCGGCGGGAAGAAGTCCAGCGTCTGTATCACCGCCGTATCTTCCGTTACTTTATAGACCGCCGCATCGTCCGATGTCTCAAATCCCACAAGCAGGGACGGATCGCTGAACTTCGGCAGCCGCTCCAGCACCCGGGATAAAGTATCCGGACCGATCTTTGCCGCACATCCCCCATGTTTTACAAACTGTGTCAGCCGGACATTTCCCGGCCGAGAAAATTTTCCTGACTGAGGAGATTTTCCGCTCATATCTGTTCCTCCTCTCTCTACGGACGGATCACGCTCATCGCTCCCTGCAGTGTTTCTGCTATGCTGTACATATTCGTCACGCTTCCGACCGCCAGCTTATCCTTGATCCCATAGAAATCCAGGCATGTCCCGCAGGTCATGATCTCCACGCCCTGCTCTTCCAGGGCTTTCAGGTCGGCCAGACACTCTGAGCCCTCGACAGTCAGCTTTGCGCCCCCATTGTAAAAAAGCATCTTATCCGGCAGCGTATCGAGCTGTGTGACCGCGAAGATAAAGCTCTTCATCAGGATATGGCCCAGCTCATCGCTGCCCTCTCCCATCCGGTCAGAGCCGATGGCAGCCACTGTGCCGATGCAGGAAGCGCAGCCCGGCGCTCCCTGGGCACCTGCCGCTGCTGCCGGATCTGCCTCGCTGCCGCCGTCTGCTGCCGCCGTCCCTTTCGATGCTGCCTTTCCGTCCGCTGCTGTCTTCCCATCCGATGCTGCCGGCGCGCTGTGCTTCCCTGCGTTTTCTCCCACTGTGATCAGCACCCGGTACTCTCTCTGGGCGAGCTGTTCCTGTTCCGCCCGGGCGCCGGAGCTTTTCGCCAGCTTCATGACATTGCGCACTGCTGTCTCATTGTCCACCAGGACTTCGATCTGCTCCGGTCCGGTCAGCGCGTCCATCGCTTTCTTTGTCTTAACGACAGGGATCGGGCAGATATCGCCCATTGCATTTACTGTGATCATACGTTATTCCTCCTCTATTTCCTGACCGGTCTGTCTTCGCTGCCGGTCCTGCCAATGATCCGAACTATATATAATGTAATACACTCTCCCGGTTTTATCAACAAAATAAATGAGTTGGAAAAATCCTGGTATATTTTCGGATTTTGACAGCATACTACTTAATAAAAAAGGAGGTTCTGACATGTCTGTTAATTTTTCTGAAAGCAGGACAAAAGAAAACCTGATGCGTGCCTTCGCAGGAGAGAGCCAGGCCCGCAACCGCTATACGATCGCGGCGGAGCGTGCCGAAGAGGGTGGGATGCTCACGATCGCTGATGTATTCCGCTATACCGCAGACCAGGAGCGCGCCCATGCCGAGAGGTTTTACAGTCTTTTAAAAGACCTTTCCGGGGAGACCGTGCACATTGATGGCTCTTATCCGATCGACCAGCAGGATACGCTTCCGGAGCTGCTGCGGGCTGCGGAACACAATGAACACGAAGAGTACGCCGATGTATACCAGGCGTTCGGAGATACCGCAAAGGAGGAAGGGTTTTTAGAAGCCGCGTCCGCCTTCTATCAGATCGCTGAGATCGAACATGTCCATGAAAAACGGTTCGGCGCACTGGCGGACATGCTGGGATCAAATATGTATTATCATTCTGAACAGGTATCCAGGTGGATGTGTACGAACTGCGGCTATATACATGAAGGTCAGGCTGCGCCGAAAGTATGCCCTGTGTGCCGGCATGAGCAGGGATATTTTCTCCCATATGCAATGGCCTGCTACAAACTGCCATAAACAGGAGATCATCTTGGATACAGGACCAGAACTGACGCGCGGATCACGGCCGTGCTGTTACTAGATCAGCCGGAAAATAAGGCCGGAAATCAGCCGGAAATCAACCTTACGAAAAAATAAAAATTAGGGGTTTACAAACCGTTCTTCTTATGGTAGAATACCATTTGTCGAGCGGAAGTGGCGGAATGGCAGACGCGCTAGATTCAGGTTCTAGTGGGAGTTTTATCCTGTGGGAGTTCAAGTCTCCTCTTCCGCATTGCCAGAGAAAGGATCCTTTAAAAAAGGGTCCTTTTTTATGTCATCTCTGTATATTTTCTGATCTCACGTGCATTTCGCCCTGCTTGCAAATCCCCTCTGGATAAATTATAATATAGTATCATTGATTTCCCGGGAGGCGGACCGATATGTGGATGAGGACTGAGCTGAAAAAAAAGGCGCGCACACTGCTGAAACAGAATTATTGGAAAGCAGTCTCCGTCTGCTTTATCATCGCTATGCTCACCACAGCCTACCCTGTCTCAACGACATTTATATCTCTGCAGAATATCTCCGTCACAGCTGAGCCTGACGCTGCCTTTGCCCTCGACATGCCGAACTCCGAAATTGTCATCCAGACAGTCAGCCACTTTTTTGAAGGCGTGTCCCTGCCCGGGATAGGTGGCCGCATCGTGAGCGCTGCCGGGCAGATCATGATCGATATGTTTTCGAACCATATCACTCTTTTCTTTAATATCCTGCGCTCAGCCAACGCTTTCCTCAGCGAGGGCGCCAGCATTGGTCTGATCCTCACTGCCGCCGGGCTCCTGCTCGCATTTTTATACCAGATATTTATCAATAATCTTCTCCTGATCGGTGAGAAGCGCTTTTTTATGGAAATCCACAGCTACAGGGGGACCATGATCTCAAAGATCTTCTTTCTGTTCAAGCTGCGCTGCCTGCGCAGGCCTGCATGGGTCATGTTCTGCCGTACCCTTTTTCAGTCTCTCTGGGATCTGACGATCGTCGGCGGTATCATCAAACACTATGAATACAGCATGATCCCTTTCATCCTGGCTGAAAATCCGCAGATCAGCCGCCGGGATGCGTTCTTCCTGTCCAGACAGCTCACAGCGCACAATAAATGGAGACTGTTCCTCCTGGACCTGTCTTTTGCCGGATGGACCGTCCTCTCCGTCCTTACGCTGGGACTCCTCGAATTTTTATTCGTAAATCCTTATATCGCCACATGCAAAGCTGAGCTCTACCTTTCCCTGCGCAGGAATTACGTGCTGTCCCGCGCCCCGGGATACGAGCGGCTGAATGACTCCTGTCTGGAGCATGTGCCCTCTGAAGATGAACTGCTGATCCGCAAGGCTCTTTATGACGACTCAAAAGGCCCCTATACAAAGATTTCTTACTTTGCCCCGGAACAGTACCCGGTCTTCCTTTTTTCTGTCCAGCCGCCGCTGCGGGCTGTCCGCTCCCCGTTAAAAGCCGGGCGGAAATATGATGCGTGTACTATGCTTTTCCTCTTCCATGCGTTTTCTCTGTTCGGATGGCTCCTGGAAATGCTTGTACACCTGGTCCAGAACGGGACATTTAACAATGATACTATGTTTTTCGCGCCATGGGTGCCGCTGTACGGGCTATTCGGCATACTCTCCCTTGCACTCACGAAGCGGGTAGTCCAGAAGCCTGCGCTTGCATTTGCGGTATGTTTCGCAGTATATTCCCTGCTGGAATATACTTCAAACTTAGTGTCCGACCTTCTTCTCGGCTTCCCATTCCGGGATTACAGCGGATTTTTACTGAACCTGAACGGGCGGATCTATCCGGGCGGTTCGGCCGTCTTTGCACTGCTCGGCTGTGGGTTCATCTATTTCCTCGCGCCAAAATGGGCCGAACAGTTCGAGAAGGCCGGACGGCCCGTAAGGTGGGCAGTCTGTATCATCCTGACCCTGCTGCTTGCCGCAGACACTGTCTTCGCGCCCCTGCGCAGCTGAAACAACGCGGAAATCTCCGCCTGGCTTATGCTGCCGGTATGCCCCGGGACTGGGCCCTGGGACTGATGCGCGCCGGTATTGATTTTTAACGCAAATAATAGTAAACTTTCTATAAGTTATCTTTTCGCAGATACAGGCAGCTGACAGGCATCTGCGGTCCGGCTGCCGCTGTAAATAATATGCCGTCCGAAAGCAGGCGGCGGAAATGGAGAATACTATGAAAAAAAGAGTTGTCGTAGCCCTGGGACACCGGGCTCTCGGGACCACGCTCCCGGAACAGAAGATTGCTGTAAAGCACAGCGCAAAATGCATCGCAGACCTTATCGAAGAAGGATATCAGGTCGCGATCACACACAGCAATGCACCGCAGGTGGGGATGATCCACACTGCCATGAACGAATTTGCAAAGGCGCATCCCGAATACACGCCCGCGCCAATGTCCGTCTGCTCTGCAATGAGCCAGGGTTATATCGGTTATGACCTGCAGAACGGCATACGTGAGGAACTTTTGAACAGAGGGATCTACCGCACTGTCAGCACGATACTGACCCAGGTGATCGTGGATCCCTATGATGAGGCATTTTATACGCCGACCAAAGTGCTGGGGAGATATATGAACGCACAGGAGGCGAATGAAGAGCGTAAGAAAGGGAACTACGTGATCGAGGAGGCGGGCAAAGGGTTCCGCCGCGTTGTATCCGCTCCTAACCCGGTGAAGATCGTAGAGCTTGACGCTGTCAATGCCCTTCTCGATGCCGATCAGATCGTGGTCGCTGCCGGCGGCGGAGGCATCCCTGTCATGGAGCAGGACAATCACCTCAAAGGCGCCAGCGCGGTCATTGAAAAAGACCTGGCAGCCGGGAAACTGGCGGAGGGCATCAACGCGGATATGCTCGTCATCCTGACAAACGTGGAAAAAGTATGCATCAACCTCGGACAGGACAATGAGCAGCCTCTGGATGAACTCACTACAGACCAGGCCAGGGCATATATGGAAGAAGGACATTTCGGTATCTACAATATGCTCCCGAAATTCCGCGCTGCCGTAGAATTCGTCGACGGCAGGGAAGGCCGCTGCGCTTATATCACTGCATTCGACAAAGTGAAAGATGCGCTGAAGGGAAAGACCGGCACAGTGATCCGATCAAATCTCCAAAAATAAAACTTTTACAGAAAACCGGGAAATGCCCGGTTTTCTTTGTGCAATTTTTTAATTGATTTTTATGTATTCTTGATGTAATATATGCATATACTTAATGTAGTTTTTAAAACCACTTGTTGCTATTACATCATGGAGGTGCATATCATGGAACATAAAAGACATATCAAAGAACCCGGCAGCGCGATCACACATTTTATCGGCATGCTGATGGCGATCTTCGCCGCGGTGCCGCTGCTGATAAAAGCGGCGCATGAACCCAGCAGGATCTACATCATCTCGCTGGCCATCTATGCGGCAAGCCTCATTTTATTATACGCGGCAAGTACGACTTATCATACATTTGATATCTCTGCAAAAGTAAACACAGTCCTGAAAAAGATCGACCACATGATGATCTCCGTGCTCATCGCCGGCAGCTATACCCCTGTCTGCCTCATCGTCCTGAAAGGAAAGACCGGGATCATCCTCCTGTCCATTGTGTGGGCGATCGCGATCGCAGGCATCCTGATCAAGGCATTCTGGGTCTACTGTCCGAAATGGGTATCCTCTGTACTTTATATCGGGATGGGCTGGACCTGCGTACTGGCTTTCACGCAGATACTCAACAACATGTCCCCTGCAGCGTTCGGCTGGCTCCTGGCCGGCGGCATCATCTACACTGTGGGCGGCGTGATCTATGCGCTGAAGCTGCCGCTCTTTAACAATAAACACAAAAATTTCGGGAGCCACGAGATCTTCCACCTGTTCGTCATGGGCGGAAGCGCATGCCACTTTATCGTTATGTATGCATTTCTTCTCCCATGATCCCCTTCACTCATGATAAATAACAGCGGATAAGAAATCCCGGCTGCGAAGCACCTGCAGCCGGGATTTTTTTATCCGCCTTATTCTGAGCATACATTTATTTTTATCATACATTTTAGAAGAAGGATGCTTACAGCGCAGACAGTATGCTCCTGAGCTTTTCCAGATCAGCGCTGTCCGGGTGCGAAAGGGCCCGGTCGAAATTATCGATCATCGCCTTCATCCTCTTATCTTCCGGATCCTGCTCCAGCATCGCCTCATACCTCTTTCTCACAGTCATCGGCATCTTCCCCTGGCACATGTATCTCCCTGCCACTGTATTGTCTGATGGCAGATGTGACACTACTCTCTCCAGGATCCGGCTGAAATACTCCTCTGAGCCCCCGAAGCCAGCTGTGCCGAACAGGAAGACTCTGCTGCTGTGGAGGGATTCCAGAAATCCCGCCAGTTTTGCTCCGCTGTCCCCTTTATCTGTCCAGAATCCTGCAAAGATCATCTCTGCCTCTGACAGCTTTTCCATAAATCCTTCATCCGGGACAGGCTCCCCGAAATACAGACATTCCTCTGTACTCCCGTTCTGTCCATTTATATATCTTTTAATCTCCTCTGCCAGTATCTCCGTATTTCCCGTAGGACTGTCATAGACCACTGCGTATTTCATACCTGTCATTTCCTTTCTGTCCGCTTGTCTTCTCTGTTTTTCTTATTCTGTTTCCCGTCCGGCCACCCGCACCACAGCTGCT
>ERZ1643251.2769-NODE-2769-length-17250-cov-95.161093_pt1 | contig 17250 bp, 17 predicted proteins | sample MGYA00579261_ERZ1643251 | MGnify/ENA primary metagenome ERZ1643251 (study PRJEB29033, sample SAMEA4952267) | chicken gut metagenome | biome: Broiler Chicken; feature: Gastrointestinal Tract; material: Caecum | place: Ireland | collected 2018 | study: Broiler...
CCTCCTTTTTCTCATCGCCGATAATGGGATTATCTTCGACTTCGATTGTGTCTTTTATGCCTAACTGCGGATATACGATAGTTATTGTAGACATGGTCGTTTTCTCCTTATTTGCTTAATCCATTATGGCGCCGAATGAAAAACCATTTCCTGTTGGCACTGCTTCTATAAATATAGAACCTGTTGTATTTCTGTAACAAATATAACCAGACCAGCCCTTTCCGAGATAAGTTATCTTATATCCACCTCCGGCGCTGTCTTCAGTAGGAGCATTCCAACGAGAATTGGTTCCGTCCAATTCGCCAGCAATTATCAAACGAACGACGTTATCCACGTCTACATTACCGCCGTCACCTTCACAAATAGTAATACTACCATCTGCATGTATTGCAGATACTCGAACGCCATATTGTGGATTTGTAAATATAGTTCCACTATAACCTTTTAATTGTGTCCCTCCCCCGCTCGCTCCTGCGTCCTGCTGTGCAACGTATTCATACGATACGGATGCGCCACCGCCTTGCTTCGTGGCGTTTGCGGTCAGCCAAGAGGTAAACTCGGCTTCGTTTGTCAATGCGGAAATGTCGGTGATTTGAATGGTTTTGCACGCTTCATTTACCCAATTCCCCGTTGTTTCTGTCAGCCCGTCATATGCGTTTTGAGATGTTCCCGAATCATAAAAAATATTCCACGGTCCAAAACGAGGTCCAGCCGACACAATTAAGCTTGTAAAATCTGTCGAAGGGAAATATGAACACGTAAACGAAATATTAAACGTATAACCGACGGAACAATCGACGTTATCATTAAACATCCACGTCCCCAGCAAGCTCCCGCCTTCCGTCGCTTTTTTCCTGTACAGCGTGCCGTCTGGCGTCTGGACAAAATCGGGGCTGTCTGCCGTTGCAGTCGGCAGGCTTTCGGGGCGTTCGATGACGGTGGACTGCGTAATGCCGCCACCCTCTCCCACTTTCGCATAGGTTTGGTCGCACTTAGCTTTGAAACGCGCAAGATTGTCGAGCGAAATGGATTTTTGTACTTTTTGTACTTCAGAAACATTTATACCAACAGTAGAACTTATACCAGAAGCGCCGCTGATAGAAATTGTAAACGTGTTATCTGTAAAACCGCTAAGACTATTATAACCTCCAGTACCATCCGTAAAATCAATTCCAGAGATTTTATATCCTTCTTCTAATTCACAAGTAAATGTATAATTTTTAGGACTTGTACTTGTCATATATTGTCCAGATGTCGTAACCGTCTGTGAAAGACAATCACTTGTAATCGATTTGACTTGTACAGGGAAATTAAGTGTAATAGTACAACGTTCGTCCATATTCTACCTCCTTATTGCTTCGTTGCGTTAGCTTTGAGCCATGTTTCAAATGCTTCACGGTTTGTCAAAGACGATACATCTGTGATTTGGATTGTTTTGTATTCTTCATATACGCTAGGACCACCAGTAGAGGCATAATCGCTTTCACCGTTTGATTTTAGATACTCTACATGAACTCCACGACCTTCTGGATATACCTTAATACCAGTATATTGTGTATTGTTTGACGTAAATGAAAAATTAAAAGTATTTGTTGTTGAATTTATAAAACTATTCCATACCCACGTTCCTATCAGCTCGTCCTGCGGCTCTGCTGCCTCGAATAAAGCATCGATTTCTTCATCTGTGGCATATTCAACTGCGCCCCCTTGCGGGATATTGTAAACCGTCCCGCCAACCTGCAAGGAAGTCAAGTCCTGCGTTCCCGTTGCGGTAGGGTTTGCAACAACGGTCGTTCCTTCACTTGCTTCTTTTGTCCACAACGCACCGTTGCTGTCTACCCCGACAGACTGTGTCATTTCACTTGTCTTTGTGGTAGGTTTTACACCGCCGACAGCGGACGCTGTTGCAATCGGAATACTTTGTAATGCCGTATCTGCTTTGTTAAGAGAAGTTTGTACGGCTGATGCAAGGTCTCCTTTCGGTATGCCCGTAGAGGGTTTCTGATAAGCAGAATCTGCTTTCCCCAACGAAGCTTGTACCGCGCTTGCCAAATCAGTTTTCGGTATGCCACCGCTCGGTTTTTGATAAGCGATGTCAGCTTTTTCAAGCGAGCCTTGTACAGTTGCCGACAGGTCACTTTCGGGAATACCTGTAGAAGGTTTTGTATATTTTGCGTTTACTGCCTTTTGCAGATTTTCATCTGACTGTTCTCTTGCGCTTGTTTCTGCAGAAACTTTATTGTTTACTTCCGTTTTCGTATAATAATTTGAAAGGTCTACAATGCCACTTAAAACATCGTACTTGTACGCGCCGTCCACAAGTACACAAGCCACGTTTGCACCTGCGGGAACGCTTTTCCCCGCGCCTTCCAAAAAGCGGCTGTCCGTGGTGAATGCGTCCGTGATATTCCACACATAGCCCTGATACTGCGCGGCAGGCTGTGCGGGCAGAGAAGCAAATACAAGAGAGCCTTGCGGGATATACACGCCGCCCAAACCGTCTACAAGCTGTTTTGTGTACTCGGCATAGCCTTGTGCTTCGGTTGCAGAACTTTGTGCGGATTGCATTGCGGTATACGCGGCATCGGCGGCGTTGTGTGCTTCGCTCACATATTCGCTTGCTGTATTTTTACTATTTTCTGCGTTTTCGCTGAAATTTGCTGCTCTTTCTTCCCACACCTGCGCCGCTTCTGCGCTGGTCTGTGCCGCTTGTGCGCTCTGCGCCGCTTCTGCGGCACTTCCTGCAGACTGCGTGGCACTACCTGCCGCCGCCTGTGCGCTACTCTCGGCTTCGCTTGCCGCGCTTTCTGCTTGTGCAACAGCCGCTTGCACCTGCTGGAAATATTCTTCCGCAATGGTATTGAAATTCACGACTTCTTTCCAGTACGCAGAATTGATTGCGCCGCCAACATACGGCGCATTGTTGGTGTTCCCCGCCACGACCGACTGCACAAACGCGCCGTAAGTGCCGATGGACGGATAGAAAGTGATTTCATTTGCGCCGTACGTTGCGCCGTTGCTCCACGGGAAGATTGCCCGCGCGCCGTAATATCCGCCGTTCAAATCCGTTTGCAGCTGTGCAAGGTTGGACAGAATACTTTCATAAACGTCTGCATCGGGGGTATCGGGCAGAACAGCCGCCGCCCCGCGCCCGATCTGAAAGGACGTTGCCGACGTTGCGATAATCGAAGTGGGGTTCGCGCTCTGCCCCGTCGGCGCGTAAAAGAAAAACTGCGCCGTGACCGTGCCGTACTTTGCTGTGACGGTGGCGGGCAGAACATACGACCAGCCCGCAAAGGTTGTGCCGCCTGCGTTCTGTACGCCCGGGACGGCGTTTAACGGCGTCATAGCGACGGGCGCGACCGCCGTTCCGTCGGGCAGCTGAAAGCCGACCATGACCGAAGCGGCGGGGGCATACGGCGCAATCAGGTAAATCGCATTGGAATTTGCCGAGCCTTGATAGACGGGCGTCCCAAAGTTTGCCTGTATCGTGCCGTTTGCATCGGAAAACAAAATCATGTGTTTAGTCCTCCTTGGGTTGAATATCCGTAAATGCGGTGTATTCCAAATTCAAAGACTTGCTGTGCGAAAGTTCGTCGGCGGTTTTTTCTTCCGTTGCCGCTTCCAACGCAATGAGCTGTTCCATAATGTCGGGATTGCTCGCGCACACTTCTTTTGCGCGGGAGATAATCCGCATCTGTTCGGTATAGCCTTTGACAGCGTCCTGCTCTTTTGCGTTGTTTTCTGCGATAATGCAAGCGAGATCGAAAAGCGCGCATTTTTGTTCTGCGCTTAAATTGTTTTCCATAATTCCTCCTATAAATTAGCCACCCAGCACGAGCGGTCAAAAATATCACGCTTGATAGTAAAGTACACGGTCGGGAACGCGTCCCCTGCCTGAATGTTCATGTTCTGCGCCAGAAGCACGTCGCCGCCCTTTTGCGTGGTCTGCGTAGTAATGTTTCCTTCTTCGTCCTCAACGGTTTCTGTCACGGTTGTCTGCTGTGTGCAGATTGCCCACGCAACGCCCGAAGTAGCAAAATCGGGGGGTGATACGTTGAATTTCCCATTGGAAGATGAATAATATCCGATTGCTATGTTTTGCGAGGGAAGCTGTGAAATGTCCACGTTAATGCTGCCCGACACATGGTCAATGAATTTGTTCAGCGGCTGGTCGAACACATATAATTTTGCGCGGAGTGTAAGGTCAGGCGGCCGCACGGCAGAACAGTACGCCGCAAGCGCCGAGCCGATGATAAGGCCAGGGCGATTGCTGACAAAATCAATTTGGAAATTGCATTGCAGTTTCTCGCGGTTGTCCTTGCGCAAGATAATCGGCTGTTGTTCAACCGTAGAAACATAGCCGCTGGATTCATCAGGAATTGCTCCCTCAGGCAAATCCGTTGCATATAATTGTTGCGTTGCCGGGCTGATCATCTGCGGGCCTGCTTGCTGTAAATCAAAATTGTAGTAATAGATCTTGCCGTAATAGTCTGTGTACTGGTAATTGTTTTGGAAATACCCTGACACGGAAGAATACGAGCCGTCGCCCTCTTGGCGCGAAGCAAACGCGCCCGCCGAATAGTTATCCTCGTACGACCAAGAGAAAGCGATCGAATTGCCGAACGCAGAAGCGATTACAGGAAGATACACAACTGGCAGCGGGTTTCCGTCGTAAGACGTTCCCCATGCGGCAACGTTGGTCGGCGGTGTGTAAGTTTGGTTTTGCAGAAAAGCATTTGAAACGCATCTCAAAAGCGTTCCACCCGTGTAGCAATCCGTATCTGGTGTTATCTCATCGCCGACAACGATATACTCTTTCCAAAGCGTGTTACGCTCCACGGATTGCCCCTGTGACACTTCGGAAAACCGCTTGACGGAAGATATGCCGATATACTGTGACAGCCTGTTAAAGTCTTTTGACAGCCCGAGAGTGCATTTGATATACGTCGGCAAAAACTCTACTGTTACGGCGCTGATATAATAATCTGCATCGAACATTTGCCCCGCTGACGGAATTTCCGAAAGCCGCGCAAGGTTGTATGTAATTGACTTTTCCACATTGCCAATGCGCGCGATCGTGCCTTTGAGGTTTTCGCCGTAATACTTCGATTCAATAACGTTTGCCTGCTGGTTGTAGTTCAGCGCTGCGGGGTACGGATAGTCCTGATAATTCAGTTTTGTCTGTCCCACGCGAGAGTTATAGAACGGCGTATATTTGACACGAAACGCTAAAAGCGGGTAGTTTATGTTGGACGTCAAAGTTCCGACGCTTGTATTCGTAACCGCGCTCAAAATGTTTATGATCGAATAGTTTTCAAACACCGAAGAAATAGGATTTTCAGGTTTGAAATTCAGCGCGGTAATGTTCTTTTGTCCCTGCGTGTAAGACAGCCCATACGCTTTTGACGTCGGGTACAACGAAGAGTACGAAGAAAGCTGTGTATTGTAGACGGACGCTTCAAACACGTACGGCGTAAGATTGAAATTTTGCCCCAAATCTTCCTGCCCGGGGATATACCCGCAAATCAGCCCTTCCTCTTCGTCAAGCGCGTAGATCGGAAACTGCGTCGGGATTATCATGTTTTCATCGGTGATACGAACGTACACCGTTTCCGTGCGTACCGTCTTATAGCCGCCGCTGTACGGCTCTGTAATAACGCCCGAATAGCGGTCTAACTGGTTGACAAGATTTTCCGCGCTGGAATCGATTTGCGACGCATAACTTTCAACGACTTGCGACACCGTCTTTGAAATGTACGGAACAATGTTGATATTGCTTTTCTCCGTCTGTCCGTACAAGTCAAAAGAAATTTCATAATAAAAAGAGCCGTCCGCATTGGTCGCAATGTCCAAGCGTGGCTCTCCGTGTACGATTTTTCCGCATTGTTGCAAACACTCGCGGAATGTTGATTTTGTAAAAGAAAACTGCGGGGCAAGCACGTTGTCAAACATGGTTGCTTGCTCTGCGTTCAGCTGAAAGCGCGGCGTTTCCCCTTTTCGTATCGGCTCTGCGATGTCGCACATTCTGTTAATAACGTCCGTTATTGTCCAACGTTTTAAAGGATATTGGTTTTCGACGGCTAAAAACGTATATGTTGCCGTATTTGTAAAATTGCCATACCCAGAAGGAGAAGAATTCCTATCAAGATATTCAAAAGAATAAAAAACAGTATATGTTTTTCCGCTTTCTAAGTTTAAGTTATATCCAATATTTTCTCCTATACTACCCGTAATATCATTTCCAAATAGGCGAAGCTGATATGTGTTTGTAAATAATTGAGTGCCTAAATTATCCGTAACAGTTTGGATATAAGTATTTAAAGATTGTACTTGTGAATACCCTTGATGATATGGAAAAATAGTATAAGCAGATGGAAGATTAAACGAGCCGACTAAAACAGGAGATGTAAAAGTTGAGGGTGTTTGCGGCGAAAATTTTTCTCCTTCTGTTCCGTCTTCAAAAGTAGTATCCAATGGAGCACTTTTTGCATTTTTTGTGTAATTTCTTCCCAAATCGTTCGTAATGGTGGAAGTGTCAACAATAATACGCTCCAAGTATTTTGTCAGTTCGATAATGTACAGGTCATGATCGTAGAAACCGCTTCCTGCGGGGTTTTCTGTTGCGTTTTCGTCCGTTGCGACAATGTACCGCTTAATGTCCGTTTGCGTGTCTACCGTAGAATTAAAATACAATTCGTTACTAAAATGAATTTCAACAGGTGTCAGCGGTTTAAAAACCTCAAACGGACAACGCCGCAAGCCAAGAAACATTTCATCAAGGCGTTCGTCTAAAAGATTTGCCCATTTCAGCGGCGCAACCGTAAAAGCGGTCATATTTATGCCGTTTATGTAAATTACAGCAGAATTTTTAATCATTTTTAATAAAACCCCTTGAAAAAGTTTTTCTTATGCTGTACAATGTTTGCGGAGGTTGATATGAAAAAAATCTTAGTTAATATTTATTTTATTGTAGGAAGCATTTTATTTTTATTGCTTTTCCTTTGGTTTGGAGAAAGCTTTATTGACTTTCTTCCTTCTTTTCACGATACGCCTGATATGACAAGCTTAGTTATTCGGCAAGGGATATTTGCAATTATCTCTTTAATTCTTTGCATTGTATCTGTGATTTTACTTATTTGGACAAACGATGAAAAAATAAAGAAACTTTTTAAACAAAACAAAGACGGCAAATAAGCCGTCTTTTTTTATTGTGTTGCGTTTCTGCTCCCCGATACGCCCGCGCGAACGCTTGCCATGCCGATTGAAATGTTTTCAAGGTTTTGCTTTGTTTCAATAGTGTTGGCATTCTGCGCGTAGGAAATGGCGGCGTAGATTGTAGAGCCGAGAAAGCCGACCAACGCACCAACCGCGCCGCCTGCGGCAAATCCCCCTGCCGTTGCCAAACTGATGTTCAAAACCTGATTGCCGACCTGTTGTGCAAACTGCAATTTTTGTTCATATTCCCGCGCGCCCGTGCGCAAAGATACCTGGGAAATCTCGTAGCTGATAAGGTTATTTGCAAACCCGCGCACCGCCGCAAATGACACCATGCCCTTGACGGCGTTTACTGCGCCCTGTTCTGTTTTAGACGGCTGTTGCACTTGCTCCGTGCCTGTTACGTTGCCGCCGCCCCCGCTGACGACAGAAGTCTGATTTTCGCCGTCACCATGCACATAAATGTGATAAGTGTTATTCGATGACATTTCCAAGAGCCTCCTGCACTACCGTAAACGGCGCGCTGCTGTCGGAAACAGTAACAGCGCCGAGCGTTACCATGTACACGCGGTACTCGTTAGTGGTCGGGTCGTAGATAAAATCTTCAGGCAATAAGTTAACATACGCAGACGCTAAGGACATCATATAAACTCTTCCTGAAATGTACGCCATATATTCGGACGACGAAGCGGAAAAACTGACATTTGCGGCAGACGAGTTTGCAAAAGAGAAATACCCGACCTGCATATAATTGGGGAAGCTTAACAGAGAAACATTGTCCACGCACTCGATCAGCGCTCCCGTAATTCCTGCAAACTGTACGTTTTGCGCCGCAAGGTTGAGATTGTCAAAGGTCATTAAAAAATATCCGTCGTACTGCGAGCCGATTGACAGTTCGACAAAGTGCGCCATGTTGGCATTGCCTGCATATAATGCACGGATTGCTTGGTTTGTTGTATTGTCCGAGTTTGCCGGGAAAGCAAAATCAATGGAAAGCGCCGTCGCGGAAGAAACGTTTTTTACGCTTGTGCCGCCCTGGTATACATCGCTGGACTTTTGGTTTGCGCGGTTGATCGTGACCGAAGAAAGCGGCACACGAACGCCGTCAATGTTTACTACCACATTGCGCGCTGAGATACCGCCTTGCAGGAAGTACACGCCGATTAAAAGGCTGACAGTCAGATTATTGCCAAACTGCGCCGCCACGTCTACATTGCCCGTAATAGCGCGCCCTGCTACCATAGAAATTGTGTATTCCGTTCCCGCGTCGTCCGTAAGCTGCATAACAGAAGCCACGGAAAAATACGCGTCAAGCGCGGACAGAACCAGCGTTAAAAACGGATAATTAGATCCGTTTTTAATTTTTTTCAATTCTTCCGACGTCTGCGTGGAAACAGTTTTGGGGGCCTGCAACGGAACGGAAAGATACAGCTGCAATCCGTTGTATCCCATGGAAAGAATATTCCCTTCGTTAGACGACGAAGAAGAAAGAAGCGTGCCTTGTATGTACGATTGCACGGTGTTACCGCTCCGCACGCTCTTGCTGTACTCTCCAGCGCTTGCCCAGATCTTAAAATCTATGTTCGGGTCGTTAAGCTGTGACGTTAATCCCTGTTCTATTGTTTGTGCTAATTGCGTAAGCGATACCATAAATAAGCTCTCCTCTTAGTTTCAGTGCCAAACGCATTGCAAAGATCTCTGCAAAATCGTTCCACCAACCTTCGTTCGGGTTTGTTTTGCCATGCCAACGCGGGGAAATCCACGGCTCATTCGTGTAGGGTACATACGGCGCTATATTTTCGTCCATGTAGATATGGAAAACATTCCCTTCGATTTTGTACCGAAGGGAATTTGTTGCCATGTTACCCGTGCGCCAAGGGATAAAAACGGCTTGCCGCAGTTCCTCGACTACCTCGATACAAGCCGCGAAAAGCCGTTCATTGTCCATCTTATCTTGCCCCCCAAGGGTTATCAACTGTCACCATGCGCACAATGTATTCCGTGCCAAGCGGTACGCCGAGAAAGCGCAAAGCCTGCTTGCTTGCCGCCTGAAAGTCCGTTGCAACCTGCAAAATCGTGTAAAGCTGCCCGTTCTGCAACATGACAAAACCGCCGTTTTTAAAGCCGACATCATCGTTTGTGCGCACGGTCGTTTCTCCTGCTTCAAAATTCTGCATATTGCCAAACGCAACGCGATAAGTCTTTGAATACGGAGAAACAAACTCATAATTGAATTTTTTACTTCCGCCCTGCGCAGCGCTGTCGGGCCGCGTGTCCCAATATGTGCCTTCTGCGGAAAAGCGCTCGCGCGGGTTCAAAATGTCCAATGCGTCCGCGATCATGTCAGCACCCCCAACCGATGGAACCCGTGTAAAGCAGCGAATAACCGACTTCCGGCATGACGTTGTTTAAAATGCTCTGCGCCAAGACGTCGATAGCCGCCGCCCGCTCGTCTTTGTCTTTGGACAAGTACAAGTTACCGACCGTGCAAACGTATACGGATTGATACAGCATAGCGCGGTAAATAATGTTGCGCGCCGAAGGCACTTTCAAAATCATGTAGTCCTGCATCTGATTGTTGAAATTGTGGTCGTGGATAAACTGATAAATCATGTCGCTTGCCGTCTGCAAAACGTTGTTTATCACATTCTCGGGCGATACGGTGGAAGTCTCGGACAGGCGCGCACGCAGGTCAATGCCGCGCGACAGCAACGCCGCTTCCGTCAGAACATAATGCCCTGTCAGTTCGTCAACCACCATGTATTCGTCATTGTACGGGTACGTTACGCCGTCCATTTTGTGTTCCTCCGCTGTTTATTTTTGGAAAGGGGCTTGGTATAGCCCAAACCCCTCAGAAAGCTTTTTAATCGACGCCGCCGATCGTGTATGCAAACGAAACAATGTCCGAAGGAACCATGCCCGTTGCAACCGCAATAGCGTTGATTGTCTGCGTTGCGGAAACAGAAATCGCCGAAGAATACTTCGTGCTTTTCAGCGTAGGCATCGTGCCGTTCGTGGTGTAGTAAATATCCGCTCCCGCAGTCGTCGTGGAAAGCTTCACGCTCTGAGTGCTCGAATACGTTCCAGGCGCGATAGACGCCGTCGGGTCTGCTACGTGAGGCAACCCGCTCTGCATATTGCCACCGTTCGGGGAAACAGCTTTGGCAATTTCCTTGAACCCGACAATCGTCTGACCATCCGTGCCATATACAGGAACAGTAACGGTATTGGACATATCGGAATTTGCCTGTTTCGGAGCAACCGGATGTTTACGATCCGCAGCGTGCAACGAAAGCGTGGTGGACAAATATGTGGTCGTCAACGTAGGATCTCCGACAACATACGATTTACGGATAGCCTCATGGCCCCAAATGTTGAGCGGCTGCGCTTTGATACCGCGAACTTCGTTTGCATCGATGAGTTTTACACCGAGATCAATAACGCGGCCCATTGCCGTTGCTTCGAACGAAACCGCAAGCGCATAAACGTTGGAGAGTGCGCCCGCAGCCAAGCCGAGATATTTTTCGGCAAGAGACCAAATGTAATCCGGAACGGACTGGAAATGGAACTGCATTGCATATCCTTTGTATCCGGTACCGACGTAATTGCGGTCGCTCATGCGTACATCGAGATCGTAGTTTTTGAGCATTTCCTGCGCCATGTCACCGCCGTAAAGCAGAATACCTGATTCACGGCTAAACGCGTTATTGATAAACGACGGACGGCCAAGCAAGGTACGCCCTTCCGTAGGATACGTAAACGCATTCGTCAACGGGTCGCCGTTATCCATGTTGCTGTTCAGCGTGTTGATCAGCGTAGCATATGCGCCCGTTGCAGTCAGATCAGCAACATTTACAAGGTTGTTTCCATCGTTCAGTGCGCGATGATATGCGTATGCAATCATTTCGGCAATCGTAGACGCGGAACGATCCTGCGAAACAGACTTTGCGTAGCCGGCAATTTTCTTTGCCATAACGTCCAGCGGCACATATTCTTTTCCGAGATCCGGGAAAAGCATTGCCTGGTCGTTTACCTGGTTCAGATAAACCATAAATTCATCGTTCGAGGGAAGCAAAGGCGGGTTTACGTTAATAACCCCGGAATTGCCGGGCGTACCGTTACGGCCGCCGTATGCCACCGTACGCGAAGTGGAAGGCAAAGCCGTGTCAAGCATAACGCGAATTGCGCCCGCGTTTCTGTCGGTCGTATATTTGCCCGTAACCGACTGTCCGTCACGAATAACATCCTGAATGTAAATAGCCTCCGCTATTACCTGGGAAAGCTCGACATTCACCATCGATCCGTCAACGTAAAATCTTCCGTTCGGATCCTGCTGCGTGGCACCCAACCCCATCAAAGCACCTTTGACGAAGTTTTCAACCGTGCCGTAGGTAGATACAACTTTCATCTTCTATATCCTCCTTTTTAATCGTTGTAAAGTCCCTTAATACGGTTCAGACGTTTTTCTTTTTCTTCGTCAACGCGTTCGGGATTTTTGTCATGATTCTGCATCTGCGTGAGAATTTCTTCTACGCGAGCGGCGAGTTTTTCAAAATCAGATTTGGAAACATATTCTTTGTCGTCCTCTGCTTTGTCTGTTTCTTCGCCTTTAGGTTCTTCGCCTTCATCTTTTTTCTCTTCGGCTTTTTTTGCGCCTTCGGATTCGTCTACGCGGTCTTTTGCAGACTGGCTGTTTTCGTTTCCGTCTTTGCGCTCCTGTTCGCCAACGCTTTCGTCGATACGGTCTTTTTCCGTCTGACTGTCCTTGCCTTTTTCGGAAATATCCTCTTTCGCCTTTGCGATCTGTTCCTCATCCTTTGTCATAGGTTCGGAATCCTCCTTTTTATTTTTTTTGAAAAATGAAAACACGCTTTGCCTCCTTTTTTGCATGAAAAAAGCGCCTTGCCTTTCGGCTCGACGCTTAAATGATTTTTGTCCGAGACGGGTAATATGCGCGGTTATTCTGCTTTGAAAATGCTACATACTCACGATTCCACGCTATTGCTTTGCGGCGCGCGTCTAAATACTTTGCGCGGTCAAGGTTTTGATTTTCGATCGCGACCGTGCGCCAGTACCGAACATTGCGTTCTAACTCGCGCTGTTTGACCGTAATTGCATACTCTTTGCGCTCTTCTGCCGCGTTAGGCTTTGGAAAGCGGTATCCTGTCTTATACGGCACAAGAAAGTGCCGACAGTTAAAACCAAGTAAACCGTTTTTCCACTGTTTCCCCGCTTTTGTCGTGTAGTAAATGTCTGTGGCCGTTTCTAACGGAACAAACCGCCGCCCGTCGTCCGTTGTGCCGCTGGTACCGTCCAACGAATACACACGGCCTTGCCACGGTCTGCACCGCTCCGAACAGTCTGCGTGCGTAGAACATATCACCAACCGCACCCCGTCGTCTTTAAACCGTTGAATTATGTCATTATGCTCTTGCCATCGGACAGCCATTTCCGCTTTATTTCGCAATGAATTGCGCCCGCTAATGTCATCAGGGTCAACCGCAAATTGCTGGGATAGCCTGTCAAGCACAGGTTTTACATTCTTGTTTATGTAATCCTGTGAAAACTTTTGCAAGGGAACGCCAAGAAGCCTTGAACCGTCAAAACCTTGCGCGGCAAGTGTTTGTACTGCCGCCGCCTTTTGTGCCGTTGTAGGCTTAATATCGCGCCCTGTAAGCGTTTTTCCGTTTAGCAAAAACAATGCCGTTAAATAAGGTAATTGCCACAGAAAAGAGCGCCGTAATTCTTCGTATTGCCGATTGTAAAAATTAAGCAGGCTTTTTGCCGCTGCATCTTTTAGCGATTGTATCTTAATGCTTTTAAGCGCTTCATCGATAATGCGAAAAACTTTCTGATCTATGGCGGCCTTGCGCGTTTGGGCAAAGAATTCATCTTTTGTCACCTTCCTGATTTCTGTCTCCGCTTCTTCCAAAGCTATCGCTTGCAGGTTCAGCGGTCGGTTGGCTATTATCATTTAAATACCTCTCGTACTGCTCTTCTGTAAATTGCTGCTGCTCTGCTCGCTCTGCTTCAATTTCTGCCGCCATGTCCTCTACTTCTGTTTCAGATAACTCTTTCCAACGACGCCGCAAATACTGTTTTAAAGTCAATGCGCCCGCTTGGTATTCCTGCAAAAGTTCTGCGTTTTCCGTTGAAGAATTAACACGCGCAGCGCCCCATTGAATTGTAACCGCGCCGGGAACATCGTAAAAATACAGAACGTCAGAAAGCATTTTATTTATTTCTTCGCCTGCAAGCCTACGTTTACGTATAACGCTTTTTTCGGTCGTGTCTTGCTCCCCTTCGTACTGCGTTGCCGTTTTAGATTGATTGTAATTCAAATGGTTTGCAAGCGTAGACGAAGACAAACCCACTTTACTTGCAAGCACTTCCAAATCGGCATCGCGAATAAATTTGCGCTGTTCTCCGCGCAAGTCTGCTTGCATAAATATAGGTTTGATAACATCTCCTTCCACCGTTTGGCTTGGCATCTGATCGTAGAACATTTCGTCAAGCGGTTGCCTTGAATCACCATATACAGCTTCTGCGAATGTCCCTCCGTCAACTGTCGGCTTTGTCGCTCCCGCTATCCCCATTTGTTTAGGAACAAGTCCGCGCCCTTTTCCGAGATATTGATCTATCTGCCCCTGCGTGTAGTTGTAATCGATTGAATACAACACGTCGAGCGCCGTATGTAAAGATGAATCGGAATACCCGGGCAAATCGGCAAGTGCTACGGCAAAAGATTTATTTCGGATATTGTACAAGCCTAACCCGTGCAATTTGGGGAATTTATACCAAACGCCAGGTTCAATATCGCCATAAGCGTTATTCCATTGTTCCGCAATTTCTTCGGGAATAAAATGAATTGCAGAAGTTGTCCACGACGGTGAAGTGACAAGCGTTCCTTTTGCCAGCTGCACGCTATAATACGGCTTTCCGTCCAGCATGATGCGAAGTTCGCGCGCATAATACTCCGTTTCCCCTGCCGTAAACCTGTTTAAAATTGTGGCTTTTGTAATGGTATTTTTTCGGCCGATTTGAAATATAACACGGTTTACGGGATATGCCGTAACGTACAATTCATTGTTGCAAGGCGTAAGAGCAAGAATACAATTTCCACCTGCCGATGAGTGAAAAAACATACTGCCAAGCACATCGGAAAAATCTTCGCCTGCCCAGTTTTCAACAAATGCTTTTGCATTGTCGTCGGCTGATTGAAAGGTAAAGCCGCCCGTCATGCATTCCGTGGCATAAATATCGCAAACGGTGTAACCCATGCCCAAAGAGAAAAAATCTCCCCTGTGTAACATAGGTACAAAACCGCGCGACCATTGAATCCATTGCCGAATGTACGCCAAATAATATGTTTTGTAAGGCTCCGGCACCATTGTCTCAAACACCGTGTCATTGACAATGTTCTGCATATTCTGCCAGCGCGCCCTAAACAACGGCGAAAAAATCTTTCGCGAAGGCGCGTTACAAAGCGCCCTTGTTCCTTCGTTCATGCTACATAACCTCCCGCCTCTATCGGCGCGTTATAATAAAGTTTTGTTCCATATTCCAAGCTGTCTATCGTGTCATCACGCTGTTGCTTTTTCACGTCGCCTGTCTTTTCGTCAAACATATAGTTTTCAATGTCCTGTATTAACGTGATTGTATTGACATTGTCGGCCACATGAAAAAATAAGAGTTTTTCCGATAGCATTGACCGAACGCGCTTAATGTCTCCGATAATGCTTTTTTTATGCACTATCAACACTTCTTCGCCCGTGTCTTCCATAAACTGCAAACGCAGCATTTGACCGCCTTCCGCGCATTCAAATATCCACCGCCGCGTTACAAACCGCAAGAACGGAAATTTTTGAATTAAACTGTTTGTAAAATCAATCAACCGCCGAGAAACTTGTGCCGGCGATTGTTGCCCTATCTTTTCGGGATCTATTTCCAAACAATCAAGCGCAATCGCAATTCCGCTTTGAAATATAGCCAAAGGCGTTGCGCAAGTGCTGTCGTTCACAGTACCTTCGTCTAAACCGATAACAAGTTCTTGCACACGATCGCGCGGATTTTTTTGCATATACTCAAACACGTTGACAACATGAATATCTCTGTTAAACTGTGGATAAACCATTCCCCGAAAATTAACAGGCTCGCCTAAATACCAATACAAATAATACTCGGGGTCATCACGTTTAAACTTTTCAATGTCTGCAATAACACGCGGCGACAAAAGCGAACGTATATCTTCCCATGTAGCGTAAACACGCGTTGCGCCGTTTTTTATTTTGTCTCCGAAAAATGAATATACCCAATGGCTCCGCGACATAGGCGGGTTGTATGCGTATATGATTTTTGCGTTTGGTAATAAAAAACGCGCGGCTGTCGATGTCCACGCGGTTATGTGATTATAATGTTTTACTTGATCTGCTTCGTCTAAAATGCACAATGCCAATGTTCTGTGATTTGGTGTAAAACCTTTTGTCGCTGTCAAATCGTCATCTGTCTTGCCGTTTATTCCGCTAAAATAACAAACAGCACCCGTTAAGGTACACGTCACACGGAACGGAGATAAAGACCATGCAAAAAACTTTTCCAAATTCATCAACTGAATTGTAGCTATAAGAGATGAAAAAATAGTACTTCGAATGTCTACAACTTCTGCACGGCAATACCACACGTTATTGTACTTGCTTTGCATCATCACAGAAACAGCGCAAATTTCGTTTGACGTAGACTTTGCGGAGCATCGTCCAGATGGTTCTATAATTTCCTTTGACACAGCATCAAACAACGGCGCGTACTTTTCAGAGACTGTTATCATTCTTTTCTCCCGAAGTGTTGGTTAATACAATATTAACCGTAGCACCTCCGCTTTCTGTTGTTCCGTCAACCTCATTTTCGTTTTTTGTGTATAGCGTGTCTTTAATTGCGTTATAAGCCTTTACATTGCCTTTAACGGCCTGTTTTATCATTGCCGCAGAGATGGCGTCCTGCATTGTAATTCCTTTTGCGGTAAACCCAAGCGCCGCCAATTCTTCCAAAAGTTTCTTGTCTTTTAGCCGCATTGTCAACAATTCTTGCATGGTTTCCCGAAGCGCTTTTTTCTCCCTTCTTGCCTTTCCACTGGCAATGCCGCCGTTCTTTCCGCGACTTCGTGCTTCCTCTTTGGTTCGAGGCGGTATTAAATTTTTCGTTCCATCTCCCGGCACATTGCCCGCCTCCTTTAAAAAATTTCTATAAAAAAAGCACCCTGCGTTTGCAGAATGCTTTGTGTTCGAACCCGCCGCTGTAAAACAAATGAGGAAAAAACAACGGCGGGCTTGGTGGAGAAAAATTTGGGTATGATAGAAACTGAAATCGTTTCCCTGTGATTTTTTTGATGATAATATTATATCATATGATTTTGGCATTTTAGTGCAAACATTTTGCACTTTTAAACTTTTTAAAAATAAATTCCCAACGCGTTTGCCCAAAGCTTTGCCGTGTTCAGAATTTCATCAAGCCAGTAAAAATACGTACGGCGTTGGATCCCTATTTCTGAACATACGCGAAACACGCTTTTTCGTTCTTGAAAGACTTTCTGCATCAGCTTATCTTTCCCTTCGCAGAAATACTTGTCGCGTGTCTTTTCATAAACGATCGCCCACTTTCTCGCGAGTGCGCCGGATGCCGTTTCTTTGTCGATGGCAGCAATGATTCCGCTTTCGGTTCCATTCTCGCCTGTCCCCTTGACACGATCTTTTCCGCAGGTAGATGCCAGCTGCCGTGCGACAAAATCATCAAGGAATTGTCCACCTGCTTTTTTATTTTCCTTATAGCGATAAAACTCTTTTTCAATAATTTTTTTCTGCTGATTTGTCATGTATTTTTCTCCTATATAAATATTCTATATACAAACATAATTACCTAACATTCCTCACCCCCCTATAGTCCCCCCTCTCCTTTCTAAAGGGTTTCTATAGTTTTGCTATGATTTTTGCTATGATTTTTGCTATGATTTTTGCTATGATTTTTGCTATGATTTTTGCT
>ERZ1643251.2770-NODE-2770-length-17248-cov-5.091898_pt1 | contig 17248 bp, 16 predicted proteins | sample MGYA00579261_ERZ1643251 | MGnify/ENA primary metagenome ERZ1643251 (study PRJEB29033, sample SAMEA4952267) | chicken gut metagenome | biome: Broiler Chicken; feature: Gastrointestinal Tract; material: Caecum | place: Ireland | collected 2018 | study: Broiler...
CGCGGAGAACTCTCGCCTTACTGATAGCTTTCTCCTCGTCGTGGCAAACTCCGCTTTATGCAAGCCATATAAATATAGCTTGCAACTTTATTTCGTTGCCTCTCCTCTTCGCGCAAAAGCCACGGTTTTGCGCGAGTGCTAAGGTTTTACACTTTTTCCGGCGGCTTAGTCGAAATGACAAATGCGGGTATAATATTTTCCATAAAATACAGCCGCCGCGCGGTCATTTATGCGACCGCGCGGCGGCTTTGAAGCAATTATTAATTTAAAACAATTATTAAGAAATAATTATTAATGTATATTCCTTTAATATATCCTGTCCCGCCGCTCACCTCAGACCGAAATCCACGGTGAAGATTGAGCCCTTGCCAAGCTCGCTTTCGACCGAAATGCGCCAGCCCGAGCGGTGACAGATTTTGCGGCAGACCGCAAGCCCCAGACCGAACCCGCCGTTTTTGCCGCCGTGGGATTTATCGACAGTGAAAAAGCGCGAAAAGACTTTATCCATATTTTCGGGCGCGATGCCTATGCCTGTATCCGCCACGACAAGTTTTTTGTAATTGAGCTCAACCGTAACGGTGCCGCCCTTCTTGTTGTAGCGAATGGCGTTGCGGATGAGGTTGCCCGTCAGCTGGGTCATCAGCTCGTGGCGGCTCTGCACGATTACGTTGTCGTCGATTTTATCTATAATAGTCACGCCGCGCTTGTCGGCTTCGGGCTTGACGACGGCGATCATTTCGCGCGTCAGTTTGGAAAGATCTACGTCGTAGGGCGGAAGAGTGTCGTCGTCGATTTCGTTATAGTTTATTATGCAGGCTATCAAGTTGGTCAGGCGCTCGCTCTGCGAAGAGATGGTTTTATACGCCTGATTTTTTTGTTCCTCTGTGAGCATACCGGAAGAGAGCAGCTCGGCATAGCCCTTTATGGATGTAAGGGGGGTATTCATTTCGTGCGTGATGTTGGCGATGAACTCGTTTTTGGAGTTCTGCGCGCGCTCGACCAGCTTTTTCTCCTCCTCTACCTCGCTCATCTTCCATTCTATATTGCGGTTGCGCTCGTTCAGAATTTCGGCGAGTGTGGAAAGCTCGGGATAGCGCGTTTCAACCTTTCCTCCCCCCGCCGCTTCGCGCGTAAGCGATTCCACGGGGCGCAATATAAAATAGGTGGCGATAAAAGTAAACACGAGGCAACCGAGCACGTCGATTATAAAGTAAGCCGCCAACGACGGCAGCAGTTGGGCATACATAGACCAGCCGCTCTGTAAATTTTCGGCGACGCGTATAAGATATGTCTGCCCGTCGACATCCACTGCCCGGCAATAATAAACCATGTCGAGGGAAAGAGTATCCGACGAGCGCACGGCGTAGCCTTCGCCGCTTTGGATGGCCTCGACGACCTCTTCCCTGTCGGAATGGTCGGTTTCAATGTTGTCCGCCCGGCTGTCGGCGATGACGTGCCCCTCGCCATCCATGAATGTGACGCGGGCGCCGTTAAGCTTAGCCGAATAATCGCTTGCGCCCTCCGCCGTCAGCGGATATTCTTCCGCATTGTAAATATTGAGGTAAACTTCGAGCGACGTGTGCATTTCGTCTACCGTGATGTTGTAATAAAGCTGCGTTGAAACGAGCGAATAAATGACAATAGCAAGCATCGTAACGAGCAGCGAGATAAAAAGAATACGTTTACGCATAATTACTATTAAAGATGTGAAATGCAAACTGCGTTTGCGTGAAATAGCGGCAAACATGCCGCTGTGAAATGCCGCCAATACTCCTTGTCCGTCGCTACCATTGTCATTTCGAGCGGTAGCCGAGAAATCTGCGCGAAGCGCGACAATGGTAGCCCCGAGATTTCTCCACTGCGGTCGAAATGACAAGGAGTAAGGAGTGTTGGCGCCGTGAAATGCAACCTTGCAGGTTGCGTTGAGGTGAGCATTTCTTTTGTTAAATTTTCAAACTGTTTTCGTTTACAAGCGAAACCGCCCCAAGGCAAGATTTGCGTTAATCTAAAATAATTAACGTCGCAAGGCGAATTCATTTCGCCGCTAGCCCTCGCAGCGACTGTAAGGGAAACAGTAGCTTTGGTCGCCGTTCGCGCGTATAATGCGCTCACTGTTCTCGCAAGGCAAAACAGCATACTATGCTGTTTTGAGAATACCTTGCTCGTCTCAATTTGTCGCGCAAGCGAGCTCACCGAGGGGAATTTGCGCGATTATATAATGGTGGGCTCTTAAAAATATCGCGCAAAGGGGAGTCGGCTCCCCAAATTAACAAAAGTCGCAGGCACCGCCTGCCGAGACTTTTGTTACACGTTCAATTTATACCCCACGCCGAAAACCGTTTCGATAGAAACGCCCATCTTGCGCAGGCGGGCGACGTGGTTGTCGAGCGTGCGCGTTTCGCCGTTTTCGTAGCCCCAGATTTCGTTTAAAAGATTTTCGCGCTTTAAAACTTTGCCCGAATTTTCGATGAAGTACTTCAACAGCTCGTATTCCTTGCGGTTGAGTTCCATGCGTTTGCCTTTGAATGCTATGCTCATGCTGTCGTAATCGAGGGCGAGGTCGCCGACGGTCAGCACGTTGTTCTGGCGCTTGCGGCGGAGAGCGGCGTTTATGCGCGCGGTCAGCTCTAACACCGAAAAGGGCTTGGAAACGTAGTCGTCCGCGCCGAGATTGAGCCCGTTGACCTTATCTTCCTCCTTGCCGAGTGCGGACAGCATTATGCAGCACACCGAGGGGTGCTCCGCCTTGACCTGTTTAAGCACGTCGAACCCGTTGCCGTCGGGCAGCATCACGTCGAGCAGAGCGACGTCGGGTTCCTCCTTTGAAATGGCGGCGATAAAGTCGGCACAGCACGAAAAAGCTTCAAAAGCGATGTTGTTCATTTCGAGCGCGACGCGTATGAGTCCGCATATGCTCGCATCGTCTTCGAGAATAAAAACTTTATTTTTCATAAGATACCTCTGCAACTATTTTAACATGCCGTAAAAAATTTTACAAGTTACAAGTGTAAAAGGCTTGCAATATAAGTGTAATAAATTTGTAACAAATTGCGCGGCGCGGTTTACCGCGCCGCGCCGGCGGGCAAAATGTTACAATTTTGCGGGTTTTTGCCAATAAAAATTGTTAAAAACGGGTTGAAATTAATAAAAGCGTATGTTATAATTTTTACGCAGAAAAATATTTTTTGGAGAGTTAAATGAAAAGTCAGAGCGTAGTTACAGATTTGCGCAAACAGATTTTCACCGAAGTCGCCCGCGTGGCGTATGAATCGACCGATATCCTAAGCGACATCGAGGCGATTCCCTACATAATCACCCCCGACGAAGAACCCAGATACCGCGAAAACATTTACCGCGAAAGGCAGATAGCCGCCGAGCGCGTGCGGCTTGCGCTGGGACTTTCGCTCCGCCCCGCGAACAAACCCGTTCACATTACGGCGGGCGTTGCAAACTCGAACATTGCCGACAAATATTACGAACCGCCCCTCATGCAGGTCATACCTTCGGCGTGCGACAAGTGCCCCGACAACGTGTACGAAGTTACCAACATGTGCCGCAACTGCGTGGCGCACTCGTGCATTAAGAGCTGCCCCAAGGGCGCGATTTCGATTGTGAACGGCAAGTCGTTCATCGACCAGTCCAAGTGCATAAAGTGCGGCAGGTGCAAAGCTTCCTGCCCCTACGACGCCATTTCACACAAAATACGCCCCTGCGCACAGGCTTGCGGGATTAACTGCATATCTTCCGACGAGTTCGGCAGGGCGCACATCGACAACGACAAGTGCGTCGCCTGCGGACAGTGCATGTCTGCCTGCCCCTTCGGCGCGATTGCAGACAAGTCACAGATTTTCCAGCTTATTCAGGCGATAAAGCAGGGCGATAAGGTGGTAGCCGCAGTTGCACCCGCAATTGCCGGACAGTTCGGCCCCAAAGTAAACCTTGCAAAAATAAAGACGGGACTCAAAAAACTGGGCTTTGCCGACGTTTACGAGGTTGCCGAGGGCGCCGACATGGGCTGCATTGCCGAGGCGCACCACTATGTACACGAAGTTACGACGGGCAACCTGCCCTTCCTTTTCACCTCGTGCTGCCCCGCGTGGGCGGTGCTCGTTAAAAAGCAATTCCCCGACCTTGCGCCCGAAGTTTCGCAGGAGCTTACGCCCATGGTCGCCACGGCGCGCAAGATAAAGGAAAGCGACGAGTCCGCGCGCGTAGTGTTCATAGGCCCCTGCGCCGCCAAAAAACTTGAAGCTTCGCGCAAGGCGATAAGGAGCTTTGTAGACTTTGTTCTGACGTTTGAAGAGCTCAACGGCATGTTTGCCGCAAAAAATATTGACCTCGCCGCGTGCGAGGAGGACACTCTTGACACCAAAGCTTCGGGCGCGGGGCGCGGATACGCCGTTTCGGGCGGGGTTGCCGCAGCGATTGAAAAGTGCATAAACGAATACTACCCCGACACCGAGGTGAAAATAGAGCACGCGGAGGGGCTTGCCGACTGCCGCAAGATACTCATGCTCGCCAAGGCGGGCAAGCTCAACGGCTACATGATAGAGGGCATGGGCTGCCCCGGCGGCTGCGTCGCGGGCGTGGGCACCATCATCGACCCCGTAAAGGCGAAAGTATTTGTCGACATGAGCGTAAAAGGCTCGGAGGAGAAAATCCCCCCCAAGGAACTTGAAGAGACGGCTGAAAGGCTGACTAAAATGAACTGACGCATACAAAAAGCCGCGGGCGACTGCCCGCGGCGATATTTTTTTGCAGACCTGAAATTTTTTCTGATTGATGCATGGTTGCGCACTCGTACACGTTAAATTATTCAGCCCCGCGGCGGCTCTACCGCCGCGGGGACACAATTTTGCGGCGGCGACATATTGTCGCCGCCGCTCACCTTAAATTTTAATTGCCTCGCTTTAACCTTTTATTTGGCGAGGTACTCCTCCACCGTTATGTATTTGTCGCCGTCGTAGACGAGCGCCTGCGAAATATCGGCGAGGGTCGCCTCGGCTTCGGAGTACTCGAACGACATATCCATATCCATCTGCACGGCTACGCCGTTTTGCGTTACGGTACCGGACAACTTTCCGTCCGCACCCGTGAGCGCGCCGTCACCGTCGAACGCATATTCTATGGCAAACGCGCTTATCTCAATAATCTGTCCGCCCGCATTTACGGTCAGGCTTCCGTCATCGACGGAAATGACCTTGCGCAGCTCCGCATATGAATCTTTTAAGCCCTTTACGCCCGTCGCGCCGTAAAGGTCGTTAAGGAGCGCCGAGCCGAGAGGTTCGTCCCTTCCCCACAGGTTGCTGTCGTTCAGCAGAACGCCGATATAGTCGTAAAGGCTCTGCCCTTCGGCGGGCGCGGGCGTTTCAAAGGAAACCTGTGAGGCATAACTATCGAGGATTGTATACAAATCCTGCGCATCTATTGCGTAGTTGCACGCGCCGATAAGATTTTTTGCAATATCCGTATCGTAAACGTCGCCGACGGTCGTCTGATCGGTAAGCCCGCCTACGAAGTCGTCCAACTGACCGATTAAACCCGATGCCAATGCAATGAGGTTGACCGAAAGGCTGCCGTCCGACAGAGTTACGGCGCCGTACTTGTCGGCGAGCGCCGCCGCGGCAAACGACGTGCCGGTGTCAAGCGCCTGCATATTCATTCCTCCCGTCTGACCGAGAATGTCCGATACATCTGTACCGCCCTGCGACGATTGCGAAGCAATAAGATGCACATCCGTAAAATCGGTAACCGCAGATTCATAGGTCTGTTCGGCGGAAAAATTGACCATGTCGCGAATAAACGCATAGCTTATTGCGGGTTTGAGCGTATACTGGTCGGGAGATGTGACGCTTATATCCGCGTCGAGAGTTTCAAGATCCATCTCCATTTCTATACCGTACTCCATAGTGAGAGTAACGGCATTCTGCTGCGCCGTCATAGTCATGTCTGCCGTCATAACCGCAGACTTATAGTCCGCGCTTTGGGTAGCCTGACGAGCCTCTGCGATAAACTGCTCTATCTCGCCGCCGCCTTCACCCGTGCCGTCGCCGCAGGCGGCGAGGGCAAACGACCCCGAAGCAATTGCAACCGCGCCTAAAAGCGCGATAAATCTTTTTGTCTTTTTCATTGTTCACATACCTCTCTTAAATCAATTTGGTATATATATTATATCACGCCGCATATGCAATTTCAATACCTTTTTTAAATTTTGATGCCTGCGTAAAATTTTTGCCGCGTTCGTCCTTGTTCGTCCTTTGCCGTGAGCGGCTCACTCGGCCATGACGCTTTTAAGCGGCATCCTTTTTATGCGCAATGAAAAGAAAACCATGGCAAACTCATAAACCGCGGCAAACGCAACCAAAGTTATAAGTAGGCTGAACCAATCGAAGTCATATGCGGGCATGTCGGCAACATCCGAAAACACGAACGTCATTACCATTTTAAGCAACCCGTACTGATAGAGAGTGCCGATTATAAAGCCGATACAGGCAAACGGGCGGTATGCGCCGAGAACGGCATTTGAACAGGCAGCATTGTCATAGCCCATTACGCGCATCATTGCGATCGTCTTTGAATTACCTTTGACGACTTCTGACAGCGACAACAGCAACGATAAAAAAGCGAGTACCAACCCTATCATAAGTATCATCCACGCGAATGTCTGACTTGCGAGGTCGACCATGGATATCGACATCTGCACCATTGCCGAAAAACAGAATGCGGCGAACGCTATAAAGAACGCCAGCACTTTTTTGCTTTTAAGCGTCGCCCGTTTGAGGCTTTGCAAGAATGACCGCTCCTTTGCGCTATCCCCGCCGTTCTTTACCTTTATCTGCCTGCGTTCATGCATTAAATCCAATGCAGGACTCTTCAATTTGAGATATGCGTAAAGCACGGCGAAAGCGCAAAATGCGAGCGCGGGGAAAACCACCAAAGACAGCGGCAGCACAAAATGAAATTGCACTGAAATGTCGGGAAGAAATCCGTCGGCATTCTGCACCGCATAAAAATTGGGAAGATAGGCATAAGCCGCGCAAAACCCCGCGGCGCAACCGAACAATACGCTGAGCCCGAACACCCAAAAATACCTTGCGACGGAGATGTTGGAATAGCCCATGGCTTTGAGTATTCCAAGCTCCTTGCCGTGCGTATCGATATAATTTTTGATGTAAAAGACGAGCAAAATGGCTGATGTAACGCCCAGACAGCCGCCCGTGACGGCGACCGTGATTTTGCCCATAGAGACCTGCGCCTGATATATCGCCCTGCCCGCCACGGTCAAAGCCGAGCTGTCAACGGAGGCTAAGTCGATATTGTAATTCAAAAACATGGTGCAGACGAATACGGCGCAACAGGTTACTATTGAAATGCTGAAAAGTCTGGCAATGTCTTTCAAGCCGATAATCATAGTTCACCACCCTATTTCATACGCCGTTTTGCGGACGGGATTGACTGAAACCCGTGAAATTATGCCGCTGTTCATCATTATGACCGTGTTTGCCATTTCGGCTATGTTCTGATTGTGCGTGACCATGACGATAGTAAAGCCGCTCTCTTTATGCGAATGCGATATATAATCGAGAACCTGTCTGCCCGTATTTTCGTCGAGCGCGCCCGTCGGTTCGTCCAAAAATAATACTTTTGGCTTTTTTGCGAGCGCGCGGGCTACCGCCGCCCTCTGCTGTTCCCCGCCCGAAAGTTCGCCGGGATATTTTTTTGTCTTGCCTTCAAGCCCCACAGCCTTTATAATGTCGCCATAATCCTTATTGCCGGCAAGGTCAGCGCCCATGCGCACGTTCTTTTCGACCGTAAGGTTGGGCAACAGATAGTATTGCTGAAAAATAAACCCGACGTTGTCCCTGCGGAATTTTGTGAGGTCGGAATCGGAAAGCGCCGTGATGTCGGCGCCGTCATATAGGACGCGGCCGCTGTCGGGACGTTCGAGTCCCGACAGAACATTTAAAAGGGTGGATTTACCCGAACCCGACGCGCCGAGAATGACGACAAAATCCCCGTCGGAAATTTTTAAATCTATGCCTTTTAGTACACGCGTGCAACTTTGTCCCGAGCCATAAGTTTTTACAAGTTGTTTTGCCTCAATCATTGCCTGTTTCCCCCTTTACTTCTTTAAGTAGTGCCGCCATGATTTCTGTCAGCATATTGCTCATCTCCGTTTGCGTAAAAGCACACATATTTGTGGCGCATAGTACTGCAATGCCGTGAGTATATATCCAAAGGTGGCGATAGATTTTTTCCGCCGCCTGTCGGTTTATTGAATAACTGTCCCCAACCGATTGCAGAATGACGGGATAATTGTCGTCGATGGCGGGGAGAACGTTGTCGCCGGTAGGTCTGTGCGCCTGCTCTGCCATAAAGAGCAGCTGAAAAAGCTTCGGTTCGCGAATAGCAAAATTAACATACTGCATACCCACGCCTTTGAAGGCGGGCGCGGCTTTCAAACCTTCTTTTACATATGATGCATAAAGCGCCTTTGCCGCCTTAACCGTTTCCGACATAACTTCTTCCATGCCGTCAAACACGGTAAAGACGGGACAGGCGGAACTGCCCAGCCTTTTACCCAAAGCCCTTGCCGTCAGCTCGGATGTTCCGCTTTCCCTTATGATGTTTAATGCTGCATTGACTATCTGTTGCTTTGTAAATTTGGCTTTCGGCGGCATTTTTATCACCTCTATTTAGATTAAGCGTTCTATAACGTTTGTTCTATTATAGCGCCGTTATTTTAGCCTGTCAACATCTCTCAGATAAATTTTTACGCTTACATAACAAAAATTTTGTTTAAAGATTGATACTTATTAACAAAAAAAGTCAATTATTTATATTTTTCTATTGTAAATTTGCCGAAGCTGTGGTATAATATTGTGCGTAAAAAATAAAAAAAGGGGATAAAATATGAAAGACACAAACTGCGGTTATTGTATGCGCGGCGATCTTTTGGAAAAATTCGGCATTTACATATGCGACCTCGAAGTTTCGACGCTCATACTCTTCAAAGAACAATCCAAGCGCGGCAGATGCATAGTTGCATATAAAGACCACGTCAGCGAAATTGTGGATATTTCGGACGAGGAACGCGACAAATTTTTTGCAGACGTCGCGAAAGCTGCTCGCGCCATTCACAAAGTTTTCAAGCCCGACAAATTAAACTACGGCGCCTACGGCGACACGGGATGTCACCTGCACATGCACCTTTGCCCCAAGTATAAGGACGGCGACGAATGGGGCGGCACCTTTACCATGAACCCGGGTAAGGTATTCCTTACAAATAAGGAATATGCCGAAATGGTAGAGCAAATTAAAGCGGCACTGTAATAATTTTTTATTAAAATAAGGGATTTAAAGCCACAAAACGTTTTTTTTGCGGCGCAAATAAGGAGAATAATGAACAATGGCACACAACGTAATTGCAGAAGCTAAACGGTGTTTAAACTGCAAAAAACCTTTATGCAGACAGGGCTGTCCCATAAACACCGACATTCCGGGATTTATTTCTACATTTTTGAAGGGCGACATTGAGGGCGCGGGCAAAATGCTGTTCGACAACAACCCCCTCTCCGTCGTCTGCTCGATAGTATGCAACCACGGCAACCAATGCCAGGGGCATTGCGTACGAGGACTCAAAGGTGAGCCTGTTGAAATTTCGACCATTGAAAACTACATTTCTGAGCGCTACCTCGACAGTTTAGTGCTTGAACGCGCGCCCTCGAACGGCATTAAAGTTGCCGTAATCGGGTCGGGCCCCGCGGGCATAACCATTTCGATAAAGCTCGCTCAGCTGGGCTATGACGTGACGGTGTTCGAGAGCAAAACCGACATAGGCGGCGTTTTGCGCTACGGAATTCCCGACTTCCGCCTGCCCCACTCGATAATAGACAGGTACAAGCAGATAATGCTGCACCTCGGCATAAAAATCAGGCTGAACGTCACCATAGGCAAAGCGTTCGGCGTTGAGGAGCTATTCCGCGACGGGTTCAAGGCGATATCGATAGGCACGGGCGTGACGTGGCCCATAGCGCTCAATATAAAGGGCGAAACGCTGGGGCACGTGCACTACGGCGTGCACTTCCTTGAACGCCCCGAAGGGTACGAGCTGGGCAAGAGCGTGATTGTAATCGGCGCGGGCAACGTTGCCATGGACGTGGCAAGGACTGCCCTCCGCCGCGGCGTGCGCGACGTAAAAATAGTCGTCCGCTCGGACAGGTACACGGCGAGCGACGAGGAAAAAGAGTACGCCGAAATCGAGGGCGCGCAGTTTATCTTCAACAAAGCGCCGATAGAGATAACCGACGAGGGCGTAATTTTTGCCGACACGGTGTGCGACGAAAACCACAAAGTAATTTCGGTTTCCAAAGAAACTCAGCTCATGAAGTGCGACACGGTTATGATTTGTGTTTCGCAGCGCCCCTCTAACCTCATACTGACGACGACAAAGGGGCTTGAAACCAGCGACCGCGGGCTGGCGAAGATAGACCCGCAGACTGGCGAGACCACCCACCCCGGCGTTTTTGCCTCGGGCGACGTTGTAAAGGGCGCAAAGACGGTTGTAGAGGCGGTTGAACAGTCAAAGCGCGTTGCATTCGCCATGCATGAATACCTGCAAAGCCTGCCCAAAGAAACCAGCTGAAAATCATTTAAATAAAACGTGCGCGGAGCAAAAATTTGCTCCGCGCACGTTTCTGCACTACACTTCATAATAATGCATGTGCGCCGCCGCGATTTTAAGTCGCGGCGGCGCACTCTTAAAAATTAATAAATCAAATCGCATTTATGGCTAAATATGCCCGCTCACGAAATGCGCAGCAGCATATAGAGGCGCGCCTCCTGCGGGAAGTAGGCAAACCACATCTGCTGGTCGATGTCGGTCTGCGTTTGTAGCCACAAATATTCCGAATCCCATTCAGGATAATATTCTGAGGGAATAGTCAGGTCGAGCTGACTTTCCAGCCCTTTCATGGCATCCGAAAAGCGGTTTTCTACGTAGTCGCTCTTTTCGGGAGAAAAATCGGCGACAAAATAATCTATATCCTGCCCGTAGGACACTACCATGTACTCTTCGCCGTCGCCGTGGAAATTGTCGAAAAAATTCATGTCGTAAACGAGGGTTGCGCCCTGCGGCAGTTCTACGCCGCCGTAGCGTTCTACCCGCTCATAAACCTCGTCGATATCCCTCTGCGCGCTCGCTACGGGTTCAAAAAAAATAGCCGATATCCACACAAAAACAAGCACCCCCAGCACAAACAGCACCGGAAGCGAAGCAATAAATATGAGCAGCGCTATGCCGCCCGCTGTCGGCATAGTGCCCTTTTCGCATTGATTTTTCATGCAGGCACTTCCTCCACTAACCTTAAAAAGGGCGTTCGCTGCGGCATATATGCGGGGCAACGCAATTTTATAAGGTTCAGTCTTTTCTGTATTCGAGTACGTCGCCCGGCTGACAGTCGAGCACTTCGCATATTTTATTGAGGGTAGAAAGTTTTATAGCCTTGACCTTGCCGTTCTTTAAAAGCGAAACATTAGCCATGGTCAAACCCACCTTTTCGGAAAGGGTGGTTACGCTCATTTTGCGCTTTGCAAGCATTACGTCTACGTTAATTACAATCATATCAAACCTTCCGTCTCCTTTTGCAGATAAGCCGCCTTTGATACATAGTGGGCTATTACGCAGAAAATGCTTGCGACGACGACAGCGATGACGGCGACGACAAAGTAGACAAAGAAAAATTCATTCCAGCCGAGCGCGGCGAAAACTATGTTGCCGACCATAAAGAACGCGATGTCGGCATAGAGCGTTACCGCGGCGCGCATTATGAGCTTTGCTACCTCTGCGCTGAAAGCCCTGTCGCCCTTTATGGCATCGGCAATCTTCCACACGAACGCCAGAATGACAAAGCAGGGAACGCAGGCGGCGCAATAAAATGCCACCTGAACCCACACGGCGACGTTCTGTTCGGCGGTGGGCTGAGCGCCCGCGCCGACAACCGAAATATAAGTGCTGTACGGCAGCCACAGGGCGCACATTAAAATTCCGCAAACAGCCATGGCGATAACTGAAATTTTCACCACGACCGACAGCTTTTTAGCATCCATAAAAACTCCTCTTTTTATTTTTCTTTATATGCATTATAACACAAATTTTAAAAAAGTCAACAAAATTTATTGAATAACGATAAATTTTTATTTACATTTATCAACAAAAGACACTCATAAAACAAAACGGCGGGGCGAAGTAAAACCAGTGCGGCAGGCACCTAAAGCGGGGCGGACAATATTTTGTCCGCCCCGCCGCGATTTATTTATCTTTATTTATTTTTACCGAGCATTTTATCGATAGCTCGCCGCAAAAAAATCAGTCCGCCTCTTCCTCTAACGCCTCGATGTAAAAGCTGACTGGGCGGAAACCGACGTTGCAGGATATGATGGCGGATTTGGGGTTCTTCATCCAACCGTCGTAAATGTCCTGACCGCCGCTGGCGAGGGCGAGGACAAAGGGCGAAATGCTGTCCCACGCGCTCTGGCAAAAGCCCTGCGGTCTGTTCCAGCCGTCGGCGATGAACGTGTCGCCGACGTTTATGTCGCAGGCGTGCTCTATGGGGTTTTCGTACCTTTCGATAAGATCGTCGTAGCGCGACATCTTAACCGCCGTAATTTTAACCTTTTTCATGCTTGTTCCTCTTTTTAAAATGTGACATGTCGCGCGCGAAGGCGCGAAGTTATATTTTTTGGCGGGGCGCGCAAAAGTTGCACGCCCCGCCCGCCTTTATAATTTACGCAAGCCCGCGCACAGTTTTAACCTGCAACGCGCGTCAGTTCGGCATTGCGCGATTTTATCGCATCCCACAGTTTGCCGTATTCGGCGACGAGAATGGGAACGAGCGAAAGCCCTATGCATATCAGCCACTGCTGCCAGCCGAGCGCACCCAGACCCATGAGCGAAGCGACGGGTGGAATTGCGGCGATGAGTGCGAACAGTACGAGCATAGCCGCGCAGCTGACGTAAAGCTGGGGATTGTCCTTTACGCGGTATTTATAAAGCATACTGCGCGAACGCACGGTTAGCACGTGGAGAATGGACGTCCAGCCGGTGACGAGGAACGCCATCGTTCTGCCCGCCTCGGCGCTGTGTCCGGAGCCGCCGAAAATTACGTTTTCGCCGATGTAGAACGCGGCGAGCGTGACCAGCGCGAACACGAAAATCTGCTGGATTATTACCTCCATCAGCCCGCCGCCGAAAAAGCTTTCGTTGCGGGCTATGGGTTTGCGCTTCATGATGCGCTTATCCGACTGTTCTTTTGAGAGCGCTATGCCCGGAATACCGTCGCCGAGCACGTTGATTATGAGCAGCATGAGGGGCGTGAGGGGCAGATCCCAGCCCATGAACTGCGCAAAGAGCATTACCACGATTTCGGAGATGTTGCATACGAGCAGGAAATACACAAGCTTGCGTATGTTCGAGAATATGTTCCTGCCCTCGCCGACGGCTTCGATTATGGTTGAGAACTTGTCGTCGGTTAAAATCATCTTGGCGGCGCTCTTGGAAACTTCGGTGCCGTTTATGCCCATCGCGACGCCCACGTCCGCCGCCTTCAACGCGGGGGCGTCGTTGACGCCGTCGCCCGTCATGGCGACGACTTCGCCGCGCGCCTGCCACGCCTTGACTATGCGTATTTTATCTTCGGGCGAAACGCGGGCGTAGACCGAGTAGAATTCAATGCTGTCGCCCAGTTCCTCGTCCGAAAGCTTTGAAAGCTGCTGACCCGTGATTACGCCCTCGTTTGCAGCGATTATGCCGAGGTCTTTGGCGATAGCCGCCGCCGTGGCGGCATGGTCGCCCGTTATCATTATTGTACGTATGCCCGCCGCCTTCGCCTTGGCGATAGCCGCAGCGGCTTCGGGGCGGGGAGGGTCGATTATGCCGACGAACCCTGCAAACCTCTGATCGCGTTCGACGAGGGATATATCCGAGGGAAGCATGTCGACGACCTTATACGACAGCGCGATGACGCGCAGCGCGTCGGAGGCGAACGAGTCGTGCATGTCCGAAAGGGGCTTCATGGCGTTGAGGTCGTCACGGTCGAAGGGCAGACGGTCGAACGCGCCCTTGGTCAGGACGAGGTAGCCCCCTCCGTCTATCTCGTACACGGCGGTCATCATTTTGCGCGCCGACGAGAAGGGGATTTCGGCAACCTTTTTATATTTTGTTTGAAGGGCGCTGTAATCTATCCCCTTGTCGAGCGCCAGGCGCACTATAGCGCTCTCGGTGGGATCGCCGAAGATGCGGGGCGTGCCGTCGTCGTTTTTCCCTATCGTCGCCGTGCAGGCGAGGCAGAGCTTTTCGACGAGGTCGATCTGGTCGTCGTCGAAGGGGTCGGTTTCAGACACGGGCTGACCGCCGCACACCCAAAGGCGCTTTACGGTCATCTTGTTCATGGTCAGCGTACCCGTCTTGTCGGAGCAGATTACAGAGGTCGAACCGAGCGTTTCGACAGCCTGCATCTGGCGGACGAGCGCGTTCTTTGCCGCCATCTTTTTTGCGCCCTGCGCGAGTATGAGCGTGACAATGAGCGAAAGCGTTTCGGGCACCGCCGCCACGGCGAGCGTTATGGCGACCATTATCATGTCCATGGTCAGCACGCCGCCGCTCTGTATGAGGCTGACGACGAAGAGCACTATTGCAGACATTATGGCGATGCCGCTTATTATTTTGCCCACCTTATCGAGGCGCACCTGCAAGGGCGTTTTCTGCTGCTTTGTATCCTTTAAGAAGCGGGCTATTTTACCTATTTCGGTGTCCATGCCCGTAGACGTGACTATGGCTTTGGCGTTGCCCGCGGTGACGAGGCAGCCCGAGAACACGCAGTTGACCCTGTCGCCGAGGGGCACTTCACCCGAAAGCTGCGCGGCGGCGTCCTTTTCGGCGGGCACGCTCTCGCCCGTCAGCGACGATTCATCCACAGCGAGGCTTTCGCCGGCGATGAGGCGCGCGTCTGCGGGGACGAGGTCGCCCGTCTTCAACATTATTATATCGCCGGGTACGAGCTCTTCGGGATCAATTTCCTTTACCTCCCCGTCGCGCAGAACGCGGCATATGGGCGAAGATAAGCTGCCCAGCGCTTCGAGGGCGTCCTCTGCCGACTTCTCCTGCGTGACCGCGAGTATGACGTTCATTATGATGACGGCAAACACGACTATGCATTCAAAGTATCCGCCGCCCTCGATAATCGCCATTGTCAGGCTGAGAACGCCGGCGATGATGAGTATTATGGTTGAAACGTCTTTGAGCTGCGCGAATATGCGGCTTGCAAGGCTGCGCTTTTTCTGCTTTTCAAATGCGTTGCGCCCCACCGTTTGCAGCTGTTCGGCGGCTTGGGCTGAGGTGAGACCGAGGTTGATGTCTGCGCCGACGTCGACCGCAGTCTGTTCAACGGTCTTGTTATAGTTTTCCATGGTCACTTCCTTTATCCTTAATTTATTACACACAATGATGTTTATTTAGTTTATTATACACGACAGTTTGTCTTTTTTCAAGAGCAGAACGGATATTTTCACTTAAAATTTGCAAAACGGGGCGATAAGCTGCGCTTATTGCCCCGCTAAAAGCTTATCGTCAAAAGCGCCTCTCCATACAGATGTCGAGGGCGCGCCGCTGTGCCGAGGAAAATATTTTTCCCCGCCGCCGGATGACGTACCACGTGCGCGACAAATCCAGCCCTTCAAGGGCAATCTCGCGCAGTTGACCGCAGGATATGTGGCATTCAACGATAGCTTCGGGCAGAACCGCCACGCCCGCGCCCTCCTCCGCCGCGGCGACGAGCGCGCTGTTGCTGGACGACTGCACGACGGGCTTTGCGACGAGAGCGCGCTCGGAAAGGCGCATATCGAGCAAATCGCGCGAGGCGCTGCCCTTTATGCGCAGCAGTAGCGGCAGGGCGCACAATGCGGCGCCGTCGGCACGTTCGGGAAAGGGCGCAGAGGGCGCGCACACCGCGACCAGCCTGTCGCGCGAGTATTCCTCGGCGCACAGCTCGCCCGAAATTCTGCCCTCGACTATGGCGAAGTCCAGCCCGCCGCTTAAAATTTCGCGCTCTATCGCGGCGGTGCTGTCTATAAGCGCGGTGCAGTCCACACCCTCTATGCCCGATTGAACGGCACATATCACGCGGGGAATTAGCATTTTACCCGCCGTCATAGAGGCGCCTATGCGCACCGAAGGCGTCAGCCGCGCGCGGGACGCGGCGGCGTCGAACCGGTCGAAGCAGGCGACGGCTTCCGCCGCCTTTGCCATCAACCCCTGCCCTTCGGGAGTGAGTATGAGCTTGCGCCCCACCCTTTCAAAAAGCTTTACGCCGTAGTAGTCTTCAAGCTCTGCTATCGCCTGACTGACCGAAGGCTGCGCGACGTGCATCTCCTCCGCCGCCCTCGTCACCCCGCCCAGGCGGCAGACCTCGTAAAAGGTCTTTATGTGCCGTATTGTCATAATAGTTTACCTATGTTTTTTATTATATTATAATATTTTACATATGGTTTGTCAAGGTGTATAATGGCGGGGAAAAAGGAGGTTTTATGAAGAAATTAAAGCTTTGCTTAACATTATTTTTGACCATGCTCAAAATAGGGCTTTTCACGTTCGGCGGGGGATATGCCATGATTACCCTGCTTGAAAATGAATTTGTAACAAAGCGCAAGTGGCTGGAAAACGACGAATTTGTAAACATTGTCGCCATCGCCGAATCGACGCCCGGGCCCGTCGCCATCAACTCGGCGACATACGTGGGTTATAAAATGGCGGGCGTGGCAGGGTCGGTCGCGGCGACTATTGCCGTGTGCATACCTTCGTTCGTCATCATATATTTAATATCGCTGTTCTTTGAGGCGTTTATGCAGCTTGAATACGTCGCCTACGCCTTCGAGGGCATACAGGTGTGCGTGATATTCCTGATCGCCAGCGCTGGCGTAAAAATGTTTTTAAAGTTGCCCAAAACGGCGTTCAATATAACAATTTTTATCGCTGCGGCGGCGTGCATGATAGTGCTGAGCGTGCTTGCGATAAGCTTTTCTTCCATATATTACGTGCTCATAACCGCGGGGCTGGCGCTCGCCGTCTATCTTGTCACGTTTATACGCGGGAGAAGAAAGCAAAACGGCGGGGAGGATAAAAAGTGATTTACTTAACCCTGTTTTTAACTTTCCTGCAAATTCCTCCCAAACAGAAGTATATCCACAATCTTCA